>JACCDS010762171.1_pt1 | contig 32737 bp, 22 predicted proteins | sample 7446441 | NCBI WGS metagenome assembly JACCDS01 (sample SAMN15323445, study PRJNA562643) | freshwater metagenome | isolation source: river surface water | place: USA:Blue River Watershed | collected 2017-08-17
AGACGATACTTTCCCAAAGAATCGGTTTGAGCAAAGCCGTTATTGGGCAAATAAACTTCGCCATCTTCGTATCTGCGCTTAATTGGTCTGAAAGCGTGCTCGTCTGCGCTACTCAATTTACCATTGAAAATGCCTACGGTTTTCCCGATCGATGCGGTATCGTGGGGGATCCAAAGCGAGATAATTGCACCATCCGCACCTGCAGTACTGAGATTTTTATCATCGAATTGCAGCTGCACACACTGACCGCTCGCCATGATTTTGATGCCCCCGCGGTTGTTGGCTCTGGGACCGCCATCACTTCCACGCATGGGGCCGTCTCCACCGCGCATGGGTTCAAATTGCTGTGCTTGAATTGCGGTAAAAAAGCAAAGAACTGCGCTGAAAAGTAGGAAAGGGCGATAAAATGAATGTGAGGATGGCATAAAATGCAAATATCGTTTGATTGATTGGGTTTATGGGTAATGTTTAGACGAAATACGTTGTATTTTGGCTCTACAAACAAAACGGTTGCAATGCGCCAATGAAATGTTAATTGATTGAAAATAAAATGGAAAGGTTATTTTACCCGAAGCAATCTACCAACACCGATGTTGTTGCTTCTCAAGCCATTCATTCGCTTCAATTGATCCACAGTTAATCCGTAGGCCTTGGCAATGGAATAGAGGGTTTCACCATTTCTCACCTTGTGATACACGGGTTTCGCAAGGGTTGACCTGGGCTTGTTGTTGACCACCGATGGTTCAGGGTTTGGTTTGCCGCCGTTGGAGGGATAAATGTTTGGGATGGGGTTCTTTCCTTTGTTCGATGAACTGTCTGATACAATGCCTCTCTGGTCTTGGGTTTCGGCATCCGCACTGTCTTTCATCTCCAGACTTTGAATGGGGTCTGACTTGGTGGCAATGGACAGCTTTCCAACTTTTAAACGGGTGCCAGCAGCGATGTTATAACTCCTGAGGTGATTCCATTCTTTCAACTGTGCCACGGTGATGCCATATCGCAGCGCAATTCTGTAGGCGGTTTCGCCTCTTCTCACCACGTGATATCGCCAAACTTCAGAAACTACGATGTTTTTGCTCAGGGTATCCCGCGTACGAAAAGCCAAACGCTTGCTGGTATCCTCGGCGATAATGAATTGTCGGTACCCATTGTTGTAACGCAGCACGGTATTCCTAAATGCATCTGCATACAATTGCCCTTTCAAATCGGTGCCTTGCTCGTTCAGATGAAGTCCATCTGGCAAAAACAATGCATAATCGAGCCAATATTGGGCAGAGTATTTCCCCCCTGAAACCCGATACCAATCATAATACGCTATGCGTTCTGTTTTACACAGGGCGATGATGGCCTGTTGGTATTTTTCGAAAGTTTGCAATGTTCTGCCACCGCGAACACAATCTTGTGGGATCACAACCATGATTTTTGATGCGGGCATGGCATCGCGAATGATTTTAATGCTCTGTTTAAGAGGTCCTAAATAGGCGGCTTCGGTTTCATTGCCCCTATAGTTTTCGTGCTGTCCAAAATCCAAAATCACCAAATCTGGGGAGATGAGGGGGAGTTGTTGTTTGAACAATTCCAAACGATTGAATTCATTGTAACCACAGCCCCTCATCCCAACACTGTGAAAGTTGAGTGAGCGTGAGTTGTTTATCGAAATACCGTGCAAGGAAAATGATTTCTGCGCGGATATGACTTGCTTGAATTGAATGGTTATGCTTCTTGTTCCCAATGGAATGGGCATTTCCAAAAAGGGGGTATTTCTGTACGATATGGAAGCCGGAAATTCCCGTTTACTCAATATGGTGGGTGACCCATTTGCCTTTTTATCGCCCAAACAAGATACTACCACATCGAAATTCTGCTCGCTTCGCTCACAGAACATTTTGAATTGATCCACTTTGTTTTGGTTTTCGGTAGGGATCAAAACAGTGATCGTGGATTTCCAGTCTTCGGTTTTTGCAGAGTAGCCTGTAATACCCACGGGCATCAATCGATTGTTCTCGATGGGGGTGGCGTATGTCCAAAAGCCGGTAGAACTGCTCTTTATCCCATTATCTAACGCATTGTTATTCAATGCCCCTGGGAAAAACAGTCCCAAGCCTGTTTGGGATTCTGCATTTCCTATTTGAGAACCTTGGTGAAAAAGTTGCTTTCTGAGTGGGTTCGATAGGGAGCTAACCTGCTCATCACCAATATGTAGGATGTTGATATCGGGGTTGTTCGGTTGTCCAATCACATCCAAAATACTTCCCATCAAGGAGGCTTGTTGCGATTGGAAATGGTTCGCGGTGGTATCTAAAAACGGTAAACTTTTGGGATAGTTGGGTAGGGGTTTTGATTGTGAAAACACATCAATACACCAAATTGCCATTAGGCCAAGGGCCATCCCAAAGCGCATCATTCCTCCAATTATGCTTGATCCAATGCCGATTTTACAGATGCGTTAGCGGTTTTTGGATCGGCTTTCCCTTTGGATCGCTTCATCACTTCGCCCACAAACAAGCCCAATAATCCCAATTTGCCGGCACGATATTCTGCCACTTTTTCTGGGAACTCAGCCAATACTTCTTGTACCAAGTTTTCAATGAAGGAGGCATCGGTGATATTCGCCAATCCCAGTGATTCAACCAATTGGGTAGCGGTGCTGCTTGGATTTTGTGTAAGGGCCGGGAATAGTTGTTGTGTGGCTGCGGTATGGCTGATTTTATTGGCTTCAATGAGCTCAATGATTTCTGCAATCTGCTGAGGACTGAGTGTGAAATCTTCCATTCCCAAGGCATTCTCGTTGAGATAGCCCCGAATGGGACCGGAAATCCAATTGCTTACTTGTTTATACTTGGGGGAAATGCCAACAACTTTTTCAAAATACAAGGCACTGTGTTTATCGTCTACCAAAACAGAAGCGTCATAATCGCTTAGGCCATACTGCTCGGTAAATCGGTGATACAATGCAGATGGTAATTCGGGCATGCGCAAGCGAACTTCTTCCAAATAGGCTTCCGTTACGATGGTGGGTGGAAGGTCGGGCTCAGGGAAATAGCGATAATCGTTTACCGCTTCCTTTTTTCGCATACTGAATGTGGATCCGTTCAATCCATTGAACCCGCGGGTTTCACCATCGATGCTGCCACCGTTCAATAATACCTCGGTTTGACGTTTTATTTCGAAGTCAATGGCCCGTTTCACATTGGAAATGGAGTTCATGTTTTTCACTTCTACCTTGGTACCAAAAACTTTAGAGCCTTTGGGCATAATAGAAATGTTGGCATCGCAACGCAAACTGCCTTCTTCCATGTTGCCATCACAAATTTCTAGGTATCTCACCAATCGGCGGATTTCTGTGACGAAAGCATACGCTTCTTCACCGGTTTTGATATCAGGTTCGGTAACTACCTCAATGAGGGCTGTACCCGCACGGTTGTAGTCTACCAAAGTATCGTACAGGTCTTGATCGTGCATGCTCTTGCCTGTATCTTCCTCCATGTGGATGCGCGTTAACCGAATATCTTTCACGCTGCCATCGCTCAATTTAATGCGTACAGCACCGTTGTTGCACAATGGCGTATCGAACTGAGTGATTTGGTAGCCTTTGGGCAAATCGGCGTAGAAGTAGTTTTTTCTCGCATATCGATTCACCTTGCGAATATCGCAATTCAAAGCCAAGCCCATTTTGATGGCATTATCAATGGCTGCCTTGTTGTGCATGGGCAATGTGCCGGGATGGCCCAAACTGATGGGACTTACTTGCGTATTTGGCAATGCGCCGTATTCGATGCTATCTGCAGAAAATGCCTTACTCAATGTTTGCAACTGCACGTGAATTTCCAAACCGATGACCGCCTCAAATTGTGTTTCCATACTTCTATTCCACAAAGATAGGAAATCGCGATTGTGAAGTAGGGTTGTGTTTTCCACCAATTTGCGTTGTACCTTTGAAAAGGCAGTCCGTTCTATCGATTCGTAAAAGCGAATAGGAAAGTCCGGGCAACACAGGGTACCGCACTTCTTAACAAGAAGGCGTTTGGGATTTCGGTTCTGAACGACAGACAGTGTCACAGAAAGCTAAACCGCCACCTTCGGGGGGTAAGGGTGAAAAAGTGGGGTAAGAGCCCACTCGTTCCAAAGTGATTTGGAATTGGGAAAAACCTTGCGGGTTGAAAGGTCAAATAAACCTGGATCAAAGGGCGACCCGCTCCATTGCTTCGGCAAGCCAGGAGGGTAGACCGATGGAGATGTCGCGCGAGTGACATCCTAGATCAATGATAGAAGCCCGAGGCAACTTGGGAACAGAACCCGGCTTACAGGACTGCCTTTTTTATTTTTTTTCTATTTCTACTTGACGGATAGGAAAGTTTGCCGTATTTTTGCACCACGTTTGAGAGATCAAATCACAAGCGAGAATAGCTCAGTTGGTAGAGCACAACCTTGCCAAGGTTGGGGTCGCGAGTTCGAGTCTCGTTTCTCGCTCTAAAGAGCACACAAAAGCCCCGGAAACGGGGCTTTTCTTTTTATAGATATTTCTGCGGATTATCCAGATTCTACCGTGATTAATCCCTACATATTCAATCAATTACAGAATCTCCAGGCCGTTGTTGTATTCAATGCCATATACTCGAAACAAAAAGGGCCACTCATTGAGCGGCCCTTTTTGTTTGAAATGAATATCTATTATCTACGACGCTTGGTCTTTTTATCGATACCAGAGCTAGGTAGGTTGTTGTATTTCTTTTTGCCATTTCCAACGGGAGAACCGATGCGAATCATCGCACAACGGAATCCGATGTTTGATTGGCTTTGTTTTTCGTCCAAGAATCTGCGAGTACCTGGAGAAGCCCAATATACACGATCGTTCCAAGATGCACCTTTGTAAACACGCGCTTTGTTGTTTACCAAAGACGTAACACCGTATTCGTAGGTCATATCGCCATTGTTGTAGTTCTCTTCGTCTTTGAAGCCAATGTTATCGGCTTTTTTGTAGTTTCTGCGATTCACGTTTTCACGCTCAGTTACATCACGATACAACAAACGACCCAATGAATCTTTCTGTTCGATTACACCGTATTGATCCAAAACCAAAGTTTTGTATACGTTACCACGGAATGGCATGAATGCATCGAAATCTTCTTGAGAAAGCGGACGGTAGATATCCATGGTCCACTCAGCTACGTTGCCTTCCATGTTATACAAGCCGTATGAGTTGGGCCAGTATGAATAAACGGGAGTAGGTACAAAACCACCGTCGTTCAAAGGACCACCAGCAACTCCACCGAAGTCACCTTTACCCACCATGGCGTTCAAACGAATCTTACCACGATCTTTCTCTTTCTCTTCTTTGATACGGATGGTGTAATCATTCCAACCATAAATTTTCTTTTGCTCTACGTTGTTGAAATTGACATCGCCGATGTTGGCTTGAGCGGCATATTCCCATTCAGCTTCAGTTGGTAAACGGTACTCAGGCAACATGATGCCATCTTCCATGTTTACTTTGAAACGCTTTTGGTCTTTTTTCTTCTTCTTGCTAAAGTCACTCAAAGGTTTTTTGCCCTTTTTGATAAAATCGTACTGACCAGCCAAATAAGTTCTTGTGTGGAAAGTGTTGTCATCATTTGCATCTGTAACAATATCATATTTGATAATGCCTTCACGATCCAAGATGGTTTCGTTCACACGTTCAGTTCTCCATTGAGCGAACTCAGACGCTTGTTGCCAGTTTACACCTACAACAGGATAGTCTTTGTACGATGGGTGACGGAAGTAATACTCCACGAAAGGTTCGTTGAATGCCAATTTGCTTCTCCAACACAATGAATCGGGGAGAGCTCTTTGGTAAACCTCTGGGTAACTGATGTAAGTACGCATCAACCAATATACGTACTCGCGATATTGGAGGTTGCTAACTTCTACTTCATCCATGTAGAATGAATTTACAGTGACTGTCCTTTCGGCGTTGTTGTTGTCGAACTGAAGGTCTTTCTCAGTAGAACCCATAGTGAAAGATCCGCCTTCAACCAACACCAAACCTGGCCCGGTTTCTTGACCCCTGTACTTAGGATTGGCAAATCCACCCCATTTAGGGCTGTTGTAGGCTTGACCTGTGGTCTTGCTTACATTCTTTGGACCGCAAGCACTGGCAGCTACCATGGCAGCTACGGCCCAAATCCAAGTGCGATTTTTTGTTAACACGGTTTGCATTCTTAGTTATTAATAACGACAGATTATGTGTATTATTTGCAAATATATATTTTTTTTCAACATGCGCAATAAAAAAGCCCAACGGGGTTGGGCTTTTTCTCAAATTTATTGTGTTGATAAATGGTTGTAGATCAAAATTCAGGACAACGCAGTGGTTTGAATGGTGTTCTTCCTGGAGGTACGCACCAGTCAATGGTTGCACTTACCTCGTGAGAAGATGGGATGGCACTACGACCATCGCTCACAGTAAAGTCATAGCTATAACCAAATTTGAATCGATTCTTTCTAAATCCAACCAACATAATCACCGCATCTGAATTCTTGAATGCGCCGAAGGTTTGACGGAACCACAAACCGGTTACCAATGGACCTTTGTTGGCGTAGAAACCCAAATTCAACTGAGTGAAATTGCGCTGTTTCATGAACAAGGCGTTTGGAGAAATGGTGTTTTCTTCGAATCTGCTTCTAGTCATTGGAATAACGGCACCGGCATGGGCAGTTAAACGCATTGGCAATACTTCATCGGGGTTGTTGTAAAAACTCCAATTGGGCTCAATGATGTTGTGCGCCGCAAATCCCATGTAGAACTTGCTGGTATACATTACCCATCCGGCGTTGAAGTTAGGATAGTTTTTCACACCACCATTTGCTGGGGCTTGCTCACCTGTAGGTAAAACAAATCCTTGGGTGGGGTTGATTTGGTCTGCAAATTTCAAACGACTGAAATTGATGGATTTGTTGGTGAATGAACCTTGTAATCCAAAACGCATGTACATTCTACCGCGATCCAATGGTAACAAATAGCTGTAAACACCGCTCACAGTAGTAGAAGTTAACAATCCCGCACCAGCGATATCGTGGAATACCATTGCTCCCAATCCACCACCAACGCTCGGGATGTGTTGATCCCATGATGCACAAAATGAACGGAAAGTTCCTGGTAAGTTGGGCCATTGGTTTCGGTAGTTGAGCGACATACGCCCAGCTGCTCCGTAAGCGCAGACAGCAGATCCAGCCAACGCAGGGTTGGTGTATACTGGTGCCGCGTAGAACTGCGTAAGTTCTGGATCTTGGGCCTGAACGCTGAGGGAAATCCCTCCAATCAAGCCGAGACTAAGTGCTCGTAAAACTCTTTTCATGTGGTACGTCTAATAAACTTACAAATAAAAACGAATCAATGCACAAATTATTGATTTTACAAACAAACTTTCTTGGAAATGGTTAAAATTCATCGTACATGACAATACCGTGACAAAATATATCCATGATTTTGTGTTATTTTACGTTTTGAAATTTGTAATGCACCCAAGGTTAATCATCACCACTGTTTTCGCTGCTTTGTCCCTTTCGTTACAGGCACAATCATTCCTATCAAAAGGAAAGTGGGCCGCGATCGAAACGGGATCGTCTGGTATGTATAAAATTACCATGGCCGAATTGAAGAACATGGGATTGGATGTGGCTTCCTCAGACCCAAGAAATTTTCAGATTTATGGTGCACAAGGTCAAGGTTTGCCTGAAACCAATTCAGCTTTGGTTCGAGCACAGTCGCACCAAATTCCTTGCGAAGTATTGGGGGAAGCGGATGGCGTATGGAACGATGGTGATGCTGTGATATTTTATGCTCAATCCACCAAGGATTGGTCTTTCAGTCAGTTCAGTTACCAGCACTTCTCCAATTTTTATTCAGACAAAACGCAGTTTGTGATTGGTCACTCCGATGAAAAAGGATTGCGAACCATGAATCAAAAAGCGGCAATCGGCGCAATTGGTTACACTGTGAAGGGTATAGAGCAATATGATTTTCACGATAGCGATATGGTGAACCCAAACTCTATGGGAAGAATGTGGTTTGGCGAGCGATTGGGTAATGAAACTTTGTTTCGGTCTTTTCAACGCAGCATTCCAAACGGAGTGGATAGTATAGAGCTGGATTTCCAAATCGCGTCATTTGTAACAGACGATACTGGATCTCTCATTGTAACCGCCAATGGAAAGGTTGTTCGCTACAAGTTGCGGTCGATAGGTGGCACCTACGAACCCTATTATTTATTGAATGCTACAATGAAAGTCCCTGTGCAGGGCTCAAACTTGAATTTGCAATTCAAACTGAATCGCCCCAATACCAAATCTTACGTGCTGTTGGATTACTTTGAGGTAAAAACTTGGCAAAGTGGGGTGCACAAACCCTCTGCAACATCTTTCCTGCGAAACCAAGAACTCGCATCGAGCAATCAAAATGTATTCTTTCAATGGTCGTCACAGGACACTCAAGTGAATGTTTGGAATGTTTCGAATCCGTTGATGCCCAAAATTTGTAACATCGAACAATTGGGCGGGGGGGATTTGCGTATTTTACTGTCCAAAGATGAGCCACATCATACTTTGATTTCCTTCCCAAAAAACAACGCGAAATTTTTGCAAGTGCAGGTCAGGACGTTGTTGGCTGCGCAAAACAAAGCATTTGAAAACAGCGCCGAACTTGTTATTTTAACCCATCCCAATTTCATGGCAGCAGCCAATCAATTGGCCAATTGCCGCAAAATCAATCCGGGTTATACGGTTGCGGTGATTACGCCACAGGAGATTTACAACGAGTTTTCTGGCGGACAGCAAGATTTGGTTGCTTTGAGAGATTACTTCCGTTGGCGCAGGTTATTTGCACAGCAATCGGGAAGTAAATTTCGATTTGTCACCATTTTGGGTGCGGCCTCTTACGATATGAAGAATCGGGTGGTAGACAACACCAATTTTGTTCCAATATATCAATCCACAGGGAATGCGGGCGCGGGCTCCTTTTGTCTAGACGATTTTTTGGGTTTTTTGGATTCAAACGAAGGCGATCCGATGAAAACAAAGGGCAAATTGGCCATATCTGTTGGTAGGATTCCGGCCAGAACTTTGGCAGAAGCCACGGGTGTTGTCGCCAAGTTAGAAAGGTATGGTTCGCCCAAATCATTGGGTCCATGGCGATCAAATATCGCTTTTGCTTGCGATGATGTAGACGAAAGTTGGGAGACAGAGTTTGTCACTGAATCTGAATACAACTCCAATTACATCAATCAGTTTTTCCCTTATCTCAACGTAAATAAATTGTATACAGATGCCTTTTCGCAGTCTACCACGGGCAACAATGAAAAGTACCCTGAAATGAGTGCGGCCATCAATCGTACCATGAAAGACGGAGCCTTGTTCTTTAATTATCAAGGTCATGGCGGCATCAAAGGCTGGGCACAAGAATCGATCCTTGATATTCCCATGGTGAACAGCTGGGAGAATACTTATAAAATGCCCATTTTATTCACGGCAACTTGCGAGTTCAGTGCATTCGATGACCCCAAAAACCAAAGCGCGGGAGAACTAACCTTGCTGAATCCAAAGGGTGGCGCCATCGCTTTGATGAGCACTACGCGGTTGGTTTATGTAAGTGGAAATACCCAGATCAATAGAGATTTTTGGACGAACTACGGATTCCCAAAACCCAATGAGCCCATTCCCACGCTGGGTGAAGTTTTTCAGCGTATGAAAAACCGACCAACTTACAACTCTGAAGACAATAAATTTGCCTTGCTGGGCGATGCTAGCATGCCCATCGCATTTCCAAAGCACTTGATACAAGTAGATTCAGTTCAGGGTAAACACGTGAGTGCGTTCCGCGACACAGTGAAAGCATTTTCTGTTATTCATTTAAAGGGCCACATCAATGAGCGTTTGGTGGGTGAATTTATCGGGTTCAATGGCACGATGTGGGTGAAAATTTTCGATAAACCCATACAAAAATATACCCTAAATAACGATGGGCAGGCCAACCCAGTGGCGTTTTCAGAGCAGTCTGGCATCCTGTTCAATGGTCAAGTGACTGTAAAAAACGGGAAGTTCGAGTTGGTGTTTTCGGTGCCCAAAGACATTGCATATAATTACGGTATTGGTTTGGCAAAGTTCTACGCTCATAACAACGTGACAGATGCCGCGGGGTCTTGGCAGTTTTTCATCGGTGGCAGTGAGCAAGTATCACAAATTGATGTGGACGGTCCGGAAGTGAAGGCATTTATGCAAGACACCACTTTTTCAAATGGTGGAAAGGTAGCTCGCGATGTGGATTTTGTGGCCCGTATTTTCGATAAAGATGGGATCAATTCTACCGGCGCAGGCATCGGCCGAGATCTGCAACTGATTGTTGACGAAGGAACCGAAAAGCAACAGAATTTTGTACTTAACGATTATTTTAGTTATGATGTGAACAGTTACACCAGAGGAACCGTGCGTTTTCCATTGTCTGGTTTGATCCCTGGTAGACATACATTTACTTGTAAAGCTTGGGATATTTACAATAACCCAGGTAAGGGGATGGTTCAATGTTTGGTGATACCGCCAAGAACATTGGAAGTGACAGGGTCAGGTGCTTTCCCACAACCATTTTACGATGAGTTGAAGGTATGGGTGCAACACAGTTTGCCAGGTGAGAATCTCACTGTGAAATGGAAGGTAATGGATGCTTCGGGCCGTGTTTTGGCGGATGGACAGCAATGGCAAGAGTCTGCTCAAGCAAAAATGACGGTCATTGATTGGGATGGGAAATCATCTTCGGGTGCCGATTTGCAAGGGGGGATTTACTTTTATCAAGTGTTGTTGCTCACAGAAGATGGACTAGAAGCCAAGGTGGGTGGAAAGTTCGTGAAAGCACAATGATTTTGAATTTCTTTCGTTTATTTTAGATATCTTTATCAATCAATTAGGATGCACAATTCTGATATCATATTTTTGCCATTACGCACTATGAAAAAAACAGCAGCCATTGCTCTATTATCGATTACTGCATGGGCTTCTTTGCAGGCTCAATCTACATCTTTGACTTCTAAGCAATTAGCCGGTCAATTGAATACTGTGACCACGATGGTGCCATTTTTAACCATTACGCCCGACAGTCGTTCCGCAGCAATGGGCGATGTTGGTGTGGCATTGTTCAATCCAGATGCAAACAGCGGGTCTTGGAACATGGCAAACTTGGTTCACGCCAAAAATAAAACGGGTTTTTCATTGTCTTATGCCCCTTGGTTGCGCCAATTGGTTGACGATGTAGGATTCTCATATTTGTCCGGTTATGCCAAAGTAGGTAAGGGTTCAGCGGTATGTGGTTCGATGAGATACTTCTCTTTGGGAAACATTCAGTTCACCGATTTCGAAGGAAATCCCACGGGTAATTTCAATCCCAACGAATTTGCTTTCGACGGGGGGTATGCCACACAATTCAACAACAATTTTTCAATGGGCGTGAATTTGAGGTTCATTTACAGCAACCTTACAGGTAATCGCGCTTTCAATGGCATTGATTACAAAGCGGCCATGGGTGCTGCGGGTGATGTGAATTTGCTCTACAAAACCGAAGTGAAAAACCCCAAAGGCGGTTTCGATAAGTTGCAATTTGGTTTAAACATCCAAAACATCGGTTCAAAGATGACTTATTCTTCCAAAGAGAAGCGCGATTTCATTCCTACAAACCTGAAATTGGGTGTGGGTTACAGTCACAAAATCGATGATTATAACGTGATCAACGTGTATGCCGACGTAAACAAGTTATTGGTGCCTACCAGACCTTATTACTTGGTTTCTTATAATGGAGAGGATTCATTCGTGAGCGGTGTTCGTCAGTTCACCGGTATCGACCCAAATGTGAATACCATTCAAGGCATGATTCAGTCGTTCTATGATGCGCCGGGTGGATTTGCAGAGGAGGCCAAAGAATACAATTTCAGTTTGGGTACAGAATACATTTACAACGATTTGTTTGTCTTGCGCGCAGGGGCTTTTTATGAGGCCAAAACCAAGGGTGGAAGACAGTATGGCACCATAGGTCTGGGTCTCAAATACAATACCTTTACCATTGACGCTGCTTATTTGGTTCCATTTGCAAACAGGCATCCTTTGCAAAATCAAATGCGTTTTTCTTTGCTGTTTGATCTTTCTGCATTGAAAGATTCCCCAGGATCGAATTAATTACAATCTTTTTCTTCAGCTTTCGCGTGGCGATGTGTAAATTTGCCACATATGGATTCACGCAAAAATACACTCATCCAGAAACGCAACGAAGCGGCTATGGGTGGAGGTCAGGCCCGAATTGATTCTCAACACAAAAAGGGTAAATTAACAGCCCGCGAGCGCATTCAACTGTTGTTGGATGAAGGTACATTTTGTGAGATTGGCGCATTTGTTACCCATAGAAGTACCGATTTCGGTATGGAAAAACAGCAGTTTTTGGGCGATGGTGTGGTAACTGGATACGGGAAGGTGAGTGGCCGATTGGTATATGTGTTTTCGCAAGATTTTACCGTTTTTGGAGGTTCTTTGAGTGAAACTCATGCCGAGAAAATTTGCAAAATCATGGATATGGCATTGGCCAATGGCGCGCCATTGATTGGTATGAACGATTCAGGTGGGGCGAGGATTCAAGAGGGTGTGGTTTCGTTGGGTGGGTATGCCGATATTTTTTATAAAAATGTTCAAAGCAGCGGTGTGATTCCCCAGATTTCTGCCATCATGGGCCCATGCGCGGGGGGTGCCGTTTATTCTCCGGCATTAACAGATTTTATCTTCATGGTGGAGAATACCAGCTATATGTTTGTTACAGGACCCAATGTTGTAAAAACAGTAACAAACGAAGATGTGAGCAGCGAAGAATTGGGCGGTGCCTCAGTGCACAGTTCAAAAAGTGGGGTTGCCCATTTTACGGCAGCCAATGAAGTGGTTTGTATCCAGAATTTGAGAAAATTATTGTCTTATGTGCCACAGAATTGTGAGGAAAAAGCACCTGGATTGCCATACAGTGGAGGCAATGAAATTCGTGAAGTGCTGAACGACATCGTTCCTGAAAATCCCAATCAGCCCTACGACATCAAAGAAGTAATTCAAGGGGTTGTTGATACAGATAGTTTTTTTGAAGTTCACGGAGCGTATGCCGAGAATATCGTGGTGGGTTTTGGTCGATTGGCAGGCAGAAGCATAGGTATCGTTGCCAACCAACCTGCGTTTTTGGCTGGGGTGTTGGATGTGCACAGTTCCCAAAAGGCGGCGCGTTTCGTGCGTTTTTGTGATGCATTTAACATTCCTTTGTTGGTGTTTGAAGATGTCCCAGGATTTTTACCGGGGACTGATCAAGAATGGAATGCCATTATCACAAATGGAGCTAAATTGCTTTATGCTTTCAGCGAGGCCACGGTACCACGTATTACAGTGATTACACGCAAGGCGTATGGCGGTGCATATGATGTGATGAACAGCAAACACATCGGAGCAGATTTGAATTTCGCCTGGCCAACGGCAGAGATTGCGGTGATGGGGGCCAAGGGCGCTGCCGAAATCATTTTCAAAAGAGACATTGACGCGGCCGAAGACAGAGATGCAGCTTGGAAAGAAAAGGAAAAGGAATACAGCGATTTGTTCGCCAATCCTTACAGAGCAGCGGCGAGGGGCTTTGTGGATGAAGTGATTTTACCTGAAGAAACCCGAGCAAGGTTAATCCAAGCCTTTGAAATGTTGCAAAACAAAGTAAAAAACAACCCCAAAAAGAAACACGGTAATATTCCGTTATAATCAGAACATACAATCCACTGGATCGAACTATAATTATGAAAAATACCCAAAACGCCATCAAATCAATGACCTGTTTGTTGTTGATTGCCATTTGTAATATTACGCCGAGCAAGGCCCAAGCCAATCCCATTGTTGCTTCAGCAGATAAAGAAGCTAGAAATACACTCATGGTGGGCGCGGGTGCTTTGAATTTTATGTACTTTATGGTGAATCGCCTCGACAATGCGAATGTTACGACACAAAGTGATTCGTTTGTGTTTTCTACAATTACCAAAAATACTACAGCACCGCTTTATTACCTGAAATATGAAAACAAGTTGGGTAAAAGACACGCTTTGGGATTGAGTTTCGCAAACAGTGGATTTACCGTTGGTGGTTTGGTTAGAGATTCGTTTTTTCTCAATGATTTGGGCACTTTAACACAGCTTAATCTGCAGGCGAAGTATAAAACAACGAGTTTAAATGTAAGGTATAATTATACTTTCAACCCTGACGCGCAAGTAAAGATATATTGGGGATTGGGCATGGGTATTAGAACCAACAAAATTTCTGTTTCAACCAATGATTCTAGATTGTTAAATAAATTCAACATTCCGGGTATCAATATTGCGAGCGTTCCAACATTTGGTTTTGAAAGTACCTTGGGCTTCAAAGGCACTATTGCCGACCAACTGGGTTGGTATGCCGAAATGGGTATCGCAAAATCTGTCTTTCAAGGCGGGATCTCTTATTCCTTTTAAATTTGAATTTTCGCCAAAATGACCATTTTTTTGTTCGTTTTGGGTGATTTTTCATAAATAATCGGTTGTTTTCTTACATTTTTCGTCGGTTTTGGCAAAATATGGTTTTCTTTGTGAATTCAAATTCAAGCTAAACTATGGACTTAAAAGAGATTCAAGCACTGATTAAATTCGTATCAACAGCAGGTGTTGATGAAGTAGAAATCAATCAAAAAGACTTCAAACTTCTGATCAAAAAGAATCCTGCACAATTTACCACTGCTCAATATACACCAGTAGCCGTTCAATCTGCCCCAATGGCAGTGTCTGCACCAGCGGCTGCACCCGTTGCTGCTGTGGCAGAAGCCAAAGCGGATAATTTGATTACCATCAAATCGCCTATGGTTGGAACGTTCTATAGAACGCCAAACCCAGAATCTCCCGTTTTTGTAAATGTTGGAGACGATGTGAAACCTGGCAAAGTGGTTTGTATCATTGAAGCCATGAAGTTGTTCAATGAAATCGAAAGTGAAATCAGCGGTAAAATCGTGAAGATTTTGGTAGATAACGCTACGCCCGTTGAATACGATCAGCCTTTGTTTTTGGTAGAACCTGCCTAATTTCAATCGTATGTTTAAAAAACTCTTAATCGCTAATCGCGGTGAGATTGCGCTTCGCATCATTCGTACCTGTAAAGAAATGGGTATCAAAACGGTGGCTGTGTATTCTACTGCAGATCGCGAAAGTTTGCACGTGCGCTTTGCGGATGAGGCTGTTTGTATCGGACCGCCACAAAGCAAAGACAGCTATCTAAATATGGTTCGCATTTTGGCGGCTGCGGAAATTACCAACGCAGATGCCATCCACCCTGGTTACGGATTTCTTTCAGAAAACAGCAAGTTTTCTGCATTGTGTAGAGATCATGGTATCAAGTTCATTGGTGCAACACCAGAACAGATCGATCAGATGGGGGATAAGTCCAATGCAAAAGATACCATGAAAAAAGCAGGTGTTCCCACAATTCCTGGTTCTGATGGATTGCTAGAGAGCTTTGAACAAGCCATCTCAGTTGCCAAGGAAATGGGTTATCCCGTAATCATGAAAGCCACCGCCGGTGGTGGTGGTCGTGGGATGAGAATCGTTTGGAAAGATGAAGAAGTAGAACCCGCTTGGAACAGTGCAAAACAAGAAGCCGGTGCCGCATTCGGAAACGATGGTCTTTACATGGAGAAATACATCGAAGATCCTCGCCATATCGAAATCCAAATTGCCGGTGATCAATACGGAAAAGTATGTCATTTGTCTGAACGTGATTGTTCAATCCAACGTCGTCACCAAAAGTTGTTGGAAGAAACACCATCGCCCTTCATGACGCCCGAATTGCGTGAGAAAATGGGTGAAGCCGCAAAGGCCGCTGCCCAAATCATCAATTATGAAGGTGTGGGTACTGTTGAATTCTTGGTAGACAAGCACAGAAATTTCTATTTCATGGAAATGAATACCCGTATTCAAGTGGAACATCCTGTTACAGAGGAAGTGATCAACTACGACTTGGTGAAAGAACAGATTTTGATTGCCGCAGGTGTGCCCATTTCTGGTAAAGACCATTACCCAACCAAGCACGCCATCGAATGCAGAATCAATGCCGAAGACATTCACAACAACTTTAGACCTAGTCCAGGTAAAATCACCCAACTGAATCGTCCCGGTGGACATGGTGTACGAGTAGATACACACATCTACGCGGGATATACCATTCCTCCTTTCTATGATTCGATGGTGGCTAAATTGATTGTTTCAGCACAAACCCGTGAAGAAGCCATTGTGAAAATGGAGCGTGCATTGGGAGAATTTGTGATTGAAGGTGTAAAAACAACGGTGCCATTGCATTTGCAATTGATGCGTGATCCTGATTTCAGGGCCGGTAATTTTACCACCGCTTTCATGAATACCTTTGAAATTAAATAAATCATTGTTGCGCGAGATTCGCAAGACAATTTGAGTATACAAAAAAGGGCGCCCATTGGGCGCCCTTTTTTGTTGATAGCCATATCAATCCAAATTATTTGAATTTTACACCCACAGCCCTAAACTTAACCTCAATGGATTTATCCTCCAAAGTGTCTTTGTAAAAATGCCCCTTGGCGTACAAATCCTTGTTTGCAATGTTCTTAGGTACCGTAAATGCATCCCCAAAATCAACCGTTACGTTTTCATCGTCTGTGATGAAAGAAAACCAACAGCCTTCAGATTGACAAACTTCGGCTACTTTGCCAAATAAAACCGTTTCCGATGTGCCATCTTTCTGAAACGCAGACAATCCTACATTTACAGAAACCGCGTCATCAGAATTCACCGGTTCGCCAATTTGATTTATTGAAGTTTGATTACAAGCACCCATCATCGCGGAAATCGCAATGGCCGTTGATGTGATCCAGTTTTTCATGATTCAAAGATAAGCATCTCTCGCCAAATCAATGGTTAGTTCAACCCAATTTGAGGATCGTAAGGATATAAAAGATAAGGCTGTCGTTCCGCCATAAATGCATCCAAACCACTTTTCCAACCATCGCGAATTTCCGTTGCACTGGCACCGGCCATGATTTGTTTTCTCAACGATGTGGTTCCAGCCAGCTTATCGAAAAAGGGATTGAAAAATTTGGATTTATCTGGCGATTCCTGATAAAGCATGATCAGCCATTCAATGTATATGTGCTTGTATGAAATGATGAATTCCGATGCGAAATCTGTGAGTAAAACACCCCTGCAAGTATCGCCCAAATAGGGGGGCGTGAGTGATTTTCCCGGAATAGCGCGTGGTACAAATTCATAAGTGCCCTGTTTCAACCATGGCGCGCCAAAACATTCAAAGGGTTTGTTGGTACCACGGCCCATGCTTACATTGGTTCCTTCCAATAAACAAAGGGTAGGATATAGGTAAATGGAATTTTGGTTGGGTAAATTGGGCGATGGAGGTGTTGGCAATACATAAGGCCTGTTGTGATTGTAATTGCTACAAGGGATTACCTTCAGTTTACACGGCTTTCTTTTGGGATTTACACTGTCTTTTAACCATCCTTGACCATTGATCATTTTTGCCAATTCGCCCAAGGTCATTCCGTGCACAATGGGAATGGGATGAATGCCTACCATGCTTTTGAACGATGGTTCTAGTATGGGGCCGTCAACGAAGAAACCATTGGGGTTGGGGCGATCCAAAACAATCAGCGTTTTGTTGTTGTCTGAACACGCTTGCATCACAAAGTGTAAGGTAGAGAGGTAAGTGTAGAAGCGGGCCCCAACGTCTTGGATATCGAATAGAACCACATCTACCGATGCCAAATCCTCGGCAGTGGGCTTGTTGTGTTTGCCGTACAACGATACGATTTTTAAACCCGTTTTTGAATCGATGTCGTTCTGAATGTGTGCCCCGTTTTCAGCATCGCCGCGGAAACCATGCTCGGGAGCAAATACCACCGTGATTTGAACACCCGCCGATGTCAATGTATCGATCAAATGCGTTTGTTTGATTTTTGAGGTGGGGTTGGCCACGATGCCCACGCGTTTCTTCACTAACAGGGGGAGGTAACTCTCCATGCTTTCTGCGCCAACGCCAATTTGGATGGGGTTTTGTGTAGCTGGATTGATGATGGTATTGGGTTTTGCTTGGGTTTGACTCACAATGACCGTGGGCTGAGCAAATATACCGTTGTGTTGAACACCCAATATTGTGAAACACAAGATTGTAAGGACTGCTTTGAATGAACTACCTTTGATGACTGTAGTGACTTGGGTTCGGTTTATAGCGTTTCGATTCATGGGTAGCGGGAACAATTCCTTCTCCAAAAATATGATGCGTTTGGCAATTTCCGCAGTTTCTTTGAGCGTTGCCACCATGATTTTGACAATTGCCACGGTAAAGGGCTTCCAAAATGGCATTCGCGACAAAGTAGTAAAGATTCACGGCAGCTATATTGTAGATCATGCTGCCAATGTGGAGGGCGCTGAGCCGTTGGTTATATCATCGATGCATTTGCCAGTGTTCATGCAAAAAGGCTCCAATTCTAAAGAACTGAAAAATATGGGGGTAGCGCGCGCGGCGATTTCGGCCAGTAAAGCGTGTATCGTAAAAGGGGAGGATGATTTGGATGGGATGATTGCCAAAGGGATGGAATTGGGCGATTTCAATTTTGGCATGGGTGAATTTGTGATTAAATCTTGCAGAGAGCCCGTCGCAGGTACTTGGGTGTACATTTCCCAAAGTTTGAGTGATCGACTGAAATTAGACACTGGAGATGCCTTAACGCTGGTGTTTTTTGTGAACGATAGCTCCGGTAATGGCAGGCCACGAGCCGCACGCCCCATCATAGTGGGCATCTTTGAAACAGGTATCGAACAAATCGATGATCAAGTCATTTACACGGGATTGGATTTGGTCCAAAAGTATACTGAAGTAAAACCCGGTTTTACACAGATAGAATTGTGGGAATCGAACACTGGTTCACTCAATCCCATGGAAGTAGCCAAACAACTCAATCCTGGCATCCTGCGGATTTCAGATTCCAAACAGTTTCATCGACAGATATACGATTGGCTCGCCATACTCAATACCAACGTTTGGGTGATACTCATTCTCATGGCCGTAGTGGCAATCATTGCGATGTCTACCATTTTGCTGATCTTAATGGTTGAAAAAACGTCGTTTGTTGGTATCGCTCAGGCCATGGGAAGTCCGATTTCGCAAATTCAAAAGATATTCCTTTGGCAAAGTGCCATTATTGTCTTTTTCGGGGTTGTGATCGGAGATGTGATCGCCGTTGCATTGTGTTGGATTCAAGATAATTACCACTACCTCACATTGAACCAAGATGTTTATTTTGTGAAATATGTGATGGTAGACCTAGAGCCAATGTCGGTTTTATGGGTGAACATCGGAGTGGTGTTGGCCAGTGTTTTGGCGGCATTGCTACCCGTACAATGGATAAAGCGGATGACCCCTTCTAGAGCCATCCGCTTCCAATGAGATGATTGATTAATTTGTTTGGATGCGATTAAGCATCAATTTTTGCATACTTGGCGTTGGCTTCAATGAATTCCCTTCTTGGAGGCACTTCATCGCCCATCAACATGCTAAAGATTCTGTCGGCCTCAGCGGCGCTATCGAGTTCAACACGCTTCAAGGTTCTGCGCGCAGGATCCATGGTGGTTTCCCAAAGCTGCTCTGCGTTCATTTCTCCCAAACCCTTATATCGCTGAACACCTACACTGTCTTCGTTGCCGCCTTTCGCCAATTCTTTGATGGCGATATCACGTCCGGCATCGTCCCAACAGTAGCGACTTTCCTTGCCCTTTTTCACCATGTACAATGGGGGAGTTGCAATGTATAAGTGGCCGTTTTCGATGAGTTTTTTCATGTGACGGAAGAAAAGTGTTAAAATCAAGGTTCTGATGTGAGAACCATCGACATCCGCATCCGTCATGATCACAATTTTGTGATATCTTAGGTTGTTTAGTATCAACTCTTTTTCACCCTCTTCATTGGTGCCAATATGTACACCCATGGCGGTAAACATATTGCGCACTTCCTCGTTGTCGTAAATTTTGTGCTCCAACGCTTTTTCAACGTTCAAGATTTTTCCTCTCAATGGCAAAATGGCTTGGAATTCACGGTCGCGACCTTGTTTGGCTGTTCCGCCTGCTGAATCACCCTCAACCAAGAAGATTTCACAAATGGCTGGGTCGGTTTTAGAGCAATCGCTCAATTTACCGGGTAAGCCCATACCACTCATTGCCCCTTTGCGTTGTACCATTTCGCGGGCTTTTCTCGCTGCTGCACGTGCCTGTGCAGCCACAATCACCTTGTCAACAATGATTCTTGCTTCTTTGGGGTTTTCCTCTAAGTAGTTGTCGAGCATTTCGCCCACCGTCATATCCACGGCACCCATCACTTCATTGTTGCCCAATTTGGTTTTGGTTTGACCTTCGAATTGTGGTTCTTGAACTTTTACCGAGATCACGCCGGTAAGACCTTCCCTGAAATCGTCGCCAGAAATCTCAATTTTTACTTTTTCAAGCAATTTCATTCTTTCAGCATACGCTTTCAATGTGCGGGTTAACGCCCTTCTGAAGCCAGCTACGTGTGTTCCGCCTTCAATGGTATTGATGTTGTTTACGTAGGAATGCAAATTTTCAGCATATCCTGTGTTGTATTGGAAGGCAATCTCAACGGGGATACCATGCTTATCGCTTTCTGCATAAACCGGGAAAGGAATCAATTTTTCTCTGGTGCCGTCAATGAACGTAACAAATTCTTTCAAACCACCTTCGCTGTAATAATCACCTCTTTTGAATGAGCCATCATCTTCAGTTTCTCTCTCATCTACCAAGGAAAGGCGAATTCCTTTGTTCAAATAAGCCAATTCGCGCAAACGATTTTGAAGAGTTTCAAAATTATACTCCGTGGCCTGGAAGATGGTGTTATCGGGCTGAAACTCAACAACTGTTCCACGGCGGTCAGAAGTACCTACTTCCTTCACTGGGTATACTGGTTTTCCGATTTGGTATTCCTGTTGGAATATTTTGCCTTCGCGATAAACGGTTACTTTGAGGTCGGTTGAAAGTGCATTTACGCAACTCACACCCACACCGTGCAATCCACCCGATACTTTGTATGTGTCTTTGTCGAATTTTCCACCTGCGTGCAAAACGGTCATTACCACTTCCAATGCACTGCGATTTTCCTTAGTATGCATCCCGGTGGGGATACCACGACCATCGTCTTCCACGCGAATGGAGTTTCCTGGTAAAATGGTCACGTGAATGTTTTTACAGTGGCCAGCAAGCGCTTCGTCGATACTGTTGTCAACAACCTCATAAACCAGGTGATGTAAGCCTTTTACACCAATGTCACCAATGTACATCGCGGGTCTCTTACGTACCGCTTCTAATCCTTCTAATACCTGAATATTGTCCGCGTCGTAATTCGCTCTACTTAAATCTTCCGTCATTTGACTTTTTTGTTAAATTGAATCGTAAAAATACCCATTAAACCCACTAAAACAGCGGATTATAGAGGATGATTATCCACAATTTAACAACGCATTAACCGTACTTTTTGTATTATCTCAACCAGCCCAAATAATGCAAGTATGCAACCCCGGAGGCTTGGTATTGGTATTTGTATTCCAAAGCGGTCAGATTTAAGTCTAATAGGCGCATTTCCCGCGTGTTTAATATGAAAAAGTTCACATCACCTGCCTCAAGTCTTTTGGCTTCCATACGATACAATAAAAGCTGGTTTTCGCCGATCTGTTTCCATTGCAACCATTGGTCTTTGTTCACGGAGTATTCTTGAAACAAAGCATTGGATTTTACCTGGTAGGATCTCATTTTATTGTTCACTTCCAGCGATGCGTTTTTCACTGTAAGCTGCATTTGGCGATATTGTCCTCTTTGCTGCCTAAGGAACAATCCAGATTGAAATCCTAACCCAAAACCATTGAATTGTGTTGCTCCACTGGGGGTGAAACGCCAATCAGCATTGGGTTGGCTATATCCATATTTCAAATTCAAACTTGGGAGCATCAGGTTTTTTGCCAAACGGAATTCCAATTGCTGCGACTCCAATTTGAGTAAACTCAATCTCACCGCGGGCTGAATGATGCCATCCCCATTAGCTGTAGCGCCACTTGTATCGAAAAATTTGGTGGCCTCCATCACCAAACTATCAATCCACATCAGTCCATCTTGAGTAGGCATCGCAGTATTCAACGGTTCAATGGGCTTGCCGTTTTCATCCCACAAAAACATACTGATCATGAGCCTTTGCTTTTCTTTTTTCCAAAGGGCTGCATCGAATTTGGCGCGATATTGCTGCAGTTGGACATGTGTTTCCATGGTGTCAACCGCCGTGCCAGCCCCCGAAGTAAATAATTTGCGTAAGCCATTCTGTCGTTCCTCGGCAATTTTTAATACCTGTTCTATCTGAACCGCCGTTTCATGGGCAAACAACCACTGTGAATATTGTAAAAACACATCCTGTACCAAATCATTCACCCATTGATCTCTTTGGGCGATGCTCATCTTTACGTTGATTTTTGATTTGGCGAGATACGTTCTCCGATAATCGGTTATCAAGCCCTTCAACAAAGGGAAATCAATCTCTAAACCCAATGAACCTGAGGCAGTACCAGAGTTTACTGAATAAGGGTTGTTGATAGATATGCCACCTCCGAAATAATTGGGGATATAGACATCTAAATTTTGGTTTTGATATAACTTGGATCCTTCGTTTTTGTTGTTTCTGTAATACGAAATCATTGGATCAAAAGCGCCTTTTGCAATGCTCAATTCTGCTTCTGCTATGGGTTGATAATTTTGCGATTGCTTGAGTACCGGGTGGTTGGTTAGTACTGCATCCAAAACCACAAAAAAGGGAAGGGGCGTTTGATTGCTGATTGCCGCTGGCGATTGCCTTTTCCACGACGTATCTGATTGAAAATCATTCGTTCCTGTTGTTGAAACCAAAAGGTGTTTTACTGCTGATGTTGCTTGAGCCACATTTGTATGTTGAAGCATAAAAATCATCAACAGTCCCAAACTTGAACGGTAGAAAACCCTCTTTTTGTTGAAAATAAGCATGTTATTTCTTTTTGGGTTTGGTCACTTCAGGTTTGTAGAAATCAGCCGGAAAACCATTCAAAATCCTCCACAATTCATACCAAACGGGCACGGTTTTTAGCAACATGTATCCTCGGGCACCCACACCCAATTTTAATGCTGCAGGCCAAGGTTTTTTCGTGTTGTCGGATTTTACCAATACCCGATATTGGCCATTTTCATCTACCATGTTGTCTACACCGTATACAGTGCCGTAGAAAGTACCAAAGCTAGCAGCTGGCCATCCGCTAAATACTATGGTAGGCCATCCATCAAACACAAAATTCACGGTTTCCCCAACGTCTACCAAAGGCATATCATTGGGTTGTAATTTCAACTCTACAGCCAACGAAGCCCCGTCTGGTACTATGGTACAAATCGCTTGGCCTTCTTTTACAGTTTCGTTGATTCCGCGGATCGATGTTTTAGATATGTAACCCGCTTGAGGCGCTGTGATGATATAGAAACCATTTCTGATGTTGTAATTGTTGTAGCTGTTCCTCAGCTTACTCACTTCAGCCTCAGTTTCTAACTGTGATGAGATGGCCGAAAATCGATCACTTTCGGTTTTTGCCAACTTTTCACCATACTCAGATCTTAAGTTCCGATACTCAATTTTGGCTGTTTCTACGGCGTTGTTAGCACTCCGAACCTTCGCTTCCAAGCCCATCTTTTTGGCCAATGCGTCTTGATACTTTAGTCTCCGGTTTTCAACATCCAAAGGACTTCTCAATACATCAATGGCCAAAATACTATCGCGCTCATACTGTTTTTTGGCAATGTTTACTGCCACCACGGCGGCTGACAATTCTGCCTGTTCTATTTTGAGTTTGAATTGTTCCTGCTCGATTTTATTGAGTGCCTTGGATTGACTCAAATCACGGTTGTTCTCCAACTGCTTGATTTGTTCGTTGATGGCATCAATTTTACTCGTGTAACTGAGTACCGATTTTTCCTTGGCATTGATTTGCAGTTCGGTTTGATCCAGTAGGGTTGGATCCAAATATTCTGTTTTGATCTCCGAGAGAACCACGATGGTGTCTCCTTCTTTTACAAAATCGCCTTCCTTAATCTTCCATGCACTAACGCGTCCTGCAATGTTGGTTTGTATCTCTTGTGGACGTTGGTTTGGTAGCAATGTAATTACTTGTCCAGTGGCCTGTATATTCTGACGCCAAGGTAAAAACATGCTTCCAAGCAGAATCAAGAAAACAATACGCAATCTAACAATCATGGCTCTTCCAATCCAAACGCTGTCTTTAAGCCAATAATTCGGGATTTTTTTGTTGGAAATATTCATGTTTTTATGATGCTTGATTGATAGATTCAATGCCGTTCAATTTTTCTAATGCAATACCGCCGTCATAAATGTTTTCTACAGACAATACCAATTTCTCAGTGGCGTCTAACAGGGTAATGATCAAAATTTCAGAAGCCAAGAATTGCCCCAGGCTGATTTGATTCATCACTAGCAAGTAACTCCCCACAATCAACATCACCGCGGTGAAAAGGGTTTTGGAGAAAATCGCAAACTTGGCTTGCTTGTACAAAACTTTGAAATGCTCCTCGCGATGTTTCACATACGAATCCACGGAGTTATGGAAATTTTCCAAGTGTTTTGTTTCCATTTCTGGGGTTTCACCACGCTTCGCAAGGCATAAAATGGTTTCATAGGTGCTAAATTTCATGTTGCTTTCATTTCTAGCACTCTCAAATCCTGATTTCCAAGTATAACGAAAACCCAAAGCGATGGTTAGGCATATACCGATACCAACCAAGATGAATAAGGGATGGTAAATGGTTAAAAGCAGGATGCCCACGATGATTTGCAATGCACTTTTTGTAAAATCCGCAATCAGTTTTGAAAACGATTTCTGTAAGGTAACTATGTCTAAAAATTTCCTTGCTTTAGCAGTCAAATCTATGTCGTTTCTTTGAACAATGTTCTCCTTGTAAATCCAAGCATACCTTACAAATAGCTTCTTTTGAATGCTTTCCAATATACTGATTTGAGCCAATTTGGTACTTCCAGAAAGTGCCACCAAAACGGTTGTCATCCCTACAATGATTACCCAACTCGAACTCAATTTTCCTGCCATGACCGTCCCAACCAAAGCTTGTATACCCAAGGGTATCGCCAAACTCAATAAACCAGAAACGATCGCATAAATTAAGATGAATTGAACGTTCTTCTTTTCTTTGTTCACCCAATTCCAAATCAATTTTATGGGTGTGCTGTTGCCTTGATTTTCTTGCATCATGTTTCGCTTGACACAAAATTACGGAGAAATGAATTCTTTTACTTACCCCTGCCTTGAATCATAATCAATACGGTGTATAGCATGATTTTGAAATCCAATCCCAATGACATATTTTCCAGATACAAAATATCATATTTCATTCTGTCTATCATCTCTTCCACGTTCGAGGCATAGCCGTATTTGATTTGTCCCCAGCTGGTAATTCCCGGCTTGATGCGATGCAATCTTTGATAGATGGGTGCTTTTTCTATGATTTGGTCTTTGAAGAATTCCCTCTCAGGCCTCGGGCCCACCAAGCTCATTTGGCCCATCAAAACATTGATGAATTGGGGCAATTCATCCAATCTACTCTGGCGTAAAAAGATGCCAATTTTTGTACGGCGATCGTCTAGATCATGACTCAATTGAGGACCAGCAGATTCGGCATCTACTTTCATGGATCTAAATTTAATGATGTTGAAAAGCTTGCCTTTGAGCCCAATTCTGGGCTGAGTGAAAAATATCGGACCCCTGCTATCGATTTTTACCAAAATTGCAATCACTACAAACAACGGTGAAAGCAAAATCAACGCCACAATAGAGGCCAATATATCGATGAAGCGTTTTAAAATCTTTTGCCAAGTGGGCATTACCTCAAAATCAACCTCTACCAACATGGCTCCCAAAATGTTGTTCATTTTTACCATGCCCAGCACCAAACTATATTGGTCAGGCATGATTTTTAAATGAATGTCTTCGTTTTGAACAATATCAACAATGGCTGTAATCTGTTCATTTTCACCGCTTTCAGTGCAAAGAATGATGTCTTCCACCTGGTGCTCGCGGATGAGTTGTGGTAGATTCGTGTAATCGCCCAATATCCGACCTCCAACTTCTTTGAGTGCACAATCGTCTTGGATTTTTACAAATCCCCTTAAAAAGAAGCCTTCCGATTTTTTGGCAGAATTGAGCTCTTGGTAGAGTTTCAAGGCGCGCTCACCACATCCCACAATTAATGTGTTGTATCCCCAAACCCGATTTTTAACATTGTGAATGGTTTTTGTGACAATCACCAAACGAAATAATAGGGTAGCACTAAATTGAAATCCAAACAATGTAGCAACACTCAAGTAATAGTCGTGATAGTCGGATATGCTATCGTCTAGCATCAAGGTGAAAAACAAGAACAATACGCCAATCACGGTTGAATTAAAGGTGTGCTGAAGCTCCTTTAAACGACTTCTGCGAAAAATGTAATTGTAATACCCTGAAATGCCATGGAGGAGTACCCAAAACAATGGCACAAATATGAGCCCAAGCAACAGGTTATCGTCGTGATTGACAGGGATTTCGTAACCGTGTTTACTGGCTTCGATGAAGTTTTTGCGGAAGAAGAACAAGCCCAACCAACTGATTGTAGCTGAAAGCCAATCGGCCAGCACGTGCAGAGCAATTCTTCTTTTACTGTTCATCAGTTACTTGAGATAACTCAAACGCAAATTATCAAACAATATTTCCCTCCCAGCAACTGAATTTGCAGGTTTGTTTACATCAAAAAACAATCGAATGCTTGTTCCAGCGGGTTGATTGGCCAATTCGTAAACCAAATTCACATAAAATCTCTTCCATTTACCACCGGTGGGATTGACGACCATGTAAGGTACGAGTTCTGCTGTGCTCGGGTTTTTACGTCGCATCGCCAATTGAACCGGCAAATCGGTTTTGATATCGAACTCAAAAAATACCGCCGAACCGTTTGTGGGTAAATCCGAGAATTCTAGAAAGGAACCAGCATCGAAAAATTTTGCAGTATCCGTATTTTCAAAGGCAAATCTAAACACCTTGGAATCGCCGCCGAATTTGCCATCCAAATCAAATGGTTTCGTTACAATGCCAAATGTATCGCCCGGAAATGGAGAGGGTTGAATGGGCACCAACGTAGAATTGTTGTCCTCAAAATCTTCACTCCATCGAACCAAGGTTGAATTTCGGTGCTTGAACTCAGGAATTACGTTTTGGGTATTGGACGCCACCAAATTGATTGTATCGCGATAACCTTCGAAGGGCGTGTAAAGTGTGAGATTGGATGTGCTACCATTGATAAACACCAGCGGAAAAATATCTATTTGCACATTGCCCAACTTATCGATAGGTATTTTGCAGGGCAATTCGAAATTGCCTATCAATTCTTGATTGGCAAAAACTTGAACGCCCCTGATTTGGTGTATGTCATTGCCGAATGCTGCGTCAACGTCTACGGAAATTGAATCTATGGCGATCCGAGAGGGTGTGCCAGTTTGTTTCTCCTTGCAAGAAGGCACTGCAATCAATAGAATAATGAATGATAAAACGGCAATGGACTTGCTAATAAACCTCACCCTACAAACTTAAAGCATTTTTTACGAGTAGCAAACACTACAGGTCTTGGTACTTTCGTTGTATTTTTTCGATGGCCCACTCGCAAGTATTTGCTACTTCCAACGCGTGCTCAAGATGTGTGAGGGGCGATAAATTGTTGGCGATGTTTTCGTTAAAGTTCCTCAATTCCATCTTCCAAGTGTCGAAAGGCATGATTTGTCGATCAATTCTTATCAGTTCTGGCGGTAATTCTGGGTGGTCGAAATCGGCCGATAACGACAGTTGTTCTGTTTGTTCCGCCGTGCGATATTCGATCAATTCGTTGTTGGTGAAATTGAGTAAAAACAAGCGGTCTTGTTGGAATATTTTGAGCGTATAGGTACCTGGTTCCATGGCTCTACCTGCCGATATCTGGGCGATGGCGTCGTTGTCGAACTCCAAATGGATGTTCAACAAATCTGTTTGTGTGCCAAATAAGAACATCGGGCGGGCAGAAATCGAACGAATCCTAGATTGCATCGTCCTTTGAATCAAATCAATTTCCTGAAACAAATGTTGATGTATCCATTCGTTGAATTGACCCAAAAGTGGGGGATGACAGTGTTTCTCGAGCTTGATATATCTGGGTTTTTTTACCAGTTGCTGGGCAGAGGTAAACAGCGGTTTGTTGTGTAGGATATTGCCAATTTGAACCACAACCCCCGATTCCCTTTTGTATTTGAGCAATTGCTCCATTTCCCCGGCATTGAAATTTCTATACCCATCGAAAAAAATGTGTTTGCCCAATTTTACTAAATGACAAATGATTTCGAAAGGCAAAGATTTCACATGTCTGTCTATGAAAAAAACATCGCCGAGAGCAGCAATCTCAAGGGCAAACATCATTTCGCCGAGCATGTTGTAATTGGAATTGTCGTCGGGATCAACAAAGCCAACCAACTCAAAACCATCCACAGTACTGAGTAGATGTTCGAAAATTTCGGCTTTTCTTTTCGATCCTATGACAACTGATTTTCGCATGTTCCTACATTTGTAGTTCGATGCAAAGATTGAGAGAACGCATTAACTGCCCAAATTGGGTTTTTAACAGAGGATGAAAAAGACAGATTTAATAGACACATTGATTCACCAAGGTCAGCGCAAAAGGTTGGTGGATGAGTTGAAACACAAAGGCATTCAATCAGATGCTGTGTTATCGGCCATGAATGCTGTGCCGAGGCAGTGGTTTTTTCCCAAAGATTTCGAACAATTCATATACCGAGATGCGGCTTTTCCGATCGATCACGGCCAAACCATTTCTCAACCCTATACTGTGGCATATCAAACAGAGTTGCTTGGTATCAGTCGCGGCGATAAAGTCCTAGAAATCGGGACCGGTAGTGGTTATCAAGCGGCGGTTTTATTGGCCATGGGAGCCGAAGTTTACAGCGTGGAATACATTTTACCTCTTTTACAAAAGGCCGATGGTATTTTCAAAGCCATGGGTTCTCAAATACATTTGTTTCATGGCGATGGTACCCTCGGTTTACCGTCACATGCTCCATTTGATGCCATAGTGGTTACAGCTGGTGCACCCTCCGTGCCAGAAACATACGTCAAACAATTAAAAGTGGGAGGGAAACTGGTGATTCCTGTGGGCGATCAGAGCGACGAACAAAAAATGATGAGGATCACCAAAGTATCAGCCACTCAAACCAAAACGGAGATTTTACAAGATTGTAAATTCGTTCCCCTGAAAGGTACATTGGGTTGGAAGTGATTTATCGATTCATCCACTCTTCAATCTCTTCCGCTTCAATTGGATAGCCATCCATCAAATCTATCACGCCGTTGTTGGTGATAATCACGTCGTTTTCGATGCGAATGCCCAAGCCTTCTTCTGGGATGTAAATGCCGGGCTCAACCGTGACTACATTGTTCACATCTAAATTTTCCCAACGATGCATCACATCATGTACATCCAAACCCAAGTGATGACTCGTGCCATGCATGTAATACTTCATATGGGCCTTGGGGTTTGCTTTCACCTGTTCCGATGTTAGGAGTTTTAATTTGATCAACTCCTCCGACATGATTTTGCAAACTTCTTCGTGGTAAACCGGTAAACTCACACCGGGCTTCAACAGTTTTTTTGCTTCGCGTTGTACGTGCAAAACTGCGTTGTAAACCTCTTTTTGTCTGGGACTAAATCGGCCATTTACAGGTATACAACGTGATAAATCGCCATTGTAATTGCCATATTCAGCGCCAAAATCCAACAACAACAAATCGCCGTCTTTGCATTGTTTGTTGTTGTCGATGTAATGCAAAACGCAAGCACTGTTTCCACTGGCGATGATGGGGTCGAAGGCAAATCCACGACTCCTATTTCTGATGAATTCATGGATGAGTTCTGCTTCAATTTCATATTCCCAAACACCGGGCTTTACAAACCCCAACAAGCGTTCGAAACCTTTTTTCGTGATGGCGATGGCTTCTTTCAGTTGATCAATTTCCTGGGGCTCTTTGCGCATTCTCAAGTTTGCCAATATGGGGGCGGAGCGCTTGAAATTGTGTGCGGGGTACTTGGCTTTGACTTCGTTCGCAAATCTCAAATTGGCATAAGATACTTTGTCGGTGAAGCGGTCATTTTCGTTCAGATTAATGTAAATATTCTCCGCCAATAAAAATGCAGCGTGAATGGTTTTCCAAAATTCATGATACCAAAAAACTTTTGATATTCCTGATACTTCGAATACTTGATTTGGATTGAGTCTAGCCCCGTCCCAAATGGCGATTTGCTCGCTGGTTTCTTTCACAAATATCATTTCTCGGTACAACGGATTGGGACAATCGGGGAATAACACCAAAATGGTGTCTTCTTGGTCTATACCAGTTAAATAATAAATGTCTGATTGTTGTTTGAATGTAAAATAAGCATCCCCATTTCTCGGCATTTCATCGTTGCTATGGAAAATAGCAATAGACCCTGGTAAAAGTGAGTTGCTGAGCTTTTTGCGGTTTTGTACGAACAATGCTGCCGGTGGGTTGCTGTATTTGGAATTCATGATTACAAACTTATCCCAATTGTGAGTGAAAACAAAACGTGAATCTGAAGGCCGTTTTACCGAAATGTCATTGATTTTTTATTGAAAAAACTTATTTTTGGAGCAACGCCACAAGTTGATTCAATGTCAATAAGGCACAAAAACACAAAATCATCTAGTATGAAAAGACTATTACAATTGTTATTAATTCTTCTAACTGTCTCATTTTCAAGAGATTTGAAAGCTTCTCACATGATGGGAGGAGACATGTCTTACCGTTGTTTGGGAGGAGGTAAATACAAAATTACCGCCAAAATTTACCGAGATTGTAGAGGTATTTCATTCAGTGGACCATCATTCGGTGTGTATGCCGGTACAAATGGTGGAAACGGTTGTGGAAGTTCTGGTATGTCAATTACGAGAACGAGTATCAAGGATGTAACCCCACGTTGTTCTACGGCATCTTCTCCTTGTACTCCTCAAAACACGAGTAACACCGGTGAAGGTATTGAAGAGCACACTTACGAGGTAACCGTTGATTTTACCAAAACGCCGTTGAGCAATTTTGTAGGTAAAAGTACTTGCTGTGAAGTGACGTTCTATATCGGACAGTGTTGCCGAAACGGTGCGATCACCACAGGTCCAGCGAACAATGATTTCTGGACAACTTGTATGATTAACATTTGTAACATTGCAAAAACAACCAATAAATGTAATTCATCTCCACAGTTGTCGAATCCTCCAATTGGTTTTTTGTGTTGTAACCAAGCCTATTACTTTAATAACGGTGCGATTGATACTGTAGATTATGACTCTTTTTCATACTCGTTGACTCATGGTATCAATTCATTGCCAAACAATTCGGTTTCATATGCTTCTCCTTTCACTTCTAGGTATTTCATGACGCCTTATTGCATTCCTCCTACTTCAATCAAATGTTCTCCGAATCCGAAGACGGCACCACCTAGAGGTATGCACTTCGATACATCAGCGGGTGATATCATTTTTACCCCTACTAAATGTGACGAGGTGGGAATTGCGGTGATTGAAATGACGGAGTGGCGGCAAGATAGTGCATCGAAAAAATGGATTATTATTGGTAAAACACGGCGTGATATGCAGTTGATTGTAAAAGACGATTGTGGTTATAACAAAGCGCCCACGGTTTTAGGACCCTATACATGGAAAGTTTGTGAAGGAGAAACTTTGAAATTCAAAGTGGAATCAGACGATGAAACATTTACGCCTTACCAAACCATTCCAGATACAACCATGTTGAAATGGAACAAAGGTATCCCTGGTGCGAAATTTACTTTGGCCAACAAAAGTGATTGGCCAGAAAAACGCAAGGCATTTGCCAATTTTGAATGGACACCTCCAGTGGGAATGGCCTCGGATGTTGCGTATTCATTTACTGTTACAGTAACTGATGACCACTGTCCGAAACCTTCTCAAGCGATTCGTGGTTTCAAGGTAAAAGTAAACCCCAGGGCATTTTCAACCCGCAAGTACACCAATTTAGCTTGTGGTAAATTTGCCATGGCTGCCCAGGTGAGTGCGGCGTTTAAAGGTGCTCCACAGTTTAAATGGAGTGTGAGGGATAGCTTGGGATCAAAAGAGATTTTCTACAGCACCAAGAAATCAGATACCATGATTTTCTATCGCGGCGGTAAGTACATCGTTGTTCATACCGTGAACAACAGCGATAACTGTCCAACCATTTACAGGGATACCGTGATCATACCTGATCCCCCGCAAGTTGTGATGGCCGATGCAGATACATTTGCTTGTTTCGGTACCACCATGAAATTGAAGGCGAATGTGTTGTTTGGTAAGCCCAATTTTAAATACTATTGGACAAGAATTGTAAAAGATACTGGCAGCAGTCCTTGGAAAGCAGAATACCACATTTATGGCGATACTTTGAGTGATTTGATTATACCCAACATCA
>JACCDS012371471.1_pt1 | contig 32658 bp, 27 predicted proteins | sample 7446441 | NCBI WGS metagenome assembly JACCDS01 (sample SAMN15323445, study PRJNA562643) | freshwater metagenome | isolation source: river surface water | place: USA:Blue River Watershed | collected 2017-08-17
GCACAATGTGTCGTGCGGCACCGAACCGGCCTTCCCACAGGGCAACCAAAGGGCCATCTAGCACCGTGTCGTCCTGTGCCTGATACTGCTTGTCATCCCCGGCAAAAGACATCCAGCGTACCCCTGCATAACGCAGACAACGACGCGGGCTGCGCCCAAACAACACCAATCCGGCAATCGTGCAAACTCCCGGGCCATCAGGCCGGGCCACCATAAATCCCAATCCGGTCAGGCGCTGCTCCCAATCTTGCGCCGTTTGCGGTGGCAACGGGTCACCTGCGACATTGACCAGATAATCACTGAGCCGCGCCAAATCAAGATCATCAAACTTGCTGCCTGATACCGGCAATACTTCGGCGTGCAACAAGCCACCACTTTCAAACAACCTGGCCTGCTGCTCCCTGGTGGCCAGCCGTGAGGTGCTGCCAACCCGAATATACATTTCTTCGCGATTGTTATTGCGTAGCACATAGGGCTTGGCCGTGCCCTGGGTGAGGATAATGACGGCCACACGCTTGCCGTCGTCAAAGGTCACCTCTTCGTAAAATGGCAGGGCCAGCGGATGCACGTATCGGCCAAACACCGTATCCATTACCCATGTTTCCAGGCCAGGCCTCGCGATGCCGCTGATGGTGCCATCATCCTCTACCCCCAACAGCAGTTTCCCGCCCTGAAAATTGAGTAGTGCCACAATCTCTTTCGCCAGTTGCTCTGGACGCAGGTCGTCGCGCTTGAATTCCACGCCGGAATTCTCGCCATTGGCAATGATTTCCAGCAGTTCAGATTTCAACATCGGCCATCACCTCAAAATTCATATTTTTCCTTGCGCTGGATGAACGCATCGCGTCCGCCCTCAAGAATATTGGCTACCTGATCACGAATGACGGGCACATCAATCGAACCTTGGGCATCAAAGGCCAAGCAACCCTGATTGTCGACTGCCGTGAATACGCCAATCCATTCTGCATCGCCAAAAACCGGAATATTGGCATTATGGGTAGCAAACAAAAATTGTCGGCTTGTCTTCGCCGCACGCAATTCATGGACGATGCGTTCGGCAATAAATGCATTATCCAAATTGTCTTCGGGTTGATCCATAATGAGCGGATCAACGTTTTCCAGCAACAGCATGTGCAAGATCGCCGTGCATTGTTGTCCCGTTGACAATTTATTCAATGGTCGAAACACTGCGTCGGCCTGACCATGTGACACGTTCAAGAAAATATCGATCCGGTGTGCCAATTCAAGCGCTTCCAGTTCCATCAGTCGCGATGCTGGCAGTCTGGCCAGTGCATCCGCAACCAAAGGGGTCAGCCCCCAATCGGATTGAAGCACGGCAGAGCCAACGCGAATCGCTTGTGCCAACACCGATGGGCTGAGTGCTTCCCGCTCGTCAATCCACGCCAGCCGCTTCTCGCCTACGCCCTCAAGCTTACTCTCGATCAGAAAATTCTTCAGCGGGGTTCGATCTGCCTCGGCGAATACCTCGACTTTCAATTTCTCTTCCAAGCGGCGATTGAGCTTCTTGGCTGCGCCTTGCAAGCGCTTAATATGCTGCTCGCGCAGATCAGAGAGTTCTGCAAGCAAATTGCGCCGCTCCAGTTGCAAGGACGCGAGCAGTTTGTCGTGATTGGCAACCCGAGTTTCGAGCGGCCTGATGTTTTCAATGTCCTTTAGCAGCCCCTGATAGGCGGTTCCGACCTCTTGACCGCTTTTTCCGGCTGTTGTCGGCAGGCTACGCAGGGCTTTCTCAAGCTCGTCCTCGCCTTGCGCAATCGATTGCTTCCACAAAGCAAGCTGGGTCGCCAATCGCTGCTCAGCATGTGTCAGCTCAGTGTTCAGTTCGGCAAGGTGATTTTCAAAACGCTGGCGCAGCCGAGCCAGAATATCACGCACCGGACTGAGCAACCCCGCGTTGGGCAATTCTTCCAGCACTTTATCGCTGATGTAAGTCAAGTCAGGCAGATTGTCTTGCAAATTCGTCACGCCCTGCCTTAAGTTCCCAATTTCTTCATCGGTACGGTCAACAATCTGCCGTTCTCGCTCAAACAGCGGCGTCTTGGCCAGTCTTTCCTGAATTCCCAACGCTCGAAAGCCTTGCAGTTGCTCCTCCAGTTTCGGCAGGCGCGCAATTCGCTCCTTCAGGTCATCAACCTCCCCCAAGGTCTTGGTCAGTTTCTGCTGGTTTTCCTGCAAGCGCTTTTTCAGTGTGGCGCAACGTTGCGTGTAGTTGCCATCGTTGGGCAAAAAGCGATCAAGCAACTGAATCCGGCTCTGCTGATCCTGTGCCAACTCATAGATTTCATTCTGACCATAGATATCGATTCCCGGCAGCAAATCACGTGGTTGCAGGTGCGAAACATTGGTGCTGCCGCTTGCCGTTATCTCACGCGCAATCGGCATTTCGCCATAGCGCCGGGAAACGCGGTAGCGCTTGCCATGCTGTGACGAAGAAACGAGCTCCAGCTCGATCCGGCCCGATGCCTTGCCCAGATTTTCCTTGATGATTTCACTATGCAGCTTTTGCGCCTGCTTGCCCTTGGGCGGGATATCGAGCGCATAGCGCAAGCATTCCAGCAAGGTTGATTTGCCTGTGCCACGGCCGCCAATGACCGTGTTCAGGTGCGGGGAAAAGGCAAGCGCCACACCATCTAAATAACCACCCGAGATAGTCATTGACACAATCTCGCCCGCAGTCTGTTCCGGTTTTTGCGAATTCAGGCGAATACGTGATTGCGGATCAAGAAAAGCGACCTTGAAGGCATCAAAGGTTGGCTTGGTCATCTTGATCCAGCAAGTAGCACTTGCATGATCCAGATCAGCAGGCTGGGCAACATCCTTGGCGTTAATGACTGCAATCGGGCGTTCGCGCTGCCAGTCGGGATTTTTGTTGAGAACGATGTCCTTATATGGTTGCGGCAAGTCATCAATCGCGCCGGGAATTTGCGCCGCCCTGACCAAATCGCTGCGCTGCCAGGTGTGATCCGATTTTTGTAGCAAAATGCCACTTGCCTGCGTCGCGTGCGCCGCATACCAAAAACCGCCCAGCGCCTTAACTTTCTCTGCCAACTGAATACAGCCCAGCGTTGAGGGGCGCACCTTTTCCACGGGGTCGGTAAGTTGCAAACTGCCAAGGTAACGGTTCAATTGATCGTTGGTAGTCTCTTCAGGAAATAAACAGACCATATGGATTTTCTCGGTCGAGGCGATCTCGAACCCCGGAAAGACGACAATGCCGTGCGGCACCAGCACATTGCGCAATGCATGCAGGCTATCTACATTGCCATGGTCAGCCAAAGCGACAACTTTGATATCGAGCGCAACGCACTTCGCCAGCAGTGCCTGGTTGTAGTCGTCCTCGCTCATCCCATGCTCGGTGCCACGATAGGCACTGTTATAGCCGACCGGGTTCACCTGCAAGGCGCAACGCCAGAAACGGGCATAAGGGTATTGGTTGCTCATGTTCTGTCCTGTATCTTCCCGGCAATCTGCGCCGCAATCGGACGATTCACTTTAACACGGCAAAACCACCAGGTACCAACGTGCAGGGTTGATCCTTGGGCTTGGCGTTGCTAATTTGGGTATCGATCAAAGAAGTGACGATTTTCGGCATCTTGGAGCATCCTTTTTGCGTTTGAGTGGCGTGCCCCCAATTATGCCCCAAAAAATCAGAATGACGATGGACAACATTGAACGCAAAAAAACAAAAAACTGCAAACTCACTGGGAAAGATGCGGTTTTTTGTAGATTAAGCTATCCCATATCGTTACCCGGTCTTTTTTGCTCCCGGTTTTTTTCTGCGCAATGAAAGCGATGGTGGTACATTTTTCTTGAATCCGTTTGCCAAGGGCCTGCGTATAGGAGGTTGATCCATCCGAAACCCTTCAAGGAAACCTCGCCATGCGTATTCAATTTTTATTCTCTACTCTCTCGATTGCCTTGCTGAGCGCCTGCGTTAGCCAGGGCCCGTTGATGGCACCCTATAGCCAAGCCAATCTGCCTGACGCGGTGAAAGTGCCAGCCGGGCACGTCGTTACCATGGAAACCGCTGCCGCAGGTGACATCACCTACCAATGCCGCGCCAAGAAGGACATGGCCGATCAGTTTGAATGGGTCTTTGCTGGCCCCCGTGCTGGCCTGAAGGATCGCAAGGGCAACAACGTCGGCACCTACTACGGCCCGCCAGCCACATGGGAAAGCCTGGATGGCTCCAAAGTGGCTGGTGCCCAAGTGGCGGTGGCACCTAATGGCGCGGGCAATATCCCGTCGCAACTGGTCAAGGCCAATCCTGCTGTGGGTGCAGGTGTCATGCAAGGCATCAGCTTCATCCAGCGCGTCGCAACCGAAGGCGGCGTTGCGCCCAAGGCAGCATGCGCCAAGGGCAACGAGGGCGAGAAACAGGTCGTGCCGTACAAGGCTGATTACATTTTTTACCGCGCAGGCTAATCAATTGCCCAAGAGGAGATCGGGCCAGCCTTGCCGCCCGGTTCAACATCGGCCCGACCTCTTACCTCGCCGCTGACATTGCCTGCCCCGTCCCAGTATTGCGTGCCGCCCCGGAATAGTTGTAGGCGCAAGATAAACAGGGACAGCATGTGATGCTTGGCCCACACTCCAGCTCCAGTTAAAATGAAAGAATCGACCATTACCAATAAAACCTGAAAGAAATCATGTCTCTCGCCATCACGCCCGTTTCCGCCTGCACGGCTATCGATCCGTATCCGTTTTATGATCATTTGCGTGACGATCTCGGGTTTTACTATGATGCAGTGCTCAAACTGTGGGTAGCCAGCAGCGCCGCCGATATCAGCGCCGTGTTAAGCGATGCCAATTGCCGCGTGCGCCCTGCCACCGAACCGGTACCGCAGACGCTGCACGGTTCGACGGCGGGCCAGGTCTTTGGCAATTTGGTGCGCATGAATGATGGTGAAAAGCAACAAGCGCTAAAAAAAATGATGGCCAGCGCGCTGGCGCAATTGAGCGAGGAAAAAGTGCGGCAGAAAGCCCTATATTGGAGCGAGCGCCTGTATCAGGAAATTTTGCCCGGCAACAAGGGCAACGGGCTAAGCGACTTTTGTTATCGCCTGCCAACCTATGTGATGGCCGATTTGATTGGCATCGAGCACAAAAAGTTGGGGCAAGTGACGCAGTGGGTCGGCCAATTTATTCGCTGTATTGCACCCGGCGGCACGGCGCAACAAATTGCGCTGGGTCAGGAAGCGGCGGCGCAACTGTACGCATGCATGGCCGAACAACTGGCGCAAGCACAGACACAAGCACAGCCACAAGCGCAGCAGCAAAATTTATTAAGCGCCTTGGCGCGCATCGCACAAGAGACACCCGCCATCAGCACCGAACAAGTCATCGCCAACAGCATCGGCCTGCTGTCTCAAACCTATGAAGCGAGTGCCGGTTTGATCAGCAACGCCGTGCTGCTGCTCGCTGGCAACCCGGCATTGCGGCAAAGCGTGCAGGCGCAACCAGAACTGCTGGGCACCTTGATCAATGAGAACAGTCGCTTCGATCCATCGATTCAAAATACCCGCCGCTTTGTGCTGGCCGACAGCGTGGTTGCTGGCCAACCGATGCGCGCTGGCGATGTTATTTTGCTGGTGTTGGCCGCCGCCAATCGGGATCCCGCAGTCAACCCGCATCCGGCCCGGTTTGATCTGCATCGCAGCAACGCGAAAAATTTCGCTTTCAGCGCCGCTGCACACGCCTGCCCAGGACAAGCTAGTGCGCATACCATCGCCACGGCGGGGCTGGGCGTGCTGTTCGAGCAAGGCTTTAATTTCGAGCGCGTCTCACAGCCAGCGCGCTACCGCGCCTCCATGAATGCGCGGGTGGCGGAATTGGAAATGCTTTGACCAGTTCGCCGTATCTTGATCAATGAGGAAACGCCATGTTTGCAGTTATTTTTGAAACGACTCCCAACCCTGCCGAGATACAGCAATATCTGGCCATTGCTGGCGCGCTCAGACCTGAGCTGTTAAAAATAGACGGCTTTTTGGAAAATGAGCGCTTTCGCCGCAACGACGATCAAGGCACCTTGCTGTCCTTGTCGCTATGGCGCGATGAAAAATCTCTGGTGCGCTGGCGCACCCAGGAATTACACCATCAATCACAAGCACGCGGACGGGCCGGTGTGCTCAGCGACTACCGTTTGCGGATTGGTGAAGTAACGACCCAAATCGATGCCAGCGGCCATATTGCCGGGCAAGCAACCCGCGACGATATCACGCAAGAGGGTCAGGCACCATTTGCCAGCATCAGCATTGAGATGGCATCGGCTGATATCGCCCGGCTCGACAACTGGCGCGAACATATCACGGCCATGGTGCAATTTAGCGCCATCAATCAGCCCGAGCGGCAATTATTGCTCATCTCATGGCGCACCGCGCAAGCGGGCCAGAAATGGCTGCAAACCTGCAGCGGTACTGCAATGGCGCGCCACTTTGGGGTCAACATCATCCGCAGCTACGGCATGCATGATCGTTATGAAGCGCCAACTTACCACTTGCCAGTGGCAAACGGCCCGGTTTGACAGCAGGAATGCGGCTATTCCAAACCTTATAGGACTTACGCAAAACCGTCCCAGCGGCGTTGCGCTGCCTTGCCGTACAGGCGTACTGCCTGCGGCAGCGCGCCTTGCTGGAACAATTTTGCGTAAGTCCTGCCTTAGCAACGGCGTACCGCCATGTTTAATTTCGTCCCCGTCGCCAAAGGCGACAAAGCCAACCACATTGCCGGGCACTACCGCGTTAAATGGAGGAGCCCGGTCATTCCCTGCTACCAAAATCAAGTTCACCACTAGTATATGATTGACCAAATGACGCGGCTAACGACGAAACCTGCCGAACCGCCGATTTTATCTGTTCTTCAGTCAATTCTTTAAGCGGATGGATATATGCCGAGTAAACGATTCCATCACTTACGGCGTACCGCACATCAAGACTCCTGTGGAAGTTTGAAACCAACATGGCATGCTTATGCACATCGGTTAATGTTTCATACCGTGCGACGGCCGCTATTATTCTCATTCGGTTGTGCGTCACGTCAGATATCAAATGCATTTGCACTTTGTCAAATGTGAATGTCATGACGCCTTCTCCACCCTCTACATTGGTTGAAATTGCTTTGACGATAGATTCCATTTGTGACTGCGTCATTAATTTACCTTTGGCAAAGGCTGAGTCTCCAAAAATTGCAAACACTATCATTGAAAACAATTTTTTCATTTTAACTCCATCACTCTTATCGTCGTATAACGAATAGCGTTTATCTGCCGCCCATGTTGCCCACAAACTCAAAAGTGAGCTGCGTGGCAATCCCGATTATGCCCTCAATTATGCCCCCAAAAAATTGGGATGTCGATAAACAACATTGGACGCTAAAAAACAAAAAACCCGCATTCTCGCTGGGGAAGATGCGGGTTTTAGTACGTTACGGCACAACTTTAAACATGTTCTTGGCGGAGAGACGGGGATTCGAACCCCGGATAGGCTATGAACCTATACACGCTTTCCAGGCGTGCGACTTCAACCACTCATCCATCTCTCCCGATCCGCAAGGCAGCAGCCTCACGAAGTCCGCTATTATAGCCTGAATTTGGCAAATTGCCAGCCAAATCCGGGCTAAATTCGTGCCAATTTTGCGCCAAATTACAGCGATTGCTTCAATTGTTCCAAAATTGCCGGATTTTCCAGGGTAGAAATGTCTTGCGTGATCTCGTCACCACGCGCCAGCACGCGCAACAGGCGACGCATGATTTTGCCGGAGCGGGTTTTGGGCAGATTGTCGCCGAAGCGGATTTCCTTCGGTTTGGCAATCGGGCCGATTTCCTTGCCGACCCAGTTGCGCAATTCCAGCGCCAGTTTTTTCGCATCGTCACCACTGGGCCGGGCCTGCTTCAGAACCACAAAGGCACAAATCGATTCACCGGTCACATCGTCCGGCTTGCCCACCACCGCTGCTTCGGCCACCAGCGGGTTGGCCACCAGTGCCGATTCGATTTCCATGGTGCCCATGCTATGCCCGGAAACGTTAAGCACGTCGTCAATCCGTCCGGTAATGGTGAAATAGCCGGTGTCCTTGTTACGAATCGCACCATCGCCAGCCAGATACATCGTGCCGCCCAACTCGGCCGGGAAGTAGCTGCTTTTGAAGCGTTCCGGGTTGTTCCAGATGGTGCGGATCATCGATGGCCAAGGCCGCTTGATCACCAGAATACCGCCCTGCCCGTTCGGCACGTCGTGTCCGGCTTCATCCACAATCGCTGCCGCAATGCCGGGCAGCGGCAAGGTGCAAGAACCAGGCACGGCGGGAGTGGCGCCGGGCAATGGGGTAATCACGTGGCCGCCGGTTTCGGTTTGCCAGAAGGTATCGACGATCGGGCAGCGTTCCTTGCCAATATTGCGGTGATACCACATCCACGCTTCCGGGTTGATCGGCTCACCGACCGTGCCAAGCAGGCGCAGGCTATCCAAACTATATTGGTTCGGATGAATCGCCGGATCACCATCCGCGGCCTTGATCAGCGAGCGAATCGCGGTCGGCGCGGTGTAAAAAATGCTGACCTTGTGCTTGTCGATGGTTTCCCAAAAGCGCCCGGCATTCGGATAACTCGGAATGCCTTCAAACACCACTTGTGTCGCCCCAACCGCCAGCGGGCCATAACAAACATAGGTGTGGCCGGTAACCCAGCCGATATCGGCGGTACACCAGAACACATCTTCTTGCTTGATGTCAAAGGTCCATTGCATGGTCAGCATGGCCCACAGCAAATAGCCGCCAGTCGAGTGCTGTACGCCCTTCGGGGTCCCGGTCGAACCGGAGGTGTACAAAATGAACAAGGGGTGCTCGGCATCGACCCATTCCGGCTCGCATTGTTCCGACTGATGCACCAGCAGGTTGTGCAGCCAGATGTCACGCTCGTCATGCCAGTGCACCATGGCGCGCGTGCGCTGGTACACCACCACGTGCCGCACCGATTCGCAGCCGCCCAGCGCCAGCGCATCGTCAACAATTGATTTTAATGGCAATTGCTTGCCACCGCGCATCTGGCCATCGGCAGTAATCACCGCCACGGCGCTGGCATCGATGATGCGATCTTGCAACGATTTGGCAGAAAAACCACCAAACACCACCGAGTGCGTGGCACCGATCCGGGCGCAAGCCTGCATGGCGGCCACCCCCTGGACCGACATCGGCATGTAAATGATGACCCGATCGCCTTTTTTGATGCCCAATTCTTTCAGGCCATTCGCGAATTTACATACCTTTTGGTGTAATTCACGATAGGTCACCTGTTGCACATCGCCATCATCGGCTTCAAAAATTAGCGCGATTTTGTCGGCGTTGCCATTGGTCAAATGTCGATCCAGGCAATTATAAGAGGCATTCAATTGCCCGTCAGCAAACCAGCGATAGAACGGTGCATTCGATTCGTCGAGCACCTGATCAAAAGATTTATGCCAGAGCAGGTTTTTGCGGGCTAAATTTGCCCAAAATTCCTGATAATCGTTCTCGGCCTGGCGGCACATGTCGTGGTACGCGTCCATCCCTTTAATCGCGGCCTGGGCGACAAACTCGGATGACGGGGGAAAAATGCGGCTTTCCTGCTTCGGTTGCTGATTTTCTGTAGTGAGCTCGGTCATACCATTTTCTCCATCAAATTGGGTGTGATATCCGACCCAATTTATCATAGATAGCGCCCCTGATGCGCGTTCACTGCGGTTTTTGTGAGACAAGCCGATATTGTCATACAGAATTATCCAATGCCAAACAGCCGTGCGCTGCGCTTTCGTTGATCCGCTGCCAGTACGTGTAAAATGACGCAGATTGCCGCGCACCCTGCGCGCCCCCATCTCGACCATTGACAAACGACACTGACAAAGGGAAGCATCATGACTGTCATCAAGCAAGACGACCTGATCGAATCAGTCGCAGCCAGCCTGCAATACATCAGCTACTACCATCCGGCTGATTACATCGCCCATCTGGCGCGCGCCTACGAGGCCGAGCAAAGCCCGGCGGCCAAGGATGCGATTGCCCAGATTTTGACCAATTCGCGCATGTGCGCCGAGGGCCGCCGCCCGATTTGTCAGGATACCGGGATTGTGAATGTGTTCCTGAAAATCGGCATGGATGTGCGGTTTGAGGGCTTTTCCGGCTCGATCATTGATGCGGTCAATGAAGGCGTGCGGCGTGGTTATGCGTTTGCCGAAAACAAGCTGCGCGCCTCGGTGGTGGCCGAGCCGTTATTCGAGCGCAAAAACACGCGCGACAATACCCCGGCGGTGGTCAACATGGAACTGGTGCCGGGCAATACGGTTGATGTGATGGTGGCGGCCAAGGGCGGTGGTTCGGAAAACAAATCGAAATTCGTGATGCTCAACCCGTCTGATTCGGTGGTGGACTGGATCATCAAAACCGTACCAACCATGGGCGCAGGCTGGTGCCCGCCCGGCATGCTCGGCATTGGGATTGGCGGCACGGCCGAAAAAGCCATGCTGATGGCCAAACAATCGTTGATGGATGACATCGACATGTATGAACTCAAGGCACGCGGCCCGCAAAACAAGCTCGAAGAATTGCGCATCGAAATTTATGACAAGGTCAATGCGCTCGGCATTGGCGCGCAGGGTCTGGGCGGGCTGACCACGGTGCTGGATGTGAAAATCCACACCTTTGCCACTCACGCTGCATCCAAACCGGTCGCGATGATTCCGAACTGCGCCGCCACGCGCCACGCGCACTTTGTGTTGGATGGCTCCGGCCCGGCCTATATCACCCCGCCGTCGCTGTCGGACTGGCCTGATGTGGACTGGACGCCGGACACCGAAAAGAGCCGCCGGGTTGACCTGAACACGCTGACCCCGGCGGAAGTCGCCTCATGGCAGCCGGGCCAGACCCTGCTGCTGAACGGCAAAATGCTGACCGGGCGCGACGCGGCACACAAGCGGATTGCCGACATGCTGGCCAAGGGCGAAAAACTGCCGGTGGATTTTACCAACCGCGTGATTTATTACGTTGGCCCGGTTGATCCGGTGCGCGATGAAGTGGTCGGCCCGGCTGGCCCAACCACCGCCACCCGGATGGACAAATTCACCGAAATGATGCTGGCCCAAACCGGCCTGATTTCGATGATCGGCAAGGCCGAACGTGGCCCAACCGGGATTGAAGCGATCAAGAAACACCGCTCGGCGTATTTGATGGCGGTCGGTGGCGCTGCATATCTGGTGGCCAAGGCGATCAAGGCGGCCAAGGTGGTCGGGTTTGAAGATTTGGGCATGGAAGCGATTTACGAGTTTGATGTGCAAGACATGCCGGTAACCGTGGCCGTCGATGCCAATGGCACCTCGGTTCACAATACCGGCCCGGCTGAGTGGCAGGCAAAAATTGCGGGTATTCCGGTCAAAACCGTCTGATCGGAATCGCACTTGGCTACTGCCTTATTTTCTGCCACCTCCGTTGCGGCCACATCCGTTGCGGCCACAGCCCCTGTTGCCGCCGCCGCTGCTGCCAGTATCGGGATTTTTGATTCCGGCATTGGCGGCCTGTCGATCCTGCACCATGTGCAGGCGCTGTTGCCGCAGCACCACTTGCTGTATTTTGCCGATTCCGGTTTCGCGCCGTATGGCGAAAAGCCGGAACAGGTGATTGTCGAACGCTCGCTGCACATTGCCGATTTTTTGCTGGCGCAAGGTGCCACTGCACTGGTAGTGGCTTGCAACACCGCCACCGTGGCCGCGATTCGGGTATTGCGCGAGTTTCACCCGAACCTGCCGATTGTCGGCGTGGAACCGGGCTTGAAACCGGCGGCAGCGGCCAGCAAAAGCGCGGTGGTCGGGGTGCTGGCCACCGAGCGCACGCTGCAAGGTGAAAAATTTGCCCGCTTGCAGCGCGAAATTAGCCAATTGACCCAGGTTACCTTTCTGCTGCAAGCCTGCCCGGGTCTGGCGCACCAGATTGAACTGGAGCAAGATAGCCCGGACACGCTGGCGCTGCTGGCGCGTTTTATTCCACCACTGCTCGATTTAGGGGCCGATACCCTGGTGCTCGGTTGCACCCACTACCCGTTTGTGCGCAGCCAAATCGAGCAGATCGTGGCGCAACACCAGCACGCCAAACCGGTAACATTGATCGACACCGGGGCTGCCGTGGCGCGCCAGTTGCAGCGGCTGGTTGAACAACATCAGATCGCGCCCGCCACCGGCCCAGCCCGACTCACTGGCTTTACCAGTGGCCAGAAAGCGACTCTGCAACAGGCGTTTACCACGCTGTTACAGTTGGCCCCAACGGTATTTGAAGTGCAGGAAAACCGGCGTGACGAGAAAAATCCCGGATTTGCCTTGCAAAACTTTTGAAACCTGCCTATAATTTCGAGCTTGGTTAGACGCACTAACCGAAGCGCAGCAAAACAATGGTGGCCGTAGCTCAGTTGGTAGAGTCCAGGATTGTGATTCCTGTTGTCGTGGGTTCGAACCCCATCGGTCACCCCAGAATTCGGAAGTAAAATTAAAGGGTTACAGCATTTGGCTGGTAACCCTTTTTTCATTGTGCAGCAACAATCCAAGTGCCATGCAGGCTTGCTGCTCAGCCGTTCGCTGGCCTGTGGGCCGCGCACACCGTTTCGATAAACTCCCCCTTTGCTGCACGATACTGCGCCGCCTCTGCCCCGGCCATTACGCGCTTGATCCGGTTGTATTCTTCAACCAAGGCCGGATCGGCGCGCAATGCATCACGGAAATGCAGGAAAAACTCAAAGCGCGAACCGGCTTCAATGACTTGCAGCGCCAAATCGATATCGCTGCGCGGTGACAGCAGCATGCACAGTTGCGTTGTACGCAGTGTATCCGGCTTTTCCTGATAGCCGAGCGTGCACAGCGTGGCAACTGCTTGCTCCAGTGTGCCGGGTGGCACGATCAACAACACGTCCAAATCGCCCTTGGAAATGGCACCTGGAATGGAGGAGGCACCCACGTGTTCGATTCTGGCCTGTGGCAACACGGGTGCCAGTGCGGTTTGCACTTCGGCCAACACATTTGCTGCATGGGCCTGATATTGCTGTGGCAGGAGTAATGGGATCATGAATCAATCAGGGGGAGCGGAGGGGTGGCGGAGGGGTGGCGGCGCGAAGTACAGATGGTACACCCCGCGCCGCTATTTCTATCACTATTTCTGTCACTATTTCTGTCGCTATTTCTGTCGCTATTTCAACCAGACTTGAGCCAGAATTTGGCCCACATCATCCGGCTTATTTGGCCAAACCGGGCTTGGTCGGTGCTGCCAACAACGCATCAGCCGCATTGGCTGCCACGCTGACGGCAGGCGCAATGCCTGCTTGTTTCATATCAGCCGCACCGAACACCAAACCACGCGCCTGACGGTGCAAGGTGGTGAAATAACCCTGATCATTCAGCGTCAAATCACGCACTTCATACGGTGCGCTGCTGCCTTGCAACAGTGCCGGATGAAAACTCAGATCAATCTGCCCCTGACCTGCCTCCACCCACTTGGCCGAATGGGCCACTGCCAATGGCACCAGTTTGCCATCCACCGTGCCATACAACAAGCCGCGTGCTTCGTAACGACCGGCACTGGCCGCTTCAACACCGAGCAGCACACTCAATTCGCCCTTTTTCCCGGCCTGCAAGCTGGCCGTACCATTTAGGCGCGCCACCGGCAAGGCCACTGGCAGTGCAACACGGGTCGAGCGGCGCACCAACTGGCCGCGGATTGTTGATTCAATGTGGGTTTGCACTTCCCACAGGCCCGGGGCCGGGGTTTCATTGGCATCAAGCTTGATCTGGGCTTGATAGTTTTGACCGTCCCGGCTGGCAAAGTCGAGCGGGAACACCCGCCCGGCCGGGGAAACCAGCTCGGCCTTCATCGCACCAATCGCATGCTGCTTGCCATTGGTTTCGGTCAGGGCGGTGGAAACCACCAGATTTTGCCCGTGCAAATAATGCGCCGCCCCGGCTTGCAGGGTTTGCCGGAATGGGCTATCGGGTTCGGTAACGTGGATCAAATAATCCTGGGCTGGATTCAAACGGTCGGCCTTCAGATTAAACTTGCCATGACCAAGCGCAGGATGCAGGCGAAACGCCGAGGTGCTGGCAGCAAACGGCAGATCGGCCTTGGCCAGTTGTGCGGCATCGACAATCGTTTCCATCGCCGTGCCATTCCCATGCGCCTTGCCATCGGCACCGGTCACTTGCAAAGATTTCGGCTGAATCGCTTCCTGTTCCTTTTGGCCGATTGCGCCCAAGGCCTGCAACCGGATCAGTGCGCGCGCGCTGGTGGTATGCAGATCGAGCCCACGGTTTAACTCGGCACCACTGACCTTGCGGTAGTATTCATGGCTTTTGCCAATAAATGGCCGGGTTTGGCTATCGATTGCGCCTTGCTTGGCATCGATGCGCCAGCTCAGGGCGACCGCTTCCTTTTGCGGGGTGCCAAAACCCGGGCTGGCTGGGCTGGCCGCAGTGGCCGAGCTGGCCAGAGCAGCAGCCGGGCGCGCCACCACCAGCGCGGTGCTGACATCACCGGTTTGCGGTGCCAGTAATTGCAACGGGGCGGCCTGTAGCGACAGGGAACAGGCGGCCATTACCAACAAGCTGATTGTCTTCAGTTTCATCATGTTCTCCAGTCTCACAGATCGTTACGCAAAATCACATCCAGGCCAAAACACTTGCGGCGGCTTTGGTTGTGTGAGAGTGGTTCGGCATCACTGGTGCGGCTTTTATCGGTAAACCAGGTGGTACCAGCCCCGGACTGGCTGCTGCAATTCAAAAAGCCATCGGAACAACTGTCGAGATAGGCTTGCGTCACTTCCAGCCCAAGATTGAGCGAATAACCACCGCAGTAGCTGTCCGAATCAAAGACATTGGTTTCGACATCGCTGCCCACTACGTTATAAAACGTTTTCGGCGTGCCGGGCCGTCCGGCGGTGCCATACAGCCAGTTGGCATTGTAATAGGCCATCCAACTGGTTTGCTGCATGCGTACCGCATCGCTCTGGTAACCGAGCAACCAGCCCAGCGCGCTTTCAAACACATTGCCATTCATTACCGCATCGGCCAGCGGAGTGCCAAGCGAGGATGGGGCCAGCGCATTGACCCAGCGAATGGCGCTGATGATGCCGGGGTAACGGCTGTCATAGGTTGGATTGGACATGATCCAGCGCAGCATGTTGCCGCCGTTGGAATGGGTTTGCACTACCAGATCGGTGATGTTGTTGTTATTGATGAAGGTCGATAACTGCCCCGCCAAACAACCGGCGGCACGCGCATCCCACATGTATTGATCAAAGTCACAGTTGATCACCACGTACAGATTGGGATTCGGCAGGCTTTGCCGTACCGAATCGATCATTTCAGTGGTCCAGTAATCAACCGCTGCATTGGTTTGGTGGCCGGTTCCATGAACAAAGGCAACCCCCTTGTTTCCGGCGTGGGCGCTACCGGCAAAGCTGATGGCACTGCTAACGGCGAGCCAAGATATGGCCCGGCAAATGTGGCGTAACGTCATGTGTTCTCCATGGGTTTTTTATAGTTGGGATGCGAATTTTGCGGTTTGGTGCAGTGCGTTGTCAAGCAAAAACCGAGCGAGCGTTCGGCTTTTTTGTCAGTGCCTGACAGAGTCAATCATATGACTTATTCCTCGCCACAAACGATGCAAATAATCTTTTCGATTTGCCCACAAAACCATTTCCTGCATCGAATAATTGGCCGTTAGCATGCTCTCCCCGCACGCTGTGCCGTGCGGCGCAATAGCCCCCCGTTTCCCGTCGCCCATGCCATCCGATATGCACTGGCCTCCGATTGCCGCCCCGAACCGGGTGATGCTCAATGTGTAGACCGGCCATCCGATACAACCCTAGTAAATTAATTGGCAAAAGGCCAGTCTGGCACGGTATACTTGCCCAAATTCTGCCCGGCCTTCGTTGCCCAACACTATGCCTTCCACCCGCAAAAAGCTACCAATCGGCATTCCCAGCCTGTCCGAAATCATTCAGGAAGGGTATTACTACGTCGATAAAACCGGCTTGGCGCGGCAACTGATCGAACAGGGAAAATATTATTTCCTGTCACGCCCGCGCCGCTTTGGCAAAAGCCTGCTGCTTGACACCCTGAAAGAAATTTTTGAGGGCAATCACGCCCTGTTTCATGGCCTGCAAATTGAGCCACACTGGGACTGGTCACGCCGCCATCCTGTGTTGCTGATCGATTTTAGCGGCGACGCCCTGACCAGCCCGGAACAATTGGCCGCCAGCATCCACCAGCAATTGGAAGAACATGAGCGACGCTTCGATTTACCGGCACGCTACCCGGACAACCGGGGGCGCCTGCGTGACCTGATTACCCGGGTACACCAACAAAGCGGGCAAAAGGTTGTCGTCCTGGTCGATGAATACGACAAGCCGATGCTCGACAATATCGACCGTCCAGCCATCGCTGGTGCCATGCGCGAACAGTTAAAAAATTTGTATGTGGTCTTAAAAGGCGTCAACCCGCATTTGCGTTTTGTCATGTTGTCTGGCGTCTCCAAGTTTTCCAAGGTCAACCTGTTTTCCGGCCTGAATAACTTGAACGACATCACGCTCGACCCGGCCTGGTCGAGCCTGTGTGGCTACACCGATTACGACCTCGATACCGTTTTCGCCCCCGAACTGGCCGGGCTGGAACGGGAACAAATCAAGCTTTGGTACAACGGCTACAATTGGCGTGGTGAGGCGGTATACAACCCGTTTGATTTGTTGTTGCTGTTCGACAAACGCGAATTTCACCCATGGTGGTTTGAAACCGGGACACCCGATTTTCTGATCAAACTCATGGCGCAAAATGGCTTTTTCACCCCGAAACTGGCCAAACTGCGAGCCGGTACCGAATTGATTTCAACCTTTGACATTGACCGGATTGCACCCGAAGCACTGTTGTTTCAAGCCGGTTATCTGACCATTCACCACGCCGAACAAAGCGTGGGTGGCAGTTGGCGCTATACGCTTGGCTACCCGAACCGGGAAGTGGCCATGAGCCTGAATACTGCACTATTGGAAGGCTACACCCCACCCGAAGTTGATCGTACCGAAAGCGCGGCGCATCTGGAACAATTGCTGCTTAATAACGACGTAACGGGCTTGCGCGATTTGTTCCACGGCTTCTTTGCCGCGATTCCACATCACTGGTATGGCAATAATCCGATTGCGCAATATGAAGGCTATTACGCCAGCGTGTTCTACAGCCACTTCGCCGCTCTGGGGTTTGACGTGCGGGTGGAAGACTGCACCAACCATGGCCGAATCGACATGACGGTACTGCTGCCCGAGCGAATTTTTTTGTTTGAATTCAAGGTCGTGGAGCGCCTGCCAGACGGCAGCGCCTTGCAGCAGTTACGGGAAAAGGGTTATGCCGACAAATACCGAACGCGCGGCTTGCCACTGGTGTTGATCGGGGTCGAATTTTCACGCGAAGCGCGTAATGTGGTAGGGTTTGAAAGTGAAATTGTCTAGCTGCTGGCAGGTGCCGGTAATCCGTCCGATTGCAACCGGCCTGATGATGCCATGCGCCCATACTCCAATCACGACAAATGATATTTGCGCCACCTACCCCCTGCTCTTGGCAGGCAAGGCCAGATAAACCAGCAGCGACGAGAGCGCGGCGAAAAAGCACCAGACCGAAAACTGGGCCGGACGAAACCACAGCAGCGAGGTCATCAAAAAAACCGCCACCAGCAGGCCAAACAGTTTGGCATAGGCGTTTTTCATCAACAGCAGCGGCAAGGTCACGCACAGTGCATACGCATACGCTACCCACTGCGAACCTTGTTGCGAGGTGATATAGGCCACTTTGTGGCTGGAAAAATCGATGGTCAAGGGAAAACTTAACACCCACGCGGCATACACGGCAACAAAACAGCCGAGCAAGAACAGTGCCGCTGTGGCCTGGCGTCGTGCCCCCTTCGGCTGGGTCAGCATGCACGCGAGCGGTACATATACCGGCCAAAAGCAAAACGCGATGCTGGCAAAGGCCAGACCGCCATAGCAACCGATATCCTCCCCGCGATAAACCCAAACCACGCCTTCAATCGCCTGATGCAGGCCAAACAGCAGCGGCATGGCCGCCAACAGCCAATAGCCACGGCTGGCTTTTTTCAGGCAGACTACGCCAATCGTGCCACAAATCAGGCTGGCGGCAAAACTGGCTTCGGCGGAAAAACACATGGCAAACCCTTCTTCCTTACCAGCGTGAGCGGTGGTCTTCGGTCACGCCGACCAAATCGTCGATCCGTTGTGGTTCCCCCGCCGCATGCGACTTGACCCAGCCACAAAACGTGCCAATCGGCTGCACGTAGTGGCTCGCTGCGACCAGCAGGTTTTTGTTTTCGTGGCGTGCGCCCTGTGGCTGAAAATGCAGGTCGAGCAAACCATCATCGGTGGTGATATGCCATGGCAGCAAGGGTTCGATCCGGTCAAATTCAAAATCGGCCTTGCCCAGCGGGTAGAGCCGACCATCGAGCCAGAGCACGTTTTCTTGCTGGCCGAAATAGCCTTCCTGCAAATTAAACCCGACCCGCAAGTCATGGGCCGAGGCCCAGCGCCATTCGGTGTTGCGCGCCAACAGGCCGTTCGAGTAATCCATGCTGGCCACGCCGCCTTGCAGATCGTACTGCCGCCCACCCGCCTGTACCCGCCCGGTGAGCGGATAACCCGAAGATTTTTGCGTGGCGTGGGCGCTGCCGCCCTCAATCGGGCCGACCGCCAGCAACAGCGGATTGGCGCTGCGCATATCGAGCCGGGCATCGATCTGGAACGAGCCACAATCAAGCTGCAAGCGAAAATCGCCGTCATCGGTTCGGCGCATATCGATCTGGTTGCGCAAGAAGCGAAAACTGACCGGTGCCCCAATCGCATTGCCCACGGTGCAGCCAAGGCCGGGTACGCCATCTTGTGAATAACTGGCCACTTCCTTGCCCAGCTTGCGGTCAAACGCATAGGCAAATGCGGTATGGGTCCAGCCCAGATCCACCACCGCCACGCCGCAAAACAGGTTTTCGCACGACAGGGCCAGATACTGCCAGCGCTTATGGTGAAAATGACGCCACCAGCGGCTGCGCCGGTATGGTGCCTGCAAGCCATCCCAGTCAATACTGGCCAGTTGCCCGCAATAGCGGCCAAAATGGGGGTGGCCGTTGGCATCGAGCAGCGCTGCCGGAGCCACTGGCAAAGCGGTTGCCGGCGCCACCGGCAAGGCGGTTTCGCTCATCATGCGTCCAGTTGTGATTGCAAAAGTGGGCCAAGCGTGGCTGGCTCAGTCCGGGTGATGTGCACCTTGGGACAGGCATGCCAGTCGGCAAAACGGGACAGGCAACGCGCCAAATCCTGCGCCAGTGCGCTACTGACGCGCTGGCCCGGTTCCAGATGCAGTGCCTTGACTTCAAAAATCTGTTCGCGCCGGTGCGCCTTGGCATCGAGCCGCCCGATCAGCTTGCCATTGCGCAACAGCGGCAGCGTGAAATAACCGTAGCGGCGCTTCGCTTCCGGGGTATAGCATTCGATCCGGTAATCAAAATCAAACAACTCCAGTGCCCGGCGTCGATCCCATACCACCGGATCAAACGGTGACAAAATCGTGCACAGCCCAGGCTTGAGTTGCCCGCTGGCCGCCTGCTGTACCAGCGGCAGGTGATCGGGGTGGAACAGGCCCGGTTCGTCCCAGCCCTCAACCTTCACCGGCAGCAACTGGCCGCTGGCCAACAGTGGCCTGACATCGGCCTGCGCCCGCTTGCAGCGGAAATAATCGGCCACCCATTCTGCGCGGCAAATACCGAGTGCCTTGACCGCCTTCAGTTGCAATTGGCGGTTGGTCTCAAGCTGCGGCGGCAAGTCACGCGCGTCAATCCAGTCGGGCAACAGCCGCTCGCGCAAATCATAGATGCGGTGGAATTTTTCGCGCCGGGCGATCATCACTTCGCCGATGGTAAACAGCGCTTCCAGGGTGCGCTTTTCCGGTTTCCATTGCCACCAGCCGCCCTTTTGGCCATCGGTGCGCTCAAAATCGCTGGCGCGGGTTGGGCCTTGCTCGCGAATTTGCTGCAATATCTGCTGGCCCAGTTGCGGCTGTTCGCGCAGCCAGTTTTCGCCATTTTTCCAGCCCATCGCTGAAGGATCAAGCATCCGGTGGCGGAACCACTTAAAATCTTCAATCGGGACAAAGCTGGCTTCATGTGCCCAATATTCAAACAGCTTGCCCTCTGCCAGCGCCAAATCGAGCCATGCCGCTTGATAATCACCCAAGCGGCTCCACAACACCAGGTATGGGCTACGCGCCACGACGTGGATGGTATCGATTTGCAATACCCCCATTTGCCGGATCGCGGCCAACACCGCAGCGGCATCGGCGCGCCGTGGCGGTGGGCGCAACAGTCCCTGTGCCGCCAAATGCACGGCCCGCACTCCGGCCAGATCGAGCGCAAGGTCGGATGACAATCCAGACGCCGACTCAGGCGACACTTGGGCCGCCATGCCATCCGGCACAGAACCGGATGCGGGCCGAGGCGAAAAGGCGCTCATACCACGATATCAAAAAAGAACAACTGTACCAAGCGACCGTCTTGCATATCCGTTCCAAACACTTCACCGATTGAATGAAAAAAATCCCCGCGATACAGGATTAGGCGATTACACCGCATCGGCACTTCCAAAATCGCCTGCCACTGTGATCGTTGTTGCGCCATAGCATTAAAGGCAGTTGCCGCCGTATTTTTTGGCAAGCAACGCTGTTGAAACGCTTTAAAACTGGCATAACCGGCCTCGCGTACCATCGCTTCCGGCCAACGCCGTTGCCAGCCGCTCTCCCGATGTTGCCAAAAACGCGTACCGCTCTGGCACTGCTCGGGTAGATTGAAATATAGCACAGCCGCGTAACTGGTAAACTGTTCGCCGGTTTCATTATCGACATGGATGTCGCTTTGCGCTACAGAATTGGCAAAACTGATGCGGCAGGAACCATTGTCGGGCGAAATATATTTGATGGTTTTGCCAAGCTGGTTGGCGATGGCCTGCATGATTGCGCCACACGGCTGGCCATCGGTTTGCTGGCCCGGATAGTTTTGCCCGGTATAGCGCAGCGCATGATACGGCAATTGCAATGCCATCTCACGCGCGCTGACAGGATCGGGCAAGAAATCATCCAGAATATGCAAGTCCAAGTCGGCCAGATAGGAATCGAGCGCGGCCTGATCGGGCCAACGGCTCTGCATGCCAGGGTCGGGGACAAAATTGGGGGCAGAATCGGATGTCAAATCGGCCAGCCTGATGCGTGTTTCACGGCGCGGCGCGCCATCCGGGCTGGCGTAACCGATCATGCGCTGTTTGGCCAGCGCCGGTTGCAGCGCCAACGCGGCGGCAAAGTGTTCGGTAGCGGCCTGCAACTGGTTGTCGGCATACTCAAGCTGGGCCAATAGATCAAGCAGGCGCGCCGCTGGCGACCCGGCTTGCAATACCTGTTTGGCCTGCTGGCGCTGGCCGCTGGCCAGCCAGTATTCGGCCAAGGTGATGCGATAACCGACATCATCCGGTGCCAGTTCACAGGCCCGCGCCGCATGCGGCACGGCCGCGGCCAGCGCTGCCGGTTTGGCTGCGGCATCGGCAGTATCGACCGTGGCCAGTGCCAGATTATAGTGATACAGGGCATTGCTGTCATCGAACGTAAGCGCCTGCTTGAGCAAACCGAGTCCGAGCGCTACCTGCCCGCTTTGGCTTAGCGCCAACCCCTGAAAATGCAGTGCCTCGGCGCGCTGCAGCGGCACCAAGCCGGGTGCGCCCTGCAACACCTGTTGATAGCGATTGATCGCCTCAACCAAATTACCCTGCTGCAAATACTGTTTGGCCTGGGCCAGCGCCTGTGCCGTATCTTCACTGCCGCGCCCGGCTTTCTGCCCGCCTTCCTGCCCGGCCTGCGCCGCCAAGCGGCGTTTTTTCTCGCCCATCCCTAGCTTTCTCCGTTTTTGCCCGGCACCTTGCCGATCAAGCCTGTGCCACCCCGTAGCATCGCAAGCCAGATTGTACCGTTTTTAAGTGGAACCAGAGGAATACGCAGGCTGTCAGCAAGCACTTTTTGCCAGCGCCATACATTATGGCAAATCGAATGGTCCATTCACTGAATCAACCTGCCAGCCATTTGCCAAAGTTTGTAGCTGGGCAGACAAAGCCACCATCTTCCCTGCGGACTGCACCGGCACTAAGGGCAGTGCATAATTGGCTTCGAGGTACTTGAGCCACTTAACCATGACCTCGCCAGGAATATTTGACTGATCACCGGGTGAGGCATCGTACAACTGGCGAATCGGCTTTTCCAAATGATCGTAGGCACCGGGACCAAACAGTGGTTTTCTCGTGCCTGGCGCGCCCGCCACTCCATGTGCTGCCAAAACACAGGTTGCGGTCTTCAAGGCCAATATTGGGTTCAAATAGTGCTCACCAAAAGTGAACGGCATGGATTTCCAATACTTGAGCAACCGCAAAGGCTTCTTGTTTAATATCGCCCCCAGGAAACAGGCACTTGTCCAATACTTGGCCTCGACTGGGTTAATATTGACTTGCTCATCCAGGAATTGTTGTTTCAGCCGATCAAACTCAAGGGCGACCTCAAGCAGGGCACTGTTACTACCATTACCAAGTAACCACTGAATTTCGGATTGTTTTTGCTTACGAAAATCATTTATGACTTGGTTACCAAAAACCATCATGGTTTGCTTCAGCAATAGTTCAATCATATTTTGTGCCAACTTGGATGCCTGATATGGCCGGGAAGCGAGGCGAATGTATAATGCCAGATAGCTGTGGTTTATTTGCCGTGCGAGGGTTCTGCCGGTATCAGATCATCCAGGCTCAACGGGTGATCCTGCATTTTGGCAGGGCGATACTTGACTGGTTCAAGCATCCAGGGTTCAGCGACAAAAAGTGTGCCTGCAAGGGGTCCCAGCGCTTGTGGTGACGATGTCCGTACTGATCCGAATTCGGCAATGGGCATGCCAGACAACGTGTCCGACGTTGAAGTAAGCGCCGCAATATTGGGCATCATTGGATTGACTGAAATGGTCATAATTGCATTTCCCAAGCTGTGCAAAGCAACTGCTGCACCTTTCGCTAAATAGTACACCAAAAATCCCACGAGTCAAGAACAAAGAAATATATTTATTACCAAAATGTCTTAAGCCCCCCGCTTACGCGCACGCAAGCCCGATAAGCTTCTTGACAAGGTAAAAAATTGCATTTCTTAATGAAAATGGGGGGCGCTTGCCCCCCATTCAGTTTTTACCCAATGGTTTCTCTACCCAATCGGGTTGTAAGCGCGCAATCAAGCGGCCTTGGCCAACAGGATGTCATTAACGCGCTTGACAAACGCTGCCGGATTGACCAGCGAACCGCCTTCGGCCAGCATCGCCTGATCGAACAGGATATGCGACCAGTCGGCAAACGCACTGCCCACTTCGGTGTTTTCGTATTTTAAACGCTGCACCAGCGGGTGGTTCGGGTTGATTTCCAAAATCGGCTTCGATTCTGGCGCGGCTTGGCCCGCGGCCTTCAACATACGCTGCAAATTGCCCGACATATCGTTCTCGTCAGCCACCAAACAGGCTGGGGAATCGGTCAGACGGAAGGTAACGCGCACATCCTTGGCTTTCTCGCCCAAGGTTTCCTTCATCTTGCCAACCAGTTCCTTGTACGAGGTTTCGGTTTCTTCGTGTTCCTTTTTCTCGGCTTCATCTTCCAGCTTGCCCAGATCCAGCCCACCCTTGGCCACCGACACCAATTCCTTGCCTTCAAACTCGCTCAGGAACGACAGCATCCATTCATCCACACGGTCGGTCATCAGCAATACTTCGACGCCTTTTTTGCGGAAGATTTCGAGGTGCGGGCTGTTTTTGGCAGCCACAAAATTATCACCGGTGACGTAATAAATCTTGTCCTGGCCGTCCTTGATCCGATCCACATAATCGCCGAGCGAGACGGTTTGCGCATCCGAATCGGTATGGGTCGAAGCGAAGCGCAACAGCTTGGCGATGCGTTCCTTGTTGGCGCTGTCTTCGCCAATGCCTTCTTTCAAGACCTGGCCAAATTCGTTCCAGAACGTGGCGTACTTGTCTTTTTCGGCTTGATCTTCCGAAATCGCCAAATCCTCCAGCATCGACAGCACGCGCTTGGTCGAACCTTCGCGAATCGCCTTCACATCGCGCGATTCCTGCAAAATTTCACGCGAGACATTCAGTGGCAAGTCAGCCGAATCAATCACGCCCTTGACGAAACGCAGATAGGTTGGCAGCAGTTGTTCGGCGTCGTCCATGATGAACACGCGCTTGACGTACAGCTTGATCCCGCCACGCTTGTTGCGATCCCACATGTCGAACGGGGCGCGGGCCGGAATGTACAGCAATTGGGTGTATTCGCTACGGCCTTCAACCCGGTTGTGGGTGTGGGCCAGCGGGGCCTGGAAGTCGTGCGAGACGTGCTTGTAAAATTCTTCGTACTGTTCCGGGGTAATGTCGGACTTGTTGCGCGCCCACAGTGCGCTGGCCTGATTGATGGTTTCTTGCTCATCCTTCAGCACCATGGCCTTGGCTTCTTCATCCCACTCTTCCTTTTGCATTTGAATCGGCAAGGAGATGTGATCGGAATATTTGCGGACGATTTGCTTGATTTTCCAGGCCGACAACAATTCATCTTCACCTTCGCGCAGATGCAAGATGATGTCGGTACCGCGATTGGGTTTTTCGATGGCTTCGATGGTATAGTCGCCCTCGCCGCCCGATTCCCAGGATACCCCTTCACTGGCCGCCAAACCGGCACGGCGGGTGTTGACGGTGATTCTGTCGGCCACGATAAAGCCCGAATAAAAACCCACCCCGAACTGGCCGATCAGCGCCGCATCCTTTTGCTGGTCGCCCGATAACTTGCCAAAAAATTCCTTGGTGCCGGACTTGGCAATCGTGCCCAAATGGGCAATCGCTTCGTCGCGGCTCATGCCAACGCCATTGTCGCTGATGGTGATGGTACGGGCTTCCTTGTCAAAGCCGACCTTGATTTTCAGCTCATGGTCATTGCCGTACAGCGCGTCATTGTTAATCGCTTCAAAACGCAGCTTGTCGGCCGCGTCGGATGCGTTGGAGATCAACTCGCGCAAGAAAATTTCTTTGTTGGAATACAGGGAGTGAATCATCAAGTGCAGCAATTGCTTCACTTCGGCCTGGAAGCCAAGGGTTTGCTTTTCGGATACAGTCATTTTTTTCCTCGTTTAGGCGAACATTTAGGCGATATTGTGAATCGAACAGGCCCGAAATGGGGCTCTCTGTGGCGATTTCAAGGGCCGGGCCGAAATTTTTCTCACGTTCTGGAAATCATGTTTTATAGAAACAAGATTTCCCAGCGGCAATAGTCAAAACTACCAGAATCGCATTCAATGTTTCCTTGTGGTAAATATGATGCACGATTCAAATAGTGGAACAAAACGCTAGGCGAGCGGACAACTCCGCTTATATAATAGTACCCGTGCGTATTATGGTGGGTACAGCCAGAAACCGTAAAGCGTGCGCCAGATTCCAGTTTTGGCTGGGTTTTGATTTTTCTGTTGTATATTTTTTAAACGTTGGCCTATCTTGAGTAGCAAACCTAACCCCGTATTTGAAGTCTTGTTGCATCAACCGGCGCAATATCTGGGTCGTTCGGCGCGCTGGGTCTGGGCCTTGCAAACCCGCGAGCGAACCCGCCTGTCACGAGAAATGCGCGCCATGAGCGGCTTGATGCCACTCTTGATGAAACAGCGCAACGGCTACCGCTGGACACGCGAAGACAAACGGGAAATCAAAGCACAACTGCGCAATTTGGCCCTGATCAGCCCGTATCTGACGCTGGCGGTGATGCCGGGTGGATTTTTTGTGTTGCCGGTATTGGCCTGGTGGCTGGATCGGCGGCGGCAAAAGCGGATTGATTTGGTTAATGAGTAAGGCTGTTGTGCAGCCCGCTTCAGCCATTGCCACGGAGGCTGCGACGCAGGCGCAACGGTAGGATAATGCGATGCCATGCACAAACGTCCCGCACTCAGCCCGGTGCGCAGTTTCGTGGGTGAACTGGCGTTATCTCCAATTTTGCGCGATAATCCGGCAATAGTATGAAATTGTCACGCTATTGATGCCACCCTGAAAGACGACACCATGGGAACCGTGCGCAAGACCATCACATTGACCGACCAGCAAGACGGCTGGATTAAAGCGCAAATTAGTGCAGGGCACTACACCAACGACAGCGAATATTTCCGCGACCTGATCCGGCGCGAACAAGAACGTAGCACAGAAACCGAAGCCATCCGCGCGGCACTGATTGAAGGCGAAACCAGCGGGGAACCACAGCGCTTCGATGCAGCCGTGTTCAAGCAGAGGATGCTGGCGACGCATGGCTGAATATCGGCTAACCCCGGCCGCCCTGCAAGATATTGAAGCGATCTGGACTTATACCTTGCAAGAGTGGGGCATTGAGCAGGCTAATCGTTACATCGACCGTTTGGACGCAGCTTTTGCCGGATTGGCCAACAATACCATCACAAGTACCCCCTGCGACCACATCCGGCCCGGCTATCGCCGCTGCAATGCCCAGCGGCACGTCATTTACTTCCGCGTCACGCCGGATGGCATTATCGTGGTACGCATCCTAATATTCTAGGTTTTATTTCGTCATCCATGGAGAATCAACCGGCCCTGTATTTTAGCGCGCAAGCTTTGTACTTTTTGCGCGACGCGGCGTAGCATGACCGTTTCCGCGTGTGGCAAGCCGGGCAGCAGCGTAGCGACTGCCTGTGGCAAGGCGATTTCGAGTGCGGTGGCGGTTTCGTTGGCAATTTTTTGCACATATTTGCTGGCAACGCCCAATTCTTGCGCCAGCGCGCTCAGATGGCGCGGCTCCAGTGCGCCGGGCAGCGATTCCCCACCAATGCGAAAGGCAAAATGTTTGGCCAATCCACTATAGACCCGGGTGCTTAGCAGATCGTAAAACGGGGCCAGCCGCAATCCCTCGGCTGTTGCCAGCAAGGCCAGGTTTTTGGCATGACTGTCGTTGTTGCCGACAAATAAATTAAAAAATAGCCAGCGCAGCAAGTGACGCTGATCGACTGCGGGCTGAATCGAGTATTGGCCAAGCAATTCAAAACATTGTTTAAAACCCGGCCCGCCATCGGCTTCATATTTCCACCCGGATGGCAACCCGGCCAATTGGCAAAAATCGCATTGCCACAGCCTGCGCAGGCTGCCATCGGCTTCGCGCACGCGGTCGTAACGAGTGACCAGAGCCGCGCGTACCTGTGGCAGGTAGGCAACCTGCGCCGTGGGCAGGCCACACAGGTGGGCGCATTGCATGATCAAGGTTTCATTGATGGCACTGGCAAAAATTTTGATTTGGCTATGCACCATATCGGGTTTTACAATATGGGTCGATGCGCTGGCGCCGAGCGGGCGCAGTGGCTGACCTGATGGATCGAGCGAAATCAACAGCTTGTTTTGCGCACCGGAGATGGAAACCCGATTGCTGCTAATGAGCTCACCAAGGTCGCTGCCACCATGCAAGATTTGATCAACTTGTTGCCAGCTCAAGGCTTGATATTCTGCCGCCTGTGGCTCTTGATCCGGTGCAAGCAAGACCAGCGCGCCAGCGGTGTCCCCGCCCACCACGCGCAACAGCCCAAATACACTGGAAACCTGATGCGAGAGGCTGATGGCGCGCCGTTGCATGCCTTCCGGCAACAGGTTTTCAAAGAATGCGCCAACCTGTGGCGTACTGATTTTGTCGGCAAGCAATGGCAGATGCGGGGTAATTGGCGTGGCGTTGGGCCGTGCCAGCCATGACGGATGGTAAGAGAATGCCAGATTGGCTTCGTTATGCAAGGTGCCAACCCGCTGCCCGTTCATGAATAGCGCCAGTTGCGCCGGTTCAGGAGTGGTTTCAAGCGTGGGCGGTGCGCTCGCAGGTACCCGCTCGGGTGCTGGCACAGGTGCTAACTCGGGTGCGGGCACAGGAGCAGACACAGGGGCGGGCGCAGGAGCAGACACAGGGGCGGGCGCAGGGGCTGGCGTTTTTACCCCGGACTTAGCGCGCTTCATGGCTGGCCTTTTTTGCGGATCACCAACTCCAGCCCCAGCAAAGCCAACACATCGAGTGTTTTTTGCAACTGAATAGTTGGCTTGCCTTTTTCCAGATCCACCACAAAGCGGTTGCCCAGAGCAGCCAGACCAGAAATGTCCGCCTGGGTCAAGCCTTGTTGCTTACGCACTTCGCGAATGTATTGGCCCAGTGCGCTGGCACTGGTGACCCGATTGTCTGCCTGATCGGCGCTATTCATCACGGCCCCCTGTCATTACCGAACGGGAAGATTATAGCATTGCAGGCCGCAAATGCTTACCAAAATTACCGATCGGTAAAAATCAACGGCTAAGTGCCCTGTTTGCGGGTGAAAATTACCGAACGGTAAAATTTTATCCCTTATTCAATCCCCTGGCTGGTCAAATAGCTTTCATACCCACCCTGGAAGTCAACAATCCCGTCTTCCTTCACTTCCAGCACCCGGGTTGCCAGTGACGACACAAATTCCCGGTCGTGCGAGACAAAAATCAGGGTGCCGTTGTATTTTTCCAGCGCGATATTGAGCGATTCAATCGACTCCATATCCATATGGTTGGTCGGCTCATCCATCAGCATGACATTGTGCCGCCCAAGCATCAGCTTGCCGTACAGCATGCGCCCCTTTTCCCCACCCGAGAGTACCTGCACGCTCTTTTTGACTTCATCGCCACTAAACAGCAAGCGCCCCAGCATTGAGCGCACCAGTTGATCGTCGTCGCCTTCGCGGGTCCACTGGCCCATCCAGTCGGTCAAAATCGTATCTTTGGCAAAATCCTCGGTCGGGTCTTGCGGCATGTAGCCAACATTGGCGTTTTCGGCCCATTTGACCCGGCCATGATCGGGCTGCAAGCCGCAAATATCACCGCCCAAACAACGCAACAAGGTGGTTTTGCCGACGCCATTGGCGCCGATGATGGCAATTTTTTCCCCGGCTTCGACCGAAATCGAAAAATTGTTGAAAAGTTGGTGGTCATAACGCTTGGCCAGTCCTTCGGCCTCCACCGCCAGCCTATGTAACTTTTTCTCGCCTTCAAAACGAATGAATGGGTTGGCGCGCGAAGACGGTTTAACGTCTTCCACCTTGATTTTTTCAATTTGTTTGGCGCGTGAAGTCGCTTGCCGCGCCTTGGATTTGTTGGCCGAAAAGCGCCGCACAAATTCCTGCAATTCGGCCACTTTGTCCTTGGCCTTGGCATTGTTTAACAGTTGCTGGTTGCGCGCCTGGGTCGAAGCGAGCATGTAGTCGTCATAGTTGCCCGGATACACTTTCAGGGTGCCGTAATCCATGTCGGCCATGTGGGTGCAAACCTGATTCAAAAAGTGCCGGTCATGCGAGATGATGATCATGGTCGAATTGCGCTCGTTGAGCACGGTTTCGAGCCAGCGGATGGTGTTGATGTCGAGGTTGTTGGTCGGTTCATCGAGCAACAAAATATCGGGATTGGAAAACAGCGCCTGCGCCAGCAATACCCGCAGTTTCCAGCCCGGTGCCACATTGCTCATCGGCCCCTGATGCTGGGCGATGTCTACCCCGGCCCCCATCAACAATTCCCCGGCGCGCGCTTCGGCGGTGTAGCCATCGTATTCGGCAAATTTGGCTTCCAGATCGGCGGCGCGCATGTAGTCGTCGTCGGTGGCTTCGGGATTGGCGTAAATTGCATCACGCTCGGTCATCGCGTCCCACATTTCGGTGTGGCCCATCATCACCACATCGAGTACCCGCATTTCTTCGTAGGCAAATTGATCCTGGCGCAATTTACCGAGCCGCTCGTTGTTGTCGAGCATCACATTACCGGCAGATGGCTCCAGATCGCCGCCCAAAATCTTAATGAAAGTCGATTTGCCGCAGCCATTGGCCCCGATCAGGCCATAGCGATTGCCATCGCCAAATTTGACGGAAATATTTTCAAACAGGGGCTTGGCCCCGAATTGCATGGTGATATTGGCAGTGGAGAGCACGGGAATGACCTTTTTCTGGCAGACTTTAATAAAAACAACCGGGCATTATAGCATCGGTGTTGGCCAGCGCTACGCCTGCCCGTCACTTTTTGCCATGCAACACCGATTTACCGGCTGCTACACCCGTTAAAATTTGTTTTTTTATTATTAATCCAGACTCAAACCGGGCGGGTCGCGTCGGCTGCTCCGGGCTGTGGCAACATCAGGTAGCCGCGTGCCACGGCCAGCGGCAACCAAAACGGCAGCCGGGCCTGCAACTCTGGTAGCGGCATTTTTTGCTGTTCGGCCACCGCCACCAGCAGTTCGGCCAGGGTTGGTGCCTGCGTTGCATCGGGTTTGGCCAGCTTTGCCAACAGGCTGTATTGCCACGGGCTGATGCTGTGCAGGGTCAGGCGATAATGGTTGCGGCCAATCGCAATAAAGCTGTGTTTCAGCGCTGCTTGCGGCAGGGTTTGCCCGGCCCCACCCGCTGCGCGCAGTGCTTGATAAAATTCGGGCAGATCATGGCCAGCCAACATCAGGCCGAGTGTGGCCGGGGTGCGCGGGCGCAGTTGCCCAAGCGCTTCCTGATTCTGATAGTCAGGCTCCCACAGCGGGGTGTTTTCCGGCCCGACGCCGCGCACGGCCTGTACCCGCAGCCGTTCCAGTTGCGCCAATTCAATCGGCAGGCGGCAATGGGCTTGCATGGCCGGATCCAACCCGGTCAGATCGGGGCAACTGGCCGCAAGGCGGCCGGGAAACGCCGCGCCCAACTGGAACAGGCTATATGCATGCGATGCGGTTTGGCCCAGATATTCCATGGCAAACCGGTCAAACAATTCATGGCCCCAAAACATTCGCAACACTGGAAATTCGGTGCGCAGGCAGTCCAGCAGGCGCGCCCGGTAACCGTGTTGGTAAATCGCCAGTGATTCAGCCGGACTCAAATGGGCGGCGGCAGACAATTGCTCATGTACGGGCCGATGTGGGGGCAGTTGCGTGGCTGGTTGCAAGGCTGCTTGCATGGCGGGTGGCATCCCTGTAAAACCGGTTATCGCAGCCATCAGTTGTTGCTGTAGCTGTTGCAAAGCCAATGTCACGGTGCCTCCTGCAACATGAAATTGATCGGAGTGGAAACGACTCTGGCCGCCGCTGCTGGTCGCACGGTGCCAGCCGCGCTGCCCGCTGGCAGTTGGCTGGCACCGCCCGCGATGCCACTGTGCCGGACAGGTGGCAACTCGCCCTGCCCGACCCGGCGCGCCGTGTCCAATTCCTGCATCAGGGCGGCAAACGATGGAATATTCGCGTCCCACTCCAATAGTGTCGCAACCGGGCCGGTGCGCTGCAACAGTCTGGCATACAACTGCCACACCGGGTCTGGCACCGGCTGGTCATGGGTATCAATCAGGTGGCTGCCGCAATCGGTCGGCCCGGCCAGATGCACCTGCACCACCCGCTCCGGCGTGATCTGGTCGATGTATTGCCCTGCATCAAAACCGAGATTAAAACCGGATACATACACATTGTTGACATCAAGCAGCAATCCGGCCCCAGTCGAGGCGGTCAACTGGTTCAAAAATTCCCATTCCGGCATGTCCGACGCCGTAAACTGCATATAGCTGCTTGGGTTTTCCAGAATCAGGGGCCGCCCGAGTCGTTCCTGCACATGGTGGACTCTGGCAATCACATGGCGCAGGCAGATCTCGTTAAGTGGCAGCGGCAGCAAATCATGGCGGTTCATGCCCGCAACGCCAGTCCAGCACAGATGGTCCGATACCCACAGCGGCGCAACCTCGTCACACAACCGTTTCAGGCGCTGCAAATAGGCTTCATCGAGCGGGTCGGTGCTGCCAATCGAGAGGGAAACGCCATGCAACACCAGCCGGTAGCGTTCGGCAATCCGGTGCAGCACGGCCCGCGCCTGGCCATGGTCATCCATGAAATTTTCGCTGATGACTTCAAACCAGTCCGGTGCCCGGGTCTGTTCAAAAACCTGCCCCGGTCGCAGGCCGAGTGCATCCTGAAAATGGCACGGGCGCAGCCCGACCCCGAAGCCGGGATTGGGCAGGCCGAGCCGGTTTTGCGGGGCAGGCATGAGTGGCCGGTTCAGCTTGGCGGCAATACCAGCCGCAAGTTGTTCGGCTTCGGTGGCGAGACACCCACAGTTTGCGTCGGAAAGCGCGCCGTGAAAACCGCCCATGCCGTGTCATACACCGGCTTGCCTTCGGTTGCGCTGATCATCGTGCCATTCGGCCCAACCGGCAGCGGCCTGGCTGACAAATTAAAAATCTGCGAGGCCGGAATCGGTGCGCCACACCCGCCATTGCCTGCCGCCGTATTCAGGTCAGGCAAGCTATTTCCGACATCAGAAGGATAGCCACAACCGCCCTGATATTGGCAACTATTCGCGCCACCACAGGTGTGAAACACGGCATTGGCGCAATTATTTGTGCCGGGCTGGTTCGGATCGAGCCCCTGACAGGCATGTCCGGTTCCGAGCGGAATCGGGCTCGCGCTTACCGGGGTAAAACTCGGCGCGCCACCCGCCGCCC
>JACCDS010407898.1_pt1 | contig 32641 bp, 33 predicted proteins | sample 7446441 | NCBI WGS metagenome assembly JACCDS01 (sample SAMN15323445, study PRJNA562643) | freshwater metagenome | isolation source: river surface water | place: USA:Blue River Watershed | collected 2017-08-17
GCAGGGTGGTAGCCAAAGCTAGACCTAGCGGAGGAGTCATACCGGCAGCCATAACGATTGCCATGATCTGGAACTCGGTTGCGGATGCGGCAGCACCAGCAGAAGCAAGACCAGTAACGGCGAAGGTGTAAGCAACCTTGTTTACAGGTCCACCCATGTCAAATGCCATCATCAGACCAAGGATCAGACCTAGTAGAGCTAGTGCGCCACCGGATAGACCGTTTAGCCATGAGGTTAGGCCAGTGATTAGGGCAGAAACAGGTGCCTTTAGAACTAGAACCATTGCTAGACCGGTGATCAGTGAGCCAAGTAGTGGGATAACCACAACTGGCATGATCGGACGGATCCAGTTTGGAACTGACCAACGGCTGATCCATAGAGCAACACCACCGGCGATGAAACCACCGAGGATTGCGCCGAGGAAGCCGGTACCGGTTCCCAGTGGGTTTCCGTCAAGACCGGTTGCAAGTGCACCGGCAACGAAACCTGGAACCAGACCTGGGCGGTCAGCAATTGCGTACGCGATGTAGGCAGCTAGAACTGGTACGAAGAAGGCAAATGCAGCCTTACCGAACCAGAAGACAACGAATGCCCAGTAACCGATGTTTAGAACGTCGTAGTCACCAGAGATCTGCATCTTCTCTGCGTCATATGCGTGAATGCCGTCAGTTCCGAACCCGATAGCACCGAGTAGGAATCCGAGAGCAATGAGGATTCCACCTGCGGCAACAAATGGAATCATGTATGAAACACCGGTCATCAACCATTGACGAACCTTGGTGCCCGTGCTTGCGCTAGTCACGATGGGCCTCCTATAGCTCCATTGCGTTTCCCGGCCGGCGGTTGCCGACCAGGCATTTTTTACTTTTTGCCAAATAGGCTTCCGAAGAAGCCACCCTTCTTCTGGCTTGGTTCTGAAGAAGGAGCCTTAGTTTCGGCTGGCTTGGCGCTTGCGCCATCACCAACCTTTGGTGCGGTGCCGTCTGCCGCCATGGCAAGCACCTGCTCGACTAGACCAACAGCATCCTTCATTGCCTTGGCAACTGGGACCTGGATGTATGGCTTGCCATTGAAGCGATTGCGGTCCTTGACCTCAAGGTCAACCGCGAAGATGACGGCATCTGCCGAATCGATTACGTCCTGCTTGAACGGGTTTGATCCTGCCGATCCCTGAGTCTCAACCAAAACCTCATGACCCAGCTTTTTACCGGCCTGCTCAAGCGCCTCGGCTGCCATGTAGGTGTGGGCGATTCCTGTGATGCAGGATGTTACGCATACGATCTTTGCCATTTACTTCTGTACCTCCTGAGTGACAATTTCTGCAATCTTCGCTCCGTCGGTCTCCGCACGCAGGCGGTCACGGAATTCCTCGTGCATGATCTTGCGAGCCAGCGACCCGAGAATCTCAAGGTGGGTGTTCTCACCCGAGGCTGGAGCTGCAATTAAGAAGATCAAGTGTGAAGCGCCGTCATCGGCACCGAAATCAATACCCTTTGAGGTGGTTGCGACCGCGACCGAGGGGATGGTCACCAAATCGCTCTGGGCGTGAGGGATTGCAACGCCGCCTTCAATACCGGTTGGGAAGTGCTCTTCACGAGCGGCAACAGCGGCAAGGTATTCATCCAAACCGGTGAGTCTCCCAGCAGCAAGCAGCTTCTCAGCGAGCTGCCTTACGGCCTGCTCTTTAGTTTCAGCATCGATCTCGACGATGACAATTTCAGGGGTGGTAATTGGGTGGGCCATTTGACTCCTAACGCGGGCAAGGTCAAGTAAGTGACTCAACGCATCTTTGCGTCTAGCCCCCTTTCGCTGAAAGCGGTTACATCATCACCTTACTCAGGGTGTTATCAGACGAAGGGTATTTTGGACTCGTAAAGCTTCAAGATTTTCACCTAGTTTTTATAGGAAATCTACAAGCAGGCGTATTTAGTGGTTTGCTTCGGCAATCCGCACAAGATTTTGTGGTTGTAGAGGTATTTATTAGTTTCAGTGTCGAAAACTAGTGCTTCAAAACCGGATTTCGCCACGCCCAAAGAATCAAGGGAATCTGTAGCGGAAGCCGCAACCAGGCAACCAGAGCAATGAACGGATCACCCGAAAGCGCATCGATTGCGAACCACCAATTGGCTGGCCAAACCGCCAACAGCGTTGCGACGGTGAGGTATCGACCCCAGTCTTTTCTCAGTAGCAGACCAAGTGCACTGAATAGCTCCGCTACCCCGGAGAGATAGACCAGCAGTATTGGCTCCGGAGCCCACTCCGGCATTAGAAATAGGAATGCTCCGGGGTTTACCAGGTGAAGAATGCCCGATGCGGTGAAGGCTGCAATCACAACCCAGCTGCCAATAGGCAGCTTTAGTGCTTTGCCAGCCACAGCACTACAGCATCTGTGATTCTTCGGCCGAAAACATAGAAAACAAACTTCAGCGCCCTAACATCCCAGCTGGCTGGGTAAATCGGCCTCGGGTTCTTTGCCGTTGCTGCCCTAACCATGGTCTTTACAACTTGCTTTGGACCGGGAGAGTTTCGATACATGCCGCCCAGGTACTTGTTGAATCCATTCATCACCTGGTCGTAATCGGAGATCGAGCGTGAGTCTCTCAGGTGCCCGAATGCTACCGAGTCGAAGTTGGTTCTTACGGTGCCCGGTTCGATTACCGAAACCTTGATACCCAAGGATCGCACCTCTTGGCGCAGCGCGTTTGCCACCGCGCGAACCGAGTGCTTAGTCGCTGCATACCAACCCAGTCCCACCAGCGAGACGTGAGCTACAACACTTGCAGTCATCAAGATTCGGCCGCTTTTTTGCTTCCGCATTTGCGGTAAAACTGCCCTGATGCAGCGCTCGACACCAAAAACGTTGACCTCGTAAAGGGCGCGCACCTTTTCCGGAGTTGTCTCCTCGATAGAGGCGAAGTTTCCAAATCCCGCATTTGCAACCATGAGGTCTACTCGACCTTCACTCGCGATGACTTGCTGAACCCCGGATTCCACGTCCTTATCGGAGGTGACATCCATGCGGATGGTCTTGGCCCCGAATGACTTTGGGGCTTCAAGGGCGGACTCATCTTTGTCGGTTGCGTAAACTACCCAGCCTCGTGAGAGTAACTCTCTGCTGAGGTCCAAACCGAAACCGGATCCTGCTCCGGTGATGATAGCGACATTGCTCATGTTGCTATCTAACCACCGGAGCGGAAGGTTTAGTCGATGTCTCGCTTCAAAGAAGTTGCCCATGCGGTGACAGCGAAGACAACTCCGTAGCCAACAAGCACCAAGGTTGCTAGCCAGGGGGAGAGGTAGTCGCTGGTGTTCATACCAAGCTCCGGAGCATTCACGTCAATGGCCAACATCGCGGTTATTAGGCCGGTCGGCAGCCATTTGCCGGCGTCTGGCAAGAGAGCTAGCAGTACGGGATCGATGATGAACAGATAAACCAAGGCACCAACAATCGCCAGCATCTGGTTTCTGACCAGTGTTCCAATTGCTACACCAACCACTGCAAGTACTGCCCCACCAAGCACCGATGCGGTGATGGTGTTGAGGAATAGCGTCTCCGAGGGGCTTGCGGCATCTGGAAACTGCGCCAGTGCAAGGTAGCCGGCCAAGAAAGAAGCCAATGCAGAAATAAGCATCAACAGGATGCCTCCAATTGCAGCCACTACAAGTTTCGCAAGCACAACTACACCGCGCTTGGGGGCTGTGAGGAAGGTCGCTACCGCAGTTCCGTGGCGGAATTCACCCGCCATAAGCATGATTCCAAGGATGATTGCGAAGACATACCCCGAAATGCCGTTGGCATAGACGGAGTCCACGGCCTCCTGCTGATCCAGCCCAAAACCAAAGAGCTCGGACTGGGAGTCGATGATGAATGGGGTCACAGCGACAGAAAGAGCGGAAATAAAGGTGGCGGCGAAAATCAACCCCCAGTTGGCGCGGACGTAAACCAGCTTGCGCCACTCAGATTTGATCAAATTCATTTGCTCTCTCCTTCGGTAAGTCTCAAGAAGGCCTCTTCCAGGGTGCCATCACCCTTCACCTCAGCCATGGTTCCCTGGGCAATTAGGCGCCCCTTATTGATAATGAGCACGTCATCCACGGTGTTCTGCATCTCGGCCAGCTGGTGCGAGGAGACCAAAATGGTTTTGCCCTGCTCTGCCATGGCGCGAAGGAACTTGCGTAACCACGCAATACCTGCCGGGTCTAAACCATTGGCGGGTTCATCCAGAATCAGGATCTCGGGGTCTCCAAGAATCGCACCTGCAAGTGCAAGCCTCTGCTTCATGCCCAGGGAGTAGTTCTTCATGCGTTTGCCTGCAGCGTCAGACAGCTCAACTAGTGCTAGAACCTCATCCACTCTCGAGTCCGCGATACCGGCTGCGGCGGCAACCACCTTTAGGTTCTGCTTACCAGTGAGGGCTGGGTGAAAGCCTCTGGAGTCAAGTACGGTCCCCACCCTAGAAAGCGGGTTTTCTAGCTCCTTGTATGGAGCTCCGAGGATGCTGGCACTTCCCGAGGTCGGATCGCTCAGTCCAACCAGACACCTAAGGGTTGTTGACTTACCAGCGCCATTCGGCCCTAAAAAGCCTGTGATTCTGCCCGCTAGAACGCTGGCGCTCAGGCCGGCTACTGCCTGCTGCTTGCCATATTGTTTGACCAGTTGTTCAAACTGGATTGCTACGGTCACTTTTTGCCCGCTTTCTTTTTCTTGTCGGATTTGTAAATGCCTTTTCGATAAATCTCGAGGTTCGCAGCTGCCAAGCGACCACCCAGAACCGGATCCTGGAAGTTGCCGCCAAGGTATGCGTTCACTTGGTCCTGAAGAACCAAAGGTGCAAGACCGTGCAGGGTCATGATCAGGGCCAGGTCACCTACGTTTTCGCTCTTGCGCATGTTCCCCTTGGCTTGCTCGGAGCGAATCATGATTTCGGCTTCTTGGATCATTCGTCTGAAGAGCATGTCTGCAGCAGGTCCACCGGATAGCAAGACCTGCCTGAAGAACTGCAACTTGGGTCCGTGCTTGTCGATCGCGCCCTGCCACTGCGCAAGCGCGGTGGAAAGCGAGACATCCACGAAGCTTTGCTTCTCCGCAACCCAAAGTCCTAGACCGCGCATGATGCACTGCTCGATCAAGCCGTCTCGAGATCCAAAGTGGTGAACCAGTAGCGCGGGGCTAACTCCGGCTGCTTTGGCTATGGAGCGCAATGAGGTAGCGGCGAAACCGCTCTCGGAGAATGCTTTTGTGGCGATGTCAATCAATCGCTCTTTGGTGTTAGCAGCACTCATGATTCAAATACTAAACAGGTGTTCAATCAATTGCAAGTATCTTTACCGTGGCAGAATGTGACAATGACTTCACACACTTCTGTTGCAACCCTGCACACCAACCACGGCGACATCAAGATCAATCTCTTTGGTCTTCACGCCCCAAAGACCGTTGCTAACTTCGAAGGTCTCGCCACCGGTGAGATCGACTGGAAGGACCCAAGAACTGGAGCAGTCCAGAGTGGCAAGAGCCTTTACGAGGGCGTTATCTTCCACCGCGTTATCGAGGGCTTCATGATCCAGGGAGGCGACCCAACCGGAACTGGCATGGGCGGTCCCGGCTACCAGTTCGGTGACGAGATCCACCCAGAGCTAACCTTCCAGGAATCCTACAAGCTGGCCATGGCTAATGCCGGACCTGGCACCAACGGCTCACAGTTCTTTATCACAGTTGCTCCGACCACCTGGCTTCAGGGCCGTCACACCATCTTTGGTGAGGTAGCGGACGAGGAGAGCCGCAAGGTTGTAGACAAGATCGGCACCATTGCCACCGACGGTCGTGATCGTCCTCTCGAAGATGTTGTGATCGCAAGCATCACCATCGAAAAGGCCTAATGCTTCGCCTTAGAGGCACAAACGCTCCAATCACCAGCGCTTTGCTGGTGCTAAATGGATTGATTTGGCTTGGACAGATATCCCCGCTGGGATATCTGTTCACCAATCAGTTCTTTTTTGCACCGCTGTTTGCTCCTTTTGAGCCATGGCGCATGCTCACATCTGGATTTGTTCACGACTGGAATGGTCCATGGCACATCCTGCTCAACTCCTACGCCATTTGGATATTTGGGCGCCAGCTTGAGCCTCTTCTTGGGCAGCTCAGATTCCTACTGCTCTACCTGACCTCGATAATCGGTGGCTCGGTTGCGGTTTTGTGGCTCTCTGACCCTGCCATTCCGGTAGTTGGGGCCTCGGGAGCGCTGTTTGGTTTGATGGGCGCCTACTTCATCGTGCTGCGCAGCCTGGGTGGAAACCCATCGCAAATCTTCGCGCTCATCGCCATCAATTTCTCGATGGGCTTTTTTGTATCGGGCATTTCCTGGGAGGGTCACCTCGGTGGCCTGATTACAGGATTGTTGGTTGCGCTGGTATACGCCTCAAATAGAAAACCAGGCTTTAGCCTGCAGCGAGGCTTTGGCCTGGTTCTAATTTGGGCTGGATTAGTAGCAGCGACGCTACTGAAGATCAATCAGTGGTTCTAATTACTTCCACTTGGTGGTCATAACAAACCCCACCATCGCGATTCCAAAGCCGATCAGGATGTTCCAGTTCGACAGATCAATCGGGGTTGCGCTGCCCAGAGGGTATCGGGCGCTTGAAATGTAGAAGGTAAGAATCCAGATGAGTCCGACAATCATGAAACCAAACATGGTGGCTTTGTACCAGGTTGGGTTCTCTGCCTCCTCCTCACCCAATACAACTGGGCGAGCTGGGGCCTCGGACTTGGGCTTGCGTCTTGAACGTGATTCAGGCATGCGAAGAAGTTTACCTATCTAGGCTGGTTTAGGCTATTTCTCAAATGGTCCGGATTCTTGTTCTCGATAACTACGACAGCTTTGTCTACACCCTCAATGGCTACCTTCAGCAGCTCGGGGCTGAGACCGAGGTGGTTAGAAACGATGCCGTTTCCGAGGCTGAGCTTCCAGAACTCATTTCTAAATTCGATGCGGTCTTGATCTCTCCGGGACCGGGAACCCCAGCGGAGGCGGGGTTATCCATCCCAACTGTGAAGTTGGCATTAGAGAGGGACTACCCAGTTTTTGGAGTTTGCCTCGGCCACCAGGCCATTGCGGAGGCAATGGGAGCAACGGTTCAGAGCGCTCCGGAACTCATGCATGGCAAGGTCTCCAAGATCAATCATCAAGAGAGCACCATCTTCAAAGGCTTGCCCCAGGGATTTAATGCAACCCGCTACCACTCCCTCGCTGTTGTGAATGAGACGGTGCCGGAAGATCTAATCGTCACCGGTCAGACCGAGTCGGGCGTAATCATGGGCCTGCAGCACAAGACCAAACCTATTTACGGAGTGCAATTCCACCCGGAGTCAGTAATGACCGAGGGTGGCTACCTCATGCTTGCTAACTGGTTAGAGACCCTGGGGTTAACCGGGGCGGTCGAGAAGGCCAAGCAGCTCAGCCCAAGAATTGCAAACTAACCGTTTGTAGTTGCACTCGGCGACGGAGTCGGGGTTGGGCTTGGTGATGGAGTATTTCCACCAACACACTGCACGTAAAGCACCATGTTCTGAAGCTGTGCGGCCTCACCAGGGAGAATCGACTGTTCGATGACGATGCTGCCAGGTGTGCCGGTGCAGGTAGCCGAATCGATGATCTCGATCGAAACCGTGTAACCGATGGTTGCTGCAGTAAGAATGTTTCTCGCCTCAAGCACCGACAGGTTTCTCACATCCGGAACCAGTACCTTGCCGTTTGAAAGCGTTAGGTTTACCACGCTGCCAAGCGGAAGTCGCTGACCAACTGCTGGATCGGATGCGATTACTACACCTTCCGGCACGGTTGCAGAAGAAACCACAGTGATGGTTCCGATAGTTAGACCCTGACCCTCAATCAATGCCACGGCTTGGGCCTCTGCAACGTTCAAGACGTTCGGAACCACTACTTCCGTGGCACCGCTTGATACATAAAGCGTGACTGGGGTGTTTGCCAAGACATTGGTTCCGGCTACCGGTTCCTGTCTTATAACTACGCCCTCTGGAACTGTGTCGCTCTTCTCATAAACGCGAAGAACCAGCAGTTCCTGACCAACCAAGGTGTTGTAGGCATCGTCGTAGAGTGAACCCTCAACGTTTAGAACCGTAATGCCGCCAGGGTTGACGGTTGGGTTTGAGGCGCCACCGAGTGAGAATAGCCAGACCAATAGGCCCACCAGAATTACAGCAACACCGGTACCCAATCCCCAGAGCACACCAGCATTGAGCTTGGCGGTCTCGGTCACGACGGTCTGGCTTGGGGCGGTTTGTAGCGAGTTGAAAATCTCATCAACAGCACTTTGCTCACCGGTTTGAACCGAAGCCTGGCTCGAAATCACCTCGGTGGGCTCGGCTGCCATAACTTGAGTTCTTGGTGCAGTGCTGACTGCGGCGCTCGCGGCAAGCAGGTGCTCGCGGAATTCAGCCGCAGACTGGAATCGGTCCTCTTTGTTTTTGCTCATCGAGCGCAGCACAACAGCGTCAAGCTCAGCTGAGACATTTGGGTTGAACTGTGATGGAGGAGTAGCCACCTCAGAAACATGCTGATAGGCAACCGATACGGCACTTTCACCCTGGAATGGCGGGCGGCCTGCCAACAGCTCGTAAAGAATTACACCGGTTGAGTACAGGTCTGTTCTGGCATCTACTGATTCGCCGCGTGCTTGCTCAGGGGAGAAATACTGGGCGGTGCCAACGATTCCCGCGGTGGCAGCTTGGGTAGCCGAGTTGTCAGAAACGGCTCGGGCAATGCCGAAGTCCATCACCTTCACCTGGTCACCATCGACAACCATCACGTTTGCTGGCTTGATGTCTCGGTGAACAACGCCAGCGGCGTGTGAAACCTCTAGTGCGGTGAGAATTCCAGAAACAAATCGAACGGACTTGGCGATTTCAACATTGCCCTGGTGGATCAGTTCACGAAGTAACTGACCGCGCACCAGCTCCATAACGATGAATGGGGTTTTGCGAGTCTGGCCATTTTCGTCAATGGTCTCCTCTTCACCCGCGTCATAGACCCGAACAATTGTTGGGTGTGCCATGCGAGCACTGGCCTGAGCCTCTTGGCGAAACCGTGATTCGAAGTTGGCGTCATTGGCAAGATCAGACTTGAGAAGCTTGATTGCGATTGTGCGGCCAAGGCGAGTGTCATAACCCTCAAAAACCTCAGCCATGCCCCCGCGGCCAACAAGTGCCCCGAGACGGTAGCGTCCCGCTATCAGTCTCTCGTTTTCGTTCACTACTTATCTTTCTGCCCTGGAAAAGTTTAGTTTTATCTTTCAGTTATTCCGTTATGACTCGATAACCATCTGTTACTGATCTCCCGCTGCTGGCGGTGAAGTCGTCTCACCTTCAATTACCGTTCCAGACTCGGATCCGGGTTCTGCCGGATCCTCTGGAATTTCAACCGGAAGGTTCGAAACTTCACCTACGTAGTAAGTGACATCAACCACCGTGCCGCGATCGATGTTCCCCGTCGGACTTACCGCATAAACGGTTCTGACCCTGGGGTCAGTTCCAGGTATCAATTCGCCTGGAATTGCGTTTACCTTCATGCCCAACTCGGTCAATCGTGCCGTCACATCCGAGAGGTTTTGACCAATGATGTCCGATCGCAGAATCAGAACCACCGCTGACTCTGTGGGCTCTGCAGACACCGAGCTGGGGTCTGTGGTTGGTTCCTCGGTGACCGACGATGTCGGGCTAGGCGATGGAATTGAATCGGTGTCTGGCTCCGACAGAATCGCCACAATCACCACAATTGCGGTCACCAGCAGCAGTCCGAGTGTTGCCAACCAGGGCCAAACAATCGGTGCCTTGGGAAGTGGTGCGGTGTCGGTTGGAATTACCTCGGTTGCCGCAGTCTCATCCTTGCCAACCGCATAGCTCGGTGAACTGTAACCGGGCCTGCGCTTCTCCCTAAGCAGCGCTTCCGCCCTAATAGCCAGCGAACTAGCTGACTCAGGTCGCTGGTTGGGCTTCTTCGCCAGGCAGGAAAGCACCAAGTTTTGAACTCTTGGGTCGATGTCCTCGGGTAGTGCCGGCGGCATCTCATTGATGTGAGCCATGGCGATGGCCATCTGGTTTTCACCACTGAATGGGCGCTTGCCAGCAAGTGCTTCATAGGCAACTACGCCCAGTGAATACAGATCGGTTGCGGGTGTGGAGGGCTTACCGGTAGCCTGCTCGGGAGCCAAGTATTGAACAGTACCCATGACCTGTCCGGTCTTGGTTAGTGGCACCTGGTCACCAACCCTGGCAATACCAAAGTCGGTGATTTTGACCTTGCCCTCGGGTGTGATCAGCAGGTTTCCGGGCTTTATGTCTCGGTGAATCAGACCTCGTGAGTGAGCAGCGGAAAGCGCTCTAGAGGTCTGGGCAATAATGTCCAGCACCTTCTCTTCGCTGAGGCGTTTCTCCCGCTCAATCAACCGGGACATGGATTCACCGGGCACCAGTTCCATCACAAGGTATGCGCTGCCGGTGTCTTCGCCGTAGTCGTAAACATTGGCGATGCCTTCGTGCTCGACCAGCGCCGCCGACTTGGCCTCAGATCTAAAGCGTTCTAGGAATAGCGGATCTCCCAGATACTCCTCTTTGAGAATCTTGATGGCGACCTGGCGCAGGATCAGCTCATCCTCGGCTTGCCAAACCTCACCCATGCCACCGATTGCGATGCGGAGTTTCAGGCGATAGCGATCGCCATAGAGTTGCCCTACTGCTGGCTTCATTTCTCCAACACCGCCTTCATAACCGCCCTGGCGATAGGAGCCGCAATCTGATTTCCGGTTCCGTTTTGGCCGATGCCGCCGCCGTCTTCAACTACAACTGCGACCGCAACCTTGGGTGCTTCTGCTGGGGCGAAGCCTGTGAACCAGAGGGTGTAGGGGTCAGTGGGACCATTCTGGGCAGTGCCCGTTTTACCAGCGACCGCATAGCCCGAGATGCCAGCTCTGGTTCCAGCACCGACCTCAACCGAGTCCACCATCATTCGGGTTAGGTAACCCGCCGTGAGTCGAGACATCGGGACCGACAGCACCTTTGGCTCCGGGTCCTGCAGCACGTTGAGGTTTGCCGCCACGACCATGTCAACCAGCTGGGGTTGCATCATCACGCCCTGGTTAGCGATAGCTGCAGACACCATTGCCATCTGTAGCGGTGAAACCCGAACGTCAAACTGACCAAAGCCCGTCAGAGCGGTTTGAGGAATGTCTGGGTTTTCCGGGTAGTAACTGGGCGTCACCTTGAGCGGGATGGAGAGCTCGGTGCCAAAGCCCATGAGCTCGGCCATCGCACGGATTCGATCATCGCCAAGCTCGGTTGCCAACATTGCAAATGGGATATTGCAAGACTTGATCAGTGCGGTCTCAAGGGTCACGATGTCGCCCGCTCCACAGCTTGAACCACCGGAGTTTCTGATCTCTGTGGTGGTGCCCGGAAGGGTGTAGCTCTTGAGGTTTCTGAACTGGGTTCCGGTTGTGAACTGGCCAGACTCAAGAGCTGCGGCGGTGACAATCAACTTAAAAACGGAGCCCGGGTGATAGAGATCTCCCGCAATGGCCTTGTTGATAAGCGGTTGATCCTCATCCTGGTCATAAACGGTGAAGGCGTCATTGACAGGGGCATACAGGTGTCCGGCAAGCTGATTGGCATCAAAGCTTGGCTTTGAAACCATCGCGAGGATTCTTCCGGTGCTGGGGTCGAGTGCGACCACCGCACCTTTTCTATTTCCCAGTGCATCCCAGGCAGCACGCTGAATGTCTGGATCTAGGGTTAGTTCAACCGCTGCTCCGATCACTGGCTTGCCGTCGAGTAGCGCATTGATTTGCTCAAAGAATTGCGCCGAAGATTGACCGGATAGGTATGAATTCATGGTGCGCTCAAGACCGTTTGATCCAGAGAACAGCGAGAAGTAACCGATCACCGGTGAGTAGATAACCGATTCGTACTTTCTCAAGAACCGGTAGGCATCGTTATATGGGACCGACTCAACAACCGGAACTCCGCCAACCAGGATTGGACCGCGCTGAGTTTTGTAGGTCTCATAAGAAGCTCGGACGTTTCTGGAGTCGGCGTAGAGAGAATCCGCCCGCAACACCTGAATCGAGCTGGCCATCAAAAACAGCGCTAGAAACATCACAACTAGGGCAAGGCCAACTCTTCTCACCTGACGATTCATGAATTCCTCCTTGTGGAGGAGTCAGAAACAACAAGCAGTAAGGCAATCAAAGCCCAGTTAGCTAGCAGCGAAGATCCACCGGCTGCCAAGAAGGGAGTGGTTAGACCTGTCAGTGGTAGCAGACCCATAACTCCGCCAGCCACCACGAAGACCTGAAGTCCCAGCACAAACGACAGTCCGGTGCTGAGTAGTTTCGAGAAATCATCCGGGTGTGAGTTTGCAATTCTCAGACCGCGGTAGATGAGCAGCAGGAACACAGCGAGAATCACGAAAATACCCGCTAGTCCCAGCTCCTCGCCGAGTGCTCCAAGAATGAAGTCACTCTCGGCCAACGGGATTAGCTGTGGGAAGCCACCACCCAATCCAGCACCGATGACATCGCCGTTGGCCATGCCGAATAGTGACTGGGCGAGCTGATAGCTACCGCCTGCTGCGTTGTAGTTTTCCTGGGAGAGCGGATCTAGCCAGGCATCAAATCTTCTGGATACGTAGTCGAATAATCTCGACGCCACCAGTGAACCAGTGATCATCATGGTCAGGCCTATGCCGACATAGAAGGCCCTGCCGGTGGCGGTGTAGATCATCACTAGGAAAAGGCCGAAATAAAGGATTGAAGTGCCTAGGTCTCGCTGCAGCACCAATACCCCGACGGTTGCAAACCACACCACCAGAATCGGCCCGAGATCTTTCGCTCTAGGCACCTTCATCCATAGCACTCGGGAACCGATTTCACTAAGTGAGTCCTTGCGAGACACGAGGTAACCCGCGAAGAAAATGGCCAGCAAAATCTTTGCAATCTCACCAGGTTGGAAGGTGAAATCACCGATCCCAATCCAGAGCGTCGCACCATTTCTGGTTCTACCAATTACCGGTAGAGCTGGCAGTACCAAGAGAACCAGAGCCGAGATTCCGGCAATGTAGGGAAACTTTCGAAGCACTAAATGATTTGGAATCAGCCAGATAATCAGTGCCGCAATCGCGGTTGCAATCAGCGTCAACCAAACCTGACGCTCGGCAAAAAGCGCGGTTCCACCTCGTGCCGCCTCAGCCAAATCCAGTCGGTAAATCATTGAGATGCCGAGACTGTTTAGCAAAAACGCCAGCGGAAGAATCAAGCCATCCGCACTTACCGCGCGTTGTCTGAGCACCCAGTGAATCAGCAGTGCACCAAGAGTCGGGAGTGCCCAATAGAAAAGTAGCGATAGATCCATTTTTTGCAGCACAGCAAGCTGGATCTGCGCGAGAGCAAAGGCCAGGATTCCCGAGACCCAAACAATCAAAACCAGTTCAAAGTTTCGAGACCTCGGTACAGCCTTGAGAAGCTTTGGGATTGCCGAGGTCAATGAGGTGTTACTCATTTTGAGCCTCACGCAATTGATCGAGAATACGCTTTGCATCCTGCAGCGACTCGGCGGAGATGGAGCGATCGATTAGGTCTTGGTAGAGCACCGATAGCGACCCCACCTCGATCTCGGAGACAAAGTAGGGCTTGGAGAATTTGAATGGCCCAAGGGATTCCCTGATGCCTTGATATATCGTCACGTTGCCATCAAACTCAGCCACGTAATAGCGAGTCTGGGTGTACTCGTATGCCACATAGCCAATACCAGCCAGGGCAGAAGCCAAAAGCAACCAGCTGGCGATGATGCGCGCAGATTTGAAACGAATCTTACGTCTGGTCTCAGACAGAATCTTGTTAAGTAGCTCTTCGGATTCTGGGGCGTACTCGGTTGGATCCTCAGGGCTATGCAGCAGATCGAGCAGGCTTCTTGGAGAGAACAGGCGAAGAATCTTGCTGCCCTTGCGCTCCTCAATAACCACCTCGTTGGCAGCCGAACCAACGAAGAGCGCTGCTGGTTCAATCTCAGTTTGTACCGCGGAGCGAACCACATCGGTGATTACCACGGTGACGTTATCGGGAGCTCCGAACTCAAGCGCTTCGCCAACTAATAGCTCAGCCGCTTCCTCGGTCGGCACCTTCGAGGTGAGAATGCGATTCATCACACCATCTGGCACTACTCCCGAGAGACCATCGCTGCAGAGCATCCAGCGATCACCTGGCATCGCATCGTGGATAGCTATGTCGATCTCTGGTTCGCCGGAAACATCTCCCAGCACTCGCATCAACACGCTTCTGCGCGGGTGGATTAGGGCTTCGGCTGGGGTTATTCGACCCATGTCTACAAGCTTCTGAACAAAGGTGTGGTCCGAGGTGACCTGGGTAACCTCACCATCGCGTGCGAGGTAGATGCGGCTATCTCCGATGTGGGCGATGATCATTTGGTTGCCGTGACGCAGCATCCCCGAGAAGGTTGTTCCCATTCCCTCTAGCTCAGGGTGATCAACCACAGTTGCCGAAAGCATTTGGTTGGCTTCCAAAATCGCTCGCTTCAGCGATTCGATTGCCTCTTCGATGGTCTCGCTTTTTGCATCCGCAAGAGCGATTCGCTGGGACGCAATCGCCGAGGCAATGTCTCCTCCTGCGTGACCACCCATACCGTCTGCAACAAAGAACAGCTGATAGCCGCAGTACCCGGAGTCTTGATTGGAGCTGCGGTGCTTACCGATATCGCTTGCCGCATAGCCCACGGTTTTGATAGCCAAGGCCTATGCCCTCAACTCAAAGTTTGTGGTGCCGATGCGGATGGTCATACCCGCCTTAATCGTCGCAGGTGTGGTTACCTTGCGTCCATCCAGGAAAGTTCCGTTGGTAGAGCTCAGGTCTTGCAATACCCAGTCCTCGCCGACCTTGATCAGCTTGGCGTGGGTGTTCGAAGAAAACTCATCACTCAGTACTAGGTCACAACCAGCGCTGCGACCAATCAGAATCTCAGTCTTGTCCTCGATGTCGAGGCTGGTTCCGGCCGTTCTACCGGTCAGGATCGCGATCTGGGTTGGCTCAAAAGCATCGCTGTCCTCTAATCCCAAAGAGGCAACTGATCCAGCAAGACCACCAGGTAGTTTTGGTGCGTTCTGCCGAGCAATTTTCGAGATAACCCTTCGACCGTAGAGGTCGGCGCGAATAACCGAGAGCAGGCTGAGTACAAAGATCCAGAGCACAGCAACAAACCCGATTCGGACTAAAAACAGCGCGAGTTCACTCAATTGGTCTCCCTCGCAATCAATTCAAAGACAAATTCACTTCTGCCGGCAGAAATTTTGTTTCCTGAGCTCAGCGCCACCTCTTGGACTTTGATGCCATCGACAAAGGTTCCGTTGGTTGACCCTCTGTCTCTAAGCGCTGCCCCCTGGTCATTCCAGGCGACTTCAAAGTGGATACGGCTCATGCCCCGGTCATCGATAGCTACATCAGCACTCTGATCTCGACCGACTGAGGTGGTCCCGCGGTTCAGAGGTATTCGTTTGCCATCAATAAGGAGTGCTGCCTGCCACGAAACCGCAGTGCCGGCGGCAGAGCTACCAACACGAACCTGGCCACGCGGAAGCTTGGGGTCAACCTCAATCTTGAGAGTGAGCTCACCAGCAAGTCTGTAACCCTGCTTGGCAGCATGCATGGCTATCTCGGTTTTGATTGACAGCAGCATTGCGGGTGAGATGCGCCCGGCATCCGGTCCCGAGACCAGGATCAGGTAGCGGTGGGGAACTAAAACTCTGGTTAGGTCAATTTGTTGCGCGGCATAATCCATAGCGCGACGAACGGCTTGGGTAATCTCAACCGGCTGAAGTTCAGCTTTGCTAAGCCGAGCAAACACAGAGCCGACAGCCAGCTCAATGCGCTCCTCAGCCTTTTCCAAAAAGCTCAACCGAGACCTCTTCCTTGCGCGCTCAGGTGCTGGTAAGTCTACCCAGCGACCCTTCCCTAGGGCCTGATTTCTCTGCTAATCTCAACTCGCTCAACCAACAATTCGTTGGCCACGCGCGAGTGGCGAAATGGCAGACGCGCTGGCTTCAGGTGCCAGTGTCCGCAAGGACGTGCGGGTTCAAGTCCCGCCTCGCGCACGTAAGGGGGATTCCCATAAACGCTCAAACCCTAATCATCAGCCTCGAAATCATCGGGGTTATTGGCTTCGCGCTCTCGGGAATCATCGAGGCCGCCAGAAAGCAATTCGACCTGGTGGGTGTGGTGATGGTCGGATTCATCGCGGCCTTCGGTGGAGGAACACTTCGCGATGTTCTTTTAGACCGCAGACCTTTTTTCTGGGTTGAGCAAGAATTTTGGGTATGGGCCTTGATCGCGATTGGTTTAGTGCTGCCCTTTTTCTTCAAGTCTCAACACATTGACCTAACCGAGAAGGCAATTCTGATTCCCGATGCAATCGGCCTCGGTGCCTTTGCTGCTGGTGGCACACACATTGCATTGATATCCGGAGCCAGCCCAATGGTCGCAGTTTTGATGGGCGTTGTCACTGCAACCGTTGGTGGAGTGCTCCGTGACGTATTGGTAAATGAGGTTCCCCGAGCGTTCCACGACCACCAGCCCTACGCAGTATTGGCATTCACTGGCGGCTGGCTGGTGGTTCTTTTGAGCTACCTTCAAATCCCAGATTCACTAACCGTTCTAATTGGATCTGTCTCCGTCGTAGCGCTTCGACTGATCTCCATAAAGTTCGGCTGGGAACTGAAAAGGTGGAAATTCCTCTAAGCCAATTGCCAGACAAGGCAGTTTTCTGATTGTGAGCTGGCAGTTCGGGTCAAGAAGGCTGATTTTCAGGGCACTTCTCATCAAGGTTCTCTAACTTCAACCTTGTCACCAAAGACAAGGAGAATCATGAAGAACACAACCACCGCAGCTATTGCACTTGCAGCTGCAATCACCGCCGGCGGTCTAGCAATGGCCATCCCGTCCCAGGCGGCATCCTCCGAATCAGCAGCTGCCGGTTCCTACCAGCAGGAGCGCGGAGACCACAGCCACGCCACCATATCGGCAACCGTCACCGGAATTCCTTCGACGGTGACCAATTCCTTTGAGGTTGGCTTGGGTGCTTATTTCAGTGTTTATGAACTAGCCGACGGTCAATCCGCTCCAGCGGTTGCTCCGACCGAGAGCCGTAGAGTTCACGTTGGTATGGGGCGCGGTCACGGTGATCAGGTAGCGGTTAGTTCCGCCACCCTCACCAGCGACCTCAGACTTCCTGGGGTTGATAACTCAACTACCAAGCGGTTCGCGTTCTATCCATCGGATGGCTCTGCTCCGAGTGTTGTAACCATCGCGGTTGATGCAAATGGCGTCGCCAAGGTGACTACATCAAAGCCACTAACGGTTGCTTACTCGGCCACGGTGGCGGCTGACTCAAAACTCAACCAGCCCGAGCACGGCAAGGGACGCGGTCACGGCGATGAGCGCGGACACCGAGGCGGCGGCGTTACGGGTAAAGGTGACCGAGATGGTCACCGCGGTGGCGAAGGCCACAGACACTAGATAGCAAAACTAAACCCCCGATCTTTTTGGTCGGGGGTTTGGTTTTAGCCAACTTCTTGAAGTCTCTTGCCTCTGGTGTGCTCTGGCTTGCAGGCTAGGTTTACAGGGTTCTCGTTGCAGTGATCGCACAGCAGAATCAAATCTCTGCAGCCTAGATCAGAGCAGTTTCTGAAGCTCGAGGTTGCACCACCGCATGCTTCACACTCACCGATCGTCTTCGCTTCATCAGAGAAGTTCACATTCATACGGCCATCGAAAACGTAGAGCGAGCCTTCCCATAGACCCTTGTCGCGGAAGCGCTCGCCATAGCGAACAATGCCACCCTCGATCTGGTAAACCTCTTTGAAACCGCGGTTGATCATGACCGCCGAGAGGATCTCGCAGCGAATACCACCGGTGCAGTAGGTGACAATCGGCTTGTCCTTCAGGTGGTCGTACTTTCCGCTTTCGATCTCCTTGATGAAGTCGTGACTTGTTTGCACATCTGGCACAACCGCGTTCTTGAATTTGCCGATCTTGGCCTCGAAGGCATTCCTGCCGTCGAAGAAGACAACCTCGTCACCCTTTTCCTCAACGAGGGCATTCACCTCGTGTGGCTTTAGGTGCTTTCCGCCATTTACGACACCTGACTTGGCAACCTTGACTTCTTCTGGGGTTGTGAATGCGACCAATTCGTTTCGCACCTTCACACTTAGGCGCGGGAAGTCATTTCCTGTTCCCTCGGACCACTTGAAGTCGGTCTTGCCAAATCCCGGGTACTCCTTGGTGGCGCGGCAGTACTTCTTGAGGTCCTCCATGTCTCCACCCAAGGTGCCGTTAATTCCGTGCTTGGAGATAAGAATTCGACCCTTGAGGTTCAAAGACTGACACAGGGTTTTTTGCCAAAGCATTACTGCCTTCGGGTCATCTACCGGAGCGAAGGAGTAGTAAAGGATGATTTTGTTCAGAGCCATATCCCCAGTCTAACCAGCAAAAAGGTGCCTAGACTAGGGGTTATGTCGATGAAGCCAGGCCTAGATTTAGGCGCAATCAAGCACGAAGTTAAGCCACAGGACGACCTGTTCCGTCACGTGAATGGTCGTTGGTTAGATGAGACCAAGATTCCTGATGACCAAGCCCTCTACGGTTCTTTCCACATGCTCAGAGATGACTCTGAGTTTGCGGTGAGAGACATCATCGAGGAGGTGGCAAAGGACCCAAGTCCAGGAGTCGCTCAGCAGATCGGTGACCTCTACGCCTCGTTTATGGATGAGGATCGAATTGAGAAGCTTGGGGCTACCCCACTAGAGCCAGGTCTTGAGCGCATCAAATCTTTGTCTAACTATGCCGAGTATTTCCAGATGATCGGTGCCTTTGAGCGAGCTGGCGTATCCGGTCTCTGGGGTTCATATGTTGATAACGATGCGGGGAACCCTGAGCGCTATCTCGTGCATCTATATCAGGGTGGCCTCGGTCTTCCAGACAAGGACTACTACACCGACGAGAAGTACCAAGAGATTCGCGACGCCTACCTACCTCACCTAACCAAGATGTTTGAGTTGGCAGGCTGGAGTTCAGCCGATGCGGCAGCAGCAGCGAAGACCGTATACGGTCTAGAGGAGCAGATTGCCAAGGTTCACTGGAACCGAGTTGACTCCCGCGATGCCGAGAAGACCTACAACCTAAAGACCCTGGCTGAACTCAAGTCGCTGAGTGGAAACATTCTTTGGTCGGAATACCTTGCCGGTGCATCCTTGAAGCCAACCCTGCTGGACTCAAACGTGGTGATGATGCCTTCATTCTTCGAGGGCCTATCTGCACTATTGACCGATTCAAACTTCGAGGCGTTCAAGCTGATGATGGCGATGGATCTGATCCGCTCCTACGCCCCATACCTATCTACCGCGTTTGTAGATGAGCGCTTCTCTTTCTATGGCCAAAAGCTCACCGGGCAGCCGATGAACCGACCACGTTGGAAGCGAGCAGTTGCTCTAATCGAAGGCGGTCTCGGTGAAGCAGTGGGTCAGCTCTATGTGAAGAAGCACTTCCCGGCCCAATCCAAGACTCAGATGGACGAACTGGTCAGCTATTTGATCAAGGCATACGAGCAGAGCATCAAGAATCTTGACTGGATGAGCGAAGAGACCAAGGTCAAAGCACTTGAGAAGCTCTCAAAGTTCAATCCAAAGATCGGTTACCCATCTAAGTGGAAGGACTACTCCTCGATTGAGATTTCCCGCGATGACTTAGTCACCAATGTCGCGAATGTCTCGAGTTGGGAGTTTGACTACCACGCCAACAAGATCGGGGCCAAGATCGATCGTGAGGAGTGGCACATGACTCCTCAGACCGTGAACGCCTATTACAACCCCGGCCTGAACGAGATCGTTTTCCCGGCCGCAATCCTTCAGCCTCCGTTCTTCTCGCCAGAGGCTGACATGGCAATGAACTTCGGAGGCATTGGAGCCGTTATCGGTCATGAGATCGGCCACGGTTTTGATGATCAGGGTTCGAAGTATGACGGTGATGGAAGGCTGGTGTCCTGGTGGACCGAAGCAGACCGCAAAGCTTTCGAGGCTAGAACCAGATCCCTGATCGAGCAGTACAACGAACTATCTCCAGCACAGCTGGATGACAAGTACAAGGTGAATGGTGAACTCACTATCGGTGAAAACATCGGAGACCTTGGTGGTCTGGGTATCGCCTGGAAGGCATATCTACTCTGGCTCGGAGATCGTGAGCCTGAGGTTATCGATGGCTACACCGCGCAACAGCGATTCCTAATGGCATGGGCGCAGTGCTGGAGAACCCTAAGTCGAGACGAGATTGCGATCCAGAGACTCGCAACCGACCCTCACTCACCGGCAGAATTCCGCTGTAACCAGGTAGTCAAGAATCTGGACATCTTCTATGACGCATTTGATGTCAGCGAGGGAAGCGAAATGTATCTCAAGCCTGAGGATCGAGTTGTGATCTGGTGAAACTCTGGTTTCGCATCCTTTATGTCTTCTTGACATACAGGCGCAGGTCCAAGCTTCGAATCGATGAGGTTTCGAGTATTCGATTCAGGGTTTGGCCAACGGATCTGGATATCTACAACCACATGAACAACGGGGTGTTTCTCACCCTGATGGATCTTGGTCGTTACGATCAAGGGTTGCGAACTGGCTTCTGGCAAAAGTGGCGCAAACTCGGCTGGTATCCAATCGTTGTCAACTCAACGATTACCTATCGCAAATCTTTAGAGCCGTGGCAGAAGTTTGATCTGGAAACCAAGGTGATCGGCTGGGATGACATCGCCTATTACATTGAGCAGCGCTTTGTTAGGGATGGGGAAATCTACGCACGGGCAATCATGCGTGGTCGATTCCTCAAGCGCAGCTGGGGAATCCTCACTCCAAAAGAAGTCATGGAGGGTTCCGGTGGTTGGCCAGGTGAAGAGCCGAAATTGCCTGAGTGGGTCTTGCGCTGGGCGGCCGATGTTCAATTGCCTAAAGGCAAGGAACCAGCACCAAGCACCTGGGATTAGTTGCTCGCCCCCGGCCAGCGGCAGGCTGCAATTGCATCTTCAATTGGATTAAGCAGTAAGTCTTGGGTTTCAGGGTGCTTTTCCATGTATTTGACGGTGTAGCTACAGACCGGCACAACCTTGCCCATCTTGTCAGTGCGTATCGCAGCAAGTGATTCACGTAGCAAGATCGCTGCCAGATTCTTACCCTGGTGCTCCGGGTTTACTTCGGTGTGGACCAGGTGAATCTCGCCCGGCCGCAAACTGTAATCCATTAGTCCTACTCGCTCTTCACCCAGGTGAATTTCGAATCGGTGAGATTGAGCGTTGTGCGAAACCTTTGGCTCCATGCTGTTAACCTTCTTGGGTGTCAGTGAATCGGGTGTTAGCGGGAGACAACCTGCCGCTACTTAAATCTATGCCCTCCGAGAGCATTCAACTGATTTACATTGATCCGCCGTTCAACACCGGCCGAGAGCAAAAGCGATCTACCTCCACCGCAAGAGTTAGTGAAACTGGTCGACTTGGATTTAAGGGCGCGAGGTATGAACAGGTTGTTGAAAGAGTGCTCTCTTACGACGATGCCTTCGCTGATTACTGGCACTTCCTCGAGCCTCGGCTGGAAGAAGCTTGGCGCTTACTAACCGACACCGGAACGCTCTACCTCCACCTTGATTACAGAGAGTCGCACTACGCCAAAGTGCTCCTAGATGCGCTCTTTGGTAGGGAGGCATTTCTCAACGAGATTATTTGGGCATATGACTATGGGGCTAGAAGCAAATCGAGATGGCCTGCCAAGCACGACACAATCTTGGTTTATGTGAAGAACCCCAAGACCTACTACTTCGACTCCTCGGCTGTAGATCGCGAGCCCTACATGGCCCCGGGCTTGGTCACCAAGGAAAAAGCAGAACTCGGAAAACTACCAACTGACGTATGGTGGCACACGATCGTCTCTCCGACCGGGAAAGAAAAGACCGGCTATCCAACTCAGAAACCAGAAGGCATCCTTCGTCGAATCATTTCCGCGAGTTCAAAACCAGGAGACATGGTTCTGGATTTCTTTGCTGGTTCTGGAACAGCCGGAGCGGTGGCCCACAAGCTTGAGAGGAACTTCATCCTCATAGATCAGCACCCTGAATCGATTCAGACAATCATCAAACGGCTGACCGAGATCGGCGCTGAATTTGAACAGGGCTAGTAAGTAACCACAGGATAAATGCTGTTAGCAGAATATAAATTGCGGCAGTAACCATAACCATGCCGTAGTTGTCACCTCCGGGTCTTCCAGCTAACTGAAACAGCACAATAGGAAGAGTCTCGTTCGATCCGAAGGCTAAGAAACTAGCCGCCCCAAACTCACCCAGCGAGGTCAGCATGATAAACGCAGCGGCAATCGCGATGCTCTTTCGAAGCTGCGGCAACTCGATAAACCAACTGGACCTGAGTGAGCCTGCGCCGTCCAAGCTCGCGGCCTGAAGTTGCTCTTTGTCGATGCTAGACCGAGCGGGTTGGAGGATTTGGTATGCGATGGGTAACGCGAATAAAACTTGAACTAGGGGGAGTAGGACCCACGAGCTTGTGAGCTCTCTGGGAAGGTAGCCGGCAACTGCAAGAGTTACTAATCCCATAACCACTGGAGAGATGCCCGCCGGAAGAAGTGGCGAGAGACGACCAGGTTTCTTTGCCATCACCCATGCAAGCGGTAGTGCAATCACAAGAACGACGATGGCGTTCCGAATGCTGTTTCCCGCTGCTTCAACTACAGAAATATTCAGCATCGATCTTGTGCCCCGCGATCCAAGGTTCTCAAGGTTTGTTGCAAGGCCCGATCCCCAATTAGATCGAACCATGATACCTAGCAAGACCGCAAAGACTAGGACAGAGAAAAGGACGCCAACGAACGTTGAAGTACGTCCTGCTGGTAACGGGCTCTTTTGGATTTCTGAGATGGAAGCTGGTAAGGAGATAAAGCTCCTTTCCCAAACAAACAGTCCCAAGGTCAGAAGCGTTTGTAGCAGGGCCAACAGTGCCGCGCGCTGCAGATCAAGGTCTCGCAATGCGGATAACGCGATCTCGGTTTCGAGGGTAGCAACGGTGCCATCGGCGAGAGTCAAGACCAATCCATAGGAAGTTGAACTGTAAAGAGCAACCAGAAGCGCAGCACTTCCAAGCGAAGGCAAAAGCTGGGGAATCAGTATGTGTCTGCGAATCTGCCCCGGCTTCGCGCCATCTAGCATCGCTGCTTCAACCTGCTCCGACTCCAAGGTCTTGGCAGAGACCACCCTGGCTATGAACCCGGCATTCATAATCGAGTGCGCAAGCAAGATCAGAAGCATTCCGTTTGCGGCATTTATATCTAGCGATGTTGTCCAGGTTGAAACGGAAATACCAACCAGAAAAGGCGGTAGCAAAAACGGAATCGTCACCAAGACCGACACGGTTCGAGCAATTCGTCTTGGAAGCCTGGAAATCCAGAACCCAAGCGGAACACCAACAACAGTGCTCAGCCCAGCACTCACCACCGCTATGAATGCGGTGGTGAGTAGCAGCTCGAGGCTAGTTGTCAAAGACGTCTGACCAGTCCTTTAGCCACTGCTCCCGATTGCCTGCGTAGTCAAGGTTTTCGCCGATAACAGTTTTTGCTGGAGCACCAGCTGTTTGAAACTCGACAGGTAACTCAACATCAAGGGTTGGATAGACGAACATGTTCCAAGCGAGTCCTGATTGGAAGGACTTTGATTTCAGGAACTCAACTATTGCTTTTCCGCCCTCAGGGTTCTTGGCCTTGTTCAATACACCGGCATACTCGGTCTGTCTGAAGCACTCATCGCGAAGGGCCTTTGAATTCTCCACGCCATCTACTAGCTCAGCTGCTGGCGAGGAGGCGTAGCTCAGAACAATCGGGTAATTACCCCCGTATCGGGTGTAGTCGGTGAAGTAAGCATCGGTCCATGATGCGGCGATCTTCACTCCGTTGTCACGGAGCGACCTCCAGTAAGCGAATACCTCCGCACTGGTTTCGAAGCCGGCATGGGTGGTGATCAGGAATGCCATCCCCGGTGATGAGAGGATCGGATTCGAGATCACGGTTAGGTTTTTGTATTCAGGGTTTCCTAGATCACGCCAGGAGTTTGGCGGAGTTACCTTCGTAGCCTCGAACCATTCAACGTCATAGTTGAAGCAGACATCTCCATAGTTGATCGCTTGAAAGTCCGCGGATAGCTGATTCTCGTTGGCGACCGACAAGAAGGTGTTGTCGATGCCATAGACCGCATCGGCGAAAGGCGCGTCTTTAGTTAGAGCTAATTGGTTGGTAAGTGTGCCTGTGTCGCCGACCTTCACAACCTCTAGCTTGTAGCCGGTGCTCTCTTCGAACTCGGCCTTTAGCTCATCGGTGATGATGAATGAGTCGTGCGTTGCCAGGCGAACGGTTGTTGTGTCCACCGGTTCGGTGGAACAACCGGTCAGAGTGAGTGCCGCGGCGATTAGTACTGCAATTTTCTTCATAACGTGCCTTTCTTCTCAGTTAGGCACGGGATTGAGGTGTCTCCCTGCGCTGGCATTACCCAGATCAGGTTTGACGGTCGAAGACTCTCAGTCTTCCTCTCAGTCCGGTATACCGAACTCCCGTGTCAACACTCAGTATAAGTAGCTTTGCTGGCTAGTGATTCCCAGCTGCTGCAGCTTCAGCTGAGGCGCTCTTGGTGCGAAGCGGAACTTCCTTTATGAACCAGCTCAGCGCGAAGGCGACCAGTACCACTCCAGCGGCAATCAGGAAGACATCCAGAGATGACTCAACGAATCCGATTCTGAACGGGGCAGTCAATCGATCATCCGCCCCAATCAGGAAAGATGAGTCTTGAGATATGGCGTCTGCTCCTGATTGATCAGAAAGCATCTGCAGAATCTTCGAGTTTGCAGGGTCGGCCATGACGGCTTTGTCTCCGAGTGCGGAGGTGAATCCCTGTTGCAGATCGGTGCGCTCAAATGCCGCCAAAACCTCATCCTTGAGCTGGCTGAAGAGGATGGACATGAAGACAGCAACCCCAAGGGTGCCACCCATCTGCCTGAAGAAGGTTGTGGTTGAGGTGGCAACTCCAATGTCTTTAGCCTCAACTGAGTTCTGTGAGGCAACCATGGTTGTTTGCATGAGCTGACCCAATCCCATGCCAATCAAAATCATGCCAATTGATACGACCCAGATTGGGGTGTCCGCCTCCAGCAGGAAGAACATGTATGCGTAGCCAAGGAACAGGGTTGCCGTTCCGGTGTTGAAGAAGATTCGATACTTCCCATACTTCGATGTGATGCGACCGGAGGTGATGGTTGCCGTCATCATTCCGGCAACCATCGGAAGCATTAGTAGTCCCGCTTCGGTTGGTGTTGCTCCGTATGCGACCTGAATGACCAGCGGAAGCACGATCATGCCACCGAACATTCCGATGCCAATCACAAAGCCGAGAATCTGAGTCCTGGCAAAAGTTTGACTTTTGAAAATCGAGAATGGAATCAGGGCAGCGTCACCCATGCGCTTCTCGACTAGCAAGAAAGCAATGATTCCAACTACTCCTAGAGCGGCTAGCGAGATGGACGGTGTAGAAGTCCAACCCCACTCTCGGCCTTGCTCGGCAACAAGAAGAATCGGCACAACTGCGAGAACAATTGTCGCCGCTCCCCACCAGTCGATCTTTTGGGGCCTAGGAGTATGGGGGACGTGCAAGAACTTGTAGACCATGAATAGCGAGATTGCCCCGATGGGGATGTTGATTAGGAACACCCAGCGCCAGCCATCAATAAACAGCAGTTCATCGAATCCAGCAAAGGCCCCACCGATGATTGGCCCCAGCAGAGATGAGGTGCCAAACACAGCCAGGAACATACCTTGGTATCGAGCACGCTCTCTGGGCGGAACGATGTCCGCCACGATTGTGAGTGCTAAGGAGAACAAACCTCCGGCACCTAGACCTTGGAGTGCCCGGTAGGCGGCGAGCTCCATCATGTTGTTTGCCAAACCAGTGGTCACCGAGCCAAGTACGAAGATTGAAATGGCAATTAGAAAAAGCGGTCGACGACCGAATATGTCTCCCAATTTCCCGTAGATGGGTGTGCTCACCGTTGAGGTGATTAGGTAGGCGGTTGTCGCCCATGCCTGCATTGACAAGCCACCAAGATCATCTGCGATTGTGCGCATTGCAGCACCAACCACAGACTGATCTAGTGCTGCCAGAAACATGCCAGACATGAGGCCGGCTAGGACGATAAGAATTTCGCGGTGAGACATCTCACCATTTCGCTGATTTGCGGCTTCCCGCTTTTGTGTCGATGTCAATCGAACTCCGAGTTTTAGGGTAGTTAGGTGCCTCAGTCTACGCCTCTGTATCGCAGACCAGCCTTCGTGTTTGGTCCGCCTTTAGTCATGGCATTTTCGGGAGCACTACTGCTGCTGCAGGCCGCTTTTGGTGCTGGACAGCTTGGTGTTGTCCAGTCGAGACTTGGTTCGCTAGCTGACGCAGCGGCACCCACATTTTCCATTAGGTCATCCGATTGGATTCGGGCAAAACTCACCGACCCCAACTCCGTTTTCGTGGTTGTAAACAAACAGCGTCAGATTTCACCAAAGACCTTTGCGCCTGAAGACCTGGTTAGGGTCGAAAGCTCTCAGACCTTGGACAACTCACGCAAGCTTGCGCTCTCAGTTGCGGCTGCCAAGGCCTTAGAGGAAATGGCCGCCGGACTGAGTGCTGCCGGTGAGGGAAAGCTGTTTCTAAACTCCGCCTATCGCTCCTACGACTATCAAGCAGATCTATTCCTTAGCAAGGTCAAGCAGTACGGGAAAGCAGAAGCTCTAGTTCGAAGCGCAAGGGCAGGTTATTCAGAGCACCAAACCGGATTTGCGGCTGATGTTTCGGTTCCAGAGCAGGGATGTGCAATTCTGGCCTGTTTTGGTGACACATCCGCCGGTAAGTGGATTCAGGAGAATTCCTGGCGCTATGGATTCATAGTTAGGTATCTGGAAACAACAACGGCAATTACCGGTTACTCCTATGAGCCATGGCACCTTCGATACGTTGGTCTGGAAGTAGCAAGACTATATAACGAAAGTGGAATACAAACTCTGGAGGAATTCTGGGGGTTGCCGGCAGCTCCGGATTACTCGCCAGCCACAACGGAGTCGACGAGCAACTGAGCTTCGCTAAGCACCTGCTCCAAGTGCTCGGCACCCTTGAATGATTCACCGTAAATTTTGTAGACGTTCTCTGTCCCGGATGGGCGTGCTGCGAACCATGCGGATTCGGTAGAAACCTTTATACCACCCAAGGCCCCACCTCCGGGAGCTGCAACCTCTACGGCTGAGATCTTCTCTCCCGCCAGAGAAGTTGCAGTCACATCGCTCGCTACCAATTTAGAAAGCTTGGCTTTTTGCTGAAGGTCGGCTGGAGCATCCACTCGCTTGTAGCTTGGCACGCCAAACTTCTCGGTCAACTTTTTATAGTGCTCGGATGGAGAGAGGCCGGTTACGGCTTGAATCTCGGAGGCGAGTAGACAAAGAATCAAACCATCTTTGTCGGTTGACCATGAGGAACCATTCCTTCTAAGGAATGAACCTCCAGCTGATTCTTCTCCACCGAATCCAAGCGAACCGTTTGACAATCCTGGGACGAACCACTTAAAGCCAACTGGCACCTCTACTAGTTGTCTTCCTAGGGCTGCCACAACCTTGTTGATGATCGATGAAGACACCATAGTTTTACCAACCCCGGCAGTTGGCGACCAATTAGGACGATTTTGGAACAGGTAGTTGATTGAGACCGCAAGGAAGTGATTCGGATTCATCAGCCCATGGTCTTTCGTGACGATACCGTGACGATCAGCATCGGCATCGTTCCCGGTCGAGATGTCGAATTTGTCCTTGGACTGAATAAGTGACGCCATCGAATACTGCGATGAGCAATCCATTCGAATCTTGCCATCCCAGTCCAGGGTCATAAATCCAAATTGGTAATCGACGTTTGGGTTTACGACCGTCATGTTGAGGCCAAATTGAGAAGCGATTTCGCCCCAGTAATCCACCGAGGCACCACCCATGGGATCAGCACCTATCGAGACACCACCATTGGATATGGCATCCATGTCGAGAACTTCGCCGAGTTGCGAAATGTAGTTCGAGCGGAAGTCAAACTTTTGCGCATTCGGGTTAGAGCGCTTTACCCCAACCAAACCAGAAGCAATAAGTTCATTGGCGCGCTTTGCGATTACCGAGGTCGCATCGGAATCCGCTGGACCTCCATGAGGAGGGTTGTATTTGATTCCACCATCAGCTGGTGGATTGTGGCTTGGGGTGATGATGATTCCGTCTGCAACAGCAGAGCTCGTTCTGTTGTGATCGATGATTGCTACAGAGACCGCTGGTGTTGGGGTGTAGCCATCGTTTGAATCAACTAGCGCAACCACACCGTTTCCCGCTAGCACCTCAAGCACACTCTGTTGGGCCGGCTCGCTCAAGGCATGGGTGTCTCTACCGACGAATACCGGGCCAGTGATGCCCTGGCTTTTGCGGTATTCAACGATTGCTTGAGTGATTGCCAGGATGTGAGTCTCATTGAAGGAGGTGGTGTTTGCACTACCTCGGTGTCCTGAGGTTCCAAAACTAACCATCTGCTCGGGAACCGAAACATCTGGTTTCTCGGAGAAATAGTTTGCAACGAGCTTTGCTACATCAATCAAATCTGTTGCTTGAGCATGCTGCCCTGCGCGATCGTGCATCGGTTACCCCCTAGAAGCTCGGACTAGATAAAACGCGTATGCAGCGGAGAAACCAAATCCAACTGCCGCATACAAGACGGTGAACCAGGTGATGCTCGCAGGAATCAGGAGTGTAAGTGCGCCCAGCAGGAATGCACTAACCAGCATCACGCGGCCAGCCCAAAGAACACCTTGCTCGGTTCCCAATTTGGAGGTGACAAGCATGTTTCCGGTCAGCGCGACCAAGGTAATTGCGATCATCCGAAGTGACCAGGTCAGTTCAGGTGAGGGGTTGAAATCCAGCAATCGGGCAAAAAACTCAGGCAGCACCAACAACCAAAGCGCGCTCAATCCAAAGGTCAAGGCTCCAGCAAAAAGCACTTTCCTAAGACCTGCGATGTCCCCGCGTTTAGACATAACAGCATGCTATTGCTTTTGCGTATCTAGCGCCTCCCCTAATCTTTACCTATGTCAAAGGCAATTCGGATCGCGTACCTAGGCCCGGCAGGCACCTTCACTGAGATGGCCGCTCGCCAAGTAACCAGTGATGCCGCTGCCGACTTTATCCCGACCGCATCGGTGACCGATGCCATGGACATGGTCCTAGCTGGCACCGCCGACCGCGCTGTGGTGCCAATCGAAAACTCCATCGAGGGCGGAGTATCGGCAACCTCCGATGCGCTGGCGATCACACCGGGTGTTCAGATTTTTGGCGAATACTTGGTCCCGGTTCGATTTGACCTGATGGCTCGTCCCGGCACGAAGCTCGCCGAAGTCAGCTCAGTTCTCACCCATCCGGTGGCTTATGCCCAGTGCCGCAGCTGGCTTTCTAAAAACACCTCAAACCATCAGCACGTCCCGGCCTCCTCAACTGCGGCAGCGGCTAAGTCGCTGGCCTCAGGATTTGATGCGGATGCAGTCATCGCTGCCCAGGCGGCCGCCGGCCTTTACGGTCTGCAGATTCTTGCTTCAGACATTGGTGAGAACAAGAACGCCCAAACCAGATTTGTGGAGTTGGGACTAAGTGGCAAGCCAGCGCCTAAGACCGGCTATGACAAGACCAGCGTGATAGTCGAACTGCCGGATGATCGACCAGGTGGTCTTTTGGAGATGCTGGAGCAGTTTGCTGCCAGGGGTGTAAACCTGAGTCGAATTGAATCCAGACCGGTTGGCGATCGCTTTGGTCGATACCGATTCAACATCGATGCTCAGGGTCACATCGAGGATGATGCAATTGCGGAGGCGTTGATGGGCCTTCACCGGTTCAGCCCAAGCGTTATCTATCTGGGTTCATATCCCAGAGCTGACAAGAGTGAGTCCAAGCACGAAGGCAACAACACAAACTCGGCATACCGAGATGCCAAGGCCTGGATTGATTCTCTTAGGAACTCCTAAACGGAATCACTGCTTCGACCACAACTCCGTCGGCCTCGTTGGCGATGCTCCAAGACTCGGTGAGTTCGTTTAGAAGATCGGTTCCCAAACCAATGGTGCTCTCGGTCACAGGCGTCCCGTTATTTTTGGCGTGAATCTGCAAACGATCCTTACTGATTTGGATCTCGAACTTGATCTTCGTTGCCTGGCCATGCCGAAAAGCATTTCCAACTATTTCTTTCACAATTTCAATGGTGCAGATCCTCGATGTTTCATCGATCTCCTCAAGATCGCGCTGTGGGTAGTCGATTGAAATATCGCAGACTCCCTCCCAGGTGGTGATCAGGTCTTGAAACTCCGCACCGGTTGACTGCCTCTGCACCACTCCTTTTTGAAGAGCCTGTCTCGCTTTATCGATGTCCGCCTTTACCAGCTTCAGCACCTCAGGGGTGCGTTCACCGGCCTGTTTCAGTCTTGTGTGGGCAACGGTTAGTGCACCCTGCACCGTGCCGTGAACGATGAAGGACCAGTTTCGTTTCGCAATCCAAATCGCTTGTTCGATGAGTGAGATTTCTCGGCTGAGTTCATCGTTTAGTTCTGCCAGGCGCTTCAGCGATCGCTCTTGAGTAGTTGCAAATGCGGCGCGAAGTCCCAGTCCAAATACCACTAAGACAATGAGTCCTGCTCCGCTTTGTCTTAGGCCCACGGCTCCCGGGTAGACATCCGCAACGCTAAATAAATAGGTCCAGGTCGGCAGTAATGACAAACCGGTGAGAGCTAGAGCTAGCAAGAATCCGAGCCAGAACTTTGGTTCAAGTCTGTCCGGTATAAGAATCCGCAAGAAGATTCCTAGCGGCAACATCGTCATGCTGAAGAGCAAGAGTGTGAGCGCAAATTCGGGACCAGCCAAGGCGTTTGCCGTGGCAATCATGTTCAGATTCGCGAAAAGGAATATCAACCCGGGCCGAAATGCACGCTTCATGGGCATCGTTTTCGGCCAGAAGCCTACGGCTCTAGATTTTCTGCCCTGCTCAGAGTTGGCTAGGACATCCAAGCGACTCCAGATCTCTTTGCTGAGTGGTCTGACTTCCAGCTCCAACAACTGCCTCACCTGGTCGGCACTCTTTGCCAGATCGGTTTTGACAAGCAGTTGCTCCACCTGCCCGAGTTTGGTCAGCAGTGCCTGCTGAGCCCGCTCTCGCAACGCTCGCTCGGCTTCGCTGGCAGCGTTTTGGGCTTGCTCTCGTCTTGCATCAAGTTCCTGCCTAACCCGCTCAATCTCTGCCGAATCCGACTCAAATTGAGCTCGAGCGGTTTGGAGATAGGCGAGTACCAGGGCCACCAAGAAACCAAGTGTGAAATCGCCAGGGAGTCTTCGAAGATCGACGGCCTCGGATATTTGGATCAGTTCGACGAAACTGTTCTCCAATGCAAGGCCGCGGATAAGTTGTGAGCCACCAACTAGGACAACCAGGACCCCAGTTGCACCATAGGTATTCGAATTGAGTTTTCGCAGCAACCAGTAACCACCGAAGTAGCTCACCAAAAAAACGACCTCAGCAACGGCTAGCGCTGGCGCGAGAACAGCGAATGGAACTCCCAGGCGGGCCTCTTCATAGGAGACACCGGACATGATGTGGATTGCTGGAAACCATGCGAAGAAGCGCCAATCCATTGGATTTGCCTTTGACAGCTGAACCCATGTGGTTCTAAAAGCGCGAAAGAATCCGGAGAACTGATTCTTTACTGGGTTCAATTTGGGAGTCCGGATGCCTTTATAAATTCGAGTGCTGCCTTGACTCTACGCTCTGAACCACCCTGCTCATCAATTCCCAGTGCACGATAAGCGCGAACTAGCAGGAGTCGAACCGCTCGCACGGTTGTGCCTCGAAGCTGAGCAATCTCCTCGTTAGATTTTCCAGCTGCAAGCAATCGGATGGTTTCCAGTTGGGAGTTGCTGAGTCGCTTCAGGTTGTGACCGGTTGAGAGATCATCGCGAAGGTGTCGAGCCCTGCCTCGCGCAGTTTCCTCGATTGCTCGAAGCAGCACCTCTGGATCGGTGATCCGATCCTTGTGCAGGTAGGCACTACCCGCTGGAAGATGCTTAGCTGATTTACCTGCGAGGCGGGGCTCTGAAACATTGGTTAGAAATGCAATTGATACCGCCGGTGATTGGAATTTAATGGCACTTGCAACATCTATGCCATCTGGCCCAGAACCCAAATCTACGTCCATCAGGACCAGGTCAGGATCGAATACCTTGGCAAGCCTGGTTGCCTCGGACCCCTTGTGAGCGACCTCCACTTCGTGACCGGCCGCCTCAAGCGTTTGACGAAGTAGTGCTGAGACCAGGGGCTCGTCATCAACGACAAGAATTTTCAATCTGAAATCCACGCCTAAAGCATGCCACTTGGACCATATGCCTTCGGGTATCCGTGTTCCCTCAGA
>JACCDS011635768.1_pt1 | contig 32627 bp, 27 predicted proteins | sample 7446441 | NCBI WGS metagenome assembly JACCDS01 (sample SAMN15323445, study PRJNA562643) | freshwater metagenome | isolation source: river surface water | place: USA:Blue River Watershed | collected 2017-08-17
AAGCAGAGATTTTTTTGTTACACTTTGAAATTTTGCAAATAATTGATTTTCAGGCATTTGAGTTATTTTTAGATTTTTCTAAATCGGGGCGCAATTTACTACGCATTTCTGATATATCAAAGAATAGAAACATGAGAAATGAAAGAAGATAGGTTAATACGAATCCCAATTCTGGTTTTCCGCTATTTAGTACACTGATTATCAAAAATATAACAGCGGCAAATAATCGAATCATAGTACCCATCATTATCTTACGAATTCCTTTATTTGGATTGTTATTATCGTCGTGAAGGGTGAAATAATGCACTGCAATGAATAAAATTCCCAAATAAATCACACCTAAATAGATCCATGAATTGATTGGATAGCTCGTAAACATCTTTGCCATGGCAATGCTTAAAATTATAACAACTGCTATAACACCAAACTTTATTATGTAACCTTTCATTTACCCAGGTTTTTAAAATTGGTGCAAAGGTAGTATTAAGTTCGAGATCAATTGAACTTATTTTATTTTTTTGATTGCCTTAAAAATGGAATAAAATGAAATACCCATCCCACAAAACACCCCCAACAAGGTAAAAACCGGAAATTTTGTCTGCAACCAATGTCCCTGTTTATCGGCTTGAAAACCCAATAATGTGAATAGCACAATTGTAGTAATCATCTGAAATGCCATCCCCACAAAGGATAAAAAACCCATATTCGATTTTTTTTTCGGGGGATTCATCAGCATTAGCGCTTCATTTCGCACTTTCCATTGAAACTACCACCTTGCTCGATAACAATTTGAGCGGTACTTATATCACCGTTTACCACACTCTTACCCATTAATATAGTAGCATTTTCTGCCTGAATATTCCCCAAAATTGTGCCAGATACACTAACTTCTGAAGCTACAACATTCCCTTTTATACTCCCAGTTGCACCGACCACCAATTTTTGACCAACGGTTACATTTCCTATCACTTCACCGTCAATTCGAATATCACCATTGCATTGTATATCCCCTTGAATCTGTGTACCTACACCAATCAAGTTTATCACTGCCTGACCAGGTAAAGCATTGTTTTTTTCTTTGTTTTTTGAAGATCCTAACATAAAAGTACAATTAATGGATTTTTACAAATATAAGAAATTGTGACTGAAAATAGGAGATGAATTAACCCAATTATAACCGATATATACGTAAGACCATATTGAAATATACTACTTTGTCCATATTGAACCAATTCCGGATTCGAAACTTTATTTTTCTTTGGCCGAATTCATTCTAACTGATGTAGAATCGTAAAGTGTCTCTTTATCGCTCAATAAATTAATCAGTGTGCTGCTTTTTGAATTCTTCACTTTGATCTGACGTTTCAAATCTTCAAGTTCTTGATTTAACTGAATCAGTTCTTCCCTATCGCTTCCAGCTATTTTAGTCGGAATCAAATTTCTCATAGGGGTAAACGCGAACAACAAATAAATTAAAAATGTAAAGAAAATCAACAAAGCACTGGCTAAACTTAAAATGTTCAATGGCGTTAAACGTATCGAAAATACCTCGGCGAAAGTATTGTCGTTAATCAATACAAACCGGTGCTTGTTTCTTAAATTGCGTATAATTTTATTCCCTTTTTTCGCCATAGCCAAAAATTCTTGGTATTTTTGGAAACCTTTACAGTTTCATTTTCAATATTATTTCAAAAATATCGTTTTTAGAGGATAATTCAATGCGTTTAACCAAGATATCGAGGAGCCTAATTCCCAATAAGCAAATATTTATTTACCTTTTCTTTTCTCAACTGGTGGTCTTTATCGGATCTTGTAAAGATGAACAAAGTTGGGGATATAAAGCGTGGCATAATACACTTGCTCATTACAACACCTATTTTAATGCGGAACAAAAATGGCTTGAAACCTATGATATAGTTAGAGAATCTTACAAAGAAGACTTTCGAAAGCCTATAGAAATTTTCAACTTTGGAACGGTAGAAACACTTTTAGGAAATCAATCCTCCATGGATGAGGTAATTAAGAAAGCCAGCACCATGATTGACCGACATCCCAAAAGCAAATGGGTAGACGATGCATACTTATTAACAGGAAAAGCCTACTTTCTTAAGGGGGACCCTAACGCGGCCATTGATATTTTTGATTACGTTTTTAATCAATACAACGATCCAGAAATTCGATTTACCGCACGTTTATGGACCGTAAAGGGATTACTCATAAAAGATAAAATTATCGAAGCAGAAGCAATGGCGCAATCTATCGTCGATAATAAAGAACTGCCTAAGCAACTATTGTGGCAAGCTCAATTGACATTAGGTGCTATTTATCACAAACAAAAGAAATACCAGCAGTCCGCAGAATTATTCGCAAAAGCCCTACCGAAAGTGCGTAATCGAATGGATCGATACCGCGTTTTCTTTGCATTAGGTCAAGCCTATCAAAAAACCAACCAAATTTCATTAGCTGAAAAGTGTTTCTCCAAAGTACCTTTGTTTAATCCTCCGTATGAAATTGCATTCAATGCGCAATTAGCTCGTGTTGAATTACTTACAGCTAACCAAAATAATTTCAACAAAGCGAATCGCATTTTAAATGATATGCTTCGCGATGATAAAAATATAGATTACAAAGGTCAAATCTATTATCGAATTGCACTAAATGAAATTAAAAGTGGTAAATCAGAAAAAGGCCTTCAAACACTAAAAATGAGTGTGATTAACTCACAAACAGACAAAGCACAAAAAACCACTAGTTATTTAAAGATTGGAGATGTTTATTTTGATAAAAGAAATTATCAAACAGCCGGATTGTATTACGATTCTGCAAATAGAACTTTGGATGACAAACATCCTGAATTTGAAACCATTTTAGCAAAAAATCAAGTTCTGGGCGACCTACTGGAGCATTTATTAAGAATAAAAAACAACGATTCATTGGTTAGAATGGCAACAGATTCAGACTGGCGCCAAAAGAAAATACGCGAAGCCAAAAACGCAGAAAAACTAGCAAAAGAACAACTCGAAAAGAACCAAAAATCAAAAACTCCCACCAATCCAGGACTCAGCATGCCTGGTGGAATGCCCAATACAGGCGATGTCCAAATGCCTGGTATGGCTAGTACCGGGAGTTCCTTCCCTTTTTACAATATGAATCTTCGTAAAAAAGGGATGACCGAATTCAATCGAATTTGGGGTGATAGATCTAATGGCGATTTTTGGAAATATGCATCCAAAGCCCTTGCTTCGGATAACACAGGAGGCTTATCAAACGATAATAAAGAAAAATCAAAAGAAGCGTCAGGAGAAAAGAATTCAATTGATTCTGCACTTTTGAAAAACATACCTGAGGATGAACGCAAATTCTACATGGATTTACCCATGTCAGAAAAAAGCAGGTTGAAAATGATCAGTGAAGTTGAGGAATCGTATATGAAATCGGGCGAGATTTATGCTACTCGACTGAATGAAGAAAAAGCAGCATTAGAACAATTCCTATCCTTATTGAAGCGTTTTCCCAATTCTGTTTACAAGCCACAAGCCTACTACGAAATTGTAAAAATTTACAAATCACAGAAAGACGATGCGAATGCAGAAAAATTCAAACGCAATCTTCAAGTGGAATTTTCGGAGAGTATTTATTTGAAAATGCTCGAAAATCCAGGATTAGTAATAACTTCAAATTCCACGGATAACAAAACAAATATTCTCATCTCAAATCGTTACGATTCCATGGTAGTACTTTTCCAAAATGGTCAATTCAAAAAAGCCATGGAAATCAAATTGGAAACGGATAAATCCTATTCAGGCAACGCTTTACAGCCCAGATTTGATTATGTTTATGCTTTGTGTTTGCTGAAACAAAACGACAACAAATGCTTCGATTTATTGGAACAAATCATACAAGACTATCCCAATACAGATGTTTCAGAGAAATCATTGGCTATCTTGCAAGCGAAAAAACGTTTGAGCGCACCCAAAGTAGAAGCTTCAACCAACGTGAATAATTTCACCCAAGACAAGGCTACCACACCCTTACAATGTATGATCATTGTGCCTAAAAACACGAATGTAAATATGATTAAATCGGCCATAAGCGATTTAAATAAAAAGGAATTTTCGTTTGATAATATTCAAATGGGACCATCAATTTCTGCAGATCAGAAGTACTTACTATTTGTAGAAAATTTCGCATCCCCCGATAAAACCAAATTCTATGTTCAATTTTTAAAGAAGCAAACCGCTTATTTCAGTGGTAAAGGTCTTTTCGAATACGAAGTTGTCACCATTTCCGATGAGAACATGCAAGCGCTTGTAAAATCACTGGATTGGAACACCTATTTAAACTGGAATAAAGATCAAAACAATCCTTAATAAAACCTGCAAGAATCGTTGTATATTTGAGGCAATATGCTGAAAGGCTTTCGCTTCATAAAGAATGTATGGATAGGTCTGTTGGGCTTATTCCTTTTGGGTTTTTTATTTTTTTGGGGAGTTTCTAAGGGGATATTTGGCGAAATGCCAGAAGTTGAAGATCTCGAAAATCCCAAAAACGCTTTGAGTTCAGAGATTTACGGGGAAGATGGCGTTGTTATTGGTCAGTTTTTCTTAGAAAATCGAATTAATGCCAAATACGAGGACATTAGTCCCAATGTTTACAATGCATTAATTGCAACTGAAGATATTCGATTTTTTAGTCACTCAGGTATAGATTTTCGAGGAACTTTGAGAGCCATTGTCAGCTTGGGTACAGATGGTGGTGCTTCGACAATCACACAACAGCTTTCTAAAAACATGTTTAGTCGATTCGACAAGCCCAGTTCGAAATTGGGTCGTGTGATGCAGAAATTCAAAGAATGGGTAATCTCTGTAGAATTGGAAAAGCGCTACACCAAGAAAGAAATACTGGTTATGTATTTGAATACCGTACCGTTTTCAGGTCTTTCTTTCGGAATTACCGCTGCAAGTAAAGAGTTTTTTAATAAAAGTCCTAAAAAATTAAAACTAGAAGAAGCAGCCGTTTTGGTAGGCATGCTTAAAGCCAATTGGCGATACAATCCGAAATACAACGCGGAAAACTCATTGAATCGACGCAATACAGTGTTGCGACAAATGAATAAATACGATTTGCTTTCAGACGATTCTATGAATCTCTTAAAAGAACTACCCATAAAATTAAACTATCGCAGTGCTGAAAGTGAAGGACTTGCACCCTATTTTAAAACCTACTTGGGTGAATATTTAAAAAAATGGTGCAAAGATCATAACTATAACCTATACCGTAGTGGTTTAAAAATATACACTACTATTAATAGTGAAATGCAAATGGCGGCGGAAGAAGCCATGAAAAAACACATGACCGATTTCCAAAAGAAATTCACTTCCTCTTGGGGAAAAGAACAACCTTGGAGGTACATTACCGATCGCCGTGTAATCCCGAATTTTATCGAAGATGCATTAAAAAGAACCGATCGTTACAAATTATTGGCAGAGCAATTTGGCGATGATCACAATAAGATTATTTCTGAACTGAAAAAGCCAGTAAAAATGACCATTTTTACTTGGAATGGCGATCGTGATACCACCATGAGTCCTTATGATTCAATGGTTTACATTAAAAAAGTTTTACACGCCGGTTTCATTGCGATTGAACCAGAAACAGGTTACATTAAAGCCTGGGTGGGCGGCATCAATCATAAGTTTTTCAAATACGATCACGTAAACGTCAATGCCCGTCGACAAGTGGGTTCAACCTTCAAACCCATTGTTTACGCTACCGCCATTGACATTAATAAATTCACACCCTGTACAGAATTCCCGCGTGAAAGAACTGTTTTCATTTCCGGTGGTCAAGAATGGTCGCCCAAGAATTTTGATGGGAAATCTGGCGGTATTTGGCCAATGTGGAAAGGTCTAGCTTTATCGGATAACCTGATTACCGCTCAAATAATGAAGAGTTTAGGCGATGATGGTCCGGATTTGGTTGTTCAATTTGCAGAGCGAATTGGAATTCAAAAAGATCGCATCCCTCGAGTTCCTTCTATTTGTTTGGGGACGGTAGAGTTATCACCTTTTGAAATGGCCAGCGCATATTCGGCATTCGTAAATAAAGGATTATGGGTGGAGCCATCTTTTATTACTCGCATTGAAGATAAAGACGGAAACGTTATTGAAGAGTTCCAAAATCCAAAACACGACCAAGTTTTGAGTGCTGAAAAAGCCTATATCATGACACATTTATTAGAGCGAGTGGTTCAACGTGGTACAGCGTATGGAATGACAGGTCGATTTGGAATAGAAGGAAGCGTAGGAGGTAAAACCGGTACCACACAAGGAGCTGCCGACGGTTGGTTTGTTGGAATCACTAAAGGATTGGTTTGTGCTACTTGGGTAGGTGCGGATGATCCTTCGGTACGTGTTCGCTCTTCGTTAATTGGACAAGGTTCTCAAATGGCCATGCCAATTTTCGGTTACTTCATGAGCAGCATTCAGAAAAATCCGAAGTTAAAATACAAAGCTGAGCCATTTACCGGCCCTGATAATTTCAACCCCGATTGGTTCAATTGCGATAAAGCTAAAAATAATCGAGGTGATTTGGGAGGTAGTTTAGATATTAGTGGTTTAGGTGATTAATCCCCCCCGCCAATATCAGGATTGAGACTTGATTCAGACTACTACAAATTTCATTGTAGAAATTGTAAATTAATTCTCCTCCGATTCCCAGGTGCGTTCTCTAGCTGTTTCTTGGAACAAATGATGCATGATTTCTTGTTCTTGCTCATTATACTCCTTCCCTCTTCGAATCATTACCAAACCGGCTGTTTTATCAACCGCAGGTAATTTATGAGTCACAAATCCAGAAGCTCCACCCCAAGAAAAATCGGGCACAAATTGTCGTGGGAAACCAGCTCCAAATAAATTGCTTGCTACTCCTACTACAGTTCCCGTATTGAACATTGTATTGATTCCACATTTGGAATGGTCGCCCATGATTAAACCACAAAATTGCATTCCACTTCGGTCGAATCTACGAGTTGCATAGTTCCACACTTTCACCTCGTCGTAGGTGTTTTTCAAATTGGAACAATTCGAATCGGCACCAATATTACACCACTCACCCAATACTGCATTACCGAGAAAACCATCGTGGCCTTTATTACTATATCCTTGGATTACAATATTATTGACCTCTCCACCAACATTAGAATATGGGCCCAAAGTAGTTCCACCATAAACTTTCGTAGCTAATTTCAGTTTTGCCCCTTCGCAAAGTGCCAAAGGCCCACGTACAACGGATCCCTCCATGATTTCGGTATTTTTACCTAAATAAATAGGACCATCCAAAGCGTTTAATATGGAACATTCTACTTGAGCTCCTTCTTCCAAGAATACAGGATACTTTCCTAATTTTGTATTGGTAGAAGATAATGGTTGAGACGTTTTACCTGAGGTCAAACGATCAAAGTCCGCCTGAATTTCTTGAGCGTTTAATTTGAAAATATGATACGGACGGGAAATTACGGTTATTTCAGATTCCAATTGGATGGTTTCCAATTCGTGAAACCCTTCGTTCAATAGAACATTAAATTCATCAGAACTCAAATTTTTAGCAGAAATAGCAATCACCAGCTCGTCTTTTACCAACTTTTGGTTGAGTTTAAGATTCAAGATTTGCATATTCAAATCGGAATTGGGAATCACTTTACCATTGATGTAAATGATTTTTTCGGGGGATGCTGATTTGGATTGAAGCGACAAGAATTTCTTGGACAAATAATCTCGCGTTTGAAATCCGAAATTTGAATTTTCCTGAATTTGAAAATCATGCAACCATTTTTCGGCGATGGTCAATATTCCAACACGTAAATCGGCTGCTGGACGGGTTAAAGTTAACGGGAATAAGTGATTGATTTGTGAATCGTCGAAAAATTGAAATTGCATATTCAAAGCTACTATACTCGGATGATACTAAAAAATAATGGGTAAAAAAAGAATTTAGTTATTAAAAAAGGTGCATTTTGAAGAATTTGGATGAGATAACCAACCCCAAAAAAGACAAAATAAAAAAAGGTTGCCGTAGCAACCTTTATAAAACATAGTTTAATGAGGAATTTGAATTTTACTTCTTTCCGTAACGCTTCATGAACTTGTCGATACGTCCTGCAGTATCCACCAAGTTTTGCTTACCAGTGTAGAAAGGGTGAGATTGTGAAGAAATCTCAAGCTTATACAAAGGATACTCATTACCATCTTCCCAAACGATAGTTTCTTTGGCGTCAACACAAGAATGTGTAATAAAGGAATGATCACAGCTCATATCCTTGAACACAACTTTACGGTAATTTTTTGGATGTATATCGGTTTTCATCGGTTTGTTAATTTAATGTTTAGATGATTTTTACAAAAAGGACTGCAAATATAATAATTTCATCTATTATTTACAAGTTATTTTGAAGTTTGTTTATTGATTCTCACATTCAGCACCATTCCCAGTATCACAAGGCCCATTCCCACATATTGAAACCAGGTGTAGGACTCATCGAATAAAAACAATCCGAAAGCCGTTCCCCAAATTATACCTGCGTAGCTTATTGCAGAAACCACTTTGGTTTCTGCTTCTTGGTATGCACGTGTCATGAAAAACTGTCCGATCTGAGTAAAAACCCCGGTTAAAATTAACCAAATCCATTCGTTCGACGCGATGTACCACCAATGATTACCCATTTTGGGCCAATGCCACGTCCCCCATCCAACAAAAGGAAAAATAAGAGAAATGGGCACAGTAACCAAAGGGAAATAAAGCACCACTACGTTTGGATTTTCAATGCCCTTCAACCTGCGAATAGTATTGTAAGCAAAGGCCGAAAATACAGCACCGCCAATACCCATCGAAAGTCCCAACCAAGTCACCCCTTGGAACCACTGAATGTTCATTAAATTAAAATTAGCATTGTCGATCGGATTATTGGCAACGTTACTATTTACTACTGCCACGCCTAAAAAACAGATAAAGAAAAATACCCATTGAATGGGTCGCACGCGTTCATCTCCCATAAGCATGGCTAAAACCGTAGTTAAGATGGGTGAAATATAATGGATCACCAACGCATTACTCAGCGGCATTAGCTGCAAGGAATAGAAATAACACAGCAAACCCAAAGAGCCGAATAGTCCTCGCAATAGGAGCATTTTGGGATTTTTACCTATGGGACTTTCTTTCTGTTTGAACAGAAACACGGCGGCGATAAGAATTTGCACCCAGGCCCTAAAAAAAACGATTTCCGAGACATGCATCCCGGAAATCATTTTAACAGAGACATTCATAAAGCCAAATGCCAAGCTGGCAATGAGCATCATGGAAACGCCTCGAGATAATTTCAATTTTGATTTGAGCGACAATTTATTTTAGCTCAGTATGTTAGATTCGAGTTTCGATGAATATTCTTTAGATTTTAATGCTTTTAAATGCATGTTAAAATCAAAGTGCTGCGTTCATATTACGAACTGCAGATGCTGATTTTTCGAATTCAGCTTTTTCATCGTTGTTCAAATCTAACTCCACGATTTTCTCCCAACCGTTTTTACCTAAGATAACTGGAACTCCAATGCAAATATCGTTTTGACCGTATTCACCTTCTAAAGAAACACAGCAAGGCATCATTTTCTTTTGATCACAAACGATTGATTGTACCAACGTTGAAACCGCTGCACCTGGAGCATACCAAGCTGAGGTACCCAACATTCCAGTTAAAGTAGCTCCACCAACCATGGTATCTGCTTTGATTTTACCTAATTGTTCTTCAGAAAGGAATAGAGATACCGGCACGCCTTTGTATGAAGCCAAACGAGTCAAAGGAATCATGGTTGTATCACCATGACCACCAATTACCATTCCATCTACATCCGATGCAGGACATGCTAAAGCAGTTGACAAATAATATTTGAAACGAGCGCTATCTAAAGCACCTCCCATGCCGATGATTCTGTTTTTTGGCAAACCAGAAGTAGTTTTAGCCAAATAAGTCATGGTATCCATCGGATTTGAAACAATAACAAATACTGCGTTTGGAGAATGTGCTAAGCAATTTTCCATTACGTTTTTAACGATACCTGCATTAATTCCGATCAACTCTTCGCGAGTCATACCTGGCTTACGTGGAACACCACTAGTAATTACCACCACATCACTTCCTGCTGTTTTGGAGTAATCATTTGTACTTCCAGAAATACGGGTATCAAATCCGTTCAACGCAGCTGTTTGCATCAAATCCAAAGCTTTTCCTTCTGCAAAGTTTTCTTTGATATCAAGCAATACAACTTCCGCTGCAAAGTTCTTCATAGCAATGTATTCGGCGCAACTTGCACCCACATTACCTGCTCCAATAACGCTAATTTTACTCATATAGATGTGTTGGTTTTTTCGTAGTGCGAAATTAACTCAATTCAGTTAATTCTGAGCGTAAATGTTGAAGTTTTTGGGGGATATTGAACGAAACGCAAATATTTTTTATTAAATGCGCATTTTTCGCAAACAAAAACAAATCTAATTGACTTACTTTTGTATAAATTTTACAATCCAACTCACTTACATTAATGAAAAACAAGTACAAAGATTTAATCCAACAGACTTTTGATTTCCCCATTCATGAGTTTGACTTAGACGATGACGGCAATCTTTACTTTCACAACATTCCCTTAATGGAAATGATTAAGCAATATGGAACACCATTAAAGTTCACGTACTTACCGAAAATAAGTGAGAACATTAAGAAAGCTCGATCTTTATTCAACGTAGCCATTGCTAAAGCCGATTACAATGGTAAATACTATTACTGTTACTGTACCAAGAGTAATCATTTTCAACATACTCTTGATGAAGTATTAAAGAACGATGTACATATTGAAACCTCTTCTGCCTTCGATATTAATATAATCGAAACACTAGAAGAGCAAGGCAAACTCAATAAAGAACGCTATGTTGTTTGCAATGGATTTAAAAAAGAAAACTATATTGAGAACATTGCCGGACTAATAAACAACGGTTGGAAGAACGTTGTACCTGTATTCGACAATCAACGCGAAATACATCAATTAACACAATTCACTCAAGAACCGATCACTTGTGGCATCCGAATTGCTGCAGAAGAAGAACCTAAATTCGAATTTTACACCAGTCGTTTGGGCATTGGTTATAAAGATATTTTACCATTCTATCGTTCTTCAATCAAGAATAACAAGCAAGTAAAGTTGAAGATGCTTCACTTCTTTATCAATACAGGCATCTACGATACAGCATATTACTGGAATGAATTGCACAAATGTTTACGCGTTTATTGTGAATTAAAAAAAGAGTGTCCAGACTTAGACACATTGAACATTGGTGGTGGTTTCCCCATCAAGAACTCATTGAGTTTCAGCTATGATTATGAATACATGGCCAATGAAATTGTAAGTCAAATTAAGCAAGTATGTGAAGAACACGGAGTTCCCGATCCAGATATCTTTACTGAATTCGGTTCATTTACAGTGGGTGAAGCTGGCGGCGCTATTTTCTCGGTATTAGATCAAAAAGCTCAAAATGATCGCGAAAAATGGAATATGATCGACTCCTCTTTCATGACCCAACTACCTGATGCTTGGGCCATCAATAAGAAATTCATTATGTTACCTGTTAATCGTTGGCACGAAGAATACGAACGTGTATTATTAGGCGGAATCACTTGCGATAGTGATGACTACTACAATTCAGAACAACATGTGAATGCTATTTACTTACCTGAATACAAAACAGATGAACCGCTCTATATTGGTTTCTTCCATACGGGGGCATATCAAGAGAGTATTGGTGGTTATGGTGGAATTCAGCATTGTTTAACTCCAGCTCCAAAACACGTAATCATAGACTTAGATGAGAACGGTGAATACTATTTTAAATTGTTCTCAAAAGAACAATCTTACAAGAGTATGCTAAAAACCTTGGGTTATTTCTAAATTCTAAATTGTTGATTTTAAATTTTATTTAACAGCATAATTAAGAATTAACACCATATTTAAGAAAACAGAATGGCCAGCTTAAACAAGCTGGCCATTCTGTTTTTCATACGTAGTTTGTCTATTAATTCTAGGGAAACTTTATTCAGCAGGCTGTAATTTGGCCCAAATATAATATCCCAGAAATGAACCCAAACCATTCAAAAGAAGCAATTCATATCCAAACTGATACTTCCAGTTTAGTGGTTCTACACCTAACATATTTGACACAAATTCATTTTTTCCAAAATACCAACACAACAATGGAACAATTAAACTAACTACAACAATTGCTATATTTTTAGGTTTTACCTTAGTGAACATCCCTAAAGCAAATAGTCCAAGTAATGGTCCATAGGTGTAATTCGCCAGACCTAAAACTACATTAATCACTGCACCATCTGAATATTTATAGAATCCCAAAATACACAAATAAAGCAAAACGGAGTAAGTTAGATGCAACACTACTCGATATTTGTGTTTAAGATGGTTCGACCAATTCTTTTTAGGTATAGTGAAAATATCTACATACGTGCTTGTTGTTAATGTAGTTAAAACGCTGTCGGCACTTGAAAAAGTAGCAGCAGACAATCCCAAAACAAACGCCAAACCTGCGAACATGCCCAAACGTTGCAGCGCAATGGTAGGAAAAAACAAATCTGTACTCACCTTACCCGTTATGGGATCCATTAAAATTCCTCCCGAATTCTTTAAAAATTCAATCATAAACAAACCCAGCGACAAGAACAATACATTAACAAAAAACACTACACCTGCTGTTACCAACATATTCTTTTGTGCGTCTTTCAACGACTTACAACTCAAATTCTTTTGCATCATGTTTTGATCTAACCCAGTCATCGCAATGGTTATAAACATTCCTCCTAAAAAATACTTCCAGAAATACTGTTTACTATAAAAGTCCCAATTGAAAATCTGAGTAAAATCAGACTTCATAGATAAAATTTCAAACGGTTTTATATGAGATAATTGAGGTGAATTGACCATAGAAATAATGCAGATCACCAATCCCCCGATCAAAAAGACACTTTGCAGCGCATCGGTAAAAACCAGCGTTTTGATTCCGCCTTTTACGGTGTAAGTTAAAATCAGTAAAATAATTACTGCAACGGTAACCTGAAAAGGTAGCCCTAGTGGTTGGAAAAGAAATTGTTGAAATACCAATGCGGTTAGAAATAATCTACCTCCCGCTCCCAATAATCGAGATATCACGAAGAAGAACGCCCCGGTTTTTTGAGAAACCCCACCAAAACGCTGTTCTAAATACTCATAAATACTGGTTACATTCGATTTGTAATACAAAGGAAGCAAGAAATATGCAATCACCATATAGCCCAGAACATAACCCATCACCACCTGCAAATAGGCAAATTGTTCGGTGTAAACGGCACCGGGCACACTAATAAAACTAACTCCACTCATTGAGTCTGATAGCATTCCCAAAGCCACCATCCACCAAATACTTTGCTTATTCCCCAGGAAATAGGAATCCTCATTGGCTTTTCGACCGGTAATAAAACCAATAAGCAGCAGTACGAGAAAATACGAAACAAGTCCTATAAGTATAACGGTTGGATTCATGGAATTTTATTGATATTTAGTTGAATTAGTTAAATTTTTTGAATTTAATAGGTTCTAGGAAATTACTATTTCAGTTCATTTTAATGTAATCAGTAATGTTATTGAGTTTTAGGAATTGTCTTTTGCTTCTTCGGCTTAATCCCCAACTGATCCGATAAAATCTCCGAATTATACACTTTGTCTGGCAACGGTTGCAACGAAACATAGGAAATCGAATTATCCATCAAATTCAATTTTCTAAAGGCATCTCCAGTCATGTAAAACACTTGCCCCTGTTGGGTTTTGACCAAAATGGTAGAAATTTGCTTCGGACTTATATTCAATTTATAACGAGGTGCATCGGTAGCGGACGTCGCATTTTTATTGGGATTTTCCAATTTTAATGCGGATTGTGGCTGATCCAATACAACCAAAACATCGGTACATTTCAAGGGTATTTTCCCGGCATCGCAAAATACAATTTCTAAGTAATGTGTGGGATTCATGGCACTCGGTTTTGCCATTACAAACTCACCCATGCTTCGAACTTTCATTGAGCCTCGTTTATACCCTGCCAGCGGTTTAGTGGTACCAAAAACAGTTTCAGCTGTTTTTTGCATACCTAAATTCTCTTGATTATTTCTCCAATTGAGCCAATGCTGATTCTTTAAATTTCGACGATTTTGGTATTGTACAAACTTTTGGTCCCATTTTTTTTGCAATGCTAACTGCTCTGAACTTGTTACACCATAGACAGAAAGGTTTTTATAACCCATACAAGACAGTTCCAGAATCCACTGATCGGTTTTGAATTCTAGTTGCGGATGATCACCGTATTTTTTTATTCGTACATCGACTATTCTTTGGGATTTGAAAAAATCTACTAGATATTTTCGGGATGCTTTGGTCTGAATGTAGAATACAAATCCTTCGAACGATCCTAATTCTGGGAACAATTTCCCCATAGACACATCTGAAATTTCTATTCCAACTACGTCGGTCATTTTCAAGGCTCCCAACACACGAACTCGCACATTCGAGCGTCCTCGAAAAAGAGGAAAACTAGTTCCGTTTGATGGAGGCGTTGAACTTTTTTGAATATAATTCCCTTTAACCGGAATCAATTGGGACTTCAATTCCGTTGGAGATAATAAATAATGATATCCGGCAGATTCAAAAATCTCATCCAGACTTAAAACATCATTTTCCGAATGTTTTTTCGCAGTATTTGCACCTTGATTAAACTGGTAAAAATCAATTTTAGCTACGAATTCATCATCGAAATCGTAATCGTAGTCATAGTAATTTACCCATTTTTTTCTGGGGATATTAAAGGCGTAGAATCGACTTGAGTCGCGCACGGATGCTTGGTAATTGATTTGCAAAAAATAACCCGGACGAACTTCTAGTTCAATATCACCATCCAAAGATGTGGCTGAAATTTCAAACCAAACCCCGGCATCCAACAAATACAACTTACCCGATGAATCATACTGAAAACTTCTGCCTAATGCGGCATTGCGCTCTGCAGATTGACTTGCTTTCACTATTAGACGGTAATCTTGCTTCCAAGTGGCCATTGCAATCGACGCATTTTTACTTGAAACATTTACGTTTTCCGATGCGAATTTCTTTTCAATATTCTTCAAAGACAATTTAGGTATCAACGCATTTTTGGGGACTAAAACTGCCCATTTCCCTTCCCCATAAAAGGTTTCATCATTGTTCGCATTTCCTTCGTATTCGTAAATACCATCGTTATAGTCATTTACAAATGCCTGCTTTTGAATTCCGTATTTGGCCGATAATTTTTCCCTTTTTAATTCGGTGAATTCCACAAAATCAATGGTGGTATTCTCCTCCGTAATCCAACTAAAATTGGGATCCTTTGGCGAATTCGGAAATAATTCATAGATATATTTCAAATCCGAAGACAATAATTTAGGATCTGCCGCAACATAATGGAATGGAACAAAAATGGGAATATGAATTTCTTCAACTACTTGATCTCCGGTTCGAGTATCACCCCGAGAAACGGCCACATTTTTACCACGAATTTCAACTGGAATGGTTTCCCTACCTAAATCCGAATACACCAATCCCAAAAGCACATCCGAATTATTCATTTGAGTGCCTTGAGCATCAGGATTTTTAATTTCTACATCTGCAGCATTGATAATGGTAATCTCTTTGAGGGAATTTAAATTTTTAATGGAAGTTGGAATGTGCTTTATCGAAGCTAAAGATAATCCCAATCGTTTTACATTGGGTATCGAAACAACTACTTGTTTTAGTAGATTTTCGGCATCGGATTTTGACATCGTTGCCAAAACGGTCAATGACTGACAATTTTTCCAACCTTTCATAAAGTCCCATTGTTCAGGAACCTCTTGGAATTGCAATGTAATATTGGAAATATTCTTCCATTGATCGTTTAAGAGCAGTGCATCTTCTCGATCCTTGGGAACATACAAATAAATAGACGGCACCCATTCCAAGTTTTTCAAGTCCACATCAGAAATAATTCCTTGAAATTGAATCAATTGCAATTCATCTACCCAGGGCATTTTTGAAACCAACTGGGAAACTGTATTTACATCCACATCACCATCGATTCTTAAACGCTCAATGTGAATAAAGCGGTTTAATTCGGCAGAAACCAATTTTAATTCGCGGTAATTGCGAATGATCATACTGGTTTTATATCGATCTTGTATGTTTTGGGGACTCCAAAATTGTGAAATTCCGCTATTCCATCCCCCGAAAAGGAACAGAAAACAAAATATCCATTTTTGATATGTCGATTTAAAAAGCTTCAAATTATTTTTACGAGGGATGTTTGTATGAATTAACGAAAAAATCGACCGAACATTCCACCCATTTTTCCTAAAATTCCCAAATCCAAGCCTAAGAATTTCATGACGCCTGCTTGATCCATGGTATATCCGCCTTCGATGAATTTGTACTTCAATCCATCGAGTATAAAGGTGAGAATTTTTTCTGCCAGTTGTATTTTTCTAAAATTTTCCCAATCCAAACCGTAATAACTTTGAGCGCAAGTGTTCAATAAGTCGATGTAAAACGAACTATTTTTCAACGCATCTGCACCACCGGTAGCCAGACTTTGAACTTCTTTTAGCTTGCCCGACATAGCCAATTTTTGAAGGTACTGTGTACATGCATTCAATGTCAAATCCATGTGAGCTTCAGTTTGGGAAGCATCGAATTGAAAACGTTCACCGTATAGTCGGTGAAAATCGGGTTTCATTTCATTGATATATTCTTGCAGTTTCATAATTTATAAACTAAACCGTGTATTTATGATGTGAAAATTAGTCTACGAATTTCGACTAATTCGTGCGTAAGTTCTTGCGTATTGAAATGAGTGATTCCTATTTTAGACAGTTGATCCACACGAACTTGATTGGAAGCATGAAGGATTTGTCCACCATTTAACACAATTCCCACATGGGTAATTTTACCCGATTTATTTTGGAAAAATGCCAAATCTCCCTCTTGTTTTTCGTTAAACTCGACTTTTTGACCGGTTTGAATTTGTTGGTATGCGTCTCGAGGGATTGAAATTCCCTGTGCGGCGGCAAATAACTGTGTCAAACCACTGCAATCGATACCGAAAATGCTTCTCCCGCCCCACAAATAAGGGGTGTTTATGAATTGTTTTAAAAATTTTCGGGTATCAAAAATCGAAGAATTTGCGTGAAAATAATACTCTATTCCTTGTATTTCAAGAACTCCAGAACTCGAAACCCAGCTGCCAGGACTTAATATAACGGGACCGCTGAGACTTTCAGCCTCCTCTTCCGATACAACGGGTCGGGCAATCACTGGACCGTAGTTCAACAGTTTAACATGATTTTCTGGTAGAATAAATGATTCATCTGCGAGATACTTCTCGGGAATAAATCCGGGATATTGATCGTGATCGCAAATTACATTCAGCCATTCACCTTCCTGCGAAACAACGGTACATGTTTCCCCAAACAGCAAGGATGACACCATTTCCGAAGCGCTGCTAGGATCTTTTCGCAGTGGTACCCAACTTACAAGACATATCTTTCTCACCGACATGGTTCAAAGATAGGAAAGCCCGGGGATTTTGCGCGGGTATCTTTATTTACACACTAACCTTTTACGGTAAATTCTGCTGCAAAAGAGGTCCTTACACGTGCAAACGCTCTTTTCGATCCAATAATACCGCTTCAGACTCACGGTGCGCTGGATCAGGAACGCAGCAATCTACTGGACAAACTGCAGCACATTGAGGTTCTTCGTGAAAGCCCATACATTCGGTGCACTTGTCGGGAACTATAAAATAAACTTCATCGCTGATGGCTCTGAATTTTTCATTGACGCTCACTGTTTTGCCATTGGCCAATAGATATTCTCCTTCTACCTCTGTGCCATCGGCAATTGCCCATTCTACACCGGCTTCATAAATCGCGTTATTTGGACATTCGGGCTCGCAAGCCCCACAATTGATGCACTCTTCGGTTATAATAATGGCCATGTTTGTAAATTCTTGGTGCAAATTTACAACCCTTTTGTAATTTCGTTGCATAATTTTCGACTAATACATCTTAAACATTTATGGAATTTGCAATAATTAGTGACATTCACGATCGACTTGACCGATTGAATCAGTGTTTGACTATTTTAAAAGATCGGGGAATTGACACGCTAATTTTTTGTGGGGATTTTTGTTCTCCATTTGTAATCAAAGCTTTGGGAGAATCTGGATTAACTGTTCACGCTGTTTTTGGCAACAATGATGGCGATCGTTTTGCCATTTCAAATCACGTAAAAAACTATTCCAATATCCATCTTTATGGTGAATATATCGGAGATACCCATAACATTTTGGTATTAGATAACATCAAAATTGGTGTTACGCATTATCCTTTTTATGCTCAAACCATGGTTAAAACGGGTTGGTACGATGCGGTGTTTTTTGGACACACCCATGAAAAACACAAACAAAAATACAGTAAGGCTTTACTTTTAAATCCCGGTGAGATTGCTGGGGTTTTCAATACACCTAGTTTCGCTGTGTACGATACCCATTACCAAACGTCAGAGTTCGTTGAATTGAAGTAACCGTATATTTCAACTACAAAGTTTAGCTACAACCGCTTTCTTGGGTTTGTTGAATTGATTTAAAGGATCAGTAATTTATCTAGCTGATTTGAAGTTTGTTAAGTAGATTTCAATCAAATCTACGACAACAACGCCTCGATCACCGTTGGGTGTGCTTTTTCCATAATAGCTTTGGAAATAATTTCGATATTTTTATCTGCAGCACCCTCGTTCCACACAACTAAATCGCAACGATCTTTGTGCGGTAGTATGTATTGATTGTAAGCAGGCATAACGTGATGTTTCCATTGGTGAACACTTCGAGCCTCAGGAATATTTCGTTCAGCTATGTCTCTTTTCAATCTCCTATCGTAACATAAATCGGTATCGCAATCAATAAAAACACGGTAGTTCAACAACGAATCAACGGGTTTGAATTCCATTACAAACAATCCTTCTACCAATAAGATGGGTGCAGGACTTACCGTTTCCACTACTTCAGGTGCATCATAGTGCTCAAACTGATATTTTTTTATCATTATGGGATGATATTCCAACAATTGCATCAAATCTTCATGAAACTGATCGGAATACAACGCGGTAGGCAAGTCATAATTCGCCTCTCCAAATTCGTCAACATGCTGTAAATCAAGTGGCTTGTAATAATCATCAAAACCAACTACTGTAATATGATTGCCAAATTGTGCTTTTAGTGCATCTACATAATACGTTTTACCAGCACCAGACAAACCCGTCATTCCCACTACAAATGGTTCAATTTTCATAAATCTTCCCTCCTGTTTGCTCTCCGTTTTCGTCAAAATTCTGTTCTAACAATATTTCACCGCGATAATCATAATACAACCAAGTTCCCACTTTAACGCCTTTTTTGTAGGAACCCTTGCGCTCTTGGTAATGTGAAACCTGTCCATAAACCCAATAACCTTCAGCCAAACCATCAACGTATTTCCCTTCCATTTCGGTTACAATTCGAGGACGGGGATCTGTGTCATCTTCTGCGGGTTTCCGTTCAACATACGATCCAAAAAAACCATGTCTGATTCCGTTTTTATATGATTCAATTTTCAATGTATCGCCAAACATGTTTAACTCGGCAAAAATGCCATCTTTCTCCCCTAATTTATAATTACCTGAACGAATTAAAAAACAACTCAATGCATCCCAAGCTCGTTGAACCGAATCCAATTTTCCGTTCTTGTAATATTCCTCCAATGCTTCACAACCGGTTCGATGAAATACATAATTTGGACCATGTAACTGCCCTTCTGCATTAAACGACTTCATATATCTCACAGTACCATCAGGGAAATAACCATAATGTACACCTACAGGAGTACCGTTTTTATATTCTGCTTCGTTTTCTAATTGACCATTTTCAAAATACGAAACACATTTTCCATCTCTTAAGCCATTGGTATAAAGGTTCACGTAATATTTCGCGCCTGATGCATAAAAACCTTCCACCATTCCATGAAGAACTTCCATTTTCATGACACCTTTGACTTCCAAAGCTCCAGTTTCGTAGTAATAATAAAACAACCCGTCTTTCTTACCGTTGCTGTAATTTTCTCTAGAAATAAATTGTCCTTTAGGATTGTACACTTTATACTCTCCGTGAAGTTTTCCGTTTAAAAACTCCCCTTCTTTAGCAATTTTAGGCGCTTCGGTTGAATTGGGGTTTTTAGATGGGAAAAGGGCGTACGCTCCACCTGTGTAGGGTTGATCTTTATAATAAGCATCACCGTTATCCATAAATTGAATTGCTTCCCAACGAATACGGCGTTTTTTGGGTTCACGGGATTCTTTCGCTTCGACAATTTGGTTCTTATCGGCTAATACCCCATCATTTGACTTGGATTTTATCGCACTCGATTTAGTTGTTTGAGCAATAGATTGTATTGGAAGCAGGGAGTTCATCCCCAAAAACAGAAAAACCAAACGTATATATTTGATATTTAATACATTAAAATACAATTGATCATTGTATTTTCTTTTTTCGGGGGATGGTTGTGCAGTGCACATTTCGAAATTTCGGTTCTTCATAAAGGGCAATTCGAGCATCAAACAATAGTATAAACGATTGAGTTGGTCGATTAATTTTACAAATTTACACGGAATGGTTAGTTTTGTAAAATTATCGCCGATGAATTTTAACTGGGTCAACGAATATTGTTTGAGCAAACCTGCAACCGAAGCAACGTTTCCGTTCGACGAAACAACTTGTGTTTGGAAAGTAGCAGGTAAGATGTTTTGTTTAGCAGACATTCATGATTTCCATACCATTGCGGTGAAATGCGACCCCGAATTAGCGGTAGAACTACGCGAACAATACGAACAAATTCAAGGAGCTTATCACATGAACAAAAAATTGTGGAATCAAATTGAATTAGACGGACTCACTGAATCGTTTGTTGCTCAACAAATTGACAACAGTTACGAACTTGTGGTACAAAAATTGCCTAAGAAAACACAACAACAATTAAGAACAGATATCCATGATAACTAAAATGAAAAATTGGTTACTTCTATCAACCGCAGTGTTGACTAGTACTCTTTTAACAGCAAACATTATGACAAATCAGTATAACGATCCCGAAGTTTCTGGTGGTGGCAATGGACTACCCGATGGACTTTATGCAAAAATGACAACCAACAAAGGCGAAATCTTATTGCAATTGCATTACGATAAAACTCCTTTAACTGTGTGCAACTTTGTTGGATTAGCGGAAGGTAAAATAGACAACGATGCAAAACCAAAAGGTACTCCTTTTTATAACGGTTTATCTTTTCATCGTGTAATTGCAGATTTTATGATTCAAGGGGGCGATCCTGCAGGTAATGGCACTGGTGGACCCGGTTACCGTTTTGAAGATGAAATCGTACCTGAGTTAAAACATACTGGCCCTGGAATTTTATCTATGGCAAATGCTGGACCTGGTACCAACGGTTCTCAGTTCTTTATTACTCACGTTGCCACTCCTTGGTTGGATGGTATGCATACCGTGTTTGGTAAGGTAATCTCAGGTCAAGAAGTAGTAAATGCAATTCAGCAAGGCGACAAAATTGAAACATTAGAAATCATCCGTGTAGGAAAAGATGCAAAAAATTTCAAAGCAGATCAAGCTGCAATGGCACAATATCAATCAGACATGGTACAAAAGAAAGCAAAAGCGGAAGAAGCTGAAAAATTAAAATTTGAAAATTGGGTAAAAACAACTTATCCAACTGCAAAACCAACAGGGACTGGTCTATGGTACGTTGTAGAGCAAGAAGGTACAGGTGAATTGGCATCTAAAGGCAAAACAGTTGCGGTGCATTACTCTGGTAAATTGGCGAACGGAACAGAATTCGACAATTCTTACAAGCGTGGACAACCGATTGATTTCAAATTGGGAATTGGTCAAGTAATTCCAGGTTGGGATGAAGGAATTGCTCTTATGAAGGTAGGTGCAAAATACAAATTAATTATTCCTTCTGAATTGGGTTACGGAAAACGTGGTGCAGGTGGGGTAATTCCTCCGAACGCAACATTGATTTTCGATACCGAATTGGTCAGCGTAAAATAATTAAACAAACACATTCATTTTCTTTCTGAATGGCCTTTGTTATGGGCTGTTTAATGAATAGAATTAAGTAAATTGCGGTATTGAAATGGTTTCAGTTCATACCGCAATTTTTTTTTGATGCTCAAATTTGGAATTCAAAATCCCCAAATTTAAAGCAATGCAATATCTGTGGATTTAAACCAAATTATTGGTTTCCAAGGGGACATAATCTCCCCATTATCGAAAAACATAAAATTATAGGTGCGGGAAAACGATTCGTAGATTGTCCTAGATGTGCATCTTCCGATAGAGATCGTTTGGTATATCAATTTTTGTTGGACCAGAAATTCCATCCCCAAAAAGTCTTGCACATAGCACCCGAAGAACCATTATTTAATGCAATAAAATTAAACTTTCATAGCGACATTATTGGATTAGACAATCGTTCAAAGGGTTACAAATTTGCTTATGGAAAAAATGTAGTTTACGGAGATATCCGAAAACTGCAATTTAAAGATGATTCATTTGATTTAATTATATGTAATCACGTTTTAGAGCATATTGTGGAAGAACAACTAGCATTATCTGAAATAGTTCGAGTATTAAAGTCGAATGGAAAAGCCATAGTTCAAATTCCTTTTTCACCGATTCTTGCGGAAACTATTGAGGCTGAATCGAACTGGAATAGCCAAACTCGTGAAAAAAAATTAGGGCAATGGGATCATGTTCGCTTAAATGGTATTGATTTTCCAGATCGTTGGAAGAATTGGGGGATTCAAGTTGAATTAATCGATATAATTGTTTCAAATACTAAAGAAATTTACCATTTAAACCGCAATGAACCAATCGTTCTGATAAAAAAGAAGTGAAAATTGTGTATATTTACGCACTGCAAATTTTCAATATCTTTAAAAAAATTTCGATAAAAGGATGGTAAAAAACTACAAACTCCAAATTTTCGTTACACTTCTATTAATTTCTTCTCAACTAAAATCACAAAACGTTGGGATAAACGAAACGGGATCTAACCCCGATGGTTCAGCCATGTTAGATGTTACATCCACTAACAAGGGTATATTGATTCCCCGTTTAACTCGTGCACAAAAATTCTTGATCAACACACCTGCAAATGGATTGTTAATTTATCAAACCGATGATACCATGGGTTTTTGGTATTATGAAACCAATAAATGGGTTCCATTAATGCGATCAATGAACTTTGGCAAAGGACTTACCGGAGGATTCATACAGGGTAAAGGAACTGTTGATGTGTCAAAACCTGGAGTAACTGCAGGGACATTTGGCAACAACAATGAATATCCTGTATTGAGCATAAATGACTATGGACAGGTAACTGTTGCTGGGACGAAGAAATTCATAGATAATGACACAATGAATGAAATTCAGAAAATCCGTCTATCGAAAGACACAGTTTATCTTTCAAAGAACGGAGGATTTGTGCATTTGAATGGGTTTTGGGGAACTTCTGGAAATAGTGGTCTAAATTCTTCTCATTTTTTAGGTACACTCACTGCTGTGCCACTTAAATTCAGAGTGAATAATACTTGGTTTGGAGAGTTGAATCACTCCAATAGCAATATTTCTTTGGGATACCTGTCAAATTCGAGTTCTACGGGATATTCCAATATTGCCATTGGACGTGAAGCGCTTAGCGCGAATCAAGGTGGGTATTATAATACTGCACTGGGTTGGCAAGCTATGTACGATAATAATACAGGGAACTATAATACGGGTTTGGGAGCTGCTTCATTGTATGCCAACTCAACTGGCTCATACAATGTAGGTATAGGTTATGAACCTTTAAGATCAAATACATCAGGTAGTTATAATGTGGGTATTGGTTTTAGAAGTTTATATACCAATACTTCAGGCACCTACAATGTTGGAGTTGGAATGTACACACTCTATTACAATGTATCTGGTGTTATGAACGCTGCAGTTGGATATTATGCTCTTGGAGCCAATGTATATGGCCATTATAATGCAGGTTTAGGAAACTATGCATTAACATCGAACAACTTAGGATTAGGTAATGCTTTTGTGGGATATGCTGCCGGGTATTACAACAATTCGGGTTATTACAATCAAGGAGTGGGTTATTATGCAGGTTTTCAAAATGCTACAGGATATTACAACAGTTCCTTAGGTTATTACAATGGACCCAATCAAACTGATCTTGACAATACTACTGCATTAGGTTCTTCCACGAGAACCACTGCGAGTAATCAAGTTCGAGTAGGCAATTCTTCAGTTACGAGTATTGGTGGTTTTGTTGCATGGACCAACTTGAGTGATGCTCGATTCAAAAGAAATATCCAAAAATCGGTTAAAGGTCTCGATTTTATTATGAAGTTGGAACCTGTAACTTATAATTTAGATGTTCGTTCTATCAATTCATTTATTGGAATGGATTCAGACACCATTAAATTCAAAGGAAAGTACGATCAAGAATCCATCCGTTACAGTGGTTTCATTGCGCAGGATGTTGAAAAAGCAGCTCAATCAATTGGTTATGATTTCAGCGGTGTCGACAAACCTAAAAACGAAAAAGATTATTATGGTTTAAGATATAGTGAATTTGTTGTACCATTGGTAAAAGCAGTTCAAGAACAGCAAGTATTGATCCAAAATCAAGCGGCTCAAATTGAACAGCAACAAAAACAACTGCAAGAATTGATCAAGCAAAATCAACAAATCATTCAGTTGAATCAACAATTGTTGAAGCAAATCAATCAAAATTAATCCCAGTTGCCGATCAAATGAAATTGATTCTCAAAATTGGATTTCCCTATTTATTGGGAGCGATGTTTTTACTTTCCAATAAAGCATTATTTGCACAAGGAATTGTGCAAAATGGAGGATTTTTAGTACAAACTCCTGGCTCAAATATCATTGTTTCAGGAAGTAATGGAAATTATAAATCAGTTGGAAAATCTACCATTAAAATGTCGCCTAATTCCTTTTTAATAGTTTCCAACAATTGGATCAACAACGGCAATTCACCTGTTTTCAGTAATAACGATGGCCGAGTAGAATTGAGAGGAGCAAATATTCAAATTGATGGAAATACAACTACCCATTTCCCTGATTTAAACTTGAGCGGAAACGGAAAAGTAGGTTTATTTGTAAACACTCTAGTGGGTGGTGGTTTTAACGGCGGCGGTCTAGGTGTATTGCGCTTGAACAGTAGTAAATTGGAATTGAATTCTCGTCGATTAATCATCAACAATAAAACATCGGGAGCAATAACCTATTCCGGTTCAGGGGGTATCATTTCAGAGTCAAGTTCATCATCTGGATATGGAAAAGTTCAATGGAATATCCGAAAAGGAGATGCAGGTCCCGTTTTTTCAATCCCTTTTTTAAATTCAAGTTCTCAGCGTATTACTTTCCAATTCACGGTAAATAATATCGGTCAAAATACTACGGATTCTGGACATGTTGTAATTTCCACCTACCCTACTGCGGATGTTCCTAAACCCAATAACCGACCATTACCAACAGGAGTATTCAATACGGATAACGAATGCGATGGTGAAAACTCCGAGCGTTTATTGAATAGATTTTGGATTTTAGAGGATGGTGGATATGCCATCAAGCCCGATTTAACATTGGACTTTCAATACGCTGATGTTGACTTTCAAGGCTCAAATGATGCCATTACTGAAAATAATTTGGGCAGTATTCGGTGGAATGATGTTTTGGGAAAATGGATTTATCCTATTTCGGGTACATTAAACGCCTCTAAAAATCAACTCAACTATCGTCCGAAACAAAATTTTGTAGGTGTATGGACACTGTCCGATACTACACCATATCCGCGCGCCAATTTCGTTTTTACAGGTAATTGTGAAAAGGATTCTGTGGCTTTCACTGACAAATCTGGAGTCACTGCTGATAAAATCATGCAATGGCAATGGAGCTTTGGGGATGGTAGATTTAGCGGTCAACAAAATCCTGTTCATTATTATAGTCCGGCAGGAAATTTCCAAGTACGTTTAGTCATTCGTTCTCAGTCGGGTTGTCAAGATACCGCTTATAAATCCGCTTTAATTTTGGCAGCACCTACTGCTAAATTTCAATTAACCGACACATGTGAAAACAGTGTAATTGGATTTGAATCTTTCAGTTGGCCAGGTTCCGGTTTTATAGCTGCTGAATATTGGGATTTTGGAGATGGTTCGGCACAAGAAGAAGGGAAAAAGGTGCAGCATTACTATGGATCTGTGGGATTGCCTGACATTCGTTTGATTGTTTACAACAGCAAAGGATGTAAAGATACCTTTCTCCGACAAGCATACATTGCTCCAAAACCGTATGCATCGGTTCAATTCAAGAATGATTGCCAGTACACACCCATAACATTTACAAATGGATCCACGCCTGGAGCTGGTACCATTACAAATTATTTATGGGATTTTAATAACGGACGACGTTCGAGTTCTGCATCTGAGGTTGTTGCGTTCAAGGATTTTGGGTATTACAATATCTTCTTCAGAGTAGAAAATTCTTTTGGTTGTTCTGATACGTTAATCTCACCTTTGGAAGTGTATCCAAGAGCAATTGCGGATTTTACCTTTAATCCATCTGAGCCTAAAATGTTAGATTTTACCTATTTTACGGATAATTCCAAATTGGAAGACCGTTGGGAATGGGATTTCGGAGATGGGTATTTCTCTACGATGGAGAGTCCAGCTCACGCCTTTGAAACTCATAACACGTACAATGTTACACTGATTGCAAGTACTCAATACGGTTGTGCTGATACCACCACAAAACAAGTAACGATTAAATCAATACCATTATATTGGTTTCCCAATGCATTTACCCCTGCAAATTCCGAAGATAGAAATGATGAATTTGGAATAGTAACGCCCTTAAGAATTACTGATTTTGAGTTTACCATTTACAATCGCTGGGGACAATTGGTGTTCAGTACCAATGATCCAAATGAAAAATGGGATGGTCGATACAATGAAGAAATGTGTCAGCCCGGTCAATACGTTTATATTGCATCGTTCAAAAACCCGGAAAAAGAAATTAAAGTGTATAAAGGAACGGTAAATTTAATGAAATAATATTGGATGGCTTCTGTACTGCACACTTACAATTGTTTGAGTTGTAAGGCAACGTTCAATTCTACAAAATTTCAATATGATTGCGATGGAGTTTTAACATCCCTCTTTGTTCCATTTTTTTCAATAAACGAGAAACCACTTCTCTGGATGTGTTTAAATCATTAGCAATAGCTTGATGTGACATCTCTATATCATTGCCTTTTTTAAGGAATGATTGTTGCTTTTTCAAATAGAATTCCAAGCGCTCATCCATCCCCCGAAAAGCAACGTGATCTAAAACGGATAGCACTTCTTCAAATCGATTTCTATACGTATTTATAACGAACTCTTGCCAAGATTGGTATTCTCTAACCCATTCGTTAACTTTCACCATGGGAACCAATAAAACTTCGGTATCTTCGATTGCAATGGCCATCACTTGACTGGTTTCTTGGTGACGCAAGCAGGCTAAAGACATCGCACAGGCCTGACTATTTTTTAGGTAATACAGAAAATACTCCCCTCCATCTTCGCCTTCTCGGTAAATTTTCAAGGTTCCACTCAATACAATAATTACCGATGTTAGATGTTGTCCAGTGCGAATTAAAACTTCACCTTGCTCTACTTCCTTCACTTCTCCAAATTGAGATATCTGTTGAAGTAATTCCATTTCAACCTCCGGAAATTTTAATTTTAAATGTTCTGGACTGATTTTCATTTCTATAATTAACAAATAATTGGATTATTTACCAAAAATAATGGTTTTTTAATTAAATATGAATGGCTACAAACGAAAATTAATAGTTAATATTGTGAAAGGTTTGACATACTTTTATATACACTTGGATATAACATTTTCTTGATATCTATTTTTTTCAATCCTCTAATCAAATGGGTAAATTTTGAAAATTAACCACCTAAAGTATGATAAAATCAATTCTAAATATTCCAATGAAAAAACCCCTACTGTATCTATTCGCTACTGTTGCTCTATTAGGAAACTGGCAGTGTAAAAAAGACAACGTGGATTTTAAAAAGTTCAACGACCCCAAAATTAATCCAGAAGTTCTTACACCCCTGGCTAACGCTAAAGTTAGAATCACTGACATTCTTAAGCAAGATAGTTTTATAAAATACGATCCTGATGGATTAATTCGACTTACAGTTAAACAAGATAATGTACTTTCTATCAGTGCTGATACGGTTCTTAATGAATTGAAATTGGGAACGAACTTCACTAAATTGAGTATTGGTACATTGTCAATTAATAACTTTACTGAATCGGCCAAAGTTACCTTAAATGATGTAATTAACGGGTTGAATGATACGATCAAACAGTTTATACTAGATAAAAATGGATCAAAAGACACTTTTCCAGCTATAAAAAGTGATTTAACCAGTTTGACAAATATAGCAGCGAGTACGGAATATGAGTATCTTAAAATATCTAGTGGGTATTTAGTATTCAACATTACAAATAAACTTCCATCGAATATCTCAAAAATACAGGTTAAACTTTTTGATAATAAGCCAGTACAAACGCTAATTGGATCAGCAAACATTCTAAATATAGCACCATTTGCAACGGTTAGAGACAGTATTGATATTTCAAATAAAACATTGAGTAATGATTTAGGATTTGTTGTTCCAACAATTGAAATTGACAAATCAACTGATTCAGTATTAATAAATCTAAATGATGAAATTAATGTGGATGTAAAATACTCAAATATCAAATGTATTGGTGGAAAAGCCAAAATTCCAGCTCAAACATTACCGTTAGAATCACTGAATGTAGATTTAACAAATCCATCATTAAATTCTAGATTTAGAAATGTGGAATTGGCTTTTGCAAAGTTGCCCTTGGTTACAACATCTACAATTAATACCAATATTAATATGGAAGTTTACTTACCTGATGCAACAAAAAACAGTAACCCACTTCCCAAAATTGATATTTCTGCACCCACAGGTCAGAATTCTTCCGAAATTGATTTATCCAATACTCATATATTCTTAGGAGCTGATCCGGTAAAAGAATATAATATTTTACGTCTAAACCTAATAACCAAAATTCAGCCGAGTGTCGGATTAGTAGAATTTGATTCATCTGATTTTATTCAATTAGATTTCGATGCTCGACCAGCTAAATTTAACTATTTAGATGGTTTTATGGGTACCCGAAAATATGATTTTAACATAAACGGACTTGATGTTTCTCAATTAGCAGAATTGGGACAAGGTTTAAAGTTGGAAAATCCGAGTATGGTGATAAAAATCAAAAATTCTGCTGGTATTCCTGTAACAGTTAAATTCGATATTATAGCAAAAGATAAACAAGGCAATGCACTTAATCTGAATGCTCCCAATTTAAACTTCCCTTATCCCACAATTTCAGAACGTGGTACAACAAAATCTTTGGATTTCGTCATCGATAAATCAAACTCGAATATTGTAAATTGTTTAGCATTACCCGCTGCAAGTTTTGATTTAAAGGGGACTGCCACTATGAATCCTGACGGATTTACTGGCAACTATGACAATCACGTTACCAATCAAAGTACATTCGATGTGGGTTTTGAAGCAAATATCCCCATGACTCTTACTGCGAAAAACTTCACCTATAAAGACACATCCGATGTAGGCAGTAGCTTGAGAGGATTAACCGATTTCGATTTTGTAGAATTAAAAATCAAAACCATCAATGGATTTCCGATGGGAGGATCATTGGATTTGTTTTTCACAGATTCACTTTATAATCCAATAGATTCATTGAAAGATGTGACCCTGCTTGTAAGTGGAATTGCCAATTCTAATGGTAAAGTTGTAACCCCTTCTGAAAACATGTCTACATTCCTTTTACAAAAGGCAACTTTACAAAAATTAGACGCAAATAAATGTAAGTATATCGTTTTCAAAACAAAATTTGATACCTACAACAGTGGAAACACGCCGGTTTCTATATATACAGACTGTACCCTCGATGTCTCAATTGCTTTACGTGCTAAGTACAACAAACAATTTTAATTCCAATCATGAGACTTTTTTCAAATCACAACACCGTATATCGTCGTTTATTTGTTTTCGGGGGATGTTTAATCGCTGCGATTACCTCAGTACAACAGATACAAGCTCAGAACTTCTTTGAGTACAATAATCGTCATTTACCCCAATCACATACCATCAATCCCGCATTCATTCCTCAATATAAATTCAGCTTAGGTATGGGGTATTTTTCAGCAGGAATGGATCTTGCTGGTGGAAATTTAAATTCATTTTTTAACGCAAGTGAAACCCAAGTTCAAACCATTTCACGATTAATCAATGAAGATGAAAAACAAATCGGATTGGATAATCAGTTATCCACCAATTTGTTCTTTGCTGGATTAAGATTGAAAAAATCCTATATGTCGTTTAGTTCTTCTATGAATTACCAGGGCTCAATCCGCATTCCTAAAGATTTATTCGGCTTGATGTTTTTAGGGAACGGCGCTTATATAGACCGCGATGCAAATTTGGATTTTTCGGGAACTGAATTCATGGCCTATAATCAAAATCAGTTTTCATACGGTCGTTTCATCAACAACAAATTATCGATTGGAGCTAATGTAGGTATATTAAATGGTATTGCACACGTTGGATTAAATCAAGCTCGTTTGGGTATTACTACCGATACAGGTACTTCAAGTATTTATTCAATTGGAATAAATGGACAAATGCAAGGTAATGCCTCTTTGTTTGGACTTGACTTTGGCCAATTATCCTCCGATAGTTCATATCGTGAAAATTTGGACCAAATTATTGAAAATAATCTCAATAATTTTGATCTAGGATCTAACCGTGGATATAATTTTGGTTTTGGATTTACCTACAGACCTATCGAAAAATTACGCATCTCCGGAAGCGTTCAAAACTTGGGGTATATCAAATGGAAAAACGGGGCACAGAACTTCAGCATGCCTAATTTTAATTGGACATTTAATGGTTTAGATACCAATCAAATTGATCAAATTGGTGGTAATGGCACTAACAATGTAACAAAAGAAATTACTGATTCACTGTTGAATAAGTTATCTATAAATTCCAATTCTGTCGAATCATACACCACAAATCTTAAACCGCGTTACGTTTTGAGTGCTGAGTATTTTTTAACGCCCAGGACCCAAGTGCAGTGGATTGGGGGATTTGGTTTCGGAGTAAAAGGAGATAAAGTCATGAATACCCTTTCTATAAACCAAGAATTAGGTGAATGGGTGGATATAAGAGGTAGTTTTACATTGGTAGATGATAAAGCATCACGAGTTGGTTTAGGAATGAGTCTTAACCTGGGACCCGTACAAGCCTTCTTTAACATCAACAATTTCTTGGTGGTTTCGAATTGGGATAAAGCTAAAAACATTTCAGGTATGGTTGGTTTCAATCTAAATATCGGACGATTGAAAGACAAAGACCACGATATGGTACCCGATAAACGCGATAGTTGTCGCGGAGTATATGGTGCAATTTCCAACAATGGTTGTGAATTGGGATTTTTAGGAACCTCTATGAATTACCCAGAAATCGATGAAACAGAAGAAATCAAACCTGTTAATGAAATTACGGAAGAAGAGAAAAACGCTCCACGTCCTGAATTGGAACCTACTCAAATAAAAGGTGCATCTGTGATTGCAGGAACAGAAGATTTTGAGCCTGTTGAAACCGTTGATACCGCTTTATTTGATGAAAAATTAAATGATTTACCACTAGATACGGCTTATTTGGATCAAGTTTTGGCGCTAGAACAAGCGAGAAAAGATTCTATGGCGAATGTTATGTCTACGGAAAAATTAAAATCTTCTGCAAAAACGGTTGCTTCAGCTCCTGCAACTCCAACTAAAACTAGTTCAACACAAAGTAACACTAAATCAAATGCTCCGGCACCTGCAGTTGCTCCTAAGGCACCTGAGGTTGAACAGACTACAGCTCCTGCTGCAACGCCTGCACCTGCTACAGGTACTGCTAACGCTACGACTCAAGCGCCGGCTAAAACTCCTGCTGCAACACCAGCGCCAACAGCGAAAAAAGCAACATCAACTGAAACTTCCGCAAAGAAAAAGAAATCCGTAAATGATGAAATGACGGATTTGATGAAGAATTAATCCATTTTTGATTGAAACAAATTTTCCCCGAGGGAAGGAATCACAATCCGTGAATCTCCTTCCCTCTTTTTTATATCTTCTAATACCTGAACAGGATATCCAATGGGTTCATCACTCAGATCAAACGTGCCATAATGCATAGGA
>JACCDS011718607.1_pt1 | contig 32621 bp, 26 predicted proteins | sample 7446441 | NCBI WGS metagenome assembly JACCDS01 (sample SAMN15323445, study PRJNA562643) | freshwater metagenome | isolation source: river surface water | place: USA:Blue River Watershed | collected 2017-08-17
GCTGCTCAAGTAACGCGTCCGTCCGCCGCGCGCGTTTGCCGGATTTGCCCGGCCGGTTTTCCGGCCGGGCTTTTTTGCGCCCGCCGCCGCCGCCGAGCGCGCGCTTGTGCGCCCCGCCGTTTTCCGCCACGCCCAACCCCATGGACGCCGTCACCGCCCCCGCCGCCCCGCCCGCGCCTCTGGCGCCGGCGCGCCCGCGGGCGCCTTGGTGGCCGTGGGCTGTGCTCGTGCTCGCCGGCATCGCCGCCTACGCGAACTCGTTCCGCGTTCCCCTGCTCCTCGACGACGTCGCCTCCATCGCGGAAAACCCGTCCCTCCGCCGGCTCTGGCCGCTCTCCGAGGTGCTTTCCCCTCCCGCCAACGTCGGCCTCGGCGGCCGCCCGCTCGCCAACCTCGCCTTCGCCCTCAACTACGCCGCCGGCGGCACCGCCGTGGCCGGCTACCACGCCGTCAATCTCGCCCTCCACCTCGCCGCCGGCTGCCTGCTTTTCGCCCTGCTCCGCCGCGCGCTGCTCCTGCCGGCGCTCGCGCGTTTTTCGGCGCCCGCCGCGGAAATCGCCGGCGCCGCCGCCCTGCTTTGGACCCTCCATCCGCTCCAGACCAACGCCGTCACCTACCTCTCCCAGCGCACCGAGGTCATGATGGCGTTGCTGTATCTGGCTACCTTGTACGCCAGCCTCCGCGTCGCGACCGGCGCCCCGGCCCGCTGGCAAATCGCCGCCGTCGCCGCCTGCCTCGCCGGCATGGCGACCAAGGAAGTGATGGTCACCGCCCCGGTCGTGATCTTCCTCTTCGACCGCACCTTCGTCGCCGGTTCGTTCCGCGCCGCCTGGGCGCAACGCCGTTCCCTCTACCTCGGCCTCGCCGCCACGTGGGCGCTGCTCGTGTTTTTGCTCGCCGATGTGCACGAGCGCGGCGTCGGTTACGCCGCCGTCAACGCCTGGCAGTACGCGCTCCTCGAATCCCGCGCCGTCCTGCTCTACCTCAAGCTCGCGGTTTGGCCCTCGCCCCTCGTCTTCGACTACGGCCCCGCCGTCGCGCCCGCCTGGTCCGCGGTTTGGCCTTTCACCCTCGGGCTCGGCGCCTTGCTCGGCGCCCTCGCCGCCCTCTGGCGCCGCGCCCCGCGGCTCGCGTTTCCTTTGCTCTGGGTGTTCGCGGTGCTCGCGCCGACTTCGAGCTTCGTCCCCGTCGGCGCGCAGCCGATGGCCGAGAGCCGCATGTACCTGCCGCTCGCCGGTCTCGCCGCCGCCGTCGCGGTCGGCGCCTACGCTTGGTTCGGCCGGCGCGGGCTCGTCGTCGTGGCCGCCCTCGCCGTCGCCGGCGGCTTCGCCACCCGCGCGCGCAACCACGACTACCGTTCCGCGCTCGCGATCTGGACCGACACCGCCGCCAAGGTCCCGACCAACGCCCGGGCCTTCGCCTCCGTCGGCGCCGCCTGGCTCGAAGCCGGCAAACTCGAGCACGCGATCCCGCTCCTGCAACGCGCCCTGCAGCTCGACCCGCTCGCCGCCGAGGTGCACAACAACCTCGCCGCCGCGCTCATCGATGCCGGGCGTCCGGCCGACGCCGTCGACCACTTTACCGCCGCCCTGAAATTGAAACCCGGCGTCGCGAGCACCCATTACAATTTCGGCAATCTCCTGCTCCAACTCGGCCGCGTACCCGAGGCAATCGCCCAGCAGCAACAGGCCCTCCTCGCCCGCGCCGCGTTTCCCGAAGCCCAATGCGCCCTCGGCAACGCCCTCGCCGCCGCCGGCCGCGGCCCAGATGCCCTCGCGGCCTTCCGCGCCGCCCTCGCCCTGCAGCCCGATCTGCTCCCCTCGCACTACGGCCTCGCCAACCTTCTCGCCCAAACCGGCCAACTCGCCGCGGCGGTCCCGCACTTCGAAGCCACGCTGCGCGGCGCCCCCGGCGCCTGGGAAGCCCATTTCGCTTTCGGCAACGTGCTCGCCCAACTCGGCCGCTCCGCCGAAGCCCTCGCCCGCTACGACGAGGTACTCCGGCTCAATCCCGGCTACGCACCGGCAGTCGCGAATCGCGACGCCGTGCGGCAGGCGGCGGTATCCGTCCCATCAGTCCCATAGGTCCCATGGGTCCTATAAGACCTATAGGACCTATAGCCCGAGCCACCTCACTGCAACTTCAGCGGCATCCCGCGCAACCGCGAGATCAGCTCTTCGAATACGGCTCCGGTCGCCTGCTCGCGCACGTCGGCGCCGGTGCGGATCGTCTTGGCCGGTGTGAAATCCTTCAGCAGCGCGCAGTAGTCGCTGTTGACCATGATCCCGAGCAACTCTCCCGTCTTCGCGAGCACCAGATCGCCGCGTTTCGGCGCGAAGTCCCCGAAGACCCGTTTGAAAAGCCGGTTGTCGACGCGCACGAAGGCCGGGTCGGAAGGGTCGAGCTTGAAGCCGACTTCGCCGTAGCCGCGGCCGCCGCCGTCGATTAGCACCGCTTCCGGAAACTTGAAGGGATCCGCCGCCAGCGGGTAGGCCTTCGCCCCGAGCGCGGCCACCTGGGCTTCGTCCAACGGCAGCGCCACGATCCGCGGATCGTGCCGCAGGAAGTTCAAGGTCTTCGCCGCCGACCGCGCGCCCCCGCGGCCGAGCTCCGCGGTGATCGTTTCCCAATCGACGCCGTTTTCGTTCAGCGAAAACACCGTGTCGGCCAGATGCACGAGCGCGTACACTTGCTTGCCGTCGTTCACCAGCAGCGTGGACGCTTCCTTGCTCCGGTTCGTCGCGCCGAGGAACCCTTTGCGCGCCGCGGCAAACGTCGCCGTCACGCGGTTCGCGCTGAATTCGTGGAAAATCACGTTGGCGTTGATCGGCCGGTGGTCGCGGATCTCCTTCGAGAGCTCGACGGACTTTTCCGCCAGTTGGCCGACGCCCTGCGCCAATTGCACCGTCGTTTCCTGCACCCGCATGCGTTCCGTGCGCTCGAGGGCGACCTGGCCTTTGAGCGATTCGGCCGTTTCCCGCAGATTCTTCTTTTCCTGCTCCGAAACAACCACCGCCATCGTGAGGCCCTCGATCTGCCGCCGGGAATCGGATTGCTGTTTCTCCAGGGCCGCGAGCGCGACCTTCTGCCGCTCCGCCTCGGCCTGCTTGTCGGCGAGCTCGCGTTGCAGCTGCGCCAATTGCTCTTTCGTCATCGTCGCTTCCTGCGCGGCGGAGCCGAGTTTGCGGTTCAATTCCGCCGCCATCCGCTGCGTTTCCGATAACGTCGCCGCCACGGCCGTCTTCTCCTCGGCGAGCCGGTTGCGCTCCGCCTGCACCTGGCTCAGGCTCTGTTCGCGCGCCGCCAAGGTCGAGTCGCTCGCCGCGAGTTTCTGCGCGAGCTCGTCGCGCACCGCTTTCTCGTCGGCCAGCGACTGGCGCATGAGCTCGACGAGATCCTGGTCCTTGGAGACCGCGTTGGCCGCGAGTTCCGGCACCGGCGCCTGCTTGGCGCGCGGCGGTTCCGCTTTCTCCCAGCGGGTCAGCGCGAGGAGATTGAGCAGGAGGAAATCGCAGATGATGAGGAGCAGCGTCCGGTTCATGACGTCGTCGTGCCGCGGACCGCCGCGCCCGAGTCGTTGCCCGTGCCCTGGCCGTCGAGGATGAGCCGGTTCTTGTACGGCCGCACGTGGCGGATCTTGACGAACGCCACGCACACGATGCCGAAGAGATTGGAGGAATAGGCCGCGAGCAGATTGGCGTCGATCAGGCCGAGCACCTGCAGCACGAGCGCGGTGGCGGTGCCGCCGATACCGATGTAGAGACCGCCGTCGAAGAGGTTCTCCTCGTTTTCCATCAGCCGCAGTTTCACCAGCGGCGGCACCGCGAGCCGGGCGATCTCGCGGATCTTCATCAGGCAGGCGAAGTACATCGCGACCTGCAGGGCCGCGAAAAAGCCGATCGAGAGCAGCGTGGAGGTATCCATAATGGGGGCGGACGGGTTGGGGGTTGAAGCCGGGGAATTCGTGACCGCGATGAGCACGGGCAGACGGACCTGAAATTCGGAGGGCGACGCCGCCTTCAACATGTAGGGCTCGCTCGCGAGCACGAGCAGCACGGCAAAGATGAAAGCCAGCGCCCCCGCCTTCATCCGCCCGAGCGAGGCCGGCAGCATCGCGGTGCCGCTCGGCGCCACGAGCCAGCGGTCGAGGCCCCGCAGCACGAGCCACACGCCGAGCAAAAAGCCGAGGTACTTCAGCCCGAGCATCAGCTGCGGGTGCTGCAACGCGAGCTCCGCGCCGGCCGAGACCGCGCGGTGGCCGCCGCGGTTCACGGGCACTTGCCGCAGCAGCAATTGTTTCACCGCCCCCTGCCCGCTGCCGAGCGCCAGCGTCAGGTCCTCCAGCCCGGTCTTGCCATAGGCGATCAGGTAGGCGGCCACGCGGTCGGCCGAATCGGAAAACAGCGCCGCCGCATAGATCAGCGGCAATTGGTCCGGCGCCACCCGCGCAAGGTGCGCGTACTCGCCGACGCTGCGCACGCTCTCGGTGCGGCGGAGCAATTCCGCCAATTGCGCCCAGTCGAGGCGCCGGCCGAGCGACAGCAGGTCGATGCAGAACGGTTCGAGCGCGCCGAGTTCCTTGTTCGCCAAGGCCTCGTCCGCGAGCCCGCGCAACTCGCGTTGCAACGACGGCGAAAAATGCCCGCCCTGGTACAGCAGGCTCGTCAACAGCAGCAGCGAATCGAGCGGCTGCCCGCCCGGCCGCGTCGCCGGCACGAATCGCCCGGTCTTCGTGAGGTCGCGGAGTTTCAGCCACGCCTGCACGCCGGCGGATCCCGAAGGACCAAGGTAGGCGCGGAGCTTTTCGCGGGCGCGTTCCGGCAAGATGAAGGTCAGCACCGGCGTACTGCCCTTGCGGGCCGGCTCCGCGCGAAGATTGAAGAGCGGATCGAGAAACGGGTCCCACCCGCCCCACGCCGTCAGCCCCGGCTGGCGCGTCGCATAGCTTTCCAGCGCGGCCGCCAGCGCCGGCACCCGCGGATCGTCGGTCGTCTTGGCCGCCGCGAGCACGAGCCCGGCGGGACCGATTTTCTCCACGTCGACGAGGTCGCGCCCGTACGCGCCGAGCGTCGGCGTGCCCTCGCCGGCCGCGCGCAGCAGCGCGGGACTCACCGACTTCAGATTCACCGGCAGCAAGAACGCCGCCACCGCCACCGCCACTCCCGCGACGAGCATCGCCGGAGCCGCGAACGGCGAGCGGCGGACACGTTGCTCCGGGGTGGTTTCGGTCATGCGTCGAAGAATTTTATTTGCCGGCGGGAAAGGGCAAACCCACGCTGGTCCTTTTCCGACCGATGTCGCTGCGAATTGTTCACTACAACGAACCGGTACTGCGCAAAAAAGGCGATCCGGTGTCCGCGTTCGACGCCGCGCTGGCCCAACTCGCCGACGAAATGATCGCCACGATGCACGCCGCCGCCGGCATCGGCCTCGCCGCCCAGCAGATCGGCCGCGCCCTCCAGCTCTGCGTCGTCGATCTCCGCGATGCCGACGCCGAATTCACCTGGGAACTCGACGGCGCCAAACCGCCCCTCGATCTCTTCATGCCGCTCGTGCTGGCGAATCCGGAAGTCAAAGTCGTGAAGGGCACCGAGGAAACCGTCTACGAGGAGGGCTGCCTCTCGTTTCCCAAGATCCGCGGCGACATCGTCCGCCCCGACGCCATCGTCGTCACCTTCCAGGACGAACGCGGCACCCCGCATATCCTCAAGTGCGACGGTCTCTTCTCGCGCTGCATCCAGCACGAGGTCGACCACCTCAACGGCGTCCTCTTCATCGCCCGCATGGAAAAGCCGGTCCGCGAGGAAATCGACGAAGCCGTCAAGGCCCTCGCCAAAGCCACCAAGGCCGCGGCCGCGAAAGCCTGACCGCTCCGGCCCGCGGCGCCGCGGCCGTTTCGCCCTCCGCGTTTTGCCGATTTCCGTTTCCTCGATTTCCGTTTCTTCGATTTCCGTTTCGTTGATTTCCGTTTCTTCAATCCCGTTTCCCCAATCCCTTTTCCCATGACTCAAATTCAAAAAGCCGACGGCATGAACTACGCCCCCCAGGGCAAACCGAGTCCCGTCGTCAAAGCCGGCGAATTCGGTTTCGCCGCCGCGCACCTCGACCACGGCCACATCTACGGCCAGTGCAACGGCCTGCTCGAGGCCGGCGCCGAATTGAAGTGGGTCTACGATCCCGATCCCAAGAAGGTCGAAGCCTTCGTCGCCAAATACCCCCAAGCCAAGGTCGCCCGCGCCCTCGACGAGATTCTCGCCGACGGCTCGGTCAAACTCGTCACCGCCGCCGCCGTGCCCTGCGACCGCGGCCCCCTCGGCATCCGCGTGATGGAAGCCGGCAAAGACTACTTCACCGACAAGACGCCGTTCACTTCGCTCAACCAACTCGACGCCGCCAAGGCCGCCGTCGCCCGCACCGGCCGCAAGTACATGGTGTACTTCTCCGAGCGTCTCCACGTGGAGTCCGCGATGTACGCCACCGACCTCGTTGCCGCCGGCGCCATCGGCAAGGTCATCCAGGTCATCGGCCTCGGGCCGCACCGTCTCGGCAAAGCCAACCGCCCCGCCTGGTTCTTCGAGCGCGCCAAGTACGGCGGCATCCTCACCGACATCGGCAGCCACCAATTCGAGCAGTTCCTCACCTACTCCGGCGCGACCGACGCCACCGTCACGCAGGCCGCCGTCGGCAATTACGCCAATCCCGACAAACCGGAATTCGAGGACTTCGGCGAAGCCTCGCTGCTCGGCGACAACGGCACCTCCAACTACATCCGCGTCGACTGGTTCACGCCCGCCGGCCTCGGCACCTGGGGCGACGGCCGCACCGTCATCCTCGGCACCAAGGGCTACATCGAGCTGCGCAAGTACCTCGACGTCGCCCGCGACAAGGCCGGCGACAACGTCTACATCGTCGACGACCAGGGCGAACGCCACGTCAACGTCGCCGGCCAGGTCGGCTTCCGCTTCTTCGGCGAACTCATCCTCGACTGCCTCAACCGCACCGAGAAAGCCATGACGCAGGCCCATGCCTTCAAGGCCGCCGAGCTCTGCCTCCGCGCCCAACTCGCCGCCCGCAAGATCGCTTGAGCGCGCGGCTTCGCCGCGCGCGGTTGAAAGTTGAAAGACTCAGGTTGAAAGACCGGAGCCCAATCCCTGTTTCACAACCGCGTCCGATCGCGCCGACCGGCTCAATCTTTCAACTTTGAACTTTCACCTTTCAACCGCGGGCACCGCCCGCCTCTCGCGCGCTTGCGCGCGCCCATGAGCATCGCGACGCGCCAGGGCGACGACGGCACCACGGGCCTGCTCTATGGGCAACGCGTGCCCAAGGACCATCCGCAGATCGAGGCCGTCGGCGCCTTCGACGAGCTCAACGTCGCCCTCGGCGCCGTGAAACCGTTGCTGCAGCCGGCCGTCGCCCGCGACGCGGAGATCGCCGCCCTCCTGCTCGCTGTGCAGAAGAATCTCGTCGCGCTCATGGGTGAATTGGCCTGCGCCGAGGCCGACGCCGCCCGCTACGCCGCGTCCGCCTTCGAGAAACTCCACGCCGCCGACCTCGCGCGCCTCGACATCGCACTCGCCGCCCTTGAGGCCCGCGGCCTCCGCTTCGACGGCTGGGCCACGCCCGGCGCCAACGCCCGCGCCGCCGCCTTCGACTCGGCCCGCGTCGTCGCCCGCCGCGGCGAGCGCCGGCTCAGCACCCTGCCCGCCCAAGGCCGCAGCGTCCGCCCCGAACTGCGGCAATTCGTGAACCGCCTCTCCGACTTGCTCTGGCTGCTCGCCCGCGAAGCCGAGCAATAAAACGTCCGCACGCCCTCGGGGCGCCCGGCTCAATGCGCGTGCGCGGGCTGCGGGTCCTCGGCGTTGAGTGTTTCCCGCTCGATTTCCGCGGCACGGATCAGGCCGTGCGCGCTCGATTTGCCGGTCAACTTCACGCACATCCGGTCCATCATCACATAGACGATCGGCAGCACAAAGAGCGTGAGGAAGGTCGCGATCGTCAGGCCGCCGACCACGACCAGGCCCATGGAGTTGCGCGTCTCGGCGCCCGCCCCGCTGGCAAACGCGATCGGCACGGCGCCGAGCACGGTCGAAATCGACGTCATGATGATCGGCCGGAACCGCACGACACTCGCCTCGTAGGCCGCGTCCGCCGCATTGCGGCCCTCGACCTGGAGCTGGTTGGCAAACTCGACCACCAAGATGCCGTTCTTCGCCACCATCCCGATGAGCATGATCAGCCCGAAGCGGGAAAAGATGTTGTCGGTGATCGGCGTGCCGAAGAAGCGCGTGCAATAAAGCACGATCAGCCCGCCGGACACCGCCAGAATGATGCCGGAGAAAATCGTGATCGGGTGGATCCACGATTCGAACTGCGCCGCGAGCACGAGAAACGTGAACAGCAGCGCGAGGCCGAAAAGCAGGTACGTGTCGCTCGCGCTCTCGACGAAGTCGCGGGACTCGCCGTCCCAGGCGAAGGCGTAACCGGGCGGCAGGAGTTTGCGCGCTTCCTCGGAAAGGATGCGCACGCCGTCGCCGATCGTGGCCCCGGGCGCGAGCTGCGCGGAGACCGTGACGGAACGGAGCCGGTTGAAATGCGGAAAACTCTCGGGCACGACCGTCTCGCTGTAGGTGACGAGATTGCTCAGCTGCACGAGCGCGCCGGTCGAGGATTTGACGTAGAGCCGCGCGAGGTCGGCCGGGCTGGTGCGGTTGGCGTCCTCGACTTGGAGGAGCACGTCGTACTGCTCGCTGCCGCGCTGGAACTGGGTGACGCGCCGGCTGCCGAGCAACGTTTCCAGGGTGGCCGCGACATCGGAAACCGGAATGCCGAGGTCGGCCGCCTTGGCACGGTCGATTTTGACGTCGATCTGCGGCTTGGTCGGCGAGGGATCGATGCGCGGGACCAAGAACAGCGGGTTCCCCCGCATGGTGCCGAGCAGCTTCTGGCCGATTTCCTGGAGCTTGTCGAAGTCGCTGCCCTGGAGGACGAGTTGCACGCCGGAGCCGAAGCCGCTGCTCCGCCGGCTGCCGCCGAAGGGCCGGACGGGCGAAGCGGCAGCCTGGCCGCCGGTGATCTCGCGGCGCAGCTGCCCGCGCAGCTCGTCGATGATGACCTGGGTGGTGCGGGTGCGCTGTTCCCACGGTTTCAAGGTCGCGAAGATGAAGGCGCGGCCGTCTCCGGTCCGGTGATACGTGCGGTCGATTTCCGGCAGCGCCAGGGCCATCTGCTCCATTTGCTGCGAGTACATCCGGTTGTAGTTCGGCGTCGCCCCGACCGGCGGCACGAACGTCATCGTGAAGACGCCGCGGTCTTCCGCCGGCGTGAGTTCGCGTTGCAGCAAGGTGTAGAGGTAGGGTCCGGTGAGCGCGAACGCCAGGGCGCCGGCAAGAACGAGGAAACGGAAACGGATCGCGCCCTTGAGCAGGCCCTCGAAGACGGTGTTGAGCAGGCGGAACGCCGGCTCGGTTTTGTCGTAGAACCAACCGTGCGACGCCTTGCCGTCGACGATCTTGGACTTGAGCAAACGCGACGAGAGCATCGGCGAGAGCGTCAGGGCCACGAAGGCGGACACCGTGACGGAGATCGCGAGCGTCAGGCCGAACTCGTAGAACAGGCGGCCGGTCTGGCCGGACTGGAACGCCACCGGCAGAAACACCGCGGCGAGCGTGAAGGTCGTGGCGATGATGGCAAAGGCCACCTGCCGCGCGCCGAAGATCGCGGCGTGGATCGGTTTTTCGCCCAGCTCGATCCGGCGGTAGATGTTTTCCAGCATCACGATCGCGTCGTCGACGACGAGGCCGACCGCGAGTACGAGCGCGAGCAGCGTGAGGATGTTGATCGTGAACCCGAGCGCCTGCATCGCGGCGAAGGTGCCGATCAGCGAAACGGGAATCGCGACCAGCGGCACGAGCGTCGCGCGCCAGTCGCGCAGGAAGAGAAAGATCATCAAAATCACGAGCACCGAGGCTTCCCACAGCGTCCGGTAGACTTCCTTCACCGACCGCGCGACGAAGAGGCTGTTGTCCTGCGAGACCTGGACGCGCACGCCCTCGGGCATGTCGGCCTGGATGATCGGGATCAGCGCCTTCAGGCGGTCGGCGACGTCGAGCAGATTGGCCTGCGATTGCCGCAGGACGGAGACGCTGACCGCCTGCCGGCCGCGGAAGTAGGTCCAGTTGCGGTAGTCGTTCGTGCCGAGTTCGACGCGGCCGACGTCGCTGAAGCGGACCTGGTAGCCGTTGCGCGAGGCGAGAATGAGATTTTCGTATTCCTGGGGCCGGTCCATGCGGCCGCGCAGGCGGACCGGGAACTCGCGGGCCAGGGATTCGATGCGGCCGCTGGGCAGATCGACGTTCTGCTGGCGCAGCGCGCGTTCGAGGTCGGAAACGGTGAGCTGGTAGGCGGCGAGCTTGGTCGCATCGACCCAGAGCCGCATGGCGTAGCGCTGGCCGCGCAGCTCGATGCCGGCCACGCCGGGAATCGTCTGGATGCGCTGCACCACGAGGCGCTCGACCAATTCCGTGAGCTCGAGGCGGGAGTGTTTTTCGGAATTGAAGGAAAGGGAAAGGACCGGGTCGGCGTCGGAATCGGCCTTGGAAATCTGCGGGTCGTCGACCTCGGGCGGAAGCCGGCCGCGCACGCGGGCGACCTTGTCGCGCACGTCGTTGGCGGCTTCGTCGATGTTGCGGTCGAGATTGAATTCGAGGCTGATGCGCGAACGTTGTTCGCTGGAGCTCGAACGGATCAGCCGCAGGCCGTCGATGGCGGAGACTTCCTTTTCGATGACCTCGGTGATCTTGGATTCGACGACCTCGGCGGAGGCGCCGGGATAGACCGCGTCGATCGAGATGACGGGCGAATCCGTGCTCGGGTATTCGCGGACCGGCAATTTGTCGAAAGCCAGGATGCCGATCAGCACCACGAGAATCGAAGCGACGAGGCAGATCACCGGCCGCTTGATGGAGACGTCGGAAAGGATCATGGCGGGGAGTGGCGGAGCCGTCAGTCGACCAAGTTGAATTCCGCCCGCAGGGGCCGAGGCTCAAGCTTCGCCCCGGGAAAGAGTGCCAGCGAACCGATGCCCGCGCCCACGACCCTGGTCTTTTCGGAAAGCTCGCCCTTCACGGCCCGGACTTCGACGAGCCCGCGGGCGCGCAGCCCGAGCACAACCGGCACGAATTCCGCGACCTGGTCGCCGTTCAATTCCTTCACCGTCACGATCTGCGGCCCGCGTTGCTCGATGAGAATCGCGCCTTCCGGCACGGCGAGCGCGCCCTTGCGGACCTCGAGGACGATCTCGATCACGGTGAACATGCCGGCCTTGAGCGCGGGCGTCGGCTTGGCGAGATAGCCCTTCACGGCGCTGGAGCGGGTGTTCCGGTCGATGACGGAATTGACGAAATAGACCTCGCCCTCGGCCGCGGTCGCATCCTCGACCGTGGTGGAGCGCACGCTGAACGGCGTGCCGGCCCGGACCTTGGACAGGTAGCGTTCGGGGATCTGGAACTCGACCTTCAGCCGGCTCAGGTCGTTGATCACGGTGATGACCGACTGGGGGTTGACGTAGTCGCCGGCGGACAAGGTGCGGGATTCGACGATGCCGTCGAAGGGCGCCTTGATGTCGGTGCGCGCGAGGCGGACCTTGAGCAATTCGATGTCGGCCTGCGCGGCGCTGTATTCGCTGCGGGCGCGGTCGTAGTCGGCCTGGGTGTTGGACTGCGTCTGGCGGAGGTTCTCCGCGCGGGCGAGATTCTGCTTGGCGAGATCGTAGCGGGATTCGGACTGGGCGAGTTGGGCGCGCAGTTCGGAGTCGTCGATCTTGGCGAGGAGGTCGCCTTTGCTGACGCGTTGGCCTTCGGCAAACTGGATGGTGCGGATGAGACCGGCGGTTTCCGGGCGGATCGTCGCGGTTTCGTTGGGCGCGAGGGAGCCGACGACGCGCAACGTCTCGGCGAGATCGCGGCGCATGAGATTCGTGACTTCGACCGGTTGGGCGGCGGCGCCGCGGCCCCCTCGCCCGCCGCCTTTGCCGCCTTCCTTGCCGCCCTTGGCCTCGCCGGAGCCGGTCGCCTTCGCCTTTTCCTTGGCTTTGCCGCCCTCCGCGGGCGGCACGGCGGACTCCGCGCCGAAGCCGGCGGCGGCAGGTAAAACGAGGGCCAGCAGGGCGGCCAGAACAGCGGAGCGGTGTGTCATCAGGAGAGCAAAAAGGGGCGGTCGGCGGAGCGAAATATCACCATCGGCATCGTCCGCCAGACGGGCCGGAACTGCAATCGGTGCGCCAGATTCCCTCCCGCGGGGGCGCATGAACAATTTCGGCGGAGCAGGCCGCGACTATGAATCAACCGACGAGCTTCCCGTAGGCCGGAGCGTCGAGCAACGCCGCCACCGCCGCGGGATCCGCCAGTTTCAAACGCAGCATCCAGCCGTCGCCGTAGGGGTCGCGGTTTACGGTTTCGGGGGCGCCGTCGAGGGCCACGTTGACGGCGAGCACCGCCCCGGCGAGAGGCGCATAAAGGTCGCTGGCGGCCTTGACGGATTCGACGACGCCGAAGGTGTCGCCCGCCTTGAGCACCGCGCCGATTTTCGGCGCCTGCACATAGGTGATGTCGCCGAGCGAATTCTGCGCGTAGTCCGTGATGCCGATGGTCACGGTGCCGTCGCCTTCATCGCGGACCCATTCGTGAGACTTGGCGTAGCGGAGCTCGGCGGGGATGTTGCTCATGCGGAATCCGAAGGAGCCGGCTTTGCGGACCGAGCTCAAGTCAAACCCTCGGTTTCCCGCCGCCGGATTCAGTTTTTCTTCAGCGGCACGAACGGCGGTTTCACGAGCAGGAGCGGCAGCTTGGTCCCGCGGATGTCGACGGCCAACGGCTGGGCCGCGGCGGCCGCGGTCACGAGCGCGGAGCCGATCGCCTCGTTGAGGATCGGGGAAAGGGTCCCGGAGAGCACGCGGCCGACCGGCGCCCCCGCGGCATCGAGGACCGGCGTGTCGGCGCGGACAATGCGGCGGTCGCCGGTGCGGAAAAACACGACCTGGTGCGCGCCGCCCTGCGTTTTTTCGGCGAGCAGCGCGGCGCGGCCGACGAAGTCCGCCCCTTTGTCCAACTTCACCGTCCACCCGAGTCCGGCGGTCAGGGGCGAAATTTCCGCCGTGATCTCGTGTCCGTAGAGCGGATACCCGGCCTCGAGCCGGAGGCTGTCGCGGGCGCCGAGCCCGGCGAGTTCCAGGCCCTGCGGTTGCCCGGCGGCGAGGAGCGCCTCTGCCAGGGCCGGCGCATCGGCGGCGGCGTGGTAGAGTTCGAAGCCGTCTTCGCCGGTGTAACCCGTGCGGCTGGCGAGGCAGTGGATGCCGGCGACGGTCGCCTCGGAAAAGTGGTAATACTTCACGAGGCCGAGTTTCGCCCCCGTGAGCGACTGCACGATCCCGGCCGCCTTGGGTCCCTGCAAGGCGAGCAGCGCATAGTCCGCGGAACGGTCCGTGATCTTCACGTCGAACGCCGCGGCCTGCGCGTGGATCCAGGCGAGGTCCTTGGCGATGTTGCCGGCGTTGATGCAAAGGAAGTAGTCCTCCGCGCCGCGCATGTAGACGAGCAGGTCGTCGACGACGCCGCCGTCGGGCTGGCACATCGGCGAATAGAGCACGCGGCCGGGAAACAGTTTCGCGACGTCGTTCGTGACAAGGTGATTGAGGAAACGCCCCGCCTCCGGCCCCTGCACATCGACCTCGCCCATGTGGCTGACGTCGAAGAGGCCGGCGGTACGGCGGACCGCTTTGTGCTCCTCGAGAATGCTGCGGTACTGCACCGGCATTTCCCAGCCGGCGAAGTCGACGAGGCGGGCGCCGTGCGCCGCATGGAAATCGCGCAGAGGCGTGCGTTGGAGTTCGCTCATGTGGTCCCGAGTTAGCGTTCCGCGCCGCGGCGGCGGCAAGGCTGTTTTCCGGCTCCGGCCGCGGGCGGAAAAGAATTCGCCACCCGGACCCGGGCCGTGATGAATCGCCCCGATGCCGTTCGCCTACTGGGTCCACGACCTCGATCCGTTTGTGGTGCGTTTCTCCGAGAACTTCGGGATTCGCTGGTACGGGTTGTCGTACCTGCTGGGGTTCGCCGTCGCGGTCGGGCTGTTCCACCTCTACCATCGCCGCGGCCGTTCGCCTTTCGGCAGCAACACCATCGCCGATCTCATCACCTACATCGTGATCGGCGTGCTCGCCGGCGGCCGGTTCGGTTATTTCCTCCTCTACCAAGCCCACGCCATTCCGGGCGACCCGCTGCTCGTTTTCCGAGTCTGGGAGGGCGGCATGGCGAGCCACGGGGCCTTCGTCGGCGTCGGGCTCGCGCTGCTGTGGTGGTGCCGGAAACGCCAGGTACCGTTCCTGCAGGTCGGCGATCTCGTCGCCACGGTGGCGCCGGCGGGCATCTGCCTCGGCCGCATCGCCAACTTCATCAACGGCGAACTCTGGGGCAAAATCGCCGACGTGCCGTGGGCGGTGATTTTCCCGCAAAGCGGGCCCGCGGGGAAGGCCCTGCACCTGCTCCAGCCGCGGCATCCCTCGCAACTCTACCAGGCGGCGCTCGAGGGCGCACTGCTCTTCGCCTATATGCAGTTCCGGTTCTGGCGCCGCGATCCCGCCAAGGCCACCGCCGGCCGGCTCAGCGGCGAGTTCTTCATCGGCTACGCGGTGCTGCGGATGATCGGCGAGCTCTTCCGCGAACCGGACGCGGCGCTGCTCTTCGGGCTCAGCCGCGGCACGTTCTACTCGATCTTCCTGATCGCGGCCGGCGTCGTCCTTATCGTCCGGAGCCGGCCCGCGGCCCGCTCTTGAACGCGAACGGCCGCCGGCAGGACCGGCGGCCGGAAAGACGGAGCGGGCCCGAGGCCGCGCTCAGCGGTGGTCCTCGAAGGAGAGATCGTCGTTGCCCTGGCGCAGATCGGCCGGGCCGGTCTCGGCCGGAGCGGCGGGCGCATGCGCGGTGGCGCGGGCCCCGGCACCGCGCGGACCGGCGCCGGACTTCGGCGGGCGCTTCAGGCGGACCTCGACCTTCGGCGTGACCGGCGTGGCGGCGACAGCGGCCGCCCCGAGATCGTCGGTGGCTTCGCTGCCGCGGGCCATGAGCAGAAGTTCGCCGACGGCGAGCCGCACCTGTTCGGCCTGCGCCTTGAGTTCCTCGGAGGCGCCGGCGGATTGCTGCGCGAGGGCGGCGTTGTCCTGCGTGATTTTGTCCATGCTCGCGACGGCGCTGTTGAGCTGGCCGATGCCTTCGCTCTGCTCGTGCGAGGACTGCGCGATCTCCGCGATGCGTTCGTCGAGCAGGCGCGTCTTTTCGACGATGGCGGCGAGATTGGTCGCCATCTTCTCGCTGATGCGCACGCCCTGCTCGCTCTTCTCGGTGGAGGCGGAAATCTTGTCGGCGGTCTCGCGGGCGGCGCCGGCGCAGCGTTGGGCCAGGTTGCGGACTTCGTCGGCGACGACCGCGAACCCGAGGCCGGCCTCGCCGGCGCGGGCGGCTTCGACCGCGGCGTTGAGGGCGAGGATGTTGGTCTGGAACGCGATCTCGTCGATCGTCTTGATGATCTTCGAAATCTCGACGCTCGAGCCCTTGATCGCGCTCATCGCGGCCTTCATCTGCTCCATGTCGGCGGCGCCGGCGTCGGCCGTCTGCCGCGTCTGGTTGGCGAGCGTCTTGGCGTTCTGGGCGTTTTCGGAATTCCGGGACGTCATGCTCGACATCTCGTGCAGCGAGGAACTGGTTTCCTCGAGCGAGGAGGCCTGCTGGGTGGCGCCGGTGGCCATCGCATGGCTGGCGGCCGCCACCTGGGCGGCGGAGCCGTTGGCTTTTTCGGATTCGACGGCGAGCCGGGCCGCGACCGCGGTGATCCGGCGGCTCACGCCGCGGATGATCAGCACCGCAAAGACCACGCCGAGGACGATGCCGGCGACGGTCACGGCCAGCACCACGACTTCGTTGCGTTGCTGGTCCGTCCGCGCACGCGTTTCCAATTGGTCCTGGAACCCGCGCACGGAGGTTTTCACCCGGCCCAGGGTCGCGGTGAACTCGGGCGCGAGCCGGTTGATCCGGTCGCCGACGATGCGGTCCCGCTCCTGCTTGGAGGCGACGACATCCTGCAGGCCCTTCGCGTAGGTCACGGCCGCTTGCTGGAGGGCCGCGAGCAGCGCCTTCTTGGCGTCGTCCTTGAGGGTCGCGTCGAGCTTCTCCATTTCCAGCTGCTCTTTCTCCATCGCCTGGATCTGCGTGACGGTGACTTTGAGGGCGGCGTCCGCCGCGACCGCTTTTTGCGGATCCGAATCGAGCAAAAATCCGTTCACCAGACTGGTGCTTTCAAACAGGGCCTTCAGGCCGTTGGAAATGCGGAACGCGGCGCTCATGTCGCCCTGGGTCTGCGCCTGTTTCAGCATCTGCTGGAGGCCGTCGGCGATGGCCTTGGACTGCGGCACCAAAACCGTCTGCTCGACCGCTTGGCGGGCCCGGTGGTTGGCGACGAGTTCGCGGAACGCGGCGTCGTAGGCGGCGAGCAATTGGCGCGCCTTCGCGATCTCCTGCGCGCGCTCGCGGTCCTGCATGAGCTTGGCCGCGGCATCGAGTTCGGCGTTGAGCGTTTTCCCGGCGGCGTCGACCGCCGCGATGCTGGCGTCGGAGCCGGTGGCGAGGAAATCGTTCACCTGCAGTTTCACGCCCTGCATCGAGGATTCGAGCATGGCGGCGGCATAGGTTTCCCGCGCGCTTTCGGAGAGCAGGGCGAAGCGGCGCCCGGCCCCGTTGACGGCGGTGTAGGCGATCACGGCGACGACCGCGAGCACGGCGAAGGACAGCCCGAAGCCGAGCGTGATTTTTTTGCCGATGGTCAGGTTTTGGAACGACATGGGAGGTGGGGCGGCCGGCCGGGGGGACGCCCGGCCGGGCGTTTTAGCTTTCGAAGACGAACTTGATCGGGATCGAGACCTTGATCGCCACCGGCGTGCCGTCCTGTTTCGCCGGTTTGAATTTCCATTTCTTCAAGGCGTTGAGCGCCGGTTTCTCGAACGCCGCGTTGGACGATTTTTCGACTTCGGTGCCGGAGACATTGCCTTGTTCGTCGATGGTGCACTTCACCATCACGAGACCGGACACGCCGTCGCGGCGCAGTTCATCGGGATAGTCGGGCGGCACGGTGCGAACGGGAACGGGCGGCTCGGCCTTCGACTGGGCGAAGACCGGCGTGAGCAGAGCGGTGAGGAGGAGGAGAACGGTAGGTACGAATTTGCTCATGGTTGGATATATGGATCGCGGGTGAGCTTCGGCACAGGCCGTCGGCGACTTGAGTAGTTTTCGCCCGGTGCATGCGGGGAATGCGGCATCGGGCCGGGGAATTTACCGGGGATTCATTTTCCCCGTCCGGCCGGGGCGCGGCGCACCGCCGGCGAATCCGCCCCTTGCGAGCCGACCGCCGATCCGCCACGGTTGCCCTTCCACCATGTCCCCGGCCGTCGCCGCTCCTCCCCTGCTCTTCGCCGTCCTGGCGTTCAACGCGAACAATCAACTGGCGGTGCGCCGGCTCGGCTCGAAATCGGGCCTCGCCTTCACCGGCAGCGACTTGGCGATGGCGACCGCGCGGCTCGAAGGCGCGTTTCCGACCCACACGGCGGTCGCCGAATACTTTTCCACCGTCGCCGGCGGCCGCAGCTACCGCGTCTGCCTGACGCAGGTGCAAGGTCCCGCGGCCGATCCGGAAATCGGCTTTCGCGCCCTCGACGATCTCGCCGCGGACCCGGGGGCGCTCGCGCCTTCGCTGGCGGCGCTGTTGCCGGAGCTGGATCCGTTTCTCGTCGAGATCCCGTACCTGCATCTCGGCGAAAACGATTTCATCTACAAATTCCGTCCCGCCCAGGAACGGAACACCGCCATCTACGCGCAGGACCCGGCCGCCGGCGCCCTCTACCAATCGCAGCTCTGCGCCGCGATCAAGGCGCTCGCCCGGCGCCACGAACGCACCGCCGCCGATCCCGTCACCCTCGATTTCGGCGCCGTGCAGTACGTGATCCCGAGCCATTTCGGGTTTTGCCTCGGGGTGAAAAACGCGATCGAGAAAGCCTACGAGACGCTCGCGGCCCACCCGGACCGGCGCGTCTTCATGCTGTCCGAACTGATCCACAATCCGTTCGTGAACGAGGATCTCCTGCGCCGCGGCCTGCGCTACCTGCAGACCGACAAAGGCGTGCCCTACCCCGCGACCGACGCCGCCGGCCGGGCCACGACGCTCTGGGAAACGCTGACGCCGGACGACATCGTGATCATCCCCGCCTTCGGCGCGACGGACGACGACAAGCGCCGGCTCGTCCGCAAGGGCATCGCGGTTTGCCAGTACGACGCGACGTGCATGCTCGTGGAGAAAGTCTGGAAGGCCGCGCGCGCCTACGGCCGCGAAGGTTTCACCGTCGTGATCCACGGCAAACACGAGCACGAGGAAACGAAAGCGACGTTCTCCAACACGCGCCGCTTCGCCCCCGCGCTCATCGTGCGCAATCTCGCGGAAGCGAAACAGCTCGGCGAGATCATCGTCGCGCGCGGCCCGGAACGGCGTGCGCGTTTCGCCGAACTTTTCGCCGGCCGCCATACGCCGGACTTCGACGTCGACCGCCACCTCGAGCGCGTCGCCGTGGTCAACCAGACCACGCTGCTGATGAACGAGACCCTCGCCATCATCGAGCTGCTGCGGGGCGTCTTCCGCGAGCACACCGGCGACGAGCGCCGCGTCGGCGGCAGCAGCAGGCGCGACACGCTCTGCTACGCGACCCAGGTGAACCAGGACGCGCTGAGCCGCGCGCTGGCGGGGCCGCTCGACGCCGCCTTCGTGCTGGGCGGGAAAAATTCCTCCAACACCTACCAGCTGTTCCGGCTCTGCGAACAGCAGCTCGGTCCGCGCGCCTACTTCATCCAATCGGAAGCGGGAATCGTTTCCGCGACCGGGGTCGACCACTACGTCTATGGCGGCGGCGGCAAGGGCGGCACGGAGCTGCGCGCGCTCGATATGGCCGGCGGGCCGAAACGGATCTTGCTGACGGGCGGGGCCAGTTGTCCCGACGGGATCATCCAGCAGGTGATCGCGCGCATCAACGGCTTCTTCCCGCCGGAGCGCCTGCGGCCGGTGGCCGACGTACTCCGCGACCTCGAAGCCGCGGAGTAAACGGTGCGGAACGCGGGCGCCGGCCCGTCGCCGGCGCGGGCGCTCAGAAGCGGATCGACATGCCGGCGCGCACGCCGTTCTGGTTCGAGAGATCGATCTTCGTCGCGTACGTCGTGGACGAATTTTCCACCGACTGCGTGTAGCTGCCGGCGGATTGGAAAACGGCACCCGCGTAGAAACCGGCGCGTTCCGTCAGGTCGAATTGCACCGTCGCATCGGCGTAGTAGCCGGGCAGCAGCTTGTAGTCGGCATTGGTGACGGTTTCGGAAATCTCGGCGCCGAGCTCGGGCTGGAAGGTTTGGGTGACGGTGTAGCTCGCGCCGGAATAGACCAAGGCGGCGCCGAGGCTCACGCTGGCTTTGAGGCGGTTGGTGATCGCGAAGAGCAGCGTCGGACCCACGCGCATCGTGTAGTAGGCGCCCTTGAGTTTCCAACGGTTGGTGACGCTCGTGTCGTTGGTGAGCGCGGTTTCGGTCCGGCCCGCGGGCTGGTTGCCGATGAGCACGGAGGTGTCGGAGGTGAGCGTGCGGATGCTGCCGTCGTCGTTGAGCAGGGGGTTGCCGCTGGCGTCGAGGACGTTCTCGGTCGAGGTGCTGGGCGAGGAGTACGGCGGCGCGGGCGGCGTCTGGCCGAAGAGGGAATAGAAATCGGTCAGCGTGCGCATCGTGGCCCGCACGCGGTCCTCGGTGTTGGCGGCGATATCGTTGAGCGAAAGACCGGCGGTGAGGTTCCAGGCGACGCGGCCGCCGAAGAGTTTGCCCATGTCGCGGTGCATGGCGATGTCCATGCCGGCGCTGCTCGCGCTGTCTTTCTCGCGGACCGAGGTATCGATGACGTCGGCGGAATAGGTGCTCAACGCGAGGTAGCCGTTGGCGGTGAGTTGGCTGGAATCGATGTAGCTCCAGGTGTTGGTGCGGCCGTCCGGGGCAATCGGGTCGAACACGCGGGCGCCCGATTCGGGATCGATCACCGGGTTGCCGGCGCTGTCGGTGCGGCCCACGGCGCGGCTGTCGGGCTGGACGGTGCCGTTGTGGTAATTGCGGCTGAGATTGGCGCCGAGGAGGGCGCCGGGATCTTCGGGCGCGGAGATGCGGCCCTGGCCGGAAAACTGGGTCTTGGCGCCGCTCACATAGCGGAAGCCGAAGGTGACGGTGCTCTTCGGCTCGTAGATATATTCGTCGAGATTGCTGAAATCGGGAATTTCGACGGGCGGACCGCGGCGTTCCTCATCCTGGGCGTAGGCCAAACCGAGGGTCGACGCGAAGGCAACGAGGGCGAGACGAAGGAGTTTCATGCGTTGGGAGGGCCCCAATGGGACGGGGCGAGCGGGAAAATGTTGCACGAACTTCGCGGCCGCCTCCGGCGGCGTCAACGCGAGAGTTCCGGCGGGCGGAGGTCCGGGCCGGACCGCGGCGCGGGCGGCAAAAAAGAAAGCGGGCGGTGCGACCACATTTCGCACCGCCCGCCGTTTCTGAACTTTCACACCCCTGACAAATTGTTGCGCGGGCCCGAGGGCGCCGGCGTTTCCAAACGTTGGCTTGAAGGCAAGGAGACCGAACTTCCGTTTTACCTGCCGCGCCTGATGACAGAGTCACCGGCGCGGCGGCAAATCGGTTGCCCGACTCCCCGGCTCAGGCCGAGGCCCCGGCCATTTGCGGCACCGCCACCGGCGCCTTGGACAAGGTGTTCTTCGCGTCGTCGATGGAATCGCAGAACGTCCAGCCGCGGGTATCCTCGAAGCCTTTGCACTCGGAGATGATCTGCGGATTGCCGACGAGCACGAAGTGCATCGCGAGGTCCCGGCAGGTCTGCATCGCCTGGAAGAGCAGCTTGATGATGCCCATGTGCAGGGACTTCACCTGGTGGATGTCGATGACGACCTTGTTGAAGCCGGCGTCGACCGCCTCCGCGAATTTGGGTTTCAGGTAGGTCGCGGCTTCGGCGAGCACCGCCGGCGAGCAGACCTCGGGCAGGCGCATCACCATGAGATCGCCGTTGACGGCGTAGTAGCGCTGGGAGGTGTCGAGGTTCATGGCCTTGGCGGCCTTGGACTCGAGTTCGCTCATTTCGATCGGCTTGGTGATGATCGCGCTGAAGCCCATCGTCTGGGCCTGCTGCTGCTGCGCGACCTCCGTCTTCACGACGAGCGCGAAGACCGGCGTGTACTTGGTCTTGAGGTTCGTCCGGAGCATCCGGAAGAACGTAAACGCAGCGTCCTCGGGCAGGGAGAGACTGACGACGATGAGATCCGGCGTCGCCTTGGTGGCGCAGTCGATGGCTTCGCCCTGCGTCGCGACGCCTTTGATGCGCCACGGCGTGTGCTTCAGGCCTTCCTGGATCTGCTGGATGATCGCGGGCTTGTCCTCGACGACGAGGATGTCGGCCGGATCGAGAATGGATTTGGCCTTCGCCGGGCCCTCGTTGACGGGCTTGAGGTCGATGACGCGGCTGCACTTTTCGATCAGCACTTCTTCCTTGAAGGGCTTCACGAGGTAGTCGCGCACGCCGATCTTGGCGATCTTGAGGACGTTGTCGCGGCCGCCTTCGGCGGTGAGCATGATGACCGGGATGGCCTTGAGGGCCGGGTCGGACTTGAGCTTGGTCAGCATCTCGACGCCGTCCATGACGGGCATCGTGATATCGAGCAGAATGAGGTCGGGCGTTTCCTTGGCCGCGACGGCGAGGCCTTCCACGCCGTTGGCCGCCTCGAAAATTTCGACGTCGAACGGCTTGAAGGCCTTTTTGACGATGATGCGGACGGTCTTCGAATCGTCCACGGTTAGAACTTTGTAGCGCATGGTGGAGGAAGTAGCTTCAGCCCTGGTCGTCGGACTTCATGAGGATGTCGGCGACCACGCGGTGTTCCGCGCAGTCGAAGAAGTAGACGTGTCGTACCGCCGAGCTGATGGGCTCGATGGAGAAATTGGTGCCGCGCAAAATCGACGGGATCGTGAGTTTGCAGGGATAGCCGGCGTCGCAGAGACCGTTTTTGAAACTGCCGACCGTCATGTTGGTCATCTCGCCGATCGCGTCGTTGATGACTTCGTCGCCGGCCTCGTCGAGTTCCTGCTCGGTCATGCCGAGGAGGTGGCAGGTGCAGAGCCGCGCGAACGCGAGGTCGAGGTGCAGATAGACGAGTCCGTTGACGTCACCGAGGAACCCGACGGTGCCGACCACCTGGGGCCGATCCGGGGGAGTGAGTGACTTCGATGCCTGGGGGGCATCGGCCGGCGTACTGAAGGACGGCTCGCGGCCGACCATCGTTTTGAAAACATCGGTCACGGCGCGATTGATGTACTCTCGAATCAGCGCTTCGGTAATTTCAGCGGTGGCGGGCATGAGATCGGCAAGGTTGCGGGTGAATAAGTGCATATCGGCCGTTTCCCGCCGTGGTTTAACGGCGAATACACGCGAATCGGGGAAATCTTGCGGCGCGCGTTCGCCCGCAGGTCCGGCGGCAATCCAAGATCCGGTCCGCGCAGGAGGGATCCCGCGGCTGTTTCCCGGAGGTCGGGAGCGCTTGGCCGAGTGAAGAGCGCGGGGCCGTTCGGTTCCGCAGATGGCGGAGCGCAGAACGATCGTCCGCGCCTCGGCGGATCGATCTCTCAACCCTCAGCTTTCAACTCTCAACTGCCTGACCCCGGCTCAGACCTCGGACTCGACGCCCGCGTCGATCGGGTCGCCGGCGTCGCGGTATTCCTGCAACTTGTTGCGCAGGGTCCGGATGCTGATGCCGAGCGCCGCGGCGGCCTGCGTGCGGTTGCCGGACGTTTGCCGCAGCGCCGCGCGAATCGCCTGCTTTTCCAATTCCTCGAGGCGCAGGACCTGGCCGTTGCCGTCGGTGAGCCCGGAAGTCCCGCCCGCGGCCGGCGCGGCGCCGTCGTTGACGATCCCGACCGGCTCGGTCTCGCCCCACGGGGCCATGGAATCGGTGTCGGTCGCCGTCAGATCGCCCGGCAACCCGAGCGCCGCCGCGGAAACCGGCCGGCCGGATTCGGACAAAATGACGGCGCGCTCGACCGTGTTTTGCAGCTCGCGGACGTTGCCCGGCCAACGGTAGCCGAGCAGGGCCGCGCGCGCGGAATCGGAAAAACCGGTGACGCGGACGCCGTGCTTGCGGGTGAACCGCATGAGAAAATGATCGGCCAGCAACCCGATATCCTCGGTGCGTTCGCGCAACGCCGGCACGTGGACGGGGAACACGTTGAGCCGGTAATAAAGATCCTGGCGGAATTCGCCCTTGGTCACGTTGCTCATCAGGTCGCGGTTCGAAGTCGCGATGATGCGGACGTTGACCTTGATCGTGCGGCTGCCGCCGACGCGCTCGAATTCCCGTTCCTGCAAGACGCGCAGCAGCTTGGCCTGGAGGCTCGGGGGGATTTCGCTGACTTCGTCGAGCAGCAGGGTGCCGTTGTTCGCGAGTTCGAAGCGGCCTTCGCGCCGCTCCGTCGCGCCGGTGAAGGCGCCGCGTTCATGGCCGAAAAATTCGCTTTCGATCAAAGTTTGGGAAACGGCGGCGCAGTTGACCTTGATGAACGGGTGGCCGCGCCGGGGGCTGCGCCGGTAGAATTCGCGCGAGATCATTTCCTTGCCGGTGCCGCTCTCGCCGGTGACGAGCACGGTGGCGTCGGTCGGCGCCACGCGGTCGATCAACTGCCGCAGCCGCGTCATCGCCGGACTCCGGCCCACGAGGAGCGCATCTTCATCGTCGGGATTGTCGCTGAGCAGGTTGTTGACCTTGACCAGCTGCCGGTAGGTCTGCGCCTTCCGCAAAATGACATCGATCTGCGAAGGCGAAAACGGCTTCAGCACATAGTCGAACGCCCCGGCGCGCATGCAGGCGACGGCGGACTCGATCGACCCGAAACCGGTCACCATCACCACCAGCGGCCGTTCGGGAATCGTGGCAACCTGTTCGAGAAACTTGAGCCCGTCGCCGTCCGGCAACCGCAAATCGAGCATCATCAGATCGAACTGCTCGCGGGCCAGATGCGCCTGCGCCTCCGCCAGACTGCCGGCCACGCTCACCGGCAATTTATGCCGCATGAAAATGCTCTGGAGGAGATTGCGGACGACCAAATCGTCTTCGACGATCAGGATTTTCTCGAATGACATGAGCGGGCGTCGATGGGGGGCGAAAAGCGGAGTTGAGCGCGCCACTCAAATGAGCCGACCCGGCCGATTCAAACAAATGTTCACCCCGCAGCCCCGGGGGTTTCCGCCTCAGTAGCTTCCGCCGAGCAAAAGACCGACCGCCTGCTCCACTTCCGCCGGGTTGAAGGGTTTCGGCAGGTAGCCGCAGCGGGCATCGGCGCCCCACCCCGCGAAGTGCGAACGGTCCTTGCCGCTGGTGATCAGGACCCGCAGGTCGGGGGCGAGTTCGCGCAGCCGGCGGCCGATGGCGATCCCGTCGCCGTCGGGCAATCCGGCATCGATGATGGCCAACTCCAGCCGCGCCCCGTCGGCGCGAAAACACTTCAGCCCCTCGATGCAGGAACGCGCCCGGATCACGGTCCGGCCAAGGCGCCGCAGGATCATCGTGATCAGCCCCGCGACGGCGTCGTCGTCCTCGAGCAACAGAATGGCGCGCGGCAGCAGGGGTTCGACCGCGGTCGCGGCCGGCACCGGGGCAAAACCCCAGGGATTGGGCAGCGCTGGAGCGGGCATGGCGCAGGCAACGGCACGGTCCGGGAAATCTTGAGCGAAAAGTCCTCAAGTTCGGCCCGGGGCGACCGATTCCTGATTAGCCATGCGTCTCCTCTCCTTTCTCTCCGATGTCGAAAAATCGCTCATCGCCGAATCGCCTGTCGTCGACGGCGGGGCCTGGGACTCGATCCGGATGGTGAACTTCAGCCACGGACTGGCCCGCCTGACGCTGACCCCGCGGCCCGCGGCCGACCTCCCCTACCCGGGCGGCTCCATTTTTCTCCAGGCGTTCGTATTGGCGGACGGCTCGCTTTGCCTCAAAGCCAACCTGAGTTGGAAGGGCAGCGAAGCGTTTCCGGTGATCGCGGTCTATTCGACCCCGAACACCAATTGGAAACTGGAATCCTCCCGGGTCGCGTCCGCGTGGCTCGAAGGTCCGCCGGCTATGGCCACGATCACGCCCGCCGAAACGGACGCCGGGCTTCGGCCCTTGGCGATGGCGACGGGTTGATCCCGCCGCACCGCTCCGATAGCTCTTCAAACTCCGGCCGCTGCCGGAGTTTTTTTGTGTTCCTCGGGATCGGGTCCGACCTCGAAGCGAGGCGGGCGCGGCGCGAATTGGTTCCAACGAATTCCCGGCGGTCCGACCGGAACGGACGTTGGCACCGTGAATTGGAAAAAGACCGCTTGGGCCTGCATCTCTGGAGATGCGACCATGCCGTCCGCGCCTCGGCGGCCGGAGCACTCAACCCACCTTTCAGTGTGCGCCGGCCGGAGGCCGGATCAGCCGACCGCGCTGAGCTGCCGCCGCGGGGCCGCGTTCGCGTGGCCGTAGGCCGGGGCAATCAGGTTCAGCCGGCGGCGCGAACTCTGCATGGTGCCGAGTTCGGTGCGGGCGGCCTCGATCCGGGCCTCGAGCTGGGCCGAGCTGGCGTTGCGCTGGGCGCGGATCTGCCGCAGTTGCCCGGTCAGCTCCGCTCGGCCGCGAATCGATTCCGCGTGGGCGGAAAGAAATTCCAGCAACGGCGCGCAGCGCCCCTGGATTTCGGCGGCCGCCGCATAGTCGCCGGCCCGCAGCGCGGCGCTCTCCTGGTCGGCCAGGTCGGCGAGCGCGGTCACCATCCGCGCGCAGTCTTGCGCGGTTGCGGTCATGGTCAGGCGACGCCCCGGATATGCTCCACGGAACCGCCGTCCTGCTGGGACAGCATCTGGGCCCAGGCATCGCGCAACTCGCGCACGAGCCGCTCGACCTCGATCACGGGTTCGACCTGTTTCCGGATATTCGCCTCGAGCAGACGCCGGTTGTGATAGTCGTACAGCCGATGCATCGTGCGGGCGAATTCTCCGCCCACCTCCAGATTGAGGCCGTTCTGCAGTTCGCTGATGATGGCCTGCGCCTTGAGCAACTGCGTGTTGATGGTCTCGATCCGTTTCGGATCGTCGGTCCGCTCGAAGGCGTCCCGCGCCAGTGCGAGGGACTTGAGCGCACCGTCGTAGAGCATCAGGACGAGCTGCCCCGGGCTCGCGGTGAGAATAGCATTGGCGCGGTAGGTCCGCGCGTAGCCGGTGGCGACCATGGGGTCGGGCTCAGCTCTGGTCTTCGCTCAGGTCCGGCGCCTGGAGAATCTGCTGCGCCACGGAGCGCAACGTCTCGAACGACGGATAGGAAGAGTCCGCGGCCAACTCGCGGCCGCGGGCGACAACCTCGGGACGGATCTCGGGCTGGCGCGCCAATTCGGCGCGGAGGAAAGCGGCGCTCTCCGTCGAAATCCGGTCCGGACGCGGCGCCAAGGGGCGCGCTGCGGTCTGTCCCGCCGGGGCGACCAAATCGGGCCGGACCGGACGGTCGGTGGAAGAAGTAGAGGTAATCATTGGCTAGTTCGGAGGACGTTACGGTCAGCCGCTGATGGTCGGATACAGGGGAACGCCGTTGAGGATTTTGAGGAGATATCGGACAAAAAAGACCGGACTTTAGCGATTTGCGGCGGCCCGCGCCAATTCGGGATCGGCCGCGGCGCTCAGCACCGGCGGCAACGTGGCGAACATCGCCGCGGCGGCGTAAGCCGAGAACCGCGCCGGCGACTGGAGGACCGTATGGGTCAGGTCGGCCGGCACTCCGCGCTGGTCGGAATCGAGAAAATGGCGCCGGGCGGCATTGGCGACCGCGACTTCGTCGGAGGAGAAGACATTGTCGAAAGTCCAAACCAGCCGCTGGCCGTCGATCGAAGCCAGTTTCGCGCGGAAGCCGATCGCGATCGGCCGGTACGCGCGGTAGACGGTCACATCGACAAAGAGCACGCCGTCGGCGGCGTACTCGCGCTGGAGGCGGGTGAAGAGATCGGGCGGCAGGGCCGAAGCCGAGGAAAACGCCTCGACCCGGAAACGGCGCAGGCTGTCCTCCCGGGAAACATTCACCACCTCGAAGCGGTGCGTGCGCTGGAGGGCGTTGGCGATTTCGACGTCGAGTTCCGCGGCCGTCTCGGCCGGCGCGACCTGGCCGCTCCACACCGGCAGCACCACCACCCGGCGCAGGCCGCCGAGGTTGGGCTCGCTCATGAGATTCTTCGGCTCGTAAAACGGCCCCAGCCGCGCCGCATCCCGGGGGCCGGGATGCATGCAACCGGCGAATCCCGAAATCGCGGCGGCCGCCGCCCCGCACGTCATCAAATACCGGATACCGGTTGTTTTCATCACCGGGAAAGTTGGCCGATCATGCCGTCGAGCGCGGTCTGCTGCTGCTTGATCTTGGATTGGGCGCTTTCCATCGCGATGAACGCCGACTCCAGCAGGGAACGCTGCTGCGTCAACCGGCGGTCGATGGCGGCGATCTGTTCGTCGAGACCGGAGTTCGTCTTCGTCAGGCGCTCTTTCTGGTCGTCGTTCTGCTCGAGGATCTTGTCGAGAAACGTGTCGAACTTCGCCGCAAAGCCCGTGGTCGCGGTGGTGAAGAATTCGCCGACGTCCGTGGTCGAATTCTGGAGCGCGTCCGTCAGCAGGGTCGCGTTTTCCACCTCGAGTTCGTTGGTGCCCGCCTTGAAGTCGATGCCGAGGTCGTTGAGCCGCGTGATCGACCCCGCCAGGCCGCCGATCGAGGCGAAGGCCATCGTGCGCAGCGACCGCGACCAATCCTGGATCTCGCGGTTGCCCGCGAGCGCGGCGGTCGTGACCTTGCCCTTGCCGTCGGACGAGACCCGCGTGTTCGTGTCGATGAACTGCTGGACCGAATTGAAGCTTTCGATGAAGGCGTCGATCTTGCCCCGCATCGCGGTCGCGTCCGCCGCCACCGCGATCGTCTCCGTCGTTTCCGACTTCACCTCGACGACGAGGCCCGCGATCCCGTGCGCCGAGACATCGAGCGAGTTGCTCGCGGAGGAGAGCGTGTCGCCGCCGTTGATCGTGAACTCGGCGTTGTCCCCGCGCGCGAACGTCGTGCCCGACGTCAACCCGAGCGCCCCGAGCAGCCCGCCCGCGGATTCGCTGACGGAAATCCCGAGGTCGCCCGTGCTCTCGTTGGCGAGCTGCACGCGGTCGTTGACCGCGTCGTAGACGGCGCTGACGCCGGCGGCGGAATTGTTGATCCGCTGCAGCACGGCGGAGAGGGAGTCGGTGTTGACGTTGTAGGCGATGCTCGTGCCGTTGATCGCGAAGGTGCCGTTGCCGGAACCGTCGACCGCCGTCACCGCCGTCGCGAGATTGGCGTTGGCCAAGGTCGCCGAGGGCTTGAGCACCCCGAGTTTTCCGGAACTCTCGACCGTGGCCGTGCCGTTGTTGCCGAGCTTGAGCGCGCGGAGAAAATTGGAGGTGTCGTTGGCGGCGCCCAGCAGCACCGTGCCGCTGCCGCTGGTCAGACTGACTTTGTCGTTCGTGGCGTCGTACGCGGCCGTCACGTCGCCGCCCGTCGCCGTGGCGATCGCGGTGAACACCGTCTCCAGGGAATCGGTCAGGGCGACCGCGACCTGCTGGCCGTTGACCGTGAACGTGCCGGCGGTCACCGCCTGGCTGATCGGCAGATTCGCCACCGTCAGCGCCGAAACGTCCGCGCTGGCCGCCAGGGGGCTGCCGCGGTCGTTCGCGCCGGTGAGGGTCGCGCTGGTGGCCAGCTGGGAGACCGCGATGCGATAGGAGCCGGGCGCCGTATCGGTGGCCGCCGTGGCGCCCCAGGTGGAACCGGCCGTGCCCGAGGTCGCCGTCCGCTGCCCGAAGAGACTGCCGGCTTTCAAGGCGGCCGCGGCGTCGTTCAACGTCGTGAGCCGCGTGCCCAGCGTGCCCAGCAGCGAGTTCTTCGAGACGTTCTCGATCCGCTCGGCCTCCAGCCGGGCCGCCGGGGCGCGCTCGAGCTCCATGATCTGGTCGGTGAAGGTCTTCCAATCGAAGTTGGAAGCGAGACCGGCGACTTGGAGACTGGTGGAAGGCATGGCGGAAGGAGAAAAGGGCGGGACTGCCCGCTCCCTATATCGGCACGCGCGCAGTCGGCTTGAGGCCGCCGGGGTTTAGAAAAAACTTCGGATCAAACGCAGATAAATCTTGCACAATCGCGTAAAGGTTTACTCGCGCCGCGACGATAGCTGGTCCTGTCGGGACAAATGTCCTGACCGGCGCGATCCGGAGCCGCTCCCCCGGATACGAATGTGACACGGACGTCACGCTTAGCATCAAGGAAGATCATCATGTCAGTTGTCATCAACACGAACTTCGCTGCCACCGTGGCGGCGAACAACCTCGCCGCCTCCAACGCTTCGTTGCAGAAGAGCCTCAACCGGCTCTCCAGCGGCTCCAAGATTGTCACCCCGGCGGACGACGCCGGCGGCCTGGCCGTCTCCATGAAATTGTCCGCCGCCGCCCGCCGCCAGGGCGCGGTCACGACCAACATCGGCAACGCCGTCTCCTTCCTGCAGACGCAGGACGGTGTGCTCAAAGTCGCCGGCAAGGTGCTCGACCGCATGGGCGAGCTGAAGACCCTCTACGCCGATCCGACCAAGAGCTCGAGCGATCTCGCCAACTACGACTCGGAGTTCACCGAACTCCAGACGCAGCTGAGCGACCTCGCCACCGAGGAGTTCAACTCCGTGTCGCTCTTCGGCAGCGGCGACCTCAGTGTCAGCGTGACCGAAGACGGCGCCACCTCGGTGTCGATCCTCGGCCGCGACCTGTCCGGCACCGCCGCAGGCATCGGAGCCCTGACGGACACGGGCGTCGCCTCCCTCGGCGACATCGACCTCTCCGACATCACCACGGCCATCCAGCATGTCGCCACGTTCCGCGCCGAGAACGGTGCGGAACAGAGCCGCTTCGGCTTCGCCGCCGAATTGCTCACGGTCAACAAAGCCAACCTCGAGGCCGCCTCGAGCCGGATCACGGATGTGGATGTGGCCTCGGAATCGACCCAGCTCGCCCGCTGGAATATTCTGGTCCAGTCCGGCACCGCGATGCTCTCGCAGGCCAACCAGAGCACGCAGATCGCCCTCCGCCTCATCGGAGGCTAAGCGGGCCCGCCCTGAACCGCGGCGCGGCGGGAGCAGTTTCCCGCCGCCCGCCCGGGCCCCGGCTTCCCGCCGGGTCCGCCCAGGGGCCGTAGTCAGCCACTTTGCAGTGTCAGTCGTAAGTCCGCTCCGCCGGTCCGGTTCGCCGGGTCGCCGACGGGGCCGAGCCAGTGTTCGTCAGTTCATTGAAAGTTAATCCGACGGCTTGGGGAGCGTTTCCTGAACACACCCTGAGGTGGCGCGCTGCATTGCGGCAGCTCGTCCTGAAACTTTGCGGCACTTGCCGCAGACGGCGCGATCCGGCGCCGACCAAACCGGATACGTGGCGACGACGGACAGTCGCACCCATCAAGGAAACGATACCATGTCAGTCGTGATTAATACCAACTACGCAGCTACGGTTGCCTCCAACAACCTGGCTGCTTCGAATGCCTCCCTGCAACGGAGCCTCAACCGGCTCTCGAGCGGCTCGAAAATCGTGAACCCGTCGGATGACGCCGGCGGTCTCGCGGTCTCGATGAAGTTGTCCGCCGCGGCGCGCCGTCAAGGTGCGACCGAGACGAACATCGGCAATTCCGTATCCTACCTGCAGACGCAGGACGGTGCCCTCAAGGTGGCGGCGAAGGTCCTCGATCGTATGAGCGAGCTGAAGACCCTCTACGCCGATCCCACCAAGAGCTCCAGCGATCTCGCGAACTACGACTCGGAGTTCACCGAACTCCAGACGCAGCTCACGGACATCTCCGGGGAAACGTTCAACAGCGTCGCTCTCTTCGGCAGCGCCGACCTCTCGGTCGACGTGACCGAGGACGCGGCCACGAGCGTCACCGTCAAGGGCCGCGACCTCTCCGGGTCCGCGGACGGCGTCGGCACTCTGACCGACACCGGCGTCAGCTCTCTCGGGGACATCGACCTGAGCGACATCACCGATGCGATCGAAAATGTGGCCACGTTCCGCGCCGAAAACGGCGCCGAGCAGAGCCATCTTGGCTTCGCTTCGGAATTGCTGTCGGTCAACAAGGCCAACCTGGAGGCCGCCTCGAGCCGCATCACGGATGTGGACGTCGCATCGGAATCGACCCAGCTCGCACGCTGGAACATTCTGGTGCAGTCCGGCACCGCGATGCTGTCGCAGGCCAACCAGAGCGCGCAGAGCGCTCTCCGCCTCATCGGCTAATCCATCCACTCAGGGATAGTCCTGATTCGCCCAATCCTGGCCACCGTTCACCCGGTGGCCAGGCTACGGGAAAATCGGCGACCGCCCCTGCGGAGGCCCCGGTGAGTGCGGGGCTGGTCGGCGCAAGTCCATTCCCACGGACGCAACGCCTGCCGGTCACAGCACCTGAAAGAGGCAAACGATTCGAAAGAAACGTAGTTCAAGGCCCCGGCTCACAACCGGGGCCTTCGCGTTTTCAGGGGTCGGCGACCGCGGCCCGCGTTCGCGCCCGCCTCCTTCCCATTGACTCAACGCTTCCCCTCGCCCTCCTCTCCTCCGCCGCAATGTCCGACCCCGCCGCGCTCTTCGCCACCGCCGTTGCCCACCATCGCGCGGGCCGCCCGGCCGAAGCCGCGCCGCTTTACGAACAAGTCCTCGCCGTCGCGCCGGATCACGCCGATTCGCTCCATCACCTCGGCCTGATTTCGCTCGACCGCGGCGAGGCCGCCCGCGCCGTAGCCCTCCTGGAGCGCGCCGCCGCGCTGCTGCCGTCGAATCCCCTTGTCCACCACCGGCACGCCCTCGCCTTGCGCGCGCTCCGGCGGCCCGACGACGCTCTCGCCGCCTTCCGCCGCGCCCTCGCCCTCGATCCGCGGCTCGCCGAAACCCAGCACCAACTCGGCAATCTGCTCAAAGCCCTCGGCCGCTATCCCGAAGCCCTCGCCGTCCTTCGGCTCGCCGCTTCCCTCGCCCCCGACCGCGCCGCCGTGTGGCTCAACCTGGGCGTCGCCGCCCTCGAAACCGAGGCCCGCGCCGAAGCCCTCGCCGCCTTCAAACACGCCGTCGCCCTCGAACCCGATCGGCCCGAATCCCGGAATATTCTCGGCCACACCCTCGCCGCCGCCGCCCGCGGCACCGAAGCCCGCGCGGAATTCCTCGCCGCCCTGCAACTCCGCCCCGGCTACGCCCCGGCCCTCAACAATCTCGGCCGCCTCGCCCGCGCCTCCGGGCTGCTTCCCGAAGCCGTCGCGCATTTCCGCGCCGCCCTCGCCGCCGCCCCGTCCGCCGAAACCCACAGCAATCTGCTGCTCGCGCTCAACTACCTGCCCGGGCTTCCGCCCGCCGAGGTCTTCGCCGAACATCGCCGCTGGGCC
>JACCDS011828786.1_pt1 | contig 32571 bp, 33 predicted proteins | sample 7446441 | NCBI WGS metagenome assembly JACCDS01 (sample SAMN15323445, study PRJNA562643) | freshwater metagenome | isolation source: river surface water | place: USA:Blue River Watershed | collected 2017-08-17
ACTCACTAAGAGAATACTCTACTTTTGGTGGAACTGCTGCAAAGACCTCTCTTTTTACAACACCTGATTTTTCTAATTCTTTTAAATCATCGTTAAATATCTTCAAAGAACATTTAGGCATTAATTTATGCAGTTCCCCAAATCGCATAGGTTTTTCACGCAAATACCACAAGATTACTGTTTTCCATTTACCGCCAATAACATTTAATGTAGCAGTGATTGGACAAGACACTTCGATTTTTTTCATTTAATTTTATTCTAGAACTGTTTAATTAATGCAAATATTCACTTTTTGTTACAATACTTTACTTTTCGTTAGTTATTGCTCAAATGAAAAATTTTACGCAAAATTGCAATAAATTATCAAAAATCAAAATCTCATGAAGAAAATAATTCTACTCTCTCTCGTTTGCGTTTCATTAAAAATTAACGCACAAACAAATTTAGCAATGCTATACAGCAGTGCAGGCATGGAATATGGAAAAGCGAGTGCCGTTGATGCTTCAAATAATTATATCAATGGATCCCTATTTCAAAACACCATTAATGTAAACCCCTCAGGAACTACGAACCTTACAGCGCCAGGAGCAGCTACACAACTTGCTTTAACTAAATACAATTCTAATGGTCAATTGGTGTGGGCTAAACACATGGGAGGAACTACCACAAGCGAAGCTCCTCATGGCATTGGAACAGATGCTTTGAACAATATTTATGTTACAGGATATTTCGGTAGCACAACCTTAACTGGAGCACAAAATGCAAATTTCAATCCAGCTGGTGGTGGTACAATTTCAACCCAAGGTAATGAGGATATTTTTGTGGCAAAGTACGATAGTAATGGTGTTTATCAATGGGCTTTTGGATTAGGAAATACTGGACAAGAAACTCAAGAAAGGGCATGGGATATTTCTACTGATAATTCAGGAAATAGTTATGTAGTCGGAGGTTTTCATGGGACAATGAATTTCAACCCACTAGGTACTACAATGAACTTCTCTTTACCTGATTCAACTGCTGGACTTTTTATTGCTAAATACAATACAAATGGTATTGCACAGTGGGTTGTTATTTTGGATGTGAAAGGGAATAGTGTTTTTACAGAAACCTATGCTACATGTGATCTGGATGCTTTTGGAAATCTTTATGTAGCTGGTAATGTAAGAGGTTCAAATGTTAACTTCAATCCTTTAGGAACATCTACTTTGCTTAGCAGTGCTGGGCAAAATGACATATTTATTTCTAAATACAACGTTTCAAATGGTGTATTATCATGGGTTAAGAAAATTGGTGGAGCTGCACAAGATTTAGTTTCACCAGGAGCTTTAAGATGTGATAACAATGGCAATCCTTATTTTACTGGAAGATTAACAGGAACTGGTACAGTAAATTTTGACCCAAATGGCGGCACAACTAATGTGGTAAATTCAGCATTGTATATTACAAGTTATGACGCAAATGGTAATTTAAGGTTTGCAAAAGGAATGAATAGTGGAACTGGGGATGGTGGTCATAGAGTTGATTTTGACAACTTAAATAACGTTTACATAGCAGGTTGGATGAATGGCACAGCAACCTTTGGAACCATTAGTAAAACAGCCTTTTCTCCGACAGCTGACAATTTCCTTGCTAAATTCTCAAACGACTTATCTACATGTATTTGGGCTTTAAATTTTGGTGGCTCAGGTGCTACAGCCAATAACATTACTGCTGGCTTATCAGTAGATCATGAAAACAATCCAATTATTACAGGTCAACTTTACGGAACTAATGCGAATGCAAATCCATTGGGATCAACTGCGTTAACTCTATCAAGCGTTGGACTTAATGATTGTTTTGTAATTAAATACAAGACTGACGGAACTTTATGGGAAAGTACTTCAGTTGGAATTGAAACAATTCCTTCTTCACTGAATAATATCCATATTTACCCTAACCCAGTTGAAGATATCCTAACCATTAATTCAGAGGTTAAGTTTAAAGAATTGTCCATTTTGAGCATTAATGGTCAAACACTACTTAACAGAGCGTATGAGAGCGCAATTAATTTAAATTCATTACCTACAGGGGTTTATATTCTAAAATTAATTGACAATTCTAACCAAATCCACAATATCAAGTTCGTTAAAAAGTAAAATTAGCTCAATTACTTGGCTTATTTAGCCAATTCTCACCGTCCTTTTTCAAGTGCTGAAAATTGGCATTTTTTAAAATCATATCTAGGTTGGCAAATGGCAAGGTATATATATATATCCTTGCCAATTGCCACAGGGTGATTTTACCGTCTTTTTGATGTCTTTATACTATAGATTTATCTAATTTAATAAACACCTTTTGCGTTGTTATATGTAATATCATTTTTAAAAATCATTTAAATCATGAAAGAGTTACTTAACAATGCCTTAGAGCAATTAAAACAAGCTGATATTTTTATCGGCAAACACAATCACCGAAAGCAGGTATCCCTATTTGAAGTTGAGGATTTACCGGATATTGAGTTTAATGGATGTAAATCACTTCCCATTTACCAGGAAAAAATTTACGGCCCTTACAATCAGTGTAAAGCAAAAGCAGATGAACTTCTGAATAATTCACTGGATCATCCTGATTCAATTAAAAGGCAATTTGACCTTTACTGTTTTGAAGTACAAGAATTCAGGCAGCGGTACTTTCCCAAAGATTATGCGGAAGTGATGTTCCAAAGAATTCAGTTGCACCGTTCTAATCCTAGGGAGCTTTTACAGGACGATGCAATAAAAAAAAATTCTTGACTTTTTTACCATTCAATACCACCTACTAGAGCAGCTTGAAAAGTTATACTCACACAGAATCACCCACCTTGACAAATATAGTCAGAGACAAGCCGGTTTAAACCTAGCTATTGACCAATCCTTACCTACAAGGCAAGAACTATCAGCGTATCTATCAGGACAGCTGTCATTATTCCCTAAAGACAGCGGAATGACCTTAATTCAATGGAAACGTGAGAAGGTTGATTTCCTTGAACTTTTCTTATCGGTTTATGACAGCAAGGCTGTAAAAAGCATAGACGGTAAAAAGTTTAACAAGAAAGAATTCTTCGGATTGTTATCCTGGTTTTTCAATATTCAAATACCTAACCTAGAAAATTCCCTACACTCTATGAAACATCGCAAAATCGAACAAGCTCCTTATTTGGCAGAGCTTCAGCAACTTTTCGTTAATTACTTGAATCGGGATTAGAAAAAAATCTTCGTAGAGTCTATTGTAGAGTATACAATGGATGCTTGGAAGTCTTGCTAGCATTGCAGCCTAATTAAAATTACGGCAGTATGTGGCAAATCGAATCCAATGAAAAAACGAAACCCAGTATAAAATCACTGGAAGACAGAATCACAAAGCTTGAAGCGAAAATAAACAAGCTTACAGAGATACAGAAGGAACCACCGAAGGAAATGAAATACCTGGATGTCCTAGAAGCTGGAGAATTTCTAGGGCTATGCAGGGCGCAGGTTTACAAACTCATGAACAAGGGGCATTTGCCCTATACATACGTGGGTCGCAACCGGAGATTGATTCTTGCAGATATTCTCAAATACTGCGAAAAGAATTACATCCCTGCAAAGAAATCTATCATTTAACCTTCAATAATTCACTATGTCACTCAATAAAGAATCTGTACTAAATGCAACAAATAACGGTTTAAATGTTTTCAAGCATTTTCTTGGAAGCAAATTTTCAAAGGTTGGGAAATCCTTTAAAAGCCCTTTCTATCAAGACAACAAAGCATCATGCTATGTTTATTTTGATAAAAAATCTGGCGTTTACAAATTCAAAGATTTTGGAGATGCCGAATTCAGCGGAGATTGTTTCTTCTTCGTAAGTAAAATATTTGCGCTCTCATGTGATGATCGCCATGACTTTATTCGCATCCTACAAATCGTGGATGGGGAACTCGGCTTATGCCTAGAAGACAAAGACCAAAAGGTAGACCGTTTAATTCATGAAAATAAAGGTGAGGTAAAACGAGCCTCTCAATTACCGTCCATTCATGACGGATTTGAAACTGCAAAATCCAAACTCCCAATTCAAACAAGAGAATTCACGCCTAAAGAATTAGGCTTTTGGAATCAATATGGAATTACAAGCGAAGTCTTACATCAATTCAATGTTATCGCAATAGAACGCTTTATTGGAATAGGAAAAGACGGAAACGAATATGCGCTAGGTAGCACTGATGAACAGCCTATGTTTGGCTATCAAGGTAGAAGACACACCAAATTGTACCGTCCATTTTCAAAGCTGCGTTTCTTATACACAGGTGAGATGACTGAAAGCTATGTTTTCGGATTTGACCAGTTACCTATTCGAGGTGATGTTCTCTTTATTACCGGTGGCGAAAAAGATGTCCTCAGCTTGGTTTCTCATGGATTCCATGCAATATGCTTCAACAGCGAAACAGCTCATATACCTAAAAACTTAATTAGAGGGCTAGGTTATCGATTTAAACACATAACCCTACTCTATGACGTGGATGACACAGGAATTGCATCCATGGAAAAACATACCAGTTCACTTAAGGAATACCAACTTAAAAGCTTGAGGTTGCCATTGTCAGGCGATAAATCACAAAAAGACATCTCAGACTTTTTCAAATTGGGACACTCATCAGAGGATTTGATGATGCTGTTTCGTGAAATGTTAGACCAAATCTACGAAGACACTATAGCTGTTATGAAAAGTTGTGAAATAGATTTTGAAAATCCTCCCAAAGCACCGGAACCTCTATTGACGATAAATGATGTGACCATTGGGACACCTGGAAACTTAGTTTGCGTTGCAGGTTCAGAAGGTAGTGGTAAAACAAACTACCTGGGAGGGATTTTGTCCGGTGCAATTAAGCCCTATGGTATCGATGTCGATACACTTGGGACAACAATTAAAGAAAACATTGACCAAAGAGCTGTATTGCTTTATGATACTGAGCAATCAGAGTTCCAACTCTATAAAAATCTAACCTACATTTTAAGAAGGTCATCACTAGAACGTCCTCCTTCCTGGTTCAAAGCATTTTGTCTTGTAGGAATTTCAAGAAGTGAGCGTATGAATCTCATATTGGAATCTATGGACAGATTCTTTTATGAATACGGTGGTATTCACATGGTAGTAATTGATGGCATTGCTGACTTACTAGGAGCAGTTAACGATGAAGAAAGCTCGGTGAAGCTTGTAGAGGAGCTGTTTAGGATGGCTGCAATCTACAATACCGTTATTGTTTGTGTGCTTCACCTGGCTCCATCAGGGATGAAACTACGTGGACACCTTGGCTCCGAGGTTCAACGTAAAGCTGCCGGTATTTTATTGATTGAAAAGGACGATAACAACAACTGTAGCGTAGTAAAAGCCTTAAAAGTTCGTGATGGTTCGCCATTGGATGTTCCGATGGTAAAGTTTGGTTGGAGTAAAACCGAAGGTCGCCATGTTTACCTAGGTGAAAAGAGTAAGGAAGATTCAGATTTGCGCAAAACAAACGAACTGAAAGATGCCGCTACTGAAATTTTTAGAGATAAAGTCATTCTTCCTAATCAACAGCTAGTTCAAGCTGTGATGGAACAGATGGATGTAAAAGAAAGAACCGCCAGGGCCTATATAAAATTCATGCGAGAGAACGGAATCATCGAAAGAACACCGGAAAATCCGCAAGAATACCGCCAAATTACCCTACCTTTCTAATGAAATTCCCCTAGGATTCCTATGAGTTTCCAACGGAATTACCAGTTTAAGCCCCCCTTTCTGGTAAAACTCCCACAGAATTACTGTGGGAGTTTGTTTTTTTATACTAAGAATCTATCCTTCATTTTTTTAGCTAAAAAAGAGTCTAAAAAAATGAACATCGGGTAAAAGTAACGATATATTTTCCCTATTTTTGACCAAATTTGTACAAGTTTTAATCAATACAAAATGCTAGGATCAAAATTGAAAGAGCTGAGAGAAAATAATGGATTTGTTCAACGTCAAATTGCAGCAGAACTAGAGGTTGATACCGCATATATCAGTAAAGTTGAAAACGAAGAAAAACAATTGAGTAAATCGCACTTAAAAAAAATTTCTAAATTTTATAAAATACCAGAAAAAGAGCTTTTAACAATATGGTTATCAGATAAAATTATAGACTTAGTTAAAGATGAGCCAACAGCTAGAGAAAGTATAAATCTAGCACTAAACAATTATGAAAATAATCAGATCGTTAAAATTATCAAGTAAGACAGATGAGTAAAAGCAAATCTACATTTCAATTTATTGACTTGTTCGCAGGTTGCGGAGGATTTAGTGAAGGATTCTACAAAGAAGGGTTTAAATCTTTAGTGCACGTTGATTTTGATGAAGCTGCATGTTTAACACTAAAAGAAAGAATGAAGTTTTATAACTACCCAATTGATAAAATTGAGGAAAGTGTTATATGTGGTGATTTAACAAAAGTAGAAATTAATGAAAAAATAGAAAAGGTAGCAGGTAATTCAGAAGTAGATGTATTAGTTGGGGGGCCTCCATGTCAGAGCTTTTCAACTGTAGGAAGAGCACAAGATCCAAATTCGATGAAAAATGATCCAAGAAATTACTTATTTCAGAACTACCTGAACATTTTGGAGAAATTCATGCCCAAAGTTTTTGTTTTTGAAAATGTATCTGGATTACTTTCAGCTAAACCAAAAGGGAAACTCATTTTCCCTCAAATCATAAAAGAAATGTCTAAGCATTATAATGTTTGTGATGACCGTGAAACAATACTTTTGAATTCCGTGCATTATGGTGTGCCTCAAATTAGAAAAAGGGTAATAATTATCGGAGTTAGAAAAGATTTGAAATATAAAGCTAAAGACATTTACGACAGCATTATCAAAACTCATTACAGTCCAGAAATGGAATCTAAAGGCATAACGAATGGATTGAAAAAATATGTAACAGTGAAAGATGCAATATCCGATTTACCTAAATTATTCCCTGGAGAAGGTGGTAATGAAATGAACTTTAAACCAAAGAAGTTAAATGCCTATTTGGAGAATATTAGAGACTTGAATTTTAATAAGCTATATAATCACGAAGCGAGAAAGCACAATAATGAGGATAGAGAAAGATACCATTTACTGAGTAAAAATGAATGGCAATTGAAACACTTAGCAGAAGTTAGACCAGATTTAGTTCATCACGACCCTGAACATTTCGGAAACCGATACACAGTTCAAAAAAACAATTTGCCAGGCACAACGGTAGTCGCACATTTGTATAAAGATGGGAATTTATTTATACATCCCGACCATAATCAAGAGAGAACATTTACAGTTCGTGAGGCTGCAAGAGTTCAGTCTTTCCCAGACAATTTCATTTTCATGGGCTCAAAAACAAATCAATTTAAGCAAGTAGGCAATGCAGTTCCGCCATTAATGGCACAACAAATAGCAAAAGCCATAAAGAAGTTTTTATAAAACACTCAACTGACTAATGAATAATAATAAAATCAACTTTATAGATTTGTTTTGTGGAGCTGGAGGATTTGCCAAAGGGTTTGAAATGACGGGCAAATTTAAATGTATTGGCGGAATCGATAATAAACCATCAGCGATTGAAACACATAAACATAATTTCAAAGATTCAATTTCAGTCTGTGAAGACATCAGAAATTTCCCACCCAAGGAGTTTAAAAAATTATTGAATGGGCAAAATGTAGAACTAATTATAGGTGGGCCACCTTGTCCAACTTTTAGTACGATTGGACATGCAAAAATCCAATCTGTATATAAAAATCATGAAGATAAAGACATAACAAATGATCCAAGGAATGATTTATTTCTCGACTATTTAAGCTATGTAGATTACTTTAGGCCTAAGATGTTTGTGATGGAAAATGTTCCACAGTTTTTGACAAAATATAACGGTGCTACATTCAATGCAGTAAAAGAAATTGTAAAAAGAGATTTACCTGAATACAATTTAGTTTCTGAAGTTAAAGTCCTAAACGCTGTAAATTATGGTGTTCCACAAAATCGTAAACGTATGATTTTAGTTGGATATCTAAAGGGCATGGATTTCAAATACCCTGAAATAACCCATTGGTTTGCCGAGGGTAAATTCAATATCGACCCTAATGAAACTAAAATTAATCCTGAAAAATTAAAAAAACATGTATCAGTGAAAGATGCTATTTCTGATTTGCCTTCTATTACTGACAATTGGAGAATTTCTGAGGTTGAATATAGCAAGCATAATGGATTATCTCCTTATCAAAAACTAATGAGGCAAAATACAAGTAAGTCAGTAAAAAACAATATTTGTAGATTGACTAATGATAGAGCCAAAATAGTTTTCTCACACATGCACCAAGGTTGTATTTATATGGATTTGCCACCTGAGATAAGAAAGGTGTTGCCATTTAGAGAAGATATTTTTAAGGATAGACTAAAACGACTTGTTGAAAACAACCCATCTTGGACGATTTTGGCGCACATTGGCATGGATGGATATATGTATATTCATCCAACAGAAAATCGTACACTTTCAGTTAGAGAAGCTGCACGAATTCAATCTTTTCCGGACGATTTTGAGTTTATTGGTAATCAACAAGAAACTTATGTACAAGTAGGAAATGCAGTTCCACCTCTTTTAGCTATGAATATAGCGGAATCAGTTTTTAAATCATTTGATAATACCAAAAGTAAATAGCTATGTTATACTTAAGAAATTTATTCACCCAGGATCTAAGAGATGGAAAGCAAATTGCTTTCCCAACAGAACCTTCAAATTTGCTTTTCAAATTCAGCTTCAGTAATCAAGACCCTGACAGAAGAATCAACTTCAAATTTATTGAAAATGATACAACTTCTCCATTCTACATTCATAATAATAAAGTCATTGATACTAGACTTTACTCAGCAGGAAGTGAATCAAGAATTGATGGAGAACTAAAACAATTTTTAAGAGATGTATTGAATGCACAAGTTGATGATATAATAGTATTTAGAGCTAATAACTTAAGCTCATATGAATTTGAATTTTACCCTAAAGCATCAACTCAATATGACTTTTTCAAAAAAATGCTGAAGGGCAAAAATCACGAAATAGTTTTAAACGAAACCAAGATTACAAGCGAAAAGAAAAATAATAAGAATCAACCATTAAATCGAATTTTATTTGGGCCTCCAGGAACAGGCAAAACCTATAATTCAATTTCTCATGCTGTATCAATTATTAATGGCACAGACATAAATGATGATTCTGACAGAGAAGCAATTAAAAGTGAATACGATAGATTAGTAGCGGAAGGTCAGATTCAATTTGTGACATTTCATCAATCTTATTCTTATGAGGAGTTTGTTGAAGGTATTAAACCATACACCAATGGAGGTCAAGTTGAATATGAAATTGCTGATGGTATTTTCAAAAAATTATGTCTGCTTGCACAGGAAAAATCTTCATTGAGTAATTTTGAAAGCATTTATCAAGAATTTGTCAATGACATTACTGAAAACGGCAATCAACTAGAGCTAAAATCAATAAAGCAATCAAAACCATTTACTGTTAAAATAAATTCAAATGGAAATTGTGTTGCAACTCCAAAAACAGAAGCTGCGACCGAAATGACAATCACTAAAAAAGTCCTTAAAAACTTTATTGAGAATGGAATAGTTGACGATTGGAAAACATACACAACTGCAATTGCAAAATATATTCAAGAAAATTATATTACTGAAAAAACCTCAGAAACATCACTACTAGAAGATAACACTCAAAAAAAATACGTTTTAATTATTGATGAGATTAATAGAGGTAATATATCAAGAATTTTCGGTGAACTTATCACTTTAATTGAAGACTCAAAGCGACTTGGGGCCGCCGAAGAGTTAAAAATCAAACTTGCCTATTCTGGGGTTAATGATTCAGAATTATTCGGTGTTCCGGATAACTTGTACATTATTGGCACAATGAATTCAACTGATAGATCAATTGCATTAATAGATACAGCTTTAAGAAGAAGGTTTACATTTTTTGAATACAAGCCAAATTCTGAAAAGCTAAATGTCACAACTGACGGCATCGATTTAAATAAATTACTATTGACTTTGAATTCGAGAATCGAGTTTTTATTGGATAAGGATCATTTAATTGGCCATGCTTACTTTATGAATTTAGTAGATAAAAATGATTTAGTGGCTGTATTCAGAAACAAATTATTACCTCTGCTAGAGGAGTATTTTTATGGGGACTATCATAAAATTCAACTAGTTCTTGGAGACAAGGGAACCAACAAGCCTGATGATTTTAAAATTATACGCCTCAAAGAGATATCAACAGATATGAAACGCTTCAGACAATTTGTTGATGGATTTGATGACAAAGAGGTCTTTGAGATTGACAATAGAATTGTAGATTATAATTTAGATGAAATAGTTCCTGAATACTTCAAATCCATTTACGAATAACATTGAAATCTACTCTCTATCATATTTGTGAATACGGTACAATCCGTTGTAGTGATGATTACGAAGGTGTAAACTCTTTGGAAGAATTATTCTTATCCAAAAATCACTTCGATACTCTTTATGATTATATTTCGCAAAATCAAGATGATTCATTAGATGCAGAAAGACCATTTTCTTTATCTTCCAAAGGTTCACGAAAACAAATAAAAGTTAAAAATTACGTTGGGGTAGTAGAAACGAATGACGGATTGACTCTCGAGATTTTACCTAAAATACACTTAAACACTTCAAACTCAACTGAGGAGCTTTTTGAAACTAAACGAATATTTTTAAAGATGTTGAAACATCTTAAGAATTCTCCGTTTGTAAATATTTCAAATGCACACTTAGATGCCAAAAAAGATTTTCCAATACTCGAAGTGTTTATTAGCTCGTTTATTACTGAAACAGAAAAGCTTTTTAATCGAGGTATAAAACATGATTATACTCAAGTTTCTGAGAATATAAATTTCTTACGTGGTAAACTATTAGTAGGAGAAAATATTAAAAAAAATCATTCAAATCACTCAAAATTCTTCTGTGAGTACACTGTTTATTCTAGTGACATTGCTCAAAATAGGATTTTAAAATCGGCATTAATAAAGCTACAATCTATTACTAAGAGTTACACAAGTTATTCAAGCATACTGAGAGTTCTATCTCATTTAGAAGAGGTTGAACCTTCTGTAAACCACAAGTTAGATTTTATTAAAATAAATCATGGCGGTAGGTTATTTGATTCTTACAAAACCTTGATGCAATGGTCGCAAATATTTTTAGAAAATAGATCATTTACCAACTTTAGTGGAAACAGCTTGAATACCGCCATTTTGTTCCCAATGGAAAGATTATTTGAAGATTATATTGCATTCTTATTTTCTAAATATTCAGATGGGTTTCAAGTTAAGTTACAAGACAAATCATACTTCTTAGTAGAACAACACAAAGGTTCTGGAAAATTTGGTTTAAAGCCGGATATAGTAATTAGTGACAAAACAGATTCAAGTAAAATAATAGACACTAAATGGAAATTATTAGATCAATATGCAGAGCGTAAAAATTACAACATTAGTCAGGCAGATATGTATCAATTATACGCATATGGTAAGAAATATTTTAAAGGCGAAAGCGAACCCAGATTGTTTTTGTTATATCCTGCAAATCCCAATTTTACAACTGCCTTAGAAAAATTCATTTATGAAGGGGATCTAAAATTAGAAGTACTACCTTTTGATTTTACAAAAGATGAAGAAGCGCAAATTTTGAGTTTATTGGGAAGTTAAATCTGCAAAGAAATAATGAAATAAATCCAATAGCAAAATGAAATTCAAACTAAACCACAAGAAAAGAAGATGTCAAATAATCAAGTATCAATTTCATTAAATTTTCTTCCTTTCAATAACTCAGATTTTGAAATTACTTTTTATTATCAAGTAGTTCAAGAAGTTATTTCAGATGAATTAAAGCATTTATACAGAACTAATTTTTGTTTTAATCATGATGAAAAATACACTAAAATATTACTATCATTTGAGCCAATAGAAGGATTTTCAAAACATGAAACGTCATGTCATACTAGCTATTCAATAACCAAGCAATTTATCCTTCATTGTATATTTAGTATCGCTGAGAAAGCTAAACTAACAGTTTCGAATAATAAAAAAACTAAATTTTCTAGAGTAAGCTTTCAAATAAATTCACATAATGAAGGTCAAGAAATAATTTGGATTGAACCATATTATCTAAGAAATAAAAAACGATTCGGCTTACTTCTTGATTACAAATTTTGGGTAAATGAAGAATACAAGAAAAAAATTAATTCTCCGGTTGATAAAAGAATACTTCAACTATCAGGAACTTTAGACTCGAAAGGATACGCAAATAAGGCCTATTATCAATTCAAATACGAAAAGATTCAATCTTTTATTAAAAATAACATACCAACAATTAAAGGGCTTTTTGAAACTGACTATAATTTTAATTTAAATGAGGAGTTAATCTTGATTGAATCAAGTGTATTGAATCCAAAAGTATATCAATTTAAGTCTGATTTTGAAAATGCTTCGCCTTATTATGGATTACTTAAAAATAAGCCATTTGAAATTCCTGAAAGTAATCTCAGATTTCTTTTTGTTTTCAAAGAAGACGATAGAGATTATGCTATTAACTTACTTAATGGTTTAAAAGGAATTACATCGCCTTCGACTTTCCCAGGAATGGAAACATTGTTTAAAATTGAATTTTCTAATTCAAATATTTCTGGAAAAAGGGTTAAAGATTTTGACACTAACACCCTAAATGAAATTTTATTAGAAATCACCAATGAAAAGAAAATAAATGTTCTCCCAATTTTTATTACAAATTCAAAAGGCAATTTACATGATGAAAGAATCTATTATTCAATCAAACATTTTTTCACTAAAAACAATATTGGTTGTCAAATTGTAACAAAAGATTTGATAGCCAATACAAAATCATTGAATTGGTCTTTGAGTAATATCGGGCTTCAGATATTTGCAAAATCAGGCGGTAAACCCTGGAAAGTTAAACCTTCAACAAAGCAAGGTTTAATTATTGGAATTGGGAGCAAACATAGTGAGAGAATTCTAGTTGATCCTGAGACAGGTAAAACTAAATATGAAATTGAAAAATACTTGTCGTATTCTGTAGTTACCGATAGTAGCGGACTTTTTAAGGAAATTGAAATCCTTAGTGAAACAAATAACGAAAGTGATTATTACGATTCATTAATATCGAAGCTTTGCCAATTGATTAAAAAGGCTACACTCGAAAACTACAAGGATATAGTTATTCATACACCTTTTAGAATCAGCAAAGAAAAAGTATGGGATTCGGTTTTTGGACAAATTGAAGAAAATGTAAATATCACCATCCTCATAATCAATAGTGATCATAAATATTTCGGATTTGATTTTTCTAAAAATGCATTAGTGCCATATGAAAGCACATTTATTCCATTGTCAGAAAATGAATACCTTGTTTGGTTTGAAGGGTTGCAATACAACAATGCACCATTTTCGAAACCAATAGGTGCGCCAATTTATATTAACCTATGGCACTCAAACAATTTGAATAATTTTAAAAATATACAATATAAAAAAGGATTGTTACAAGATTGCATTAATTTATCTGGAGCAAATTGGAGAGGTTTTAAAGCAAAACAACTACCAATTTCCATTTATTATTGTCAACGCATATCAGAATTCCTTAAAAAATTTGAGGAGTACAATTTAGAACACATTGAATTTCAGAATTTAAAACCATGGTTTTTATAAAATGAAAAAATTTACAGATAACGAAATTGTATTATTACTTGGAGCAGGTGCAAGTTGTGATGCTGGTATTTTAAATTCTGACCAGATGATTCAAAAAATTGAATCTAAACTTAATGAACGGTCATGGAATAAATTCAAATCTCTTTATGATTATATAAAAAGTGTACATTATCAGAAACAGATATTTAGTGGTATTGCCCCAATTAATGTCTCATTTAATATTGAAAACCTTGTAAGTTTACTTGAAATTATTGTTGGTATTTCAAAGACCGAAATTGATACATATACTTTTGTTGGTAGTTGGGAAAAAGATTTAGTTCCCTTCATAGCTGAACAAAGACAATCAAGTTTAATTGAAGAATTTAAGGAGAGTATTATTAAAGAATTAAGAGGTGAATGGCTTATGCCTCCTGATTGGATTAGTAAATCAGCTTATTACAAGAAATTAATAGATTTTAAAAACGAACTTTCTGGTTTTCCACTAAAAGTATTTACTTTAAATTATGATTTATGTTTAGAAAAAAATTTAAAGGATGAAACTACAGAACAAGGATTTGATGAGTTCGATAAATGGAGTTTTCGTAGATATGATTATGGTGATTCGAATAAAGAAATTGGATTTTATTTGTATAAATTACACGGTTCGATAAATTGGCAAAAAACAAGAGATGAACAATTAATTAAGACCGAAGGGGATATTAAAACAGATGACCTTGCAATAATTTTCGGCATAAGCAATAAACTACAATCTTACGACCCATACTTGTTTTATTTCTATGAATTCAGAGAACGTTGCTTGGAGGGAAATTTGGTAATATGTTCAGGTTATGGTTTTAATGATGATCATATCAATGATGTATTGAAACAAGGATTAAAAAACAATTCTTACAAGAAAATAGTAATTAATGTTTATGAGCCTAACAAAGATGATTCAAGACTAAAGTCGGAAATCTCTGAAAAATTAAAAATTCCAAATAACCAAATTGTGATTTATAATAAGCACGCTAAGCAATTTTTTACAGAAGATTTAAAACTTGATACTTTTGGAACTTTATTCGAAGAAATAGATAGCCCTGATTTACCAAGCAATTTTTAAAACTCCATCATACCACCGGCACTGAATCTTCCAGTAGAGGAAGCTTTACCTTTGTCTACTTGTATAATCACGTCAACTTCGTGAGCGTGTTCGTTTACGCCTTTAAAGTTACCTTCCTTGGTTGTATGGTAAATAAATATGAATGATGTGTCTGGGTGCATTTTGCGCAACTGGTCTATGGCATTCACGTCCATTCCTGCCTTTGATACGCTATCAATGAATACGAAGTTGAAGTCTGATAGATTTTCAGGAACCCGGTCTGTAATGAATAAATTTGAGTGCTGCGCTCTCAGGCGTTGAATTTTTTCCTTTAGTGTATACCCAAATCCTTCCTCAATGGCACAGTATAATACTTTACCATGGTGAGCTGAAAGGTAATTAGCGAAGTCTAAACACATGGTGGACTTACCGGACTTTGGCAAGCCATAAACCATGGCTGTAAATCCAACACTAGGATCACCGATAAGCTCACGATATTTCCCCTGAAGCCCTATGGTTTGGAAGTCCATTGAAAGAAGCTCTCTTGAGCTAACTATCATTCCTTGTTCGTCATCATCGTACCCGTTCAGGCTTTTTTTTTGACTGAATAAGTCTTCGCCCAGGATTCCTAAAAGACCGTTCAATTGGGCTTTATTGATATTGAGAATTGCTGTTTCACCGTCAATGTATGTTTTAAGCGTTGTGTAGGCTTCGTTGAGCTTTTCAGCATACTTATCGTTACGGCTGATTTTTCCTTGCTCTACAGCCTTTTTCATGCGATTAAACAAGCGTTCTGCTTTGTCCTTCACATCACGTTTGCCGTTTAATGAAACATAGGCTTTCAAGAGGGCTACCGATAACATTCCTTCCTGGCTGTGGGCAATTTCTAAATAGCGTTTTAGGTTCTTGCTATCGATTTTAATTTCTGCCATTTCACCCATTTCCTCATAGCAAGTAATGAGCTGCTTTTGCATGAGCTCAATCTCTTTTGCGTACCCCGAATCCTTTCCAATCTTCTTTTCTATGATTGCCTTTTGAAGTGAGTGAATTAAGTTTAGCACTTGCGCCTGGCTTTTCACTTTGCCGTGCATGGCAGCATAGCGCTTGATGAATTGCACATCTGTATCAATGTGTTCAACATCTTCCGTTTTGTACTCCGGTTCTGTTTCTGCTTCTACTACTCTCACCAATGTCATGTCGTTATCTTCGACAAACTCCTTTGCTTCAGCAATTGAATCGAATCTCTCGTTTGCAAACTTTTGGTCAGTTTTTAAGTCCCACACAATGAACTTAGTCGATCCTTTGGATGCAGGACGAATCTCAACACGAAGTCCTTTGTAGTTTTTAGGTTCAGGAGCTTTCTTTGGTGCGACAGTTTCGGTTTTCGTTTTACTCGGTAAACTCGGAGCTTTAGTAGCCATTGGTGTTTTTTCTAGGTACTCATCGAGCTTTTGGAAAAAGGCATCTACCACTCGTTTGATATTCTCATTTGAGTTGTAGGCAGCCCAATTATTTTGGCTAGCTCCCTGTACTAATTTATGACCTTTGGCAAGTGCTTCGGGAAGGCTATCCCAATCAATGTTTTGTGCTTTTTGAAAGTAGTTGTTTGTATTTAGCATGACTTAAAAGTTTATGAGTTCTAATTCGATTTCTAGTGCAAGAGCTTCAAGCTCTAGCTCATTGGTATTGATAATTTCTGTTGCATTGGCCGGAACCAAATTGGTTCGGTATTCTAGCAGATAGTTCAGGGTTTCAAATTCCTTAGCCCTGCTTTCGGCACTTCTGCCCTCTACCTGCAAGGCTGATTTCTTAGCTTGGATTTCAAGGCGTAATTCAGCCCATTTAGGCGAATTCTGCTCTCCCTTGAAGGTTTCTGCTTGGGCTTGGATAGATTGCTTCTCAGCCTCGTATTGAGCCATTACCGGGCTTAAATCGCTGTTTAGGGAATAACCCCTAGGTTTGAGTAGTGTGCGCTCGGTTTTACGTACTTTAGAGACGTATTCCTTGAAATAGCTCACATAATACCGGTTTGGGAAATAAATTCCTAAAACGGCATAGGAACTGTCAATTTTACGCCCTAGAGCAATTATGTCTTTATCCTGGCGGTCGGTGGCATTGAGAACAGCCTCAACTTCCTCTTTGAGCTCCTTGGCTTTTTTAATCTGCTTGCTCTCAAATTCACCTTGGTCATTGACTTTTGGTGTTTGCTCGAAGTATTTTGATGCAAGTAGTGAGGTGTGGAAATTCTTAATCGCCTCAATGGATTTTTCTCGGTACGTATTGTAGTCTTTGATATCACCTTGAACTTCCTTAAGTGTTTCAATGGCATGAGTGACTTTCTTGTATTCTCTGTTGAGCTGCTCTTTAGCTTGGTCAAAGAACATTTGCACTAGTCTATCAACATCGGTAATTAGAGCTAGTTTAATTTCTTCAGGATCCATGCTTTCCAAATCAAGCACGTTGCCTCGGTCACCACGAAACCAAATATCATTGATACGTGAAGTCTTTTCTTCGAGCTTTTGGAACACGAATACATCCATGGAATCTTGAACCAGTGGCATTACGATGCGCACGTATTGGAACTGATTACCTTGTCTCCAAATTCTACCTTCTAGCTGACGAATATCGGTTGGATTCCATTCCGGATAACAGTTGTAAATAACCGTACCTCGTTTTTGTAAATCAATACCCTCACGAATGGTTGCTGTACCGATTATAATTTTTACTACTCCATCCAAGAAAGCTTCTTTTATGGTTTCCTTGCGTGTGTCGTTGATTTCAGAAGAGATGATTTCTACTTCATCCACTTTAGTTTTATCATACATCACTCCACGCTTGTATCCAATTTCATTCTCCAGGTACTCTTTAATCAATGGAAAAAACTGTTTACCTCTGTTCATGTAGATTACTTGACCACTTGGTGTTTCCCCATGGGTTTCATGCCAGTCTTTTACGGATTTGATGCAATCCATGACATAGGCAATCTTTGGACTTTCCTGAACGAACTCTTTGTAATTCTCCGGTGAGCCATTGAGCAAATACGGAGACAAAGCATTATCCAAACTATACGCCAGGGCACGGAACAAATTACCCATATCAAGTTTTCCCTGGGTAGATTTCTTGGCCATGGCTACAATGCCGTTTTGATTCTCACGCTGCTTAGGTGTCATGTTGATATAAGTGAGCACCTGTTTGCCTTGTGGTAACCTTTCTTTGGCATTATCAAAGCTGTACAACAGTGGCAAGTTGATTTTCTTCGGGCGTTGAACACCTGCTTCTTCTCCGGTCTTGTAAAGAATATGATTGTAGATGAGCTTTTGTAAAATCCTTCTATTAGTGAAGCTCTTAATCACTTCTTTTTCTACGATTTCCTCTTTGTAGTTCGCTGTCCACTCAACAGTTGGCAGTACAAACAAATCAAAGAACGTGTCCAAGTTTACAATTCCGTTATCACGCAAAGAATCATACGCCACCAGTGAAAGCATTGAGTAAATCTCCAGTGGTGAGTTACTAAATGGCGTTGCCGTTAGCAGCATCGTGTTTCGTCCAAACTTTCGCTGAATGAAACTTAAAATCAAAAAGGCTTTCTGTCCAGTTTCAGAAGTAGCGGATTGAATGTTATATCTTTTGTTTCCTTCGTCATCACTTTTCACCTGGCTAAATACATTCTTGCATCGGTGCGCTTCATCCACAACAGCATAATCAAATCCCAGTACATCAATGTCGGCAATTGAGTTTTTCAAACCCACACCAATCATCTCACGAAACTTTTGGTATTCAATTTCTTTATCTCGGCTCGATTTCTCTTTACTCTGCCCCAGGATATTGACAAGTTCTGTGAATAGCTCATCTGATACAGAAGTTCCAAAGCCTAATCGCTTGAATCCTTCATAAGTAACCATGGTAATGGACTTTTCAGGAACAGCCTTATTAAGGTTGATTTTATCTACGATATCTGTTCCCATATTGTACCAGTCATTCACTGTAATACCAGTGTGAGACAGTACCCCTGACACAAACTCTCCAGTCTTTTTATCTGTGTAGCCGATGATTTCATTCATCCACTTTTTGTAAGTCGGTTTAGGAACTACAACGAGTGGTCGTTTGCATTTACCTGAATACAGATTGTGCGCAAGGTTTACAATGGCAGTCATTGTTTTACCAACTCCAACATCAAAGGCATTAATACCCGATCCCATAGCTTCCATAAAGGCAACACCTTCACGCTGAATGTCTGTGATTTGCAAAATCCCTGATTTGAACCTTGCTGAGCACTCAAACCCAATGGGCACTTTAGAATAGTTGATATCAGATTGGCCGTTATACAAACGGTTCCAGGCATAGTTCAAACGCTGTTGGTCTTCAAATGCTAGGACTTCATGTAAGAATTTAGAGAACAGTTTTTCGCCTTCGATTCGTGCATTGGCTTTTAGTTCAGCCTTTTCCTCTTTGGTAAGTTTATCATCTCGAAGTGCACGGTTAGCGATGTAGTAATCGGCAATATCAATGGCAGAGCTTTTTTCAAAATCTGTGTCGTTATTGAGGGTAAATAACCACTTTACATACAAATGCTGTAAGGTGTATTTTGTTTCTCCGTCAAAGCGAACATTGAGTTTCTCACGGTCTTTTTTTCGTTCAATCTTACCGTTTATCTTTTTAAGTTCTTCAGCATTTTCCAAATCCATGAACTCCTCACGAACCATGGTCACATAAAACAAATTGGGATCAATGGCAAAGTCTGAAATCGCAGTAATAATTGGTCGTTCTTTGGGGTCTGCATTTTCAACTGTTAGTAATTCAGGCTTCGCCTTTTCTACAACCTCTTTATGGTGTTCATAGATTTCAATTCCGAAATGCTTTTCAATTTCTTCTTTGTCCGTTTCCAATTGAACCAATCGGTCATACATATTTCCATAGGTGTACATTGGAAATGGCATGAGCTCACCTGCATGATAAAACAGTGCGCCTTGTTTTACTAGGTCAAAGAGCTGTTCCTCCAGGGCTTTACCTGTTCCTTTTAGGTAATATTGTTCCCAACCGTTCATGGGTACGCCTAATTTGCGCTTGTACCATATCCAAGCTTTGATTTCAGGTTCGGTGATGCCTTTGTTGTATTTGGCAACAACCTCTGAAAAGGATAGTTTTTTACTATCTGCATCGCCTAGTCCTTGAAGCTCGCTCGCTTGTTTTAAAATGTGTTCAACAATATGTGAGTTGCCTCGAACTCTCGTTGAAGTGTATGGGTTAAGCGTACCCAACTGATGTATAGTAGAGATGCCTGATAAATAGCTCATAGCGTTCTTAATTTAAGTTCGTATTCAAGTGCCAGTGCTTCGATTTCTAGCGTTGCAATAGCTGACACACTAGTTGGATGCGCACGCATAAATTCCATAGCATGGGTATTAGCGTCTTGTATGTAGCGATAATTAATATTCTCCAATAAGAAGTCTCCATTTTGTATTTGAAAATTGTAATCCACTCCGTGAGAGAAGATTTGGATTTTGTAGGTTCCGCAGCGATAGTCAACAGCGAAGTCTTCGCTTGGCTCGAAATAGTCGATATACCAATCACCCGGTAAATCAAAAACCAATTGCTTGTCGCCAATTCCGTGTTGAATGGTATTGACGATAAATGTTTTATCCCCCTTTATAGTGATTGGAAATTCTCTGCTTGTTGTAATCACCTGGTCACCGCATACCTTTTCCGGATAGAGGGCAAACCAAGTATTGAAAGTGCAAAGCTCCGTGAAGCTGAGTGGCTCGTTAGAATAGTCCTTTTGTTTAAGGTAAGCCATTACAATATCCTGCTCTTTATATCCGTCAGGCATCACACCATTGCGTAGCAATCCTGCATTGAACTCTTTAGATTCAATCTTGGTGAGCATATCCCGATACATATCGATTCGGGCTCGGAGATATCGAGGGCTTTGCGTATCCATTAAATCATTTGATATTCAGATTCGAGTAATGGAATAACTGCCGCAGGAACCATTTGGTCATGCAGCACTTTATGAATAACAAGTTGCTCTACTTGCTCATAGCCTTGTGGTGATTGCATCATAGCATAGAGATTTGGAGCATTCGCCTCCGTCACTCGTTTGAGTTGTTTAAGAATTTCATCCCTCAGCTTTTGTTCTAGTGGATTAGGCTTTGTACTCGCAGTCCCTAGAGAAGATTCAGAGCTTTCAGCAAAAGAATAATACCCTTGATTTGTTACTATGATATGATCTAACAAGGCAATATCAAAAAGCTTCAATGCTTCTTTGATTCTTCTAGTAAGTTGACGGTCGGCTTCTGACGGTTTTAGATTTCCGCTAGGGTGATTGTGTGAGATGATTACAGACTTCGCAAGAGTTTTTAGCGCAACCGCAGCTACTATTTCAACATCAACCATGGTGGCGTTAATCGTTCCGGTAGAATGATGATAGTAGCCAATGATTTTATTGGCTTGGTTCAAATAAATAGCAATGAAATGCTCTTGAATTTCAATACCCTTTAAGATGCGCTCTTTTAAAAAATCAAATACATCCTTTGAGCTTGTTACTTGACCAAAGAAGTAAGCCTCGGTATTGAACGTAACTTCAATTTCACGAATCTTAAACTGTGCATCAAGCTCATCTAATTGAGTTTCGAGGTCAGCATAGCTGCTTTTGTCAAAAACCATTTGAGGCGTTATGGGTACAGTGGAATAGCTCATTATTTTCTTTTTAATACAATTATGTCAGTGGGTACTTGCGAGAACTTAAATACTGGAGGTAATCGGTACGCATCCATGATGTCGCAGACTTTTTCTAGCTCTGCTTTCTCGGTTTGATATGTTATGCCGTTTCTCAAAAAGTTGCTCCCTGTAAGATATACCATCAGTCCTCCAGGCTTTAATAGTTGAAGCCCGTAGTACATGAAAAACAATTCTATTTGGTGCATCTTCGGTCTTGTGAAATAAGAACTGTACTTGTTCTTATACTTACCATATGGGGGATTACCAATAACCAGTGAAAAAGGATAGCCTTCTAACCAGGTTGGTTTGTCTTTTAGTCGTTGGGTAAATCGAGGCTCTTGCAAAAAGGCAGTTTCAAAATAGCCGTCATAGATTTTTGCTTCAGGGTAAAGAATTTGAGCAATGCGCCTAGAGGTTGGATTGATTTCAAAGCCATAGCATTTGCTTTTATCCGGTGCATTAGCAAGTAAATTACCTGTGGCACAACTTGGTTCTAATACCGTTCCCGATGCTTTGAACCCAAAGCGGTATGCCAATTCCCACATGAGCTCACAGACATAATCGGGAGTAAAGAACTCATACAATATACCTTCACCTGTTGCGCCTTTTGAACCTTGTCCACCTGATCCACTATAGCCTGCAATAAACTTCTTGTCCGCAGTCGAATACGATTCGGAGTTTTTATCCTTTTTAAGAATAAACAGTTCAATCTGTTTATTGAGCTCAAATTGGTTCATTACACTGCTTGGGTTTCTAATAGTCCATTTTTACCTAATACTTTTATGATATAGGCATACCCCTCAGAGCTTTTTGGTTTCACTCTGTCTAGTACCTGCTCAATACTACCTTCTCCTGGTTTGTAGAAATAACCCATTCCATATCTGAGCAATACCTTATCTAGTCTTAGTAAGCCTGCTTCTTGGTGTTGGTCAATGAGAATTCCTAAAAGCATCGCTCCACATAGGATATTGAATTCAGGATTGAGCATATCAGCTCTAGTCACCACATTTCCAGTGTAGTTGTTCTCTTTAATTTTATGGGAGAGATATTTCTGTTTCAGCGGCCCATTGATGCGGTTGCCTAAATACTTTTTCAACACAGCCAATTCTCCGGCGGTCAATCGTCCTTGTTTGTTCTCCAAGAAAATAGTGTCGTTGGCTGCCTGTGGCTTTAATTGCATAAGTCCTGCTGCACCGACATAACTAACCACACTCGGATTTCCGGCACTCTCTGTAAAGATTACCGATAAAATCAATGCGCCAGGAACTTTGGTAAGTTCTTCAGCTTGCTTGATTTCTTTGTAGTATTTCTTTCCAATCTGATCAAGCTTCGCCTTGTTTTGAGGCAGTGCTGCATTGGAATAAAATACCCTTGGTGTCATTGGAATTGGTACTTCAAGTGCTGCCATAACTTATGCTTTGAAAAATGTGATTACACGGTTTTCTTTCTGTGCTGCCGTTACTGGAGCGTTGTCGTCTTTGTCTGTGCCTTTTTTGCTCATTAACGCTAAAATTGCTAATGCAGCAGCACCAAAAAATATCTTGTTCATTGCTTTTGTATTTGGATGAATTGACTGTATTTAATTGTTGCGTTGGGGTTTGATACGCTCACTCGCTGTTGCAGCTTTCTAGGGGAGAATATCCATAGCCATGGACGTATTCGCTCACCTTTGTAAACCACTTGGGTAAGTGTATCTGTACTATGAATTTGTAATCGCTGTGAATCGCCCTGGTTAATACCACTGATTTGATACCACTGGTCTTTATAGTCAAATACCTTCACATGAATGGTATCACTGACTATGCTATCTCTGACCAATGTGATAATGTTCTTTTGAGTTTCTACTACAGTGCTTGATATTTGAGTAGCATTTGAAACTTTCACGCCCATATCCTTAATTGCCTTTGCTTCTTTTGGAAACAAAGATTTCAGTTCACTGGTACGAATCAGTAAAACATCCGTTTGAGCAGCGAGTGTTCCATTTTGCGTTTTCACAAAAGAGATTTCACTACTCAGCGTTTGCATATTGAGCGACAATCTTTGATTGTCCTGTTTTAATTCTCGGTTGCTTCTAATTAGTAGCACTAGTGCTGTTATCAGAGCTACGAGCATTAAAACTCTTTGTACTTCTCTGCTTTTTAGGATATTGATTATTACATTCATTTTTTGAGGGTCTTGTGGTTTGCGACCAGATGTATGCCGATAAAATGGTCATAATTCCGGCAATGGAAGCTGTGGCAACTGTTTCCATTTTGGAAGCAATTGCCAGTAGTGTTACCAGTGCTAAAAATCCGGCAGCAAACAGGGTTAATTTGAATCGAGTTCTAGATGTCATAGGAATTTTATATTAAGGCTTTCTCTTGGCTAGGATCAATAAGATTGTGTACCAAATAACCACTAGCGAAGTATGTGTCTTGGCTTTCAACATTGATATTTACTACATTCACTGTTTGATCTACTCTTACTTTACTTGTAATTTCAATCCACTTTCCGTATTCATCAAGTAAACTATCTCCAACAATTACATCGTTGGCTCTTACAAATGAGTATTGACCATTTCTCTGAACAAGCATTGGATGTTCTAGCGTAATTTCCAACGAATCATTAATCAGAAAGTAGTAACTGAATTGTGACTTTTGAATACCAACAACAGTAGATGAACTTTCAGTTGAGCTGAAGCTCGAAGTGGTGAATGTTTTCCAATCGTTTTCATTAGCACTGTCCAATCCTTCAATAGAGACAGTTTTAAGATTGTCTCCAATTTCTAGGTCTTCAACTGCTTTTGTCATTCCATCAGCAAGTGTAATCAACGTGCCATAAACAAGGCATCCGCCAGTACCTCCTGTTCCGCCATTACCTCCTCCAGTTCCTGGATCCGTTGTACCACCTCCAGAAGTTGTGGTTGTAGTTCCGCATCCATCAAGACAAACATTTTCCCAAAGGCCACCTTTGAGAATTTGCAATGCCATCATCCTTGAATTTGGAGATATGCCTAAACGGTAATCTCCTTCTTGTACTTCTCCATTTGGGTTTAAAACCCAATACAGAAAACCTCCAACCAATAATGGATAGTGGCCAGTTTGACCGGGGCTTGAACCCACTCCGCCATCAAATTGTTTTCTTCCTGGAACGACCTGATCTGAATTCAAATCAACAACACCGTCCACTTGCTTTGCAGCTATTTTCTCCATTTACTGGTGATTAAAAGTTGAATTAATAAGAGTAGTTTACTACCACGTCATCGGTGGTTTCAGTGATGTAAGGAACATTGAAAGACACGTTTCTTGAACCTTGCGTATTGGTTACGTTTTTCACTCTCACGCCATTGAAGAATACATCAATTGCAAATCCCAATTTTGGAATTTGAGTAAGGGTAACAGCAATGGCAGTTCCGGCAGCTCCACTGATTCCGGTGAAAGCTTCAGAAGTTTCTGTGAAAGAATCCTCTTTACCATTGGCCGTGGTTTGGGCAGCAGCAGCAGCCGTTGCAGCATTGTTAGCTGTTGTCTGTGCTGTACTTGCAGCAGTAGCAGCAGAGTTCGCTGTACTTTGAGCGTTACTTGCAGCAGTGGATGCACTGTTTGCTGTGGTTTGAGCAGTAGCAGCATTCGCTAACGCAGAATCAGCCGTTGATTTGATAGTATCAAGATTGACGTTACCTGTAACAGTAATCTTGTCAAGTTTTCCCTTGTATGTCCCGTTGAAAGCATAGGTGTCAGCATTGCTTTCGTATGCAGCTTTAACGGCAGCAGCAGTCAAGGCATTGGTAAACAAATCCTCATCCGCAATCTTTTTGAATGTCGAAGTAGAACCAGTACCAGTTGTTACAGCAGTAACAATGTACAATGCCCACTTAGTGTCACCGTCATCATTTACAAATACACGGTCAGTCACTTTCAAACCTGTTAAGGCGTTTCGTGCTGTAGTGTCCGCTACGTTGAAAGCGTTTTTAGCACCAGTAACCAATGCATCTACCTCTGTTTTAGAATAGATACTCAAATTGGTTCGTGCAGTTCCGGCATTGACATCCGAAAGGTTATTCGCAATTTTTACAACCTGGGCATCTAAGGCTCTTGTTGCAAGGTCAGCCGACAGGCCTTCAATCTGTTTAATTTTAATGAATTCACTCATGGTATGTTATTTTGATTTTAGTTATTTACTAGGGTTAAATGTTTGATGTATACATGGTCTGTGGGCTCTAAATTGAAGCCACCATGCCAGTTTAATGTACCTGAATTGATATCAAAGGCACTGTTGATTCCATAGTCGTAAATGGCTCCATTTACCACCATGAATAATCCTTCTGGATCAGTTGTATTTACATTGACAGAAAACTGAGTTTGCCCACTAACGCTTACTGCCATTGGTATTTTTTGCCAATCAGCTCTCCAGGTGCTAGTGTCTGTTCCACCGCCTCCGGAAGAAAGGTCTCCTTGTACGTTGTTAATCCGGTAACTTTCGCCACGGATAAGAATTTCATCATTGATTGGGTCGCCCAATAACTCCAGGATTTCACGCACAGTGAAATCCTTTTGTTCTCCAGTTCTGATATGTGTTAATGAGAATGCCATTACTTTTTCTTTATCCAGTTTTTATAGATGTATCGCCCAGTTAGAAAAATCACTGCGGCTGCTCCGAGTGTGAATCCTCCTGTGACGAGTAAATTTTTTTTTTAGCTATGTCCAAGATGTTCTCATAGTTTTTTATGAGTCCATTCATGTAAGAAGTGCGGTTATCTCCATTGCTCTCAGAGATGTATGGACTATGCGCAATCTTATTTGCATACTGCTTGTAGTCTTTTGCTACAGCGTGTGCAGAAGGGTAATTTTTCGAAATCAACCGAGCAAAGTCATAAAAGCTATCCTGTGGAGATTCATAGGTTCTGAATTTGAGTTTGTATTGGTTCTGCGCCTGATACACGCCACCTTTCCAATACTCATTTTTGGAACCACCAGCCGTTATTCCAAAGAAGTTATTGTACTTCTTGGAAAGATTGGAAGTGCCCCAGGCACTCTCAAATGAACCTTGAGCCAAAATCACCAAAGGATCCATATTGAATTTCTCTCCGGCTTTTTTAGCGTAGCTATAATTATCTACCACGTATTGTTCTGTTTTGATGCTCATATTTGCTCTAATTGAATAAATCGTCTTTCTACCCATCGAATTTTATTATCAACGGTTCTGAACTGCAAGAACTCAGCTTTGCCAGTGTTCAATCCCATGATATATTGCCCCAAGATGGTATTGGGTTCAGCCACATTGATTGCAACAAGTTGATCATTCAAAATGGGTGTTCTAGACCTAGTCAGAATTCTAGGCATAGGCATTCCTTTTAATGTGAAATAATCAACAGGTTTCATCCAACCTGTGGCGTTTTTTGTTTTGGGATAGGTATCCCACATCGTTTTATAATAAGAGAAAATCTCTACATAGTTCGATGAGCTAGACACCCAGTAGTTGTAGCGTTTTTTGTTTTGATTTTTGTATTTGGCAGGTGCATATTGAGCACGTACTACAAATGCTACTTCAATGAATTTGACATTATTTACGTCATCGAAATACTGCCTTCCCGTTGCATAACCCAAAAACTCACCAGGTTCAGTGTAGCGAATGATATTCTTTTCAGAAAACACTTCATAGAATGCTCCATGATTGGTTGCATCAGGGGAGGTTCTGAGTGCTACTGACTTTTTACAAACTACCAATTGATTGGGCTTTGCAAATTGAACTGGAGCTGCGCCACCTCCTGAAATATCTTTCTTAGCGTTGCTACTTACAATGGTTAAGAATTTTTGATAGTCGCTCGTTGAAAGTTCACTCTGTAAATCGTCTAACAGATTATTCTGATAAAGATTCTTGTATGCTTTAGAGACATTATCCAAATTGGTAACAGTTCTTGCCGTATCTAAAACTGAGGATGTGTTGGTCGTGTCCATACTCATCATCCAACTAATCCCTGAAGGATTCATCGCAGAACGTAGAGCCATGGCTTGACGAACATCCGGATTGTCATCTGCTTTAGATTGCGCATCATTTTTATTGATGCCTGCAATCAAATTTTTGCCCAAGCGGTAAGTCAAATAAATTCCACCCACCACCAATAGTCCATTGATGAGTTTGGATTGATTATTCTCAACCACTTGAATGATGCGTTCTTTAGTTCCTTGTTCTGCCATGGTGATATGGTTTACAGCATACTTTTAATTTTCAATTTCACTAGAGGCATCTCAATCTTTTTTGAAATGGTGATGAGTTCCTGTAATGAGAAATTGTTTGCAATAGTTTGCAATGCTTTTTGTGCATGTCGGGCTTCTTGGTCAGATGCCACCTTGACTGAAATATTTACATCTTGATTTGCCATGATTATGCGCTTGTTGTGTTTGTATTTGCTTGTGGTTGAGTGATGAAGTGAAGGATGCGCTGCATAGTGCCACGGTCTTTTTCAATCTCCGATAGCATCAAATACATCGTACCCAATTCCTGATTATTCAAGGATTGAATGAAGGAAGTAATCATCTCCAAAATGGTCTCACGTTGTGTGTCTTTTGGTTCGCCTTTACTTTCTTCAATTCCCTTAGCCTTTTCTTCATCGGTTCCGGCAAGGAAATTCATTGCTGCCCCAACGGGCGTATCGTTAAAGAACTTAGCAAGCCCAGGAAGTGCCATTCCAATAATGTTAGAATAGTACTCGACTTGCTTTTTGGCTTCAATCGTGTTCTGCATATCCTGAACTTGAAACTCTAAGTCCTCATTGATAGCTTGTAATTTTTGAAGCTCTGCACTCATGCGTTCTAACTCACGAGAGCGTTCCATTTCAGAGAATTTACGCTGAACGAGATCGTTTACTTCCGCTTCTCCCAGTCCTGAATAACCGGATAAGGTTTTAGGAATATCTTCGTCTGCATCCGTCCACTGAAATGTTTTTGACCATATCAAACTTCCCGTTTCCAGGTCTTTGAATTCTACTCTTACCTTGTCAGGATTTTCAGACTTATCATAGCTTCGAACCAATTCCGAAAAGTTGGCAATTGTTGCTTGTTCAATGCTATTGAGCTTTTTACCGTTGCGATAAAAGCTTGCATTAAAAGCCACATTTTCGTGTCCCTGCTTAGGGAAGGTTTTTATCATCTTTTGGCTTACCTCGATGACATGATAAATCTTTTTCTTTTTCATTATTCCTTGACGATTTGTATGAATTCAATGATTGGATAGGTGTCAACCTTTTCCGGCAACTCAATTACTATTAGCCCACTGAATTCCTCCAGGCCTTCTAGTGCGTTTTGAGCTGCTGTTATTTCTAGGCTATTGGTATCTGAAATGATTCGTGTACCAATAGGCAGTACAGAAGCATTGGTGAGTAATAAATACTCATTGTATGCTTCAATTTCGTAGCGTTGTTTGGGGGATTTAGTCACCACAGTTTTGAAACTCTGTAACTGAATTCCTAGCTCACGCTGTTTGTATTGCTGATGGATGTGATTTAGATGATCGAACATAACTGGTCAGGATTTGATTGTTCTTCATATTCATCTTCGTCATCCATGGGATTTGGACATGAGCAGTCTTCTGTTTCATTCTCTGCAACAGGTTTTTCCTTTTGCACAGGATCAGAAACAGGCTTATTGCTTTTTACTTGCGGTTTTTCCACGCTGTCAGTGCATCTGAGATATAAACTCACGATGTAAGGAGCGAATATGTTTGAAGGGCAAGTGTCCAAGTAAACACCAACTACCAATTGACCTGGTAGCAGGTTTACATCGAGCGATTGATATTCGTGTGTTTCCTCCGGTTCATAGAACGGTTGTGCTGCAACGGCAGCAACAATGGCTTCTTCTTTGAGTGAATTAAATGATGCGGTGAACCAACCAATCTCAGGGATGAGTAAATCCGTTCCAATTCCACGCACATGAACAGCCTTAAACCCGGTGCATCGTTTCAAATAAGATGGAACCTTATGCTGAAAGCGAATGATTTGCCCAGGTCTATCAACTTGTAAGCGTATGATATTGTAGCGTGTTACTCCCATAGATTGACTTATTTTTCATTGGTGAGCCACAGATATATTTTCACTTCGTAGGGGTAGCCGTAACTACTGAAACTAACTTCAGCATTTGCTGCAAATCCCACGGCCAATTGCGTTTGACCGTCTGTAAAACGTCCTTCCACTGTACTTCCGGCAGCATCCAGTTGCTCCTCAAAGAAGAAAAACTTCTTATTGGGAGCAACCTGGTTGCCACTGGTTAACAGTTTCACTTCATGCACATCCTCGAATACCTCCTGATTGTTCACTTTGAGCCCCAACAAGCAACCAGGTACGAAGCGTTCTTCAGGCACAGAAACATAAATGCCTCTGATGCGTGCGTATTGCTTATCGGTTTGTGCATTGAATCGAATTGCCTCACCCGGTTGAGTGACACGAACTCGAATCTGTTGAAACTTGTGGTTTTTCATGGTGAATTTCTCTTAATAGGATTACGCTTTGATTACAGCAGTACCACGAAGGATAGCCTTCAGGTATGAATGGTCAGGAGCATTTGCAGCCCACTCGATATTGAACTCAATGGATTGTTGGTCACGAATGATTTTTGGGTTGTCCAATACCCACAATCCTTTGAATGTATCCTTACCGGTGGTTTGGAATACTTCGCAAGAAGTGTTTGGAATCAATACAGTTCCGTTGGCTTTGAACTCGAACTCACCGTCTCGAACATAGTCCGGAACAACATCGTAGTTCACTGTGCCAGGAGAATCATTGCTGTCTCCAACACCACCTAACAATTGGATTCCGTACAAAAGGAAGTAGTTTCCTTTTTCCAATTTGCCACTTGAAATGTTGCTAGTTCCAACAACTTTGTTGTCGTCATCTTTGAACATTTTAATGACTTTAGATCCGGTGATTGTTTTAACCACATAGTATGCGGTATCAACAGCCTGCAAACTTTGGTTTGCTAATCCTTGTTGAATTTCTTTTGGAAGCATAGCGATACGCTTCTCAAACTCTGCACGAGAACGAGAGCCAGTGGCATTCGTTGCTACACGTGTTTGAGTTTGCATTTTGCGGAACAACTTCTTTTTTTCGTTGGGGCCGCTGAGGTCAAGTGCTTGCAAGAAATCGTCTTCTGACATTGCACCAAGCAAGTTGTACTCGCTGTTTTCGATTTGTCCGAGAGTTAACATGATACTGATGATTTATTTGATTTGTGAATTTTTAAATGATTTCGATGTAGGCTAAATCTTCCTCAGCTACGCCTTCTACCATGCGAGATGGTGTCGCGATTTCTTCGGGATTAAATGCCGTTGGTGATGAGAGAGCAGGCAAGTCAGGATTGTAGCGTTCTACTGACAAATTCATTGGCTCACGGTACACAGTTGGTTCACCCAAGCCGTCTACACCGTTGAAGCTGAAATCAGCCAGACCTGCTAACAAGTCCTTTTTCAAAAACACTTTCACACCGGAGAGAAGTCCTGAAGCACCAACACCTGTTGCGAGCATTTTCATGTTCGGGTCTTTGAGCATCAAGTTTCCGGCTGTACCAACGCCCAATAGGACAATAGGTCGTGCCAATGCTTTTGCATTGAATCCAGTTGCAGTTGCATCTACATTCAATACCTTATCAATCATTTTTCCGCCCACCGAGCCGATAACAACACCGCCAGTGAGCATAGCCAAGGTTTTGATTTCGTCCATCACAGCTTGGCTACTGATTTTGGTTTTTTTTGTTCTTGTTGCCATGGTTTGCGTATTTATTGATTATAAAAGTTTCATTACTTTGGGTGGCATACTTTTGTTGGTATGCGTTGATTTTGACGAAGTCCTAGACTTCGTTGTTTGACTTTTTGATTTTGTCGAAGTGGTTTTCTTTCTACTTTTGTAGCCTGATAACCCAGTTGCTTTTTTCTTCGGCTTCACCAATTGATAAATACCAAAGGCAAGTAAACCTCCACCGATAACAGCAGGAACCGGATTTGCTTTAATAAAGCTCATGATGCCACTTCCTGTAGAAGTTTTTGTATCGCCAGCAGCAGGAGCATCGCTAGTAGGAGCAGTACTTGCATCAGCAGTAGTTGATGCAGTTCTCAATGCCATTGAAGTAGGGTCAGATTCGCTTGCTTGAATTTCAGCAGTAGCGGCAGCAGCTCCAGGATCAGCTGTCACTTCACTGGTAAGTGAGTTCATATCCACGTTTTCATTTTTACCAATCAATCCTGATTCTTTCAAGATTTTAATTGTTGCAATAATTACTGGTGTGGCAGCAGCGATAACTGTTGCAGAAGCAGGGTCACCTAAATAGCCTAACATTTGGTCTTCGACTATTCCGCTTAGATTTCCGGCACGACCTTTCAAAATGGCATTCTTTAGTGCATCACGGCTACCTTGAAGCTTGTCAGCAAATAGCTTTTCAACTTTTGAAAGAGCATCTTTACTCTTTTGCCATGTGGCAGAATTGACACCTTTGGCAGCAGCTTGTTGTTGCGTACCATAAGCCCATTTTAATTTTGAAGCCATTTTACCCAAGTTGAGTTTCATAGCAAGTAAGAAGCCTCCACGAGCTGCAATACTTAATGGGTTATACTTTACAACCGCCTTCACAGCTACTTTAGCTGCTTGACCAACTTTCTGCCCAACCGTTTTTACGGTGTTCTTCACATTGGTAAAAAAGCCTTTAACATTGATACCACTCAGAGCTAATTCGTCCGGGTCGTAATCAATACCATTCATGGCAGTTATGCCATTGCGCATATTCAGTTGAGATTCATTCTTTGCAAGAATGTCTAATGCCTCGTCTCGCTTATCGGTGTACCAATACTGAATGGCATAGTCCAACATTTTAAGGAGTGCCTGTGGATCATCCACGGTCGATACCATATTCGGATTTTGTGCTACTGCATTGCGAGTAGCTACAATGTTTTGATAGAGTTTATCCAGGTCTGATTGATTGGTGACTGCACCTAAACCAATACCTGACAATGATGTTGCCATAACTGCATC
>JACCDS010562755.1_pt1 | contig 32555 bp, 25 predicted proteins | sample 7446441 | NCBI WGS metagenome assembly JACCDS01 (sample SAMN15323445, study PRJNA562643) | freshwater metagenome | isolation source: river surface water | place: USA:Blue River Watershed | collected 2017-08-17
GCGCATTCAGGTCGAGCACACGGTTACCGAGCAGGTGACCGGCGTCGATATCGTGAAGTCGCAGATCCGCGTGACCGAAGGTCTCGCGATCGGCGCGGCCGACGAGGGCGGCGCGCGCATTCCGGCGCAGGACGAGGTGAGGCTGAACGGCCACGCGCTGCAGTGCCGCGTGACTACCGAAGACCCGGAAAACAATTTCACGCCCGATTATGGCCGCTTGACTGCCTACCGCAGCGCGTCCGGCTTCGGCATCCGGCTGGACGGCGGTACCGCGTATTCCGGCGCCGTCATCACGCCGTATTACGACTCGCTGCTGGTCAAGGTGACCGCGTGGGCCCCGACCGCCGGCGAGGCGGCGTCGCGCATGGATCGCGCATTGCGCGAATTCCGCATCCGCGGCGTGTCGACCAACCTGCAGTTCCTCGAGAACGTGATCAACCATCCGCTGTTTTTGTCCGGCGAATGCACGACGCGCTTCATCGACACCACGCCGGAGCTGTTCAAGTTCGCCAAGCGCGCGGACCGCGCCACGCGCCTGTTGCGCTTTATTGGCGACGTGGTCGTCAACGGTAATCCGGAGATGAAGGGGCGCAAGGGTTCGGACATTATCCTGCCGCACCCGCCGCTGCCGAAGACGGGCCGCAATCTCCCGATACAGCCGGGCACGCGCGACAAGCTGAAGGAACTCGGCGCGGAGAAATTCTCGCAGTGGATGCTCGATCAGAAGCACGCGCTGATCACCGACACCACGATGCGCGACGCGCACCAGTCGCTGTTTGCCACCCGCATGCGCACGGCCGACATGCTGGCCATCGCGCCTTACTACGCGCGCCTGCTGCCGGGCCTGTTCTCGATGGAATGCTGGGGCGGCGCAACCTTCGATGTGTCGATGCGCTTCCTGAAGGAAGACCCGTGGGAGCGCCTGTCACAGCTGCGCGCGGCGGTTCCGAATATCCTGTTCCAGATGCTGCTGCGCGCGTCTAATGCCGTGGGTTACACCAACTACGCCGACAATGTGGTGAAGCATTTCGTGCGGCAGGCGGCGGAGGGCGGCGTGGATGTATTCCGCGTATTCGATTCGCTGAACTGGGTAGAGAACATGCGAGTGGCCATCGACGCGGTGCGCGAGACCGGCGCACTGGCTGAAGGCGCGATTTGCTACACCGGCGATCCGTTCGATCCGGCACGCGACAAGTACAGCCTGAAGTACTACGTGTCGATGGCGAAGGAACTGGAAAAGGCCGGCGTCAACATCCTCGGCATCAAGGACATGGCCGGTGTGTGCCGCCCGAACGCCGCGCGCGCGCTGGTGAAGGCACTGAAGGAAGAGGTCGGCCTGCCATCCATTTCCATACCCATGACACCAGCGGCATTGCGGCTGCCAGCGTGCTGGCCGCCATCGAGGCCGGCTGCGATGCGGTCGACGCCGCGATGGACTCGATGAGCGGACTGACCTCGCAGCCCAATCTCGGCTCCATCGTGGCCGCGCTCGAGCATACCGGGCACGACCCCAGGCTCGGCAAGGATGCGCTGTTCGCGCTGTCCCAATACTGGGAAGGCGTGCGCCGCTACTACGCGCCGTTTGAGGCCGACATCCGTTCCGGCACCTCGGACGTGTATCGCCATGAGATGCCGGGCGGCCAGTACACCAACCTGCGCGAGCAGGCGCGCGCGATGGGCATCGAGCATCGCTGGAACGAAGTGTCGCAGGCCTATGCCGACGTCAACCAGCTGTTCGGCGACATCGTGAAGGTGACGCCGACCTCGAAGGTGGTGGGCGATCTGGCGCTGTTCATGGTCGCCAATGACCTGACGCCGGCCGATGTGGCGGACCCGGACAAGGAAGTCGCTTTCCCCGAGTCCGTGATCTCGCTGTTCAAGGGCGAACTCGGCTTCCCGGCCGATGGCTTCCCGAAAGAACTTGAAAAGAAGGTGCTGAAGGGTGGCAAGCCGCTCGAGGGCCGCTATGGCGCGAACGTGCCGCCGGTCGACCTCGACAAGGCGCGCGAGACGGCCGAGAAGACGGTGGATCGCAAGATCAGCGAGCCGGAACTTGCTTCCTACCTGATGTACCCGAAGGTGTTTGCCGACTACGCGCAGCACCGCCGCGCGCACGGCGACGTGTCGGTGCTGCCGACCGATGTGTTCTTCGAGGGGCTGAAGGACGGGCAGGAGATCTCGGTCAGCATTGACCAGGGCAAGACGCTGGTGATTCGGCTGCTGGGGCGCACCGAGATTGAGGAAGAAGGGCAGAGCAAGCTGTTCTTCGAGCTGAACGGCCAGCCGCGCATGGTGCGGGTGCAGCATGCGGGCGTGGTGTCAACGGTGTCGCATCCGAAGGCGGCCGAAGGCAACGCGAACCATGTCGGCGCGCCCATGCCTGGCATGGTGGTCACGGTGGCGGTGAAGGCGGGGCAAAAGATTGCGAAGGGCGATCCGCTGGTGTCGATCGAGGCGATGAAGATGGAAACCATGATCCGCGCCGAGTTCGACGGCGTGGTGCAGCAGGTGCACGTGAAGCCGGGGATGGTGGTGGCGGCGAAGGATCTGATGGTGGATCTGCAGGGCTGATCCCGTTCACCTGATCCCCGGCGGCGGTGGCGGATTGCCGGGTGGCGGAGGAGGCGGCGGCGTCACTGTCGCTGAACTGGCCGGCCGCACCTCATTCGAATACATCCCCGCCGGCACCGGCACCCGGTGTCCCGCGCCGTACATGCACTGAATGTACGCATTGTCATAGCGCGTCTGCGAGCTGCTGCGCTCATAGCGCCCCGTATCCGAGCCGACCGCGCTGCCAAACAGCAGTCCCGTGCCGGCGCCGACCGCCGCGCCCTCGCGGCCGCCCAGCGCCGCGCCTGCAATGGCGCCCACCGCCGTGCCGGCCACCGAGCTGGCGACGGTCGAATCCGTGCCCGCCTTGCCGGGCGTCTTGCCGCCCAGGCCGCGCATTGCGTAATCGCGGCAGTAGACCTCATCCCGATTGAACTGATCGAAGCTCTTGCCGGTACCCGGCAGCACCAGCACGCCGGGTCCGGTTGGCGTGGTCGCACATCCGGCCAGCGCGAGCAGCAGGATCAGTCCGATGACGCTTTTTTTCATTGGGTAGTTCCAGTCGGTGGAGGAGGGGTCGGCGCGACGGGTTGCCAGGGCTCCGGGCAGTCATTGATGTACGGGTAGTAAGCCTTACCAGACGCGCAGTAGTACCAGTAGCCGGGCGCCGGTGCCTGCGGCTTCTCGACATAAACAGGCGGTGGCTGCTGGATTATGACCGGCGGCGACGTGTAGACCGGGGTGCCGTAGTAATACGAACCGTAGTACGGCGAACCATAGAAGCCGGGCGCGCCAAAACCGTAGCCGTAGCCGTAGCCGGGGTAGAAGCCGCTGCCGATACCGATGCCGAAATACACGCGGCTCTGCGCATGATGCCGTGGCCGGCCATGGGCATCCGCGAGCGTCGGCGCAATCGCGAGGGTGAGCAGCAACAGCAGGACGAACTTGCGCATCGGCTTGGGGTGGTGAACAGGATTTGTCCGATTCTACCGATGCGAACGCGTGGAAGTTGTCTCAACTTGTAAGCAAACCTCTGATGCGAAAGGGAATTCTCTGAGCCATTGATTCAGCGCAAACGCCGTACCGTCAGGCGGCAGCCGGCAGCATTTCCGCCAGCGCGACCAGCGTCGGCGCGCGCAGCATCGCCTCGGCCTGCGCCGCCGGTACCGGCCGCGACGCCAGATAGCCCTGGATCTCGTCGCAGCCCATGGCCTGCAATTCACGATACTGCTCAATCGTCTCGACGCCTTCGGCGACGACGGTTGCGCCCAGCGATTTGCCGATGCCGACCACGGCTTCGCACAGCTGGCGGCCCTGGCTCCGGACGCCGAGCGCGGAGACGAAGGACTGGTCGACCTTCAGTGCGTCGATGTCGATCCGCTGCAACTGCGCCAGCGACGAGTAGCCGGTGCAGAAGTCGTCGATGTGCAGTTCTATGGCCATCATGCGCAAGCGCTTGGGCCCGCCGATCATCTGTTCGTTATCACCCAGCATCATCGATTCGGTCAGCTCGACGGCCAGCATGGAAGGCGGCAGTCCGGATTCGGTCAGGCTGGTCTCGATCAGCCTGCGGCAACGGTCGTTTTCCAGCTGTTGCGCCGATACGTTGACCGACACCGGCACCAGCGGCAGCCCGGCGTCGCGCCACTGCGTGAGCTGCCGCAGGGTCGCCCGCAGCACCCACTCGCCCAGCGGCACCACCAGCCCGGTCTCCTCGGCCATCGGGATGAACTGGGAAGGCAGCATCAGGCCGCGCTCCGGATGCTGCCAGCGGACCAGCGCCTCGAAGCTGGCCAGACGCCCGGTACGGGCCGTGACGCGCGGCTGCAGGTAGAGCCGCAGCTCGCCGTTGCGTATCGCCGCCGGCAGCGCGTGCTCGAGCCACAGCCGGTTTTCCCTCTCGTGCAGCAGCGCGCTGTCATAGTGGCGCGTCAGGCCGCCGCCGTTCTGCGAGGCGGCATGCACGGCCAGCTCTGCCGCTTTCAGCAGGCCTGCCGCGTCGCTCGCATCGTCCGGAAAACAGGCGATGCCGATCGACAGCTTCTGCACCAGTTCATCGGCTTGCACCGGCCACTGCGCGCTGCGCAATGCCTCGCGCAGTTGCGCCACGACGGCGTCGAGCGCAGGTGCGGAGGTATTGGCCAGCAGTACCGCGAAGCTGTCGCCGCCTATGCGGGCGACATGGTCGCCGGCGCGCAGCGAACGGGTCAGGGTGGCGCCGACGGTGGTCAGCACCTTGTCGCCGGTCTTGTGGCCCAGCGTGTCATTGATCAGCTTGAAATGGTCGAAATCCAGCACCAGCAGCGCAATCCGGCCGGACTCGTTACGCGCAAGCCTGACTGCGCCCTGCAGGTACTGGTCGAGCCAGATGCGGTTGTGCAGCAGGGTCAGCGGGTCTGACAGCGACATGGCCTGCACTTGCTGCTCGCGGGTCTTCAGTTCGGTAATGTCGCGCATGGTCAGCGCGACACTGTCATCGATCTTTACGGCTTCAACGAAGAACCACGCGGGCTGCCCCCGCAGTTCGGATTTCAGTTCGCGCTGGACCGAGCCGTCGAGCAGGGCTTCGCGCAGCGCCTCGCGCAGGCCAGTGGCATCGTTGCGGCCAAACAGCTCGATCAGGCCGCGGCCGATCGCGCCTTCGCGCTCGCTGCGCACCAGTCGCAGCGCCTGGGAATTGCAGTCTTCGATCAGGAAATCGGCGCCGGAATTGGGACGGGAGGTGGGAGCGAACACGAACACCGCATCGCGCACGCTGTCGACCGCATGGCGGTAGCGCGCCTGCGCCTTCTGAATGTGTTGCTGGGCATCGTTGCGGCGCAGCGCAGTGCGCGCGCTCGACCAGGCCAGCAGCAGCACCAGCAGGCTCGCCAGGGCGGCCGCTCCGTGGTGAGTCGCTTCGTTATCGTTCAGAGGCCGCAATACATTGGCCTCGGTGTAGGCCACCAGCGCAATCAGCGGATAGCCCTTCAGCCGCCGCCATCCGACATAATGCGCGCCGTTGTCGTGAAATGCGTGTTCAGGGTCGCGGCGCGCGCCGAATTCGCCCGGCAGCGGCGGTCGCACCTTGTGATGCTGGAAAATGCGCTCGCCCCAGCCGCGGGTGTGGTTGGTCAGCATGTCGCCGTCGGTCCGCCAGACGGACGCGAAGTCATGGTCCCCCAGCGTCGACGCGTCATTGAATGCATTCATGAAGCGCGGCAGCATCGTGATGGCGACCACACCGCCGAAGCTGCCATCGGGCTTGTTCACCCGGCGCGAGACGCGCACGATGTCCTGCCGCAGGAACATGCCGACCCCGGCTTCGCGCGGGTTGATCCTCAGCGCGCGCGAGGCAGACGATCGGTGGAAACGAAACAGTTCATGCTGCGACAGGTCGAGCGTGAAGCGCAGCGGGGTGCGCGTGTAGAGAGCTATGCCGTGCTCGTCGAAAAAGATCGGATACAGCGGCAGGCCGTCGAGGATTTCGCGGTACGCGCCCTGCAGCATCGACGCCGGCGCACCGGCTTCGTGTAGTTTTACCAGCGTGAGCGACATCTGGTCGATCTGCTGTACCGATTTCTGCAGGTTTTCCGCGAAGTCGATCGCGTCGCCCCGGACCTTGACCAGCGCCTCGCTTTCGAGCAGCTCGCGATCCTGCCGAAGGTCGACAATCACCAGCACCCAGATCGCGACGATGGCGCAGAGCGCAACGGCCAGTCGTGTGCTCACGATGTGAATTCGGGTCAGCGGATGGGTCGTGGTGGCGGCAGAGGGCACGGTAGGGGGTGTTGTTTTGTTTCGCTAATTTTAACGAGTATCAATCTTTTCCATACGAATTCCTACAGTTATTAAATTGATCACTTCTGACTCGCCCTCACGCGGTCGCCATCGCCCAGATTGGCCGCCGGATAGGCGATTACAGCCGTGCCGGATGGCAGGTCGGTCCTGATCCACGCGTCGCGGCCATTGCGCGCGACCAGTTCCACCTCCTTCTGCCGCGCCCGGCCCCCTTCGACGACGAACAGCGCGGAGCGGCTGCCGCGCGGGAACAGGCAGCCCACCGGCACCAGCGTCGCCTGCTCGGCCAACTGCACCGGTATCCTGACCTCGACCTTGAAGTGGTCGCCCAGCGTCGGCCAATGCGCCGGTGGCGTGATGATATCGAGCAGCACAACCACGCGCTGCTCCTCGACGCCGAGTGCGGAAACCTTGGTGAAAGCCGAGGGCTCGACCCGCCGCACCCGCGCCTGCAGTTCGGCCTGACCGCCCCAGTTGGCCAGCGTGGCGAGCGCGCCGGGCTTTACCTGCGCCGCGTCTTCGGTCAGCAGATCGACCACCACTTCCAGTTGCGACGGATCGCCGACTTCGACCAGCGGCGTGCCTGCCGCCAGCACGGCCTCGCTCTGCTGGCGCAGCTTCAGCACTTTGCCGGCCACCGGCGAGGTCACCGGCCACGGGCGGCTGGCAAGCGGTTCTTTGCCACTGGCCTGCCGCAATGCGACGCGCTGCTGCGCCAGATGGTGCGTGGCCGCGTTCTCTTCCTGATGTGCTGCATCAAGTTCACGGCGCCGCAATTGCGCGGCCAGCCGTGCATTTTCAACTTGTGTGGTCGAGATGAAGCCGCGCTCGGCCAGTGACTCGCTGCGCTTCAGGTCGGCGTCGGCCTGCGCCAGCGCGACGTCGGCTTTCGCCTTGCCCGCCTGCGCGCGCTTCAGGTTCGCTTCGGCGGCAGCGACCTGTTCGCGCTGCTCCAGCCAGCGCCGTTGGTCCAGCAGCGCCGGCGCTGCCGGCCACAGCGTCGCGACCACCTGGCCGCGGCTGACCACATCGCCCTCGCGCAAGCTCACCCGCGCTAGCCGGCCCGCCACCGGCGCCGACACCACGAAACGTTCGCGCAGGCGCGTCTTGCCGTCTTCTTCTATGCTGCGCTCGAAGCGACCTGTCCGAATCCGGGCGATGTCGACTTCGGTCGCCTTCGGGTAGAAGGCCCAGCCGATCACGGCGGCGAAGACCAGCAGGGCGATGATGCTCCAGAGGTTTCTTTTCATCCGATAGTCTCTTTATTCATGCGTTTTCAGTACGCCCACCAGATCCAGCTCGCCGATCTTGCGGTTCACAATGGCCGCGCTGACGAAGCCGGTGATCACCACGCACAGCACCGCGTAAGCGTAGGTCGGCGCCTGCACCTGCGCCGGAAAGAAAAATTCATCGGTCTGCACCAGCGCGACGATGCCCTTGGCCAGCGCGAGGCCGCCAAGCATGCCGACCGGGATCGCCAGCAGTATCTCGATCACCAGCTCGCCCAGCAGTAGCCGCGACACCTCCGCGCGCGTAAAGCCAAGCACGCGCAGGCTGGCCAGCTCCCATGCTCGCTCGGTCAGCGCGATCCTCACCTGGTTGTACACGACGCCGACCGCAATGATCGAAGCGAACACGGTCAGTACGGCGCTGATGATTTTCAGGTTGCGTGCGGTGATGCCCTGCACATTTTCGAGCAGGGCTGCCTTGCTGAATGCGGCGGCGACCATCGGCTGCTGCTGCATCTGCAGCAGCAGCGCCGGCTCATGGCCGCGGTCGACCGACAGCGTCACCTGGTTCAGCACGTCGCCTTCCTTCAGCGCGCGGTTCAGGCTGCGCCGCTCCATGTACGCATTCAGGCCCATCATCTCGGTAACGACCGCGGTCACCGGCAGGCTGAGCTGTTCGCGCGAACCTTCCTCGACTTCGACGCTGACGCTTTCCCCGACCTTCACACCCAGCTTGCGCGCCAGCCTGTCGGTCAGCAGCAGGCCATCGACCGGCAGCGTCAGGCTGCGGCGATCGAGGCCGACCACGCGGTTCAGTACCGGCTGCGCGGGACGGCCCTGCAGCGCACCGCGCCAGTGTCGGTGGCCATGCACCAGACGTACCGGCACGGAGCGCGCCGCCTCGGTCGCCGCCACATGCGGCAGCTTGTCGAATTCATGCAGCACGCGCGCAGCGCGCGGCTCGACCAGCCCGACCGTCACGTCGCCGCGCAGTACGTGACGGAATTGCGTGGTCAGCAGCAGGTCGATCGCGTCGCCCCAGAACGTGCCGCTGATCAGCACCGCGATCGATGCGGCCACGCCCAGCACGGTCAGCATCGCGCGCACGATGTTGCGCTGCATATTGCGCAAGACCATGCGCATGCCCGGCGAGAAGCGTTCGCGCCAGCCCGGGCGTTCGATGAAGCTCGGGCGATATACGCCGGGCGCGCGCGGTCGCATCGCTTCGGCCGGCGCCAGCGTGACGCTGCTGCGTATCGCCTGCCAGGTCGCGCCCAGCGCTGCGCCTGAAGTGGCGCATAGCGCGGCCAGCAGCAGTTCGGGACGAACGCGGTAATGAAACACCGGAAAGCTGAAGCTCTTGCGGTACAGCGCGGTCAGCATCTCGCCCAGCCACGCGCCGGCGCCCAGACCCAGTGCGACGCCGACGGCAACGATCAGCAGCGCCAGCTTCAGGAAATGCCAGCCTATGCTGGCATTGTCATAGCCCAGGGCCTTCAGTGCGGCGATCTGTTCGCGTTGCAGCATGATCTGGCGGCCCAGCACTACATTCAGCAGGAAAGCCGCAATCGCGAGGAAGATGGATGGCAGGATCGTGCCGAGCACGCGCTGCTCCTTGATCTCGGACTCGACCCGCGTATGCGACATCTGTTCGTCACGTCCGTAGGCGCGGATTCCGCCCCAGGGCTGCAGCACGCGGTCAATGCCGGCCAGCGTGTCTTCTGGGTTTGCCTGGGGCGCGATGCGCAGGTTCACATGGTTGAACGCGCCGTCCATGTCGCAGGCGCTGGCCAGCGACTGGCGGTCCATCCAGAACACGCCGTAGCCCTTCAGGTCCGGTGCGCCGGAGAAGCCGGCGAAGATGAATTCGGGCGACAGCGCGATGCCGGTCACGACCAGTTCCTCACGCTTGCCGTTAAGCAGCGCGCTTAATGTGTCGCCGGCATGCAGGCCGCGCGCGATGGCGAACGCTTCCGACACCAGCACCTCGCGCCGGCTGCCTGAGGTGGTACCCATCATGCGGCCGCTGCGCAGGAAAACGCGATTGATCTGCGGCGGGTTTTGCGGATCGATGCCGATCAGCTTGCCGACGATGGGGGCGGTGACGCCCGGTATCGCGACCTGCACGTCGCGCACCACGGTGGCTTCGACCTGCGCTACCCCGGGCAGTTGCGCAAGCTGCTGTGCGATGCGGTCCGGCGCGCGCTTCAGATCGGCGAACAGGTCGGCAAACTGCGCGTCCGCGTAGTAGCGGTCGCGCGAAAATTGCAGCGAATCGTAAGCGCTGTAGGTAGTGATGAAGCCGGCCACGGCCGCGCCGACCACCAGCGCCAGCGTCAGCACCTGGCTCCATAGACGTTGCAGGTCGCGCAGCAACTTGCGGTCGAGGGCTTTCATTGATTACCAGGACAGCTCGGACGGCGAGATCTTGTTCGCATTGACCTCCACCCGCTGCAAGCGGCCGTCGCCCAGATACAGCACGCGGTCGGCCATGCCGGCAATGGCAGCATTGTGCGTGATCACGATGGTGGTGGTGCCGAGCTCGCGGTTGATGTGCTCGATCACCTCCAGCACGCGCTTGCCGGTCTGGTAGTCGAGCGCGCCGGTCGGTTCGTCGCACAGCAAGACTTCCGGACGCTTCGCGATCGCGCGCGCGATCGCCACGCGTTGCTGCTCGCCGCCGGACAGCTGGGCCGGGAAATGGTCGAGCCGGGCGCCGAGGCCGACCCGCTGCAAGGCCTGGTCGGCAGGCATGGGATGCTCGGCAATGTCGGTCACCAGCTCGACGTTTTCGCGCACCGTCAGGCTCGGTATCAGGTTATAGAACTGGAACACGAAGCCGACATGCTCGCGACGGTAGCGCGTGAGCTCGTCGTCGGTGGCGCCATTGAGTTCATGGTCGACGAAATGCGCGCTGCCTGACGATGGCCGGTCCAGGCCGCCAAGTATATTCAGCAGCGTTGACTTGCCGCTGCCTGACGGCCCGAGCAGCACGATGAACTCGCCCGCGTAGATGTCGAGATCCACATCCTGCAAGGCGCGCACCTCGCCGGCTCCGCTGCGGTAGGTCTTGCACAGCGAGCGCGTCTGGAAGACGGGAGCGGCGCGCTGGCTGATCGCAGAGATCACAATGAATTGCGGAATGCAATCAGCGCATCACGCGCGGGCTGCGCTTCGCCGCCGTGCCACAGAATCGCCTCGGCCACGTTGCGCGCGCGGCTGTCATGCAGCAGGTGCAGGTAGGCGGCGTTCGGCGCTATCACTGGCTCTGCGCCGGCAGCTGCCAGCAAGGCGATCCGGTGCATTGAAGGTCGGCATCGGTCGGTCATTGTCGCTCCGGATTCAAAGGGTTTCCTCGAATCTAGTCATTTGCCAGCCGGGTTTGAATGATCGGGATCAAACTCCGCCGGATCGCCTGTGTGTGCGATGCGTTATCCGTACTGTCACTCGTCGGATGATTGTTATAGCCAGTACAGTGTTGGTAAAAAACATTGACTAATAGTGTCTATGTCAGAAAACTTTTCTACCCTTTTCGACAAATACGGCGGCATTCCGGGGGTGCGATAGCTGGTGCGCCAGTTCCATGAGCGCTTCACCGCGAAGCCGACGCTGCGTCGCTATTTCGATCGTGTCGACACCCAGAAGCTGATCCAGCATCAGGTCGAAATGATTGCGTACGTGATGGGCAGGCCGGCGGCAAGCTTCGATCCGCAGCAGATGTCAGTCCAGCATCATCCGCATAGCATCACGCTGTCGGCCTTTGAACAGGTCATCAACCTACTGCGGCAGGTGCTGCTCGATGCGAACGTCGCGGGCAGGGACATCGCCGAAATCATTCACCGGATGGACCAGCAGCGGCATCGCATCGTGCGCGACGCGCCGCCGGTGTCCAACCTCTCAACTCCGAGCAGATTGATACGCTGTCCGCCGATCCGCGCGCGCTGCAGACAATGGAAAGGCATCTGGCCGGCGTGCTCGCACGCACCGTGCGCGAGGCCGATGCGCTGTGTCGTTGCGAGGATGGCAAGTTCGCACTTGCGCTGCGCGCCACGGACGCTGGCAGGGCAATGCAGGCGGCGCGGCGCATCCAGTCCGCCGTCGCCCGCGAGGCCTTCATCGTCAACGGGGACAGACTGCTCATCGAACTGGCGATCGGGCTGGCATCCGCAAGCGACGCTTGCGCCGCGCCGCCGGCGCTGATGACGGCGGCCGAGGATGCGTTGCAGCGCGCGATGGGGGCGGGTGAGCCGGGGATTGTTTCGGGCACCTGAAAAGTGCTGGTAGCCGCAATAATGGGGGCGTGTCGCGAGACTTGGGCGATCACGCAGCCAACTCTGCGATAATCCGGGCCAACTCAAAAGACGCAAGCCCGTTCCCGATGCAGCTGCTGCGGTTTCTCCTGTTCCCTGTACTCCTGTTCTTTGGTCAGCTCGCATTCGCGGATGATCACGTCAGTGCGCGCGCGTATGTTGACGATCCCTCCGGGCAGCTGACGATTGACCAGGTCAGGCAGCAGCCGGCGGTCGGGTACGACGGTGTGCTGAGCCGGGGTTTCAGGAAGACGCCGACCTGGCTGCGGATAACGGTGGCCGGCTCGCCGGACGCGCAGCCCGGCAGCCAGCTGGTGGTGCGTATCCGTCCGTCTTATCTGGATGAGATCGAGCTCTACGATCCGCTCGATGCCTCGGGCCGAATTCGCAAGACCGGCGACCGCCATGCCTGGCGCGACGCCGAGTTCAAGTCACTGAACCATGCCTTCGTGATTCCCGCGTCGCCCGATGCGCGTGATATCTGGCTGCGCCTGTCGACCACCAGTTCCAGCTTCATTCATGTCGAGGTGCTGACCCCGGACGTGGCACAGCAGGCGAACCGGCTGCAGGAAATGGTGTATAGCCTGATGCTGGGCGTGCTGTTGCTGTTTTCGCTTTGGGGCATCCTGCAATGGACGCTACGGCACGAGGCACTGGTGGCAGTCTATGCAGCCCAGCAGCTGATGGCGATGGTCTATGCCGCGGTATACGTCGGCTACGCGCGGCTGCTGTTCGGCGACCTGCTGGGTAATGCAACGATCGAGGCCTTTGCCAATTTCATGTTCTGCGCATACTCGTTCGCGTCGCTTTGCTTTCATTACTTCTTCGTGCGCGAATTCCGGGCGGTCCGGTGGCTTGGTAACCTGCTGCTGAGCGTGGGCTTTGTGGGCTTCCTGATCGAGATCGTGCTGTTGTCACTCGGCGAGATACAGTTGGCGATGCGAGTCAACATTTCGGTGGTGATGCTGATGTCGGTCATCGCGCTCGCCGCAGCACTCAGCTGCCGCGCCTGGAAACACCCCGGCGACGGCGACCCGCCGCTGCTGCCGAAATGGGCGGTCACGGGCTTTTACGCGTTGATGACGGTGATACTCTGGTGGGCGACGTTGCCTTCGCTGGGCCTGCGCAACGCCCCCGAGCTGAACCTGCACCTGTACCTGATCCACGGGCTGATGACCGGCATCCTGCTGCTGGTGATGCTGCAGTTCCGCGCATTGCGCATCGAGCATGCGCGCAACATGGCGACCTTGAACGCACGCTCGGCCGCGCAGCAGGTCGAGATCGAGCAGCAGAAGTCGCAGCTGCAGAGCCGCTTCATGGAGATGCTCGCGCATGAGCTCAAGACCTCGCTGTCGGTGCTGCACATGGTGTTCGGCGCCGAGAAGGCCAGCCCGGCGATGCTGGACCATGGCCGCCGCACCGTCACCAGCATCAACGACCTGATCGAGCGCTGCCTGCAGGCCGAGAAGTTCGAGGACAACCAGGTCATCTCACACTTCGAGTGCTTCGACATCGATGCTTTGCTTGACGAAGTGCTGAAAAAATCGCCGGATGCGAACCGGTTCTCGGTCTATCGCGAAGCCAGGATCAGCGTGAACAGCGACCGGCAGATTTTCAAGTCGGTGCTTTCCAACCTGCTCGACAATGCATTAAAGTACTCGTCCCCCGGCAGCGCGATCAGGGTGCGCGTGCATCCGGCCGAGCGCGAGGGAAGACAGGGCTGCGAACTCTCGGTCGAGAACGAGGTGCCGGCCGGGACGGGGTCGGCGGGTTTTCCCGACGAGGGCGGGCTGTTCAAGAAATACTATCGCGCCGATGCGGCGCGCAAGCATTCGGGCTCGGGGCTCGGACTCTACCTGGTGGCCAATTTCATGCGGCTGCTCGGTGGCCTGGTCCGTTACGACAGGCTCGATAACAGTGTCAGGTTTACGGTATGGCTTCCAAACTGAATATCACGGTTGTAGAAGACCACGACGCGCTGCGCGCGGTGACGATCGAGGCGTTGCGGCAGCAGGGTCACAATGTGCAGGGCATCGCGTGCGCGGAGGCGCTCGACGACGAGGCGGCGCATTTCCCGGCGGATGTTTTTATCATTGACATCAACCTGCCCGGTGAGGATGGCTTGTCCTTGTCGCGCCGCATCCGCAAGGGCAATCCCCGCGCTGGCATCATCATGGCCAGCGGCCGCACCCTGGTCGACGACCGCATCGCCGGCTATGACAGCGGCGCTGATGTCTATCTGCCGAAGCCGGTCGAGATGCAAGAGCTGCTGGCCGCGGTGTCGGCAGTGCAGCGTCGCGTCGACCAGTCGCAGGCCGATGCGAACGGCGTACCGGGACAGGGCTTCGTGGTCGATTCGCGCGCGATGCTGCTGACCGGCCCGAACGGGTCGGTCGTGATCTCGCGCGCTGAACTGCAAATGCTGTCTGCCTTCTCGACCAGTGCCGGCCAGCAGCTGGAGTACTGGCAGCTGATGGAAGTGCTGGGCCACACGCCCGATGAATTCCGCAAGGCGACGCTGGAAGTGAAGGTGGTCCGCCTGCGCAAGAAACTGATCGAGGCTGGCGCCGAGCTGCGCTGCATACGATCCATACGGCTGGTGGGTTACCAGCTGTGCGTACCGCTGCAGATCAACTGAACCTCGCTACGTAGGTTTCTGTAGGGGGGTGTTTTTACGACGCCCTTACGATCCCCCGCTTTGCCCGTGCGCAGATTCGCACGGGTACTACTCGCTCTCGAAGAAAGGCAGGCGATGAAGGACTCGATTCCCGAAGGGACTCTTTACATAGGCAGTGGCGTGATCGCAAAGGGCCGCATGCAGGTGCCGACGACCGCGACCATCAATGGTACGGTCGAGGGCGAGCTGACGGCGCAGTCATTGCGCGTGCAGGCTTCGGGCGTGGTCAGCGGCACGGCGACCGCCGAGGACATCGTCGTCGCCGGCCGTATCGACCAGTCGGCGACGGCCACCAAGCTGCTGACCATCGAATCCACCGGTGTGATCGGTGGGCAGATCGCTTGCGGCGAGATTGAAATCCGCAAGGGAGGTGAGCTGCATGGGACGATAGAGATGCTTCCGAAAGCGCCGACTTAATCCATGGCTTGTTGCGTCTGGTGCTGCGCCGTAGCTTGATTACGCCGGAGTCAATGTTCCGTTGAGCGTTGCCATAACGGTCTTGCGCTCAGTGACCTGAAGCTCGAGCGTGGCCTGATGCAGGCGCGCGATCTCTCGGCACAGGCTGAGGCCCAGGCCAATGCCGTCGATCTCGCGGCCGCGCGCGGCATCGCCGCGATAAAAGCGCTGGAAGGCGCGGTTGGGCAAGTCGGCAGGGATGTTGTCGCAGGTATTTTCCACGCTTAATGTAAAACGGTCTTGCTCCCGCTGCAGCCTGAAGCGTATCCAGCCGCCGGCGGCATTGTACTTGCTCGCATTGGTGTACAGGTTATAGACCAGCTGCTGCATCAGGCTGCGGTCGCAGGTGGTCACGATGTCGGGCTCGACCTCGCTGTGTATCTTCAGCGACGGCTGAAAGGCCATGGCATCGAGCGCCAGCTCCGTCACCAATGTTGACAGCGACACCGGCTCCATGTCGTAGCGGATGCTGTTGGCATCGGCGCGCGACAACAGCAGCAGTTTCTCGGTGATCTCGATAAGACGCTCGATCTCGTCGCCGATCAGGCGCATGCGGATCTGCTGGTCGGAGCCGGTCGGCAGTTCGGCGATCAGTCGCTCCGAATTGCCGCGCAGGATAGTCAGCGGTGTGCGCAGTTCATGCGATGCATCTGCAGCGAAACGGCGCGCCTGAACGAAGCTCAGGTTGAGCCGCTCGCGCAATTGCTCGAACACGCTGACGAAGCGCGAGAATTCGCGGTAGGGCGGCAGTACGTCGATAGGCTGGTCGAGGTTGCGCGAACTCAGGCCGGCGAGCGAATTTTCCAGCTGCCGTATCGGGCGCATCACCACCCCGGTCATGTAATACGTCATCAGCATCAGCATCAGGATGATCACCGGCGCGAGGTAACGGATGATCCGGTTGCGCAGCTCATAGATGGTGTCGACATAGTGCTCGATGTCGTCCTGACGAATCATCAGCAGTGGCCTGTCGGGCCGGTCCTCGAGCGTGAAGACCAGCCATTGGTCGCGGTTGATCGCCTGTCGCGCCAGCTTCACATCGCTGCTCACATCCTGCGCCGGCGCGCGCTGCTTGGCGTCGAGCGTGGCCAGCTGAGTGCAGATCTGGTCGCGTTCGCGCGCCTTGCCATCCGTCCGATCGCACAACACATAGTATTCGCTGACATTGCTGAGTGCCTCGCCGCGATTGACCTTTGCGGTGCAGGCCAGGAATTGAGCCATGCCGTTGGCCTGGTTGCGACATTTGTCCAGGGTGTTCGCGATGTTGTGCTCGATGCTGTCGACGATGTGCCGGCTGGTCAGGTACTGCGCGATCAGTCGATTCGCAAGAAAGATCGTCAGGGTGGCCAGGAAGATGCGGATGAACAGATGCCAGCGAAAGGATTTCTTCACTCGCCGTCCTCCAGCCGGAAGCGATAGCCAACGCCGCGTATGGTCTCGATGGGAAACAGCCTGCCATCGCGCGCCTGACGGTTCAGCTTCTTGCGGATGCGCTGTATGCAGACATCGACGACATTGGTTTCGGGGTTGAAACTGATGCCCCAGACCTGTTTCAGTATCTGCTGGCGCGAAAAGATGCGGTTCGGCGCACGCATCAGGCACTCGACCAGGCTGAACTCGCGCTGGCTTAGCGGCGCGACCGTGCCGCGCCAGTCGGCGTTGTGGTTGAGTTTGTTCAGGGTCAGGTCGCCGACGCTGAGTTCGAGGGATTCATTGCCGCCCTTGCGCGCCAGCACCGCACGCGCGCGGGCGATCAGTTCCTCGACAAAGAAGGGCTTGGGCAGGTAGTCGTCTGCGCCGATCTCGAAGCCCTGCAGGCGGTCGGGCAATTCGCCGCGGGCGCTGAGTATGATCACAGGGACCGCATTGCCGGTCTGCCTGACCTTGGCGAGCACCTCGAAGCCGTCCAGTACCGGCATCATCACGTCCAGCACCACCAGCTCGTGTTCGTCTTTCAGTATCGTCGCCAGGCCGGTGGCGCCGTCTTTCATGTGCGTGACCTCGAAACCGGCCGTGAGCAGCGCCGGAATGACGAACTCGGCAATCCGGATTTCGTCTTCGATCAGCAGCAGTCTGGTTTTCGGTTCTGGCATGGCGTCCCGGCGGGTTGGGGTAGCGCCGCGTCGAACGGCATCGCGCGCAGCCAACATCTTAGAGGCATTCACGTGCGATTCGATTACATCACTGTAATCATTTTCACCCCAGGCCTGCAAAGCCGACCCGCCCATCCGAAGTGCCTGCTCTTCCCGAAATGACAACATGACAATCGCTTCATCTGCGTCCTGCATTACGCGATTGTCATCCCCGCACGCGCGGATCGGCGGTACGTTTGCCTACATGAAAATTACACCAACCACAGGCACCGCGGAGTAAGCGATGGGATCACCGGACTTGTTCAGGGCGCTGACCCGAACCCTCCGGGATGAGGAGGCGCACGCCGTCTCGGCGGACGACATACAGCTGACGCCTTATCTGTCCATCGTCGTCGCCATCCTGTACATGATGGCGGTCGATGGCGACATCTCGGACCGCGAGAGCAGCCAGCTGCAGGCCGTGATCGGTGCCGACGGAGCCATTCTGCGTCGTGCGGTGGCCTATGCGCAAGCGCATGACGTCGACCACTTCCTGCAAGACGCGCCGCCGCTGCTGGATGCCGACGCAAGTCTGTGCCTGCTGGTCAACGTCGCCGATTCACTGATGGCCGATGGCGAACTGCAGAAGCTTGAGTTGGCGCTGTTCGAACGCATGCTGTCTGCGTTCGGTCAGACCAAGGCCGGCTTCCAGACGCACTTTGATGCGATCGCCGTCAAGGGCAGGACATCGGTGCTAGGCGATTTCGCCGCCGCTGCGGCGTCCGACGAAATGAGTCCGCCGAAGGTGCTGGTGGTCGCCATGCTGTACATGATCTCGGTGGACGGCGAAATGGCCGCCGAGGAGATCGGCCGTCTCAGCGCAGCCATCGGCGGATCGCAAGCGCTGCTGAAACCCAGCCTGCGCTTTGTGAATCAGGTGCGGGCGCCGCAGTTCCTCGCGCAGGCGTCGGGCCTGCTCGATAAGCGGCAACGTCTGTGCATTCTGCTTAACGTCTGCGATGCGATGATGTCCGACCGCGAGGTGGACGCTGCCGAGCGCGAATTATTCGGTCGGATGATCGCCGCGTTCGGTATCGCACCGGCCAGCCTCGATGCCTACATGAATACGCTGCGCGTTAAAAATGACGTGCCGCACGACGACATCCGTTCGGTCAAGCGGAGGCCACCGCCAGTGAGCCTGACGCGCGGTGGCAAGCGCAAGTCTGAAGAGGGCGTGGTGTTCGTGCGCAAGCGGACCTGGGCTGAGCAGACCGGCGAGGGCGGGAAAGCCGGATCGGCCGAGCATCAAGCTGTCGACGCGGGTCTGTCGGCACCTGCCAGCGAAGCGCCGCTGGACTCGCGAATCTCGCGCATGATGCTCGACAACATCGACAGGCTGGCGAATGAATTCGACGACGAGCTGACGCTGGCGAGACTAGAGCAGCAGTCTCGTGACGACGGATCCACCGGCGCTCCGCAGCGCGGTACGCAGGGACCCAGCGATTTGCGTATTGCCACCGACAGCGAGGGGGCGACCGATCTGCGACGTGCCAGCGATGCGAACTCGGGCACGGGCAGGAAAGCGCTGCGAGACGCCAGAATGTCGGACGATTCCAAGCATTGGAAGGACGCTGCCGTCCCCGGTGCGCACCGTCACATGCGTGACGTCGAGCCACTGGGGTCGGCAACTCATCTCGTCGATGATCGCAGTGCGTTTGACAGCGACACCGTCGATGATGCTGACGCGCCGGAACTGCAGGGCGAGATTCACGGCCGCATGGGTGCCGTGCGCGATCGCACGAAGCGTATTCGAGACCACATCGAAGCGATGCTGGTTTCCCGCTCATTGCGCGCAGGCAGCCGTTTGCCCGTGCTGCCGCCGTTGCCCTCCGCATTGCCCACGGCATTGCCCGCTGCAAGCATCGGCAAGTCCGATGCCGGTACGCCGCTGCCCACTAGCGAATTGACCATTGAAAGCGACGACGGCAGCGGCATGCTGCTGCCGTCGGATGAAGGAGGACCGAGAATGAGTGAAGCGACTGCGCCTGCAGCCCCGCAACAGGCCCGGATGAACCGCCTGCTGCGCTTACGCAGCGCCGTATTACTGCCGGCCTTGTTCGTGACCTACGGCGCGACCATGGTCGGAGAGACCTTGTCCGAGCGGCTGTTCATCGCGAATGAAAATATGGCGACTGACGCGCGCATCGTGCATCAGATGGCGAGCGTGCAGCAGAGCGTGTACCGGATCGCACCGGAAGCGGTGCAGCTGGCGCCGGACATGCTGCCTGCCGGGGCCTTAGCGACTGCCGCCGTGGCCAGCGACGAAGCACCGTCCGACCGGCAGAAGGCCGAAAGTTTTCTCGAGCAGCGCAAGCAGGTATTGCAGGAAAATTTCCGCCAGCACCAGAGTTCCAGCGCGGTGGCGGCCGAACGTCAGCAATGGTTCGTGTTTGCGAAATCCATCCTGCTGCTCGGTTTGGGCATGACCTTCTGGGGCATGCTGTTCCGCTCGCTGCGCATGCTGCACGGGTCGACCGCCGCCGGCATCGCCGCGCTGCTGCTCACGGCGAATGGCTACTGGCTGTTCCTGCGCTTCTGATACGGAAGAAAAGCGATGCGCATTACTCACTCGTCAACGCCCGTGCTCGCCATGCCCGAGCGCCAGCTCGGTATGGCGTTCGACGTGGGTGCCGGTGGAAGATCAGTCACAGTAACGCTGTCGGACCGCAGCTCCGGCGAGGTGGTTCGCAAGCTGGTTTTTCACCACGGCGGACCGGTGTCCGCCAGCACTGACCCGACGCGCGGACAACTGATCGATATCGCCCTATGAATCACGTCAACAGCATCGACGACCTGATATATGAACTGGACATGCTGCGTGCGTATGGCGTCAGCGTGTCCGCTGCAGCTTACGCTCACGCAAAACAAGCGGACATTCGCTTGTACTCGCTATTGGAGCGGCGCGACGCTGCGCTGCTGATCCTGCGCCGCGCTTCCTCAGTCGCTGCGCCTGTGCCGCGCGGCTGAGTCGCTTATTTGAAAAATACCGACCAGCGCAAGGCCAGTTCGCCCTCGTTGCGATAGCCGTTCCTAGCCTGGACGTCCTGCGCATAGCGCAGCTGGATCTGGCTCTGCTCGCCGGTGAACCACAAGCCGCCAACTGCCAGCCGGGTATTTTCGGGAGCGCTGCTGTATGAGACGCCATCGAACTGAGTCGCGCCGCCACGATTGAGCTGCGCGCTCACATATCCCTGAACCTCTGGCGTGAACTTGTAGCGCAGGTTGCCCGTTACCGCATAGGCCGTGTCCTGACTGAGCCGGTGTGTCGATTGGAATTTCGTGTTGTCGCCGAAGAAGGCGATCTCGGGCACGAGTTCCATCACCCAGCGCTCCCTGATCGTCTTCATCCATCCCAGCGACAAGATGGTCTTGACCCGGTTCTCGCCGATGTTCAGCGTCTGCGATGGCGAGTAGTCGCCGGTCGGCAGCACCACCATGATCGACGCCAGCGCATATTCGCGGTTCGCGCGATCGATATGGAACCAGAACGCCGTTCCGAGACGAAGGTCGCCGATACCGGACGCACGCTTGCCGACAGCCCCCGACAGCGGCGCGTTCGTCTCCGAATCCGCTGCGCTCAGCACCACCACGGGCGCGATCGCGTACTGTCCCTGGTCGCCTATGGAAAAGCCCCGGCTGGCACGAATCGCCAGCAGGTTGGTCCTGGCATCCCCGCCGAAGGGCAGCCGCACACCGTTGTGCCAGGGACCGTTCAGCATCTGCTGCGCCGCATAGACGGCGATGGTGCTACCGCCATCGGGCAGCGCCACTAAATCTGTCGGAAAGAAATCGTTCTGCGCTGCACCGGCCAAAAGAGGGAAAATGGCAAGCAGCGCTGCGCCCGAAAAAGATCGCGTGCGCGCCGGAGTAGCGTCTCGATGTATTATATTTTTCATAACTCTAAGTTTCTTTCACGAAAGTGTAGCCGAATTGCCAGTGATCTTGCGGTTTTCCTACGTGAATGCAGTGCAGGATGCTCATGAAAGCTGAAGCGAAGCCAACCCCACCGAAGCGCTCGTCGTCAGCGCGCGTGCTGCGCTATGCGGGATACGCGATCGGCTTGCCGTTGATAGTGCTGATCCTGCTGGCCGTGTTCGGCGTCGATCTCGATATGGCCGCACAGCGCGCGCCGCTTGCACGCTTGCTGTCGTCGCAGCTCGGTCGCGAAGTACGCATCGATGGCGCGCTGCAATTGCGAGTCGGGCTGCGCCCGCAATTACGCGTGCGCGAACTGCGCATCCGTCAGCCGCGCGCGTTTGGCAATGACGAATTCCTGCGCCTCGGCGAGATGGAAGTCCGGCTGGACCTGTGGCCCTTGCTGCTCGGGCGCTACAAGGCGGACAGGATGGCCGCGCGCGACGTCAGTCTCGCGTTGCGCCAGCACGAAGACGGTAGCAACAACTGGACCTTCGGCCCCGTATCGGCGCCAGAGACGCCGTCGGACGGCACCGGCTTTTCCGCCAGCGATGCGGCCGGCATCGACATTCGGCAGCTCGACCTCGACAACATCACCGTCACCTATCAGGCGGGCGCTGCGAAGCCTGTCGAATTTCGTCTTGAACGGCTCGATGCCGCGCTGCCCATCGGTGGCGGCGTCACGCTGCGCGCCAATGGCAAGGTCGATCGCAGCATGCCTTATCAGCTCGCGATCGATGGCGGTGAATTGCGTGAGCTGCTGGGCGGCAAGCCCGGCTGGCCGCTGTCGCTGCAGCTGCAGTTTGCCGGCGGCACGCTCGCTGCGCAGGGCAAGCTTGGCGAGAAGGACAGCGCACTGAGCTTCGGTCTCGGCGCGCCGGACCTCGCCCGATTCGGCCGGGTCATCGGTATGAACTTGCCGAACGCCGGTGCGGCCGGCTTGTCCGGCGCGCTGTCGGTCAGCCCGGGCGTGGTGCGGCTTGAGCGGCTGTCCGGCACGCTGGGCAAGACCACGATGGGCGGCTGGCTGCAGTACGACGCGCGCGGCGCGAAGCCGAAGATTGCCGGCGCGCTGGCCGTGCTCGCGCTCGATTTGCGTCCTTTCCTCGGGCAGGACGATCAGGAAGATACGCCCACCGATTTGCGGGCGCTGTACCAGGGGCTGGCGAAAGCAAAACTCGACTTGCAGGCGCTGAACGCATTCGATGCCGATATCCAGCTCGGCGTGGGCCAATGGCTGAGCCTGCCCGGCGACCTGCGCGATGCGTCGCTGGGCGTTACCGTCGCCGATGGCAAGCTCGACGTGCCATTACAGGCGCAGGTCGAGGGTGTGCCGATGCGCGGCAGGCTGCGCGCCGATGGCTCCGGCGCGCTACCGTCCTTGTCACTGTCGTTCAGCGCGGCGCAGTCGCCGATCGGCGGGCTGGCCCGCTTTCTGGCCGGCGTGCCTGGCATCGAAGGCCAGCTCGGCGGCTTGCAGCTTGACGTCAGCGCGAAAGGCGCGCGCGGCGATGCGCTGATGCGCTCGCTGACGGCAAGCCTGCAGCTCCGGCAGAGCCGGCTCAGCTACGGCAATCTTGACGGCGGCAAGCCGGTCGCGTTCACGCTCGACGGCATGAAGCTGGCCGTGGGCGGCGAGCAGGCGCTCAAGGGCGACCTGAAAGGCAGCCTGCTCGGACGTCCGTTGTCGGCCACGCTGAGCGGTCCCTCGCTGCGCGCCGCCTTGCAAGAGAGTGGCGCGCCGGTGGCATTCGACGTGCAGACCGGCGGCATCGCCGCGCGCGTGTCGGGCGCGCTGAATGGCACCGACGGCAGCGCCGACCTGACCTTCAGCCTCGGCGCCGAGCGTGCCGGCGATGTCGGCGCGTGGCTGGGCCTGAATCCCAAGTCGACGCTGCCGATTGCGCTGGCCGGTCGCGTGCGCGGCACGCTGCAGCGCTGGTCGCTGTCGCAACTGGTGTTTCAGGTCGGCGACAGCAGCTTGTATTCCGACCTCGATCAGACGACCGCGGACAATCACCAGCGTCTGAATGCGAAGCTCGAGATCGTCAGCGTGAACCTGCAGCAGCTCGACAAGCTACTGCCGCCGCCGGCTCCGGCGAAGGCCGGCAAGAAGGCCAGCCTCGACATCCCGATACTGCCGGCAAAGCTGGTGCTGGATGATGCCGACGTCAGCGTGCGCGCGCGCGACATACGCGGCTCGCAAATCGAACTGGGCGAGATGGGCTTCGACGGCCGCGTGCGCGACGGCTACATGCAGAGCTCGCCGTTCTTCGCAAACATCGGCGGCTCGCGCTATGACGGCGCGGTGATGCTGGATTTGCGGCAGGCCGAGCCGCACGCCGAATTCTGGCTGTCGGCGGCGACCGTCGATGTGGGCAAGGTGCTGCGACAGTTGCAGCTGGCGAAGAACATCGATGCCAGTGTCGACCGCCTGACGCTGTATATCGACACGCGCTCGTCGCAGCTGGCCACGCTGGTGGCGAACGCGCGCGTGATAGGCGAAGTGGGCAGCGGTCGCTTCACGCTGCGTGACGAGAACACCCAATCGCAGCTGCGGGTAGTGCTGACAAAGGGATCGCTGGCAGCGCAGCCCGGCGAACGCGTGACGCTTGCGCTGGCCGGCGCGGTCGATGCGGTGCCGGTCGACATACGGCTGCGCAGTGCGACGCTGAAGGCGCTGGCTGATGCGCAGCGGCGCATCCCGTTTGAACTTGCGGTCGATGCGGCGAAGACCCGCGTGCAGCTGAGCGGCAGCGTTGACCGCGACATCGACGCGCGCGATGTCGAGCTGGCGCTCGATGTGCGCGGCGAACGGCTCGACGCGCTCGACAAGCTGCTGCGCGTGGCGCTGCCGCCCTGGGGGCCGTGGTCGGCCGCCGGACGTTTCCGCATGAATACACGTGGCTATGCCGTCGACGATTTGCGCGTGCGGGTCGGCAGCAGCACGCTGCAGGGCCGCGGCGCGATGGACACGGCGCAGGGCCGCGCGAAGATCGATGTCGCACTAGAAGCGCCGCTGGTACAGCTCGACGATTTCAAGTTGCAGGGCTGGTCGGCCGTCGAGGGCAAGGCCGCTACCGAAGACAAGACGGATCTGGCCGCCTTGCGCAAGAAGGCCGCGGACACCAGCGACCAGGTGCAGGGACTGCTGTCGCGCGAAAATCTGGCGCAGGCCGACGCGCGGCTGTCGGTGCGGGTCGCGCAGGTGAAGTCGGGCAGGGACTTGCTTGGCCACGGCAGCCTCGATGCGCGTCTGGCGCAAGGTCGCGCCGAGATCGGGCCGGTGACAGTCAGCATGCCCGGCGGGCTGGCCGAGGTGCGGCTGTCGTATGAGCCGCGTGAAAGCGATGTGCTGGCCGCGCTGAACGTGGATATCGACAATTTCGACTATGGCGTGATTGGCCGTCGCCTGAAGCCGGACAGCGACCTCGGCGGGCGCTTCAGCCTGAAGATGGACGTCAACTCGCGCGCGCCGCGGATGTCGCAATTGCTCGCGCATGGCAGCGGCCGCATCGATGTGGCGGTATGGCCGGAGAAGCTGCACGCCGGTGTGTTCGACCTGTGGGCGGTGAACCTGTTCGTCGCGCTGCTGCCGACGCTGGACCCGTCGAATGAATCCGTGATCAATTGCGCCGTTGGACGCTTCAGGCTGAATGACGGCAAGCTGGCGCAGGATCAGCTGGTGATTGATACCAGCCGCATGCGGGTGAAGGGCAGTGCAGCGATCGATTTCGGCGAGGAGCGCGTGAAGATGCGGCTGCAGCCGCAGGCCAAGACCGCGCAATTTCTGAGCCTGGCGACGCCGATCGAGGTGAATGGCAAGTTCGACCAGTTCAGCGTCGGGCCGAATCCGGGCGACCTGTTGCAGACGGCGCTGAGGCTGGTGACCTCTGTCATCTGGGTGCCGCTGCAGAAGCTGTTCTCAGACAAGGTGCCCCAGGATGGCGCCGACGTGTGCCGTGTCAGTTTCCGCTAGGTCACCTAAGACGTCGGGACAGCCGCCTTGCAGCGCTTCCCAGGTGTTCACCAGCCAGGCAGCCGGATCATAGCTGCGCAGGCTGGCGGCCAGCGCTTGTGCTTCCATTGCCTTGCTGTGCAGCCAACCCTGAATCTGGTCGCATCCCTGTTCGCGCAATACCTGCAGCTGCTGCGCTGTCTCCACGCCTTCGGCGACCACGGTCAGGCCGAGGCTGTGCGCAAGCTGGATCAGCGTGCGCGTGATTACCGGGGCTTCGCGGGCACCCGGATCGTCCAGTGCAGCAACGAACTGGCGGTCGATTTTCAGGCAGGACAGCGGCAGACGGTTCAGATAAGCGAAGCTGGAGTAACCGGTGCCAAAGTCATCCACCGCCACGCGCACGCCTTGCGCATGCAGCGTGCGCAGGGTTTCCATCGTCAGTTCGACGTCCGTCATCATCATGGTTTCGGTCAGCTCCAGTTCAAGCGATGCCGCCGGCAAGCCTGAGGATTGCAGTGCGGCTCCGACCATGCGGATCAGCCCCGGCCCGTTCAGCTGCCGCGCCGACAGGTTGACCGACACCGACAGCGGGCCCAGCCCCTCGCGCTGCCAGTCGGCGCACTGCTGACAGGCCTGCTCCAGCACCCATGCGCCGATACCGTTGATCAGAGAGGACTCTTCGGCCAGCGGAACGAAGCGATCCGGTACCAGCAGGCCCAGTTCAGGGTGATGCCAGCGCAGCAGCGCCTCGACGCCGGCTATCTTGCCGCTGGCGACATCGACCTTCGGCTGGTACAACAGCGAAAACTCCCTGCGCGCTAGTGCGTCGGACAGACGCCGCTCGATCTGCGCGCGTTCCGCAATCTGCGCATGAATCTCGTCGTTGTACAGCTGGTAGAGATTGCGCCCGGACTCCTTCGCGCGGTACATCGCCGCGTCGGCGCGCTCGAGCAGCGCGCGGCTGTTGTCGCCATCGTCCGGGAATGATGCGACGCCCAGACTGCAGGTCACCTGCAGCGACTGTCCGTCGATGTCGATCGGTTCGCAGACGACCTGCATGATGCGCTCAAGCAGCTGCGGATTGAGCCGCGAGTCGGCGCCGCCGCGAAGTGCGAGCACGAATTCATCGCCACCGTAGCGGCCGATGATGTCGTCCTTCCTTAGCAGATGGCGCAGGCGAGTAGTGACGGTCTCGAGCAGGTGGTCGCCAGCCCGGTGGCCGTAGCGATCGTTGATTTGCTTGAAACGATCGAGATCAAGGAAAGCGACCCAGAACGGAACCTGGTGTCGTTGCGCGTACGCCAGCACGTGGTCAAGCTGATCCAGTAGCGCGCTGCGGTTGCTGACGCCGGTCAGCGCATCGTGCGTTGCCTGGTAAGCGAGCTGCTGCTCCAGGCGCTTGCGATCGGAAATGTCGCGCACGACCACCTGGGTTGCTTCCTTGCCATCGAACAACATCGGTATGCAGCGCAGCGCAACTTCGACGCGCGTGCCGTCAAGCCGCGTGGCGACTGTATCGATGCGCTCTCTCGGATGCTCGGTCATGCGCGCGGCGTCGGACGCCAGTCCGAGTTGCGCCAGCGTCAGGCCGCGCAAGGGGCGTGCTTCGGTTTCGGCAAACATCCGGTGCGCCGCGCTGTTGGCGAATGCGATCTCGCCGTCGATGTCGATCAGGATCGCATCGGGCGACATTTCGACGATCAGCCGGTAACGCGCTTCGCTTTCCTTCAGGCGGTGCAGCGCGTCCTGTCGCTCCTGCGCCTCGATGAACAGCGCCAGACTTTTTTGCTCAAGCAGGGCCTCGGCTTGCTTGCGCGCATTGATCTCGCGTTCGAGCTTGCGCTGCAGGATCTCATCCGGGGGCGGCATCAGCCATCCTTGTCAGCGTAAAACGAGCGCGACCGCCATGCTCCGCATCGGGCAGGTCGACGCGATGGATGGCGATGGGTTCCGCAAAATGCGCGATGCAACCCTCGATCAGGCCATGTGCGAGATCAGCCATCCGACGGCTGGACGTGTAGGTCAACACAAGCGTTTGATCGCCGTTTTGCTCGTGCTGGAATGAGGGCAGTTCAGTGTCGCTATAGAGTTTGCGGACTTCGACGTGGATGTGATTGTCGAGCGCACGCAGCAGGGGAAATACGGCGGGGTGGGTCTCGAGATAACTGGGGTGATGGCTCGCGAGCCGCAGGAAGAGGTGCCGTCCGAAATGTCTCAGCAAATCTGCCACGGGCATACCCGTATGCGAAGACAGATGAGTCACCAGTTCCACCATTTCGTGGTGGGGGTAGGTGCCTACGATGGTGTAGGCACCGTCCGTGGACAGCGCCGAAGCAGTGATGATGGCGTCGGCCGTCTCTGGTGAAAACTGGCATTCCACCAGGTCGAGGAACTCCCGGAAGATAATCCCCTTCATGGATCCTCATAATAGTGATGCTGTTTGTAAATATTACCTCATAGAAACAAATGTGACTTATGGTTTCGAAAAATTTTTTATTAGATTGATGTATTTTTTAGTAACGGATGTGCACTGTCACCGTGCGCGCTGTACAAGAAACCGTCATTTTTTTCAGATAGGAAAAGACTATCAGTTGTCTGTCAGGATTTTCGGGTCGGGGGCTTACGGTGCTTCAGCCGCATCGACGCTATTGATGCCCGCACGCGCCTGCTGCACGCAGGCCATGGTCCTGTCCCAGAAGACAGCGCCGCTGCCGCCGTAGCGTGACGGCAGGCGCCTCATCTTGCGGTGAGTTTGCGCGAGCGCACTATCCAGGGTTTCGTTCATCAGTCCGAGACGTTCCAGCTCCATATAGGCTTCGCAGTTCGCCTCGATCTCGTCGCGCGTCGGGTCGGTAGCATGCGCGCACTCGTGATAAAAAATGAAATCGAGCATATGCGGGTCGGCTTCGCGTATCGACCTCACGGTGACCTTGTCGAAATAGATCACCGGCCAGCCGTCTTTGTCCGGCCGCACCACGGCGGCTGCGCCACCCAGCTCCGGGTGGCGGTCGCCGGCGCCGCCGTGTCCCAGCCATTCTTCTGGCGTGACGCGGCGCTCGCCGTTGCGCTCGACCACGCACTCGACCTTCACGCCGTCGGAGCGATCGAAGGCGCGCGCACCCTGCGTGACAGACAGCGCCACAGTCAGCGCAAGCAGCAGGCGGGTCGCGGTACACATGGCCGGCTCGCTTACGGGCGGAAGGGCGCGACCGGCAACTGCGGCGCCTGCGCGAACTGCTTCGGCACCTCGCCGCTCAGTGTGCCGAGGAAGGCGACGATCTGCTTTACGTCTTCGTCGGGCAGCTGACGGCCGAGCTGCACCCGGGCCATGACGCGCACCGCGTCATCCAGCGAGGCGACCGAGCCGTCATGGAAGTAGGGCGGCGTCATGGCGACATTGCGCAGCTGCGGCACCTTGAACACCCACATATCTTCTTCCTTGCCGGTGTCGTGGAATTTGCCCTTGTCGCGGCCCTTGAGCTGCGGCATTTCGACGCTGCCGGTCGCTTTCCAGTAGTCCTCGGTCAGGCCGAATTTCTGGAAGCTTTGCCCCCCCAGAGTCGAACCATTGTGGCAGCCGGCGCAGCCATAGCTGATGAATTTATCCAGACCTGCCTTGGCATCGGTGCTGATGGCGCGCTGGTCGCCTTTCAGGTAGCGATCGAAGGGCGCCGGTGTCAGCAGCGTGCGTTCGTACGCGCCGACCGCAATGGCCCAGTTCTCGGCGCTGACTGCGTCCTTTTCATTCGGGAAGGCTTCGTCGAACAGCTTCTGGTAGCCAATCGCGCGCATTCGCGCCTCGGCTTCCTCGAAGGACTTGTTGCCATAGGCGAAGGGGCTGGTCAGCGCTTTCATCGCCTGCTCTTCGACACTGACGCGGTTGCCGCCGTAGTGCTGCGCGATCAGCAGCGGGGTGTTGAACACGGTTTGCGCATTGCGCGCCATCCGGATGCCATTGACGCCCACCGATTGCGGCAGCGAGTCCGCGCCGTAGTGACTGGGATTGTGGCAGCTGACGCAGCCGGTGCGGCCGTCGACGGACACGCGGGTTTCGAAGAACAGCTTTCTGCCCAGCTCGACGCGGGCCGCCGAATGCGGGTAGTCGTCGACATGCGCTGTGTGCGGCAGCGGTCGGAAAACCTGAAGCGCCCGTTCCAGCAGTGCGCTGTCGGTATCGCCTGCGGTCACGAGGCCGACGGCCAGTGCGCCGACGGCTAAAAATACAAGACCGCCGGCGCGGCGGGGCTGGAGGCGGGGCTTCATCGGGAATTGATCCTTGGGGTTGACGTTGACATGATTTTGCCGCGATTCACTCTTTCTTGCAGGGAGCGCCGGAAGGATTTACAGGGATTCATGATTTGCCGTATTGCCGGCGTGGCAGGCCACGGCCTATGCTTGCACCGCAACAAACTTTTAACAAAGCGCCACAGCCCGGGTACCCTCAGGCTGCCGGCAAGAGACAAGGTACAAGGCACTGCCGCGAACCGGCAGGCGTCAACATCATGAAAACACTCCCCAAACTGGCTATCGCCGTGCTGCTTGCAGGCACGGGCATGGTCGCGCATGCTGCACCCGCGGCATGGCAAGACAATCTGCAGCCGCTGCCCGCGGCCGAATGGAACCGCGAGCGTGCCGCGCACCTGCTGGAGCGCGCCGGCTTCGGCGGTACGCCGGCCGAGGTCGATCGCCTCGAAAAAATGGGCGCGCGCAATGCGGTGCGCTCGCTGGTCTATTACCAGTCCGTGCGCAATACGCTGCCGCCTTTCGATGATTCGGGGGCATTCGATCCCGGCCTCGATCCTTTCGCGCCGTCACGCCCGGCGGCTACCGACTTGGCCAAGGCCACCGGCGAAGCGCTGGGCGTCAAGGCCAAGCCGGCAGGCAACCGCAAGTTGCAGCAGGTTGCCGACCGTTTCCTGTACTGGAAGCGCGTGACCAAGCTCGAGACCGAGCGCATCGGCTACTGGTGGGCCAACCGCATGGTGGCGACCCAGCGTCCGCTGGAAGAAAAGATGACGCTGTTCTGGCACGGCCATTTCGCGACCGGCGACGAGAAGGTGCAGGACTATCGCAAGATGCTGAAGCAGAACGAACTGCTGCGCGCCAAGGCGACCGCCAATTTCCGCGAGCTGCTGATCGCCGTCTCGCAGGACCCGGCCATGCTGGCGTCGCTGGACGCCGGCGTGAACGTGAAGGGCGCGCCGAACGAAAACTTCGCGCGTGAAATCATGGAACTGTTCACGATGGGCGTCGGCAATTACTCGGAGAAGGATATCCAGGAAGCCGCTCGCGCGTTCACGGGCTGGAATTACAAGGGGCTCGATTTCGTCGTCAATCCGCAGCAGCATGACGATGGCGTCAAGACGGTGCTGGGCAAGAGCGGCAATTTCGACGGCGTGCAGGTGATCGACATCATTCTCGCGCGGCAGGTCACTTCGGAATACATCGCCGCCAAGCTGTACCGCTATTTCGTGCGCGAGGAAGTCACGCCCGAAATGCGCGTGAAGCTCGGCAAGCTGCTGCGCGACAAGAAGTTCGACATCGCGCCTTTCCTCGAGGCCGTGTTCGCTTCGCAGGATTTCTACAGCGACGCCTCGGTCGGCACGCGCATCAAGCCACCGGTCGAGCTGGCGGTGTCGACTTACCGCAAGATGGGCCTGACCGAGGTGCCGGGCATTCCGGACTTTAACCAGCTGACCGAAGCGATGGGTCAGAAGCTGCTGAACCCGCCTAACGTCGCCGGCTGGACCAGCGGCAAGAGCTGGATCACGCCGGGCCTTTTGCTCGTGCGCGGCAACTTCGTCTATGACACGGCATTCCCTCCGGTCGATTTCGTCGCACCGGACCGCGTGGCGGACGACCGCTATGGCATCGTGCCGGTGGCCGAGAAAATGGCGATGGGCAAAGACGTGACGACCGCCACCAAGCCTGACTACAAGGAAGTGACGTCGATGTCGATGCAAAACGACCGCGACGAAGACTTCAACACCCGTCTGGCGAGCTACCACGCGTGGCGCAAGGCGATCGAGAAAGTGAAGCCGATCTCGCGCATGCCGGCCCGCATCGACCTGTCGAAGATGGTTCGTGACGCCGGTTGCGTGACGGCCCAGCAGGCGGTGGATCACCTGCTGATGCGCTTCCTGTCGGTGCCGGTCGATGCCGACACACGCAAGAACATTGGCGCACTGCTCGAATCCGATCTCGGCACGGCCGACCTGAAACATGCGGAAAGCTACATGGAGGACGCGCTGCGCAATGCGCTGCACGTGATCCTGTCGCTGCCTTCCTACCAGCTGGGATGAACACTATGGACCACTCACACATCAACACGACCCGCCGCGACTTGCTGAAGGCGCTCGGCGCGCTCGGCATCAGCGCCGGCCTTCCGTTGTCGCCGGCCATGGCAGCGGCCAATAATGACAAGCGTATTTTCGTGGTCGTCGAAATGTCCGGCGCCAACGACGGACTGAATACGCTGGTGCCGTATGCCGACGATGCGTATTACCGTCTGCGTCCGCGCATCGGCATCCGTGCCGACAAGGTACGCAAGATCGACGATCACTACGGTTTCAACGCCGGCATGCTCGGCTTCGAGCAGCTGTACAAGGACGGCAAGATGGCGATCGTGCACGGCTGCGGTTATCCGCAGCAGTCACTGTCGCATTTCCAGTCGATGGCTTACTGGCACACCGGCGTGCCGAACGGCGGCGAGCACTTCGGCTGGCTGGGCCGCGTCGCCGATGCGATCGATCCGGCACTGACGCCGAACTTCCTGGTCAACATCGACGAGCGGCAGTCGCTGGCGGTGCAGTCCGAGCATCATGTGCCGGTGGTGTTCGATGACCCGGAGCGCTTCGCGCGGAAGGGCCTGCTGCAGAGCCGTCCGCTGCTGGACAATCCGGCGGTCGCGACTGGCGGCAATGCATCGCGCAAGTACCTAGACGATGTCGCGAAGAGCGCGCGCGAAGCCTCGCAGCTGGTGCGTGCGGCCTGGGACAATTACAAGACACCGGTCGACTACGGCATCCGTTCGCTGGACCTGAACAAGGTCGCGGCGATGATCAATGCCGGGCTGCCGAGCCAGCTATTCTATGTGTCATTCCGTCACAATGCCTTCGACACGCACGTGCAGCAGAACGAGCAGCACGGCCGTCTGCTGTCCTATGCGTCGGACGCGATCGCCGGCTTCATGAAGGACATGGAACGCATCGGCCGCGCTGACGATGTGACTGTGATGGTGTTTTCCGAATTCGGCCGCCGCGCTGCCGAGAACACCAGCCTGGGCACCGACCACGGTACGGCGAACCACATGTACCTGATTGGCAAGCCGGTCAAGGGCGGTCACTACGGCGATGTGCCGTCGCTGACCGATCTCGATGAAGGCGGCAACCTGAAGTTCACGACAGATTTCCGCCGTGTCTACGCCAGCGTGATCGAAGGCTGGCTGCAGCATGACAGCAAAAAGCTGCTGGGCGGGGAGTTCAAGGCTTTCCCGGTGTTTGCTTAAACCGTGTGTCGCGGCGACCCCCCCCCCCCCCCCCCCCC
>JACCDS011500471.1_pt1 | contig 32555 bp, 30 predicted proteins | sample 7446441 | NCBI WGS metagenome assembly JACCDS01 (sample SAMN15323445, study PRJNA562643) | freshwater metagenome | isolation source: river surface water | place: USA:Blue River Watershed | collected 2017-08-17
GGAGGCTGCGCAACAGGTATTGGGGGTGTGTGATGTGTCGGTGGTTGGGCTGGATGGTGCGGCGACTGATCCGGCGGTTTTGGCCGTGGTTTTGCCCGACCGTGGTACCGATCAGGCCCCCGAACTAATCGCGCATCAGGTCCAGAAAATTCTGCGGCAGGTGGCAAACGCTCAAACTGACATACTGGCTGAAGACGCCATTGTGGTAGCGGTTGTGAATGACCTGGCGTTTTTACCAACCGGCGCGACCGGCAAGGTACTGAAGCGTGCGCTGCGCAAGTTGGCACCGTCGATTTTACAATTCCCCAATGGCGCAGGCAGCAGCACATTGAAGGTAGCGTATGTCACGCAACGCCCTGCCAGGGAAAATCCCCAACCCAGCGCATTCGAGTCGGTCTTGCAACGGCTGGGGGAGGCGGAAAAGGCTGGGAATTTGACTTATGAATGCATGGGGCGACGTTTCGTCGTACATCCCGAGGTATTCCCGCCCACCCATTTTCAGTCAACCGGCATTTTCACGCAACACCTGCCCTATGCCAGTGGCCGTTCGTTTCTGGAGATTGGTTGCGGTGCCGGTGTCACGGCGGTAACGGCAGCACTGAACGGCTGCTATCCGGTCGTGGCATCCGATATCAGCGAGGCGGCGGTGCTCAATACCAAGGCCAATGTTGATTTGCATGGTGTCGCTACCCTGGTATCGGCACGACACGGCGATCTGTTCGATGTGCTGCATGAACATGAGCGCTTCGATGTTATTTTTTGGAACTCGAACTTTATTTTCGTTCCAGAAAATTACTCGTTTGACAAAAATATCATGCGTGCATTTTGTGACGCGGGCTATAGTGCGCATCGACGTTTTCTGAAGGAAGCGCACCGCCACCTTAATCCGGGCGGCATGTTATTGCTCGGTTTTAGCAGTCAGGGCGATGATCGTGCCTTGACCGAGCTGTTGGCTAGCAATGGCTATACGTTTACGGTGCTGACCTCGGCTTTCGGTCGGGGGGCGGGCGCGCACCGGTATGATATTTTGCGCCTGGTTCCGATCGCCGCAAACCGCAAGCCGACACCCGAGCCAGATCATGCGCTTGAAGGCACCGTGTGACAATGGATAAATTTCATACTGCACCGGTTGCCATTGTCGGTGCCGGGCCAGTCGGCCTGATGTTGGCCCTGTTCCTGAATCGATATGGGGTGCGGGTTGTGATTTTCGACGGTGAGCACAAGGCGCGAGCTCACCCCAAGGGCAGCACCCACAATTCAAGGACGATGGAGCATTATCGCAGCGTGGGTATTGCCGAAGAGATTCGCAAACTGGGCCTGCCTCTTGATCATCCGCGTGATATCGCGTATTTCACGCGGCTGTATGGTCATGAACTGGCCCGTTTTGTTCTGCCCTCCGAACGGCAGCGAATGCAGCAGGTCAGCCAGACTCCGGAAACGGATCAAACGCCGGAACCGTTGTTGCGGGCCAACCAGATGTATGTTGAGCAGCATCTGCGCGAGCATGTGCGGCAATGCGAACAGATCACCTTTCGCGAGGGCTGGCTGGTAACCGACTTCGTGCAATATGACGCGGGCATCTGCATCAAGACGGAGGAGGTTGGTAGCGGTGCGAGCGAATACTGGCGTAGCGAATATATGGTCGGCTGTGATGGTGGCCAAAGTTTCGTGCGCCGTAAATTGGGGATTCATTATCTGGGCCAGAACAATGCTGGTTCCGGTTTTCTGGCCGGTCGCATGATCTCCACTTATATTCGCATTCCTATGTTGTATCACGATATCCTGCCCGAAAACCGGGCCTGGATGTACAACGTGATGGCGCCCGAACTGCGTATGTTGTTGATCAGTTTGAATGGTTCGGATGAATTTTTGTTGATGTCAAAGGCTGCCGAACCGGATGAACAACCGGATGACGCCGATATCATCCGGCGCATACAGGCCGGTGTCGGCGCAAAAGTGCAGGTCGATATTCTGGCCCATGCCGCATGGAACGGGGGAATGGCTTTGGTGGCCGAGCGGTTCTCGGATCGGCGCGTCTTTCTGGCCGGTGACGCCATCCATCTGTTCTCGCCAACCGGCGGGTTTGGCATGAATACCGGCATTGATGGCGCGGCCAATCTGGCCTGGAAAATTGCGGCAGCGGTACAGGGATGGGCCGGCGACCGGTTGCTGGCGTCGTATGAAACCGAACGGCGGCCGGTGGCCCATCGTAATACGACGGCCGCTCGCTTTCTTACGCAAAGAGTCGGCAATCTCACCGTTCCAGAGCACATTGAACACGCCAGCCAAGAAGGGCAACTGGCGCGCGAACAATTCGGCTTGAGATTGCAGGAGTTTCGTGGACAGTTTACTTCCCTGGGGGTGGAACTGGGTGCCCGTTATGACGCTTCCCCGATTATCTGGGCCGATGGCGAGCCGCCGGAAGATGATCCTCTGCACTACCACCCGAGCGATGTTCCCGGCGGCCGCTTGCCTCATTTGTGGATCAATACCGAAGGCAAAGGTCGACAGTCATTGTTCGATTTGTTGCATCACGGCTTTACCCTGCTCAGAATCGGGGCTACCCCACCCTCGGTGGAGCGTTTCGTTGCTGCGGCAAGAATGCGCGGGATTCCTTTAAAAGTCGTCGATGTTGCATCAAACGCGGCCAAGCAACTGTATCGCCAGCGCCTGATTTTGGTTCGACCCGATCAATACATTGCATGGCGTGGGCCGGATTTGGCCACCGATCCGCATGTGATTCTCGACCGTATTGTCGGATGCAGTAGTGAGGTACAGCCCGCTTCGGGCGATCAGGAAAGCATGTATGTTGTTGAAAATTAGTTTTACTTTGTCTAGTTAAGGAGAGCGCATGGATTCAGTAATGTTACACAATGAGTTGCCACCTGTGGTAACGCTTGAAAATGGCGTGGAATCGGATATCGCGGAAGATGCGGCTGAAAATGCGGCCGTGTTCGCCATGGTTGAGGATGACCCGGAGCCGCTGATCGTCAACGGTGAACCCGAAGGCGCATCCATTAAATTTGTCAAAACCGGGGCGACAACTGGGGGCCGCTATCTGATGGCAAAGGTTGAGATTCCACCTGGCTCCGGCCCGCCATTGCATGCCCATACCCTGTCGAGCGAATGGTTTTATGCGCTCGATGGCGGCATTGTCATGTTGATGGGAACCCGGCGCTATGAAGACGTTGACCACTCCCCGGATGTGGTTGGGCGCGACACCATCAGAATGGTGCCAATGAAAAAAGGCAGCCTGGTGTTCGCACCGTGCAACCATGTGCACGGTTTTTTGAACGTCACCGACAAGACGGTGGTGATTCAACTGGTCTGGACGCCTGACAACGACCCGGAAAAGTCACTGCTTGAGTACTTCAAATCTATTGCCAAACCGATTCTGCCAAGCCTGAAAGGGGCCCTGAACAATCCTATTGTGCAGTTGAAGGCGGTAAGTGAAGCGCGCGAGTTTGGCATGATGTTCAGCACCGATTTCTGGCAATACGCCGAAAAAGTGGAAGATGGCGTTGCGCCATGGGGCAAAAATTTATCTGGACTGATCAAGCTGTTTCAATCGGGTGAAACTCACCACCTAAACGATTAATTATCCACCTATATAAAAAATGACTATCTTAACCAATAAAACAGCGATCATTACCGGGGCCAGCTCTGGCATTGGCCGCGCGGCAGCAAAGCTTTTCGCGCAAGAGGGTGCGAATGTGGTGCTGGTGGCACGCAGGGAAGAACGGCTTCATTCACTGGTTGACGAAATTACCGGCGTCGGTGGCCACGCGGTGGCCCTGGTGGGTGACGTCAAGGACGAGGCTTGTGCAAAAAAGGCCATCGAGCTGGCGGTTGAGCACTTTGGTGGCCTTGATATTGCCTTCAACAATGCGGGCACTATGGGCGCCTTGGGCAATGTATTTAATATCTCCAACGATGGTTGGCACGACACCATCGACACCAATCTGACCAGTGCTTTCTTCTGTGCCAAATATCAGATTCCGGAAATGCTGAAACGGAAAGGCGCTTCGCTCATTTTTACCTCTTCTTTTGTCGGGTACGACAAGGGGTTGCCAAACAAGGCGGCTTACTCCGCGAGCAAGGCAGGTTTGGTGGGACTGGCCAAGACACTGGCGGTCGAGTATAGCGCACAGGGGCTACGGGTCAATGTCCTGATGCCTGGTGGTACTGACTCTGAAATGGGACAGGCGGCAACGCCGACGCCCGAGATCAGGGCCTTCGTTGAATCGATCCACGCCATGAAACGCATGGCCGATCCCAGCGAAATTGCCAAGGCCGCGCTGTTTTTGGCATCGGATGCATCGAGCTTTGTCACCGGAACCACATTCTTTGCGGACGGTGGCGTCACGATTACCAAAACCTGACCAGAACGCCGGGCATGTTGCGTATCGTCCCGTGGCCGGTATCGCAGCCCGGATTCACAAGTTGCCCTAATTTCTGCCATCGGGTCGAATTGGGCGGTAAAGCAGTAAAAAATTTTATAAACTTAATGAGGTATAAAATGGCTATTTTGAATAATAAAACCGCGATTATCACTGGCGCAAGCTCGGGCATAGGTTACGAGGCAGCGAAACTTTTTGCACAGGAGGGTGCCAACATCGTTGCCGTTGCACGCAGAGGGCAGCAACTGCACTGGCTGATTGAGGAAATTGCCGCCGCCGGTGGCCGGGCCGTCGCACTGGTGGGGGATGTCAAGGAAGAAGCATGCGCGAAAAAAGCGGTCGCCATGGCGGTCGAAAAATTCGGCGGGCTCGATATTGCCTTCAATAACGCTGGCATTCTCGGCGCCATGGGTAGCGTGACCGATATGTCAGCCGAAGACTGGCACAACACGATCAACACCAATCTGACCAGTGCCTTCTTTTGTGCCAAATATCAGATTCCAGAAATGTTAAAGCGCAAGGGCGCGTCCATGATTTTCACCTCTTCCTTTGTTGGCCACAGCATCGGGCTGCCGGGCATGGCTGCCTACGCGGCAAGCAAGGCCGGTCTGGTAGGGCTGGCGCGCACCTTGGCGGTTGAGCACAGCGCACAGGGCTTGAGGGTTAATGCCTTGATGCCCGGCGGTACCGACTCCGAAATGGGGCGGGCGGCCACGGCATCGCCCGAAGCGAAAGCGTTCGTTGAGTCAATTCATGCAATGAAACGCATGGCCCACTCAAGCGAAATCGCCAAGGCTGCGCTGTTCCTGGCATCCGATGCGGCCAGTTTTGTCACTGGCACGACCTTGTTCGCAGATGGTGGGGTTACCATCACCAAGACCTGATAGTCATTCCGGGGGGTGAACCAGTATCGCCCCCTTTTTTTAAGACTCGATTTTGACCTTAACATGACCAAAAATTCGATACACGAATCAAGCCATTTACTGCCCAATGACACACAATCTTCTGCTCATGGCGGACGACGCGGCTTTTTGGCGCAACTCATTGGCTTCGGCGCAGCTGCGGTTGGAATGGAAATGGCCCCGGCCTATGTCTCGGCCGCCGAGCAAAGTCAGCGAGCACGCCTGCGTGACAATTATGATTATATTATCATCGGAGCCGGGTCTGCCGGCTGCCTGCTGGCCAGTCGGCTCTCGGCAACTGGCGCATCGGTCTTGCTGATAGAGGCTGGCAGCAGCCGCATTGATCAGCCTAAAATTACCGATGTCGCGTTGTGGACCCAAAATTTTTCCAGCGACACCGACTGGGCCCGGCAAAGTACCGCACAGCTACATTTGGCCAATCGCCGGCTCGGTGCCGCGGCCGGAAAAATATGGGGCGGTTCCGGCAGTATTAATGCGATGATCTGGCTGCGCGGGGACCCGCGCGATTATTTGCGGTGGAGCCAGATTGTCGGGCACGAATGGAATCCGGAGGCTTTGCGGCGTTCCTACCTGAAGGTAGCCCGCCCCCTGGGACAGGCCCAAAGTGGCCAAATCAGTCTGGGTCGCTTCGCCGATGGCCATCCGTTGACTGCGGCCTACCTCGCTTCCAGTAACGCGACCGGCTTGAGAACCATCGAATTGAATGCTGGCCACTTTCTTGATGGCGCAGGCGTGACGGAAGTGAACGCAACAGCGGATGGGCGCCGGGTCGGACCGGCCCAGGCGATGTTGGCGCCGGCCCTGGTGCGTCCCAATCTGAAAGTGTTGTCGGATACGCTGATAACGAAATTAATCATTCATGGCTCAACTTGCCAGGGCGTGGAAACCATCGTCGATAACGCCCCCTTCGTCATCACGGCCAACAAAGAGACCATTGTCAGTGCCGGTGCCTGCCAGTCACCCAAAATTCTGATGCTGTCCGGCCTGGGGCCTGCCAACCAGTTACAACCGCTGGGTATCCGGGTGCGCCATGACATGGCGATGGTCGGGCGTAATTTGCAAGATCACCTGCTGTTAAGTGTCGTCTTCAAATCAAAGATAATGTTACCGCCGCAAATATCAAACGGGGTATCGACCATGTCGTATTACTCGAACAGTCATGCCCGATACGCGCCCGATGTGCAGATTGCGGGCATGCAATTTCCATTCGGCGCGCCAAATCTGCCAGTCGGCACCGGTTATACCGTGATTCCATTCCTGGGGAAACCGCGCAGTCGCGGCCAGGTACGTCTGGTCAGTGCCGATCCACAGCAATCATTGAGTATCGACCCTGCTTATTTGCAATTGGGTATTGATCAGGACAATATGCTGCTTGGCTTGGAACGGGCGATTGACATTGGCTCAAACCGCGCGATGAATGGCATTTACGGTGGCCGTTATTCCGAGATCGCGCTCGGTTCCAGGGCCGGGAAACTGGATTTTATCGCCAAGCAAAGCGGTGCCGGTCTCCATTTCGTTGGTACCTGTAGTGCAGGCTGCGACCCTGCAACCAGCGTGGTTGACCCGAATTTCAAGCCATGGGGCGTGGAGCGGTTACGGGTGGTTGACGCGTCGGTAATTCCAGAAATTCCAACGGTCAATGTGCATGCATCTGTCCTGACCGTGGCACAGCTTGCCGCCGACCGCTTGATCCATGAAGCCCGTGGCAACCGCTCCGGGTCGTCCCAGTATTGATACATGCCCCATCTTTACCTTAACAGGAAGCAATCTCATGAATGTTATTTTACGTACCATCGAATCAACGCGCGAAGAATTATGTGCCTCAATCGCACAGCATCCTTTTCTGACGCGCTGTCGAAACGGGAGCATCACACTCCCCGAGCTAAAATGTTTTCTGGTGCAGCAAGGGTATTACAGCCGATACTTTACCCGCTACCTGTGCGCCCTGATGTCGAATCTCGACAGTAATGATCATGTTCAGGCCTTGATGGAAAACCTGTGCGAAGAATTGGGATTGACCAGCGATAGTCCGACACCGCACAGTACCATTTACAAATCAATGCTGCACCGGTTCGGACTCAGCCTGGAAAATGCCCCGCCCCCGCTGCCGGGCACGACCGCCTTGATTCAAACCATGTCCGATCACTGCCGCGCGCCGAATTCGGCCAAGGGTCTGGGGGCCTTGTGCCTCGGTGCAGAAGCCCTGGTTCCATCAATTTATTCAGACATTTTGACCGGCTTTGCAGCTCACGGCATTGGTGGCGCAGATACCGAGTTTTTCCGGATTCACGTTGAGTGCGATGACGGACACGCCGATACCCTCCGGGACATCATGTTCGCAACCGCAGCAAAAGATCAGGAACAATTAAAAGTGATGATTGCCGCTGGCAGAACGCTGGTAAAAGCCAGGGCAGAATTTTTCTCCAACATTGAAACGCTACTGTGGCACGAAGAAGCCATGCTTGATCCAGCCTGACATTTGGGGAAGGAACTTCAGTAATGCAATTACCTAAAAGTGATGCCGGTTTCCATGCAAATAAAGCGACACTGGTCGATATCGCGCAGCAACGCATGGCATCTTCGCTCAGTCTTCCCGCATGGTCGGTTCATCAAAAAGTAGCGGCAACCTGCCGAATACTGTTTGGCCATGGGCATGACTCGGGCTTGGCGGGACAAATTACGGCACGTGGCGAACAAGCCAACACGTTCGTTACCCAAAGGCTGGGACTGGGCTTTGATGAAATTGAGGTTGACAATTTGTTGACGGTCGATGAGAACCTGGATGTTCTCTCTGGCACCGGCATGGCCAATCCGGCCAATCGGTTTCATAGCTGGATCTACCGTGCCCGGCCGGATGTGCACTGCATCGTTCACACCCACCCAATGCATGTGTGTGCGCTTTCCATCACCGGGACGCCGCTCAAGGTCGCGCAAATGGATGCTTGTATGCTCTATGATGATGTGGCTTTTTTGCCCCGCTGGCCGGGTGTTCCGGTGGGCAACGAAGAAGGTGAGAGTATCACCCGGGCCCTGGGCCAAAAGCGTGCGCTCATCATGGCGCATCATGGGCTGGTTGTCGCCTGCAGTTCAGTCGAGGAGGCATGCATCATTGCCATCCAGTGCGAGCGGGCAGCACGGATGCAGCTACTCGCCATGTCGGCCGCTCAAATCAATGATTTGGATCCGGATCTGGCCCGCGAAGCACACGACTGGATTTTGCACAAGCAGCGCATCGGCGCTGCATTTCATTATTTTGCCAGGCGTGCCGGATATCGCGTCAGCGAGCACGATTCAAAAGTGCCAATGAGCGATTGAATCTTGCCCGGCAGCCTGTCACACCAGCCGTTCGGGCTGCGTTGCGATTTGGGTCTGGGCTGATACTCCTACTCCTGTGACGGCGCAGCGTGCTGGCAACAACATGGGTTTGTTTTGAATTTTCTTGTTTGATGATCGGAATACATAGAATGACGGTTTCGCCTGCAACAGAACACGACCATTATTGGCTTGCGGTACTCAACCGTGACCGTACAGCGGACGGCACATTTTATTACGGCGTTGCAAGCACAGGTGTATACTGTCGGCCATCGTGTCCATCGCGCCCCAAAAAGCGCGAGAATGTCAGTTTTCATTCGACCTGTGAAGCAGCGGAGGCAGCCGGATTTCGCGCCTGTAAAAGATGTCACCCCCGTGAATTTTCATTGCTGCAGACGCAATGAAGCCGATTCGCCACGATTTTGCAGACAGCAATCCATTCCCGGTCGAAATCAACGATTTTGGCCATGTCGAAGAGATAAAAAAATGAACAATCGCAGCAACACCGCCCAGCCCATTCGCTTCACCCTGGGCAAATCAAGCCTCGGCCCGGTTCTGGTGGCAACGACCGCCACGGGTGTATGCGCTATTTTTTTCGGCGAGCACAAAGATGCGCTGAAAAGTGATCTGGAAGCCGGATTTCCCGGTTCCCCGCTAAAGCAGGATGATGGTCTGGCCCCCTTGCTGGACCAGGTGCTCAAAACAATTGAATCGCCAGCACTCGCTTGTGACTTGACCCTTGATATGCAGGGCACGCTGTTTCAGCAGCGGGTGTGGCGTGCGTTGATGAGCATTCCCTGTGGCAGTACGGTAAGTTACTCGGAACTTGCCCAAAGCATGGGCGCGCCCCGGGCAGCCCGGGCCGTGGCGCGGGCCTGTGCCGCCAACCGGATCGCCGTTGTCATCCCCTGCCATCGGGTGGTGCGTAGCGATGGCGCGCTCTCGGGCTACCGTTGGGGCCCTGAACGCAAACGCAGCTTGCTGGACAGCGAGGCGACCAAATGAATGAGGCACATCACTTGCCAGACCCTGTTCTGTGCCCACCTAATGTCATCAACACAATTAACGGCTACAACTGGCCAGAAATCGGATTGGCACTGGACAGCCATGGCTATGCCATCGCCGACCAACTGCTGTCGCGGGAAGATTGTCGGGCCTTGGCCCAGTACTATGCAACCGACTCGTTGTTTCGCAGCCGTATTTTAATGGCACGACACAGTTTTGGCGTTGGTGAATACAAATACTTCGCCTATCCCCTGCCCGACCTCATCGCCACCATGCGCACCGCGTTTTATGAACGGCTACAGCCGATTGCAAACCGGTGGAATGAAGTTATGGGACTCAACCAGCGCTTCCCGGCCCCCCATTCCCGCTTTATTGAGCAGTGCCACGCGGCGGGACAAACCCGGCCAACGCCGCTGTTACTCCAGTACCAACCCGGTGACTACAATTGCCTCCACCAAGACTTGTACGGAGAACAGATATTTCCGCTGCAAGTCGCCATTTTGTTGTCCGAACCCGGGGCGGACTTCACCGGAGGAGAATTTGTTTTGACAGAACAGCGGCCCCGTATGCAATCGCGGGTCGAGGTTGTGCCGATACGGCAAGGAGATGCCGTCATCTTTCCCGTGCACCACAGGCCGGTACAGGGCTCGCGCACCAGCTATCGGGTGAACATGCGCCATGGTGTCAGCACAGTGCGCCTTGGGCAGCGCCATACACTGGGCATTATCTTCCACGATGCAACATGATGCCCATCAGAAGGGCACCCGTGCCCGATCTGTTCTCTGACCCCTCCGATCCGGTATCCACGCATGAAGTTATCGATGACGGGGCTGTCATCCTGTGGCAATTCGCTGCGACAGAAACAACCATTCTGATCAACGAATTGCGCGCCGTTTTGCAGGTTGCCCCGTTTCGGCATATGGTTACCCCAGGCGGGCATACCATGTCGGTCGCCATGAGTAATTGTGGCACCTTGGGCTGTGTAACGGATCGGACCGGTTACCGATATCAGTCCATCGCCCCCGATACCAATAAAACCTGGCCACCCATGCCCGATTCGTTTCTGCGTTTGGCTGTACGTGCCGCAGCTGCGGCGGGCTATGACAACTTCGCCCCCAATGCGTGCCTGATCAACTGTTATCAATCGGATGCCCAATTGACCCTGCACCAGGACAAAAACGAGCGCAATTTCGCGGCCCCCATTGTCTCGGTATCAATCGGGTTGCCAGCCCTATTTTTGTTCGGTGGATTAACGCGCAGTGCCAAGGTGCAACGATGTTGGCTCACCAGCGGCGATGTGGTGGTGTGGGGTGGCGCATCCCGACTCGCATTCCATGGCGTCGCAAAACTGGCCGACGGCAGGGATCCGCTCACCGGACGTTGCCGGATCAATTTGACGTTTCGCACCGTGGCATGATAATACACCACAGTTAAAATAATCATTTTGGTTTTAGGCCAACAATTTTAGTCAGTCTTCATATTTGGAAATACCACAGGTTAATGTCTACATTACTTCATGAATCTTTCAGGGCGGCAACTGCATTCCTGGCCGCTCTTGATCCGGACTGGGCTGCGCTCGTTGCCCAGGTTGGCGAATGTCAGTTGCGCCTCAAGCCGAAACGCGAACCGTACGAAGCGCTTATTCGGGCAATTGCCTACCAACAACTACACAGCAATGCTGCCGAAGCTATTTTGGCCCGTTTCGTCGCCCGCTACCCCGATGCCACCTTTCCTTCCCCCGAACAGGTATTGGCCACGACGGAAGACGAATTGCGGGCCTGTGGTTTCTCCCGGGCAAAAACCTTGTCAATCCGTGACATTGCCACTAGCACGATCATCGGTATGGTGCCCCCGCTAAAACAGGCCGATTTATTGTCTGATGAAGAATTGATCAAGCAATTGACCACGATTCGCGGGGTTGGGCGCTGGACGGTGGAGATGTTTCTTATTTTTTCACTTGGTCGCCTCGATATTTTGCCGGTCGATGACTTTGGCGTAAGGGAGGGGTGGCGGCTCATGGCACCGAACCGGGTTGCGATCAAACCGAAGGCACTTGCAATACTGGGACAACGCTGGAGCCCATATCGCTCCATAGCGACTTGGTATCTGTGGCGGGCAGCGGAACTGGGGAAAGCCCATGAACATGAACAAAGGATAATCCGGCCAAGTTAGTGAGGTAAGTAGTGGGGTACTTAGTGGATCAAACGCCCCCGGATTTGCCTTGTTCAACAACCGCACTGGAAATAATCGACCCCGCCCCCATCTGCAAGCCTTCTCTGCGTTGTATGATGCAAGCTTGCCGCGCTTTGGCACGCTTGTTTGGCACGCTTAACCTGAAGGATGTGTTGTCATGGTTCCCCACCTTGTAACGGCATTGAATGGCCCGCTGCTGGAGCTGGAAAAGAAGATTTTGGCTGCCACCCCGGCCATTGAACGCTGGTTCCGGCTTGAATGGCAAGAGCATACGCCACCGTTTTATGCCTCGGTCGATTTGCGCAATGCCGGTTTCAAGCTGGCACCGGTTGATACCAATCTGTTTCCAGCCGGTTTTAACAACCTGGCACCGGAAGTGTTGCCGCTGGCGGTACAGGCCGCGATGGCGGCGATTGACAAATATTGCCCGGACGCACGCAATGTGGTGCTGGTGCCGGGCGAGAATATCGATAGCCCGTTTTATCTGGAAAATCTGGCACGGCTGGTGCAAATTTTCCGCCAGACCGGCTTGCATGTACGGCTCGGTTCAATGTCGGACAAAATCAGCCAGAGCACCGAACTGGTGTTGCCCGATGGCAGCACGCTGGTGCTGGAACCATTGCAACGCTCGGAAAACGGGCGGCGGGTCGGCTTGAAACACTTCGATCCGTGTACTATTTTGCTAAATAACGATTTGTCGCAAGGCGTGCCTGCAATTTTGGATGGTTTGCATGAACAAAACCTGTTGCCGCCACTGCATGCCGGTTGGGGTGTGCGGCGCAAAACCAACCATTTTGCGGCGTATGAGGGGGTGGCGAAGAAGTTTGGCAAAATGATTGAGGTCGATCCGTGGATGCTGGCCCCATATTTTGCCAAATGCAATCATATTGATTTGCAACAACCGGATGGACGCGATTGTCTGGCCGATAACGTGCATAGCTTGTTGGGCAAGATTCGTAAAAAGTATCGTGAGTATGGCATCAAGGACAAGCCGTTTGTCATCATCAAGGCCGATGTCGGCACCTATGGCAAGGGCATCATTACGGTACGCGACGCCAAGGAAATCCGCGATCCGGCCCGCTTTGCCGATATTAAGCTGTCAGCGATCAAGGATGGTCACGAAATCAATGATGTGATTATTCAGGAAGGGGTGTACACCTATGAACGGATCAACGATGCCGTTACCGAACCGGTGGTGTACATGATCGACCGCTATGTGGTCGGTGGTTTTTACCGGGTGCATGCAGAAAAGGGCACCGATGAAAACCTGAAGGCACCCGGCTCCCGTTTTGTGCCGCTGGCCTTTGCCCAGCAGCACGCAATTCCGGATTTGCAGGCCAAACCGGGCACGGCAGTACCGAACCGGTTTTATTTGTATGGCGTGGTGGCACGGCTGGCGTTATTGGCGGCATCGCTGGAAATGGAAAAAACTGACCCCAATCCAGAGATTTATTAGTACTTTAGCAAAGTTTTTAATTGTTTACAAAAAATTGTCTTTTTAAATAAGGAAGTCGACCCAAGGTCGGCTACAATCACCCTTCTTCGATAGCGGGCACACTATGAAATTCGCTTTTTTGGCCGATCCACTCGATACCTTCAATACCTATAAGGATTCCACCTATGCCATGCTGGTGGAGGCCGCCGGACGTGGTCACACACTGTATGCCTTTGAGCAGCGCGACATGGTGTATGAAGGCGGGGATGTGGTGGCCAATATTCGTCCAATTACCTTAACCGGCGACCCACACGACTGGTATCGCGCCGAACCGGCCCGGGTTTTGCCGCTGAACACGTTTGATGCGGTGGTAATGCGCAAGGACCCGCCGTTTGACATGGAATACATTTACGCCACATATTTGCTGGAACTGGCGCAAATGCATGGCGCGCGGATTTTCAATCGACCGGATGCGATTCGCAACCACAATGAAAAGATCACGATTACCCAGTTTGCCCAATTTACCGCGCCAACCCTGATCAGCAGTGATCCATTACGACTGCGGGCGTTTCACGAACAGCATCAGGATGTGATTTTCAAGCCACTCGATGGCATGGGCGGCATGGGTATTTTCCGGATTCGGGCCGATGGCATGAATTTGGGTTCGGTGATCGAAAGCCTGACGCTCAACGGCGCACGGACCATCATGGCGCAGCGCTTTATCGAGCAAATCAGTGCTGGTGACAAGCGGATTTTGTTAATTGATGGCAAAGTGGTGCCGTATGCATTGGCGCGGATTCCACAGGCCGGTGAAGTGCGCGGCAATCTGGCCGCCGGTGGTACCGGGGTGGCGCGCGAATTATCCAAGCGTGACCGGGAAATTGCCGAGACCCTGGCACCCATTTTGGTACAGCGCGGCCTGATGTTGGTTGGGCTGGATGTGATTGGGGATTATTTGACCGAAGTGAATGTTACTTCACCCACCTGTTTTCAGGAAATTACCAAACAAACCGGGTTTAATGTTGCGGCCTGGTTTGTCGATGCACTGGAAAAACGATAAACAACCGCTGAACCGTCCGGCCCGGTATGGCTTGTTGCTGGCAGGACGCAACAAATGATTTTTTCAGGGTGCTATCAGGCATAATGGTTGAGCATAATGATTGGGCGGGCGACAGTCTGCCGGTACAAGGGAGTCATCATGATCGGAATCTTGTTATTGACCCATGCGCCACTGGGCCAGGCATTTATTGCAGCGGCATCCCATGTATTCCGGGGTGCACCGGAGCGGCTCGAAGCGATTGACATGGTGGCCGATGAGAGCCGTACCGAGGTGCAGCAACGGGCGCGTAAGCTGATTGCCCAGCTCGATGATGGCAGCGGAGTGCTGGTGCTAACCGACATCATGGGTGGCACACCGTGCAATTGCTGCGATCAGTTGGCCGAGCAGGGTCGGGTCAATGTGGTGGCCGGGGTCAGCTTGCCAATGTTGTTGCGCGCCATTACTTACCGCAATGATACGCTTGATGTAGTAACCGAGATGGCCCTAACCGGTGGGCAAAATGGCGCGGTAAAAGTGGATAATCGGGTACGGCTTGGACCCAATTAGACAACGAATGTAGTAAAACCGGCGTGCAAATGGCGTGAGTTGCTGTACTTAATTTGGATTTGGGCTGACAATACAAAACAGTCGCCAAACAGTGGTCAGGTAATGGCCAAACGATGGGCGCATCCAGCCACGGCAGGGGGTGGCTAAATGAGGGCAGGGATAGCGGTGCCGGGTACGCCTGCGGATCTGAAACGACTTTCAGGATAACAAGATGATTCAACAAGAACTCGAAATCACCAACAAGCTGGGCTTGCATGCCCGTGCCTCGGCCAAGCTGACGCAACTGGCAGCCAAGTTCCGCTGCAACGTTCATCTGACCCGCAATGCGCGTCGGATTAATGCCAAATCGATCATGGGGGTGATGATGCTGGCCGCAGGCAAGGGGGCCAAGTTGACGCTCGAAGTCGAGGGGCCGGAAGAGGTCGAATGCGCACAGGCTCTGATTGCCTTGATTAACGATAAATTTGGCGAAGGCGAGTAAGCGCCTGCTTCACCGGCGCGGCTGCCCAATAGATAAGGGGAACCATGGCATCATTTGCGATCCACGGCATACCGGTTTCGCGCGGCATTGCGATTGGCCGCGCCCACGTGTTCGCCCCTGCTGCGCTTGATGTCAGCCATTATCTGGTCGAACCGGAGCAAATCGAAAGCGAAGTCCAGCGGCTGGCCGATGCGATTGCCACGGTACACCGCGAATTGCAAACCATCTGGATGGATTTGCCCAAGGATGCGCCAACCGAACTCGGTGCGTTTATCGATGTGCATGCCCTGATCCTGTCCGATCCGATGATTTCCGAAGCCCCGCTCGACATCATCCGCTCGCGCCGCTATAACGCCGAATGGGCACTGGTTACCCAAATCGATGAATTATCAGCCCAGTTCGATGAAATTGAAGATACTTACCTGCGCGAGCGCAAGGCTGACATTCAGCAAGTGGCGGAACGGGTGCTCAAGGTTTTGACTGGCAGCGAGCAAGTCATGCCATCACGCCGTGGCTCGGATCAGGCTGCCGGGCAAATGATTGTGGTGGCGCGTGATATTTCACCAGCCGACATGCTGCAATTTCGCGATGCCTCGTTCATTGGCTTTGCCACCGATGTCGGCGGACAAAATTCGCATACCGCGATTGTAGCGCGCAGTCTCGCCATTCCGGCAGTGGTTGGCATGGCACGCGCCTCGACCCTAATCTTGCAAGATGACTGGGTGATTGTTGATGGGGATGCCGGGGTGGTAATTGCCAACCCGGACGAACTGCTGCTAGCCCAATACCGCAAATTGCAGGCCAGTCAGGCCCAGGCCAAAAAACGCCTGCAAAGATTGAAAAAAACCCCGTCGATTACCCGCGACGGTACAGAAATCACGCTGCTGGCGAATATCGAACTGCCGGAAGATTGCGAAGGCGCGCTCGATGCCGGGGCCAACGGGGTTGGCCTGTTCCGTTCCGAATTTCTGTTTTTGGGTCGGGCTGGCCATGCCCTGCCGAGTGAAGAAGAGCAGTTTGAAGCGTATCGCAAGGCGGTGGTGGCGATGAAGGGCAGGCCAGTGACGATTCGCACGATTGACGTCGGGGCCGACAAACAGCTTGATGCAGCCGAGCAAACCGCACTTAATCCGGCGCTTGGCATGCGCGCGATTCGCTATTGCCTGGCCGAACCACTGCTGTTTTTGACGCAATTGCGGGCCATCTTGCGCGCCTCGAAGTATGGCAAGGTGAAATTGCTGATCCCAATGCTGGCGCATGCCCATGAAATCGATCAATCGCTGGCCTTGATTGCCCAAGCCAAGGCCCAGTTGCGCGAACTCGGACAAGAATTCGATGACCAGATCGCAGTCGGTGCCATGATCGAAATCCCGGCGGCTGCGCTGGCCCTGCCGATGTTCGTCAAACGGCTCGATTTTCTGTCGATCGGCACCAATGATTTGATTCAATACACGCTGGCGATTGATCGGGTCGATCACGAAGTGGCACACCTTTACAATCCGCTACATCCGGCGGTGTTGCAACTGATTTCCATGACCATCAAGGCTGGCCATCGGGCCGGTATTTCTGTGTCGGTCTGCGGTGAAATGGCAGGGGACATCAAGCACACCCGGCTGTTGCTCGGGCTTGGCCTGCGTGAATTTTCCATGCACCCGGCCCAGTTGCTGTCGGTCAAGCAAGAGATTCTAAACAGCGATCTCGACACGATCACTGCTCAAGCCAAAAAAATCCTGCGCGCCAGCGAACCTGCTGTTATTTCCGAAGCGGTGCGGCACTTGCGGTTGATGTAAATAGGCAGATTTAAGTCCCGACGGCAACGCTGATTTAATAATTTGCGGTAGTTGGGTTAGTTGTCTTGGTGGTTTACCAATGCGAGTCGTTGCTCGGGCTGCACGCAACCATCAATAACCCCGGCAGAACGTGTGCCCGTGCCAAGCAATTCCCCCAAATCAACCCACCCGATGTCTTTCTCCTGAACTTTCGCATTATAGTCCTGCACCATTTGCAGTGCCTTATCAAGATTGTCTGCATTCCAACCTGGCATTTCTGAATAAACCCGCCTTGCTTTTTGCAGGGTATCGCCCCAAGTTTGATTTTCGCCAGCACAAAAACCCAAGGCCCAATGTACGAGGCCGTTAATCTCTGTCAAGCTATAATCGGGCATATCATCACCGCTGGTCGGGTCAGCCAGAATCATGGCGGCAATGTCGTCCGGGCATTCAGCCAGTGTTTTATTGTCCGATAGCCTAATTAACATGGTTAGTTATCCTTAATGGTTTGCTTAACTCGTTCTCGAAGAGGCCAAAGTTTTCATAGGTTTCAATCTGGTTTTCACTCATAACCCAACCCATGCCACCCTGTACATCAAAACTGGTTAGGTACTGAAGTTTGTGTTTGACGCTCTCATGAATGAAAGTCGCCCCTGTGTGATAAAATTTTCGCTTGATTTTTGCGCTGCCAGAGCGGCGGTTTTCTAAATCATCCGTTAGCAAATAAAATCCGAATATTGAAATGTTCTCCAAATCTCGCATCAATATTTGTGCTGCCCTGATGCGAACTGCGTCCGCCAATTTGTACGGATTGGCGCTCCCTATTTTTGCTGAATCCATACTGCCACCAGCATCGGAAAATTTTAAACCAACCAGATAGCCATCAACGCCTGGCATCCGGTGCCAAGTAATATGAACACAATAGACGATGCCATCAATCGTAATGGCCTCCTTATTTTCTGCAACTTGATTAATTAGCGGATGCCCAGCCATAGCCTACCCTTTCTTTGTATTTCAATTTATCAACCCAGCCAGGTTGCTGCCAAATTATAAAGCTTTATCGTGTTCTCGACAATGGGTAGCACAGGTGGCAAGGCAAACACCTGCACAACCGGTGCCGCCAGCCAGGCAGCAGCGTGGTCAGCAGCGCAAGTAACGCGCTGGATTGGCAGTTGATTAGTGAGGGCGGGCTGTTGCACTGGCGCGTCGTGGCCTATTTCGGAGGAAGGTGGATGGGCAAGAGCAAACTAGCCGGGAGTGCGACTTGCCAACTTCTTTGTTACCTGCCGATCTGATTTTTAGCTTGCTAGCGGGCAGCTTTCCCGGTAGAATCACGTCGACTAATTATCTCTGGGCAATCCATCTTATTTTTCCTATCAAGGGGCTTACATGAAATCACGCCTGTTTGGGCTTATCGCTTTGCTGGTCAGTAGCACCGCTTATGCAGACGCCATCAATTTCGACCTTGGTCAGGCCCAAGGTTTTTCCGGTTTTTTCTTTGGCAATGCAACCAACGTGGTTGACGTCGAAGGCCGTCTGGCAGTTGGTGGCAATTTGAATACTACTGGCTTTAGCGTCGGTTATCGTACCCCGTTTGGTTTCAATGGCCCCAGTTTGGTAGTCGGTGGCGATGTGCATATCGGTGGTGGCGCAATTTATGGCGCACCTGCGACCAATGTTGACACCAATAACACGTATGGCCCAATCACTGAATACGAAAAGCAAATCAGCTACGGCGTATATGGCGGCACCAACACCTCGCCTGCCTATCTGGATCTGCGCCGTGAACCAAATACGGTTGATTTTGCCAGTGCCCGCACCCAGCTCGAAGCCCGCTCGGCCAATCTGGCCAGCCAAACCGCCAATGGCACGGTTGAATTCCGTTATGGCAGCGTATTCCTGACTGGCGACAATACCGCGACCACTCAAGTGTTCAACGTTGACTCGAATCAACTCGCGAATCTGGTTCTGTCCAATGTACGTAGCGATGCCAAGGTATTGGTCAACGTTACCGGCAACTATGACACCGTGCGCTTTTCCGGTGGTCAAACCGGGCAGTGGGAATCGCTGCATGAACGCGTGATTTTCAACGTCACCAACGCCCGTGAAGTCAATGTCAATACCTTCCTGTGGGGTTCGATCCTGGCCACCAATGCCAATGTGATCGGTCAAGGCCACCTGGAAGGCAATCTGGTTGCCAATTCGATTTCTACCAATCTGGAAATCGGCTATGCACCATCGCTGCCGATCACCCCGGTTCCAGAACCAGAAACCTACGCCATGCTCGGTTTGGGTTTGCTCGGTTTAGGCTTTGCTGCACGTCGTCGTAAGCTGGCACAAGCCAAGTAATTGAATCAGGTTTGGCTGATTGCTCAACCGAATTGGCCAAATGAATAAAAAACGCCGGGTTTGCCCGGCGTTTTTTTATGGCCAAGAGCCAGAATTCGTTCCAGCCCTTGACCGATCCTGCCGGGCAAGCTTAATCGCGCGGTAACGCCACCCAACGCTGTACCGAAGGCCGTTCCCATTGGTGGCGCGCATAGGCAGCCAAACGCTCGGGCACCGCATCACCGTGCATCAACAGCCGGTTCAACATCAGGGCCAGATCGGTATCCGCAAGCGACCACTCGCCAAACAGATTGTTACTCCCCACCGGCAGCAGCGCTTCAGCCGCAGCAAACAGCCGGTCGGCCGCAGCATGTGCTGCTTCGGACAGGGGTTCAAATTTACGCCCAAAAAATATGACGTCGGTGGTACGTTCAGTGCGAATCGGCAATAAATCACTACGCAACCACGCTTGAACCTGGCGCGCACGGGCGCGCATGCGACGGTCACGCGGATACAAGCGGGTACCTTCCTTGAATTCTTCATCCAGATATTCAGTAATCGCTGACGATTCAGACAAAGGGAACTCGCCATCAACCATGGTTGGTACGCGATGGGTCAACGACGTTGCGGCAAAGGCTGGCGCGTGGTTTTTTTGCTGATCAAGGTCAATCGTTTGGAGTTGAAAGCGGATATTTTTTTCGTGCAATGCCACAAAAACCGACATGGCATACGGGCTGGCGCAATGCGCATCGACATACAAGAGCATGGAAGACTCCGATTATACGGGTTAGGGTAGAACGGAGAGTATAGCTCGAAGTGTTGGCAGTGCGGTTAAGCAATGCAAGCAACCCTTGAACAAACTAGACAGCTTGGCCGTTTTTGTCGGGTTCTTGCCATGATTTTGGCGTCGGCCAGATCAACTGTCATGCCACGCCAGTACGCAACGTCAAAGGCCAAGCCCAAGATTTGGCTTGGCCCTTGACGTGCGGGGTATCGGTTGGCAATAGCCAACGTGTGATTAGGCTTAATAGCCCTTGATTACAGTAAAGGTATCGATGATTTCGCCATTGACGTTTTTAAAGTAAAAATCGGCCCGGTCAGCATAAAACGTGCCGAACAACACGCCGTGCTTTGCGTTCTGGGTAGCGGTATAGATTTTGCCCCACCAGTTTCCGCTGCGCTCCTGATCACGCGGGGTAGTGCCGCCCAAACCGGAAACAAACGCCAGCGTGCGGCCATTGGTCAGGGTGTAGGGCGAGCTGGTCGAGGCCACGGTTTTATTGGTCATGCTGCTCAGCAAATGGGTGCGTGAATACGAGTGTTCATGGCCGGTGGCGATAATCGCCCCCTTTTGGCGGCAGGTTTCATACGAAGTCCAACCCACTTCATTGGTTTTGCCACCAACTTGCATGTCTTGCCGGTTCTTGTGCCAGGCACAAATGCGCCAGGCACCGGCCGGAGCGCTGTTCAGTTTGCTGGCCAGTGAGGTTTGATGGCTGCTAATTTTGCCAGTGGTACCGACGCCGGAAATGACGAAATACACGTTATTCAACTGGCAAGCCATGGCGCTGCTGCTGGTGGTCGAAGTTGGGTAGGTGCTGGTGCATTTCACCGCCGTTTGTTTGTCCAGCCGCGCCTGAGCCAGATTACGCACAGTAGTGTAGCTGCTGTCGGTTATGTCATGATTGCCGACCACGAACATCACCGGATCAACCGGCCCCAGCGTATTGCGCACCATCGCATCCCAAGTGGCATCGCCGTTGCGGCTATACGAGGTATCGCCGAGCAACATCGTCATGTTCGCGCCTTCAGCCTTGATCAGGTTCAGCACGGCTTGAAAGCCGCCGCCATAGCCAGTGTCGCCGACAAAGGCAATTTTGGTGGTGGTGGTGGCAGCAGTAGTAGTACTGGCCAAAGGCGCAATCACGGCCTGATCAGCGCTCGCCGGGGTGGCGCTGGTTTTGGCATGGGCTGCTAGCGGCAACAGCAATACAGCGGCCAACTGCCAGGCGAGTTGAGTCTTGTTGAAAGTGAACGACATAACGGCTCCAAGTAAGAAAAATACTCAATGATATAAATGATTGATATGGGTGTGGATGGTTCAGGCTCGGCTAATCCCAAGGAAAATAGCCAACTGAAAGAATAAAATAATTGTTTTATTTTTTATTTAAACTGGTAAACTGCTTCAAGCCGAGCTGATTGTTGTATTTTGACAATGATCTTGGCACGGAATAAATCAGAATACGCTCGGCATGGTAAAGCATATTTGTGTAAATATGATGACGAATCGGGCGAAATTTTTGTAGTTCAGGCGAAGCCAGGCGTGTCGTCATCGCTGATTGCGGCAAAATACATCGGATATCTTAGCCACCCTATGCGCTCGGATCAAACACGGCTATCCCGTGCGCACGGCAGGCCGCCTTCAACCCCTTATCTGCCGTAACCAAGGTTAATGCCATGCCACTCGCATTGGCGGCCAACAGCGTGCCTGCAACCAGTGCATCATGCGAACCAAACGCATGTTTGTTGGCATGTTGAATGAGTAATTGTTTTCCATAGGCAATGGCACCGTGTTCCAGCGGCAAGATTTTGGCCCGAATATCGCCTTGACCAGCCTCGATATCAGCGATCAACTTAACCATCGCCCTGAGTACCCGTGGTTTTATTCTGTTTCTTTCCGGTTTGATGAATTGCCATGTGCAAGGTTACGCCACGCCATCAACCTGGACCATTCTTTCACACTTTTGTGGTGTGCTGTCCACTCCGGCACGGGCATATTTGCCGAGTACCGAATGAATTTCCATCGAAACGATTTCTGGGATATAAAACGAAACAGTCGTACCATTTTGTATCTTCGCTTGAAGTGCAAGCAAAGCGGGTGGTGTCGGATACTGAAAAAACAAGGCATAAATATTACTATCCAGTAAAAATGGCGCGTAGTGATCCATTATTCATCACCTGTTACCGGATTAACGAAGGCATCATCGGGGAGGTTTTGCAGCAAAGCAGCGCGTGCATCCGCTGATAATGGTGCCAAATATGCCTGAATTTGCCTTACCGCACGCCACAAATCAGCCGCAGCCCCTTTGCTAATAAAGCCATCGACGCCCAAATTGATCAAACGAATCAACACTGCCGGGTCTTCATTGTTGGAGTAAACAATGACACCAACATACGGATCAAGCGCACGAATTTTTTCCAAAATTTCATCGCCACTTAGGTCTGGCAATTTTAAATCCAGCACAATTAACTCAAATTTTCCACTGCTAAAATCAGCCAAAGCACCCTTGCCATCCGCATGGCGGGTAACCGTTATACCTTCGCTTTCCAACGCAGTCTGTAACAATTCTGCGGTCTTGTTTTCGTCTTCAACCAATAGCACTTGACTTGTCATAATGTTTTTTCCGCTTCCATCATTGGCTGTTTGGGCAAGGTTAAAATAAACCGGGCACCCGGTTGATATTGTTCATCAATCATAATTTTACCGCCTTGCATGGCCAGTAAATTCCAAACGATAAACAAACCCAATCCTTCACCCTTACCCGGTGGTTTGGTCGAAAATAATGGCTCAAAGATTTTTTTTCGGTGCTCCACTGCTATCCCAGGGCCATTATCAGAAAAAGTTAGCTCAATGATCTTATCTTGTTCCAGGATTGTAATATCGATTCTTTTATTTTCATTATTTTCATCAATTGATAAGGAATCAATTGCATTTAGCAATAAATTGCTGATGATTTCGTCAAACCGCACCGGATCGGCTTCCAGCCAAATCGACCTGCTTGGCGAGAACACCACTGTGATTTTCAAATCCTGTAAGCGTGGCTGTTCTTGCTCAATCCGTTTCCTGATGCTTTCGAGCAAGTCAAAACGGCTGATCACACTATGGCGTGAGGTAAGCGGGGCCAGGCGAGCCATCAAAGCGCCCATCCGTTCCGTTTCTTCGAGAATCGAATCAAATACCTTGGCAACCGTTTTTTGATCTAAATTCTTTTCCAGTAATCTGCGATAAAACTGAATCGTATAACGAATATTGGTGATGGGCTGACCCAATTCATGGGCAATACCGCGTGCCAAATCACTGACCGCCAATAGGCGATTTTTATATTCGATTTCGGTATGCATTTCCAATAAGACTTGCGCCAGATCTTTTTCACTTTCCACTAATTGTGGAAAATTACTTTGATTAGCCTGTTTACTTCCTGTCGATAAAGAGATTATTTTCTCATTTGCTTTTTCCAATTCGGACAACATACTAAATCGAATATAGAAATTTTTCAAAGTCTGTAAAATAGGGACCGAGCCGTGATGGTATTCAAAAATACGCGTCAATACCCATTTCAATTGCACCAGATCTTGCCGTTCTTCAAAATAATAAACCAATTCATATAGTATATTGAAGTCGGTGCTTTCCAGTAATATTTTTTTGTTATGGGAAAAAAATACATCTGCCAATTTATTATTTTCAATTTTTCGACAAACCCGAAAAAAGCTGCCCACGGCAACACCTTCAATCCGAATTGCCAATACTTTTTCCAACACCTGTGCGGCTTTTTCTGGCGCATTCAGTTTTTCATATTTACCGGCACAATAGGTATCGATACGTAGCGTGGCGGCAGAACCAGTCCGATTCAGGATAATCCGATCCAGCCAATCCTTCACATGGCAGCGGTCAGTTATTTCAAGCGATTTGAGCAACCGAATAAAATCGTCGAAATGTCTATCATCGCCAGCCAGTCGCACAAGTTCTTGAGCGGTATTGATCATATCTTCAGCCATGCCATTTGTCCTTGCCTTCTTTGCGGCACCGATATCAGGCACTGATTGCTGCCTGATATTCCTGCATCAGCGTTTGCATCAATTGTGCACAAGCCATTGGCCGAGCCCGTGCCACGCCGCTGCCAGCCCAGAGCGACATGAATTCCGTATTAGAAAGCCTGGCCGCATGGGCCCGGATGCTGCCGGTTAGGGCATTTTGTACCGGATAGGCGGGCACCTGCATTTCTACGTCCTGCATCAGTTGCATGAAGCGGTTATCCAAGCCACGCGCAAAGCGCCCGGAAAAGGCGCGGGTTTGGCGTGTGGGGTCAGGGTGGAAGTTAGAGTGAGGTGGCTGGTTTGCTTGGTTCGATTGGTGCAGATGGTTGGCACAATCAATCAAACGCTGCTTGTAGGCAGCATGAATCCCAGACTCTTCGGTGACCAAAAACGCAGTGCCCATTTGCACCGCCTGCGCACCTAGCTTCAAGGCAGCGGCAATGTCCTTGCCATGCATCATGCCACCGGCCAAAATCACTGGAATATCCATAGCCGGGCATACTTCCCTGGCCAAATCCCACACCCCTTGCCGCGCTTCGGTTTGTGGCCCCAAAAACGTACCACGGTGGCCACCGGCTTCAATCCCCGATGCCACCACCGCATCCGCACCATTGGCCTGCCAGGCCAGCGCTTCGGCCAGCGTGGTGGCGGTGCCAATCACCAGAATCCCCGCTTCATGCAGTGCCAACACTTTTTCAAACGGCAAAATATCGAAAGTAAAACTGGCCATGGCCGGTTTCAGTTCCAGCAACATGGCAAACTGGGCCGAAAAATCTTCACACCACTTTGCCGGCAGCGGCAAATCCGGCATGCCGAGTTCACGCCACGCCAGTTCCAGCAAGTGAACACCGTGCGCTACCGCTTCTGGCGCTGGGGTCGGCGTATCCTGCACAAATAGGTTAATCGCAAACGGCTTATCGGTCAGGCTGCGGATTTGCTCAACCTGGGCTTTGATCACATCGGGTGCCAGCAAAGAAGCCCCCAATGAACCAAAGCCACCAGCATTCGAGACTGCCGCTACCATGGCCGGGGTATTGGCACCACCGGCCATTGGGCCTTGAATAATCGGATGGGGGAAAACATCCGTTAGTCGCATGAATCGCCTACGCATAATTTATTTTTGGATTTGCTTATTGATTGGTTTATCGCTTAATTTATCGCTTAAATAGCTTATTTATTGGTCGGCATCACAAATTCCGCACCCTTGGCAATACTGTCCGGCCAGCGCTGCATCACCGATTTGTAGCGCGTGTAAAACCGCACACCTTCTTCACCGTAGGCATGCACATCGCCAAACAGCGAGCGTTTCCAACCGCCAAAGCTGTGCCAAGCCATCGGTACTGGAATCGGTACGTTAATCCCGACCATGCCCGCTTGCACCCGACGCGAAAATTCGCGCGCGGTATTGCCATCTGCGGTGTAAATCGAGACGCCATTGCCGTATTCATGGTCGTTGATCAGTTGCAGCGCGGCAGCAAAATCGGGCACCCGTACGACCGACAACACCGGGCCAAAAATTTCTTCACTGTGAATCGTCATGCCCGGCTGCACATGGTCAAACAGTGTGCCACCCATGAAAAAGCCCTGTTCGTGGCCCGGCACGGTTAAACCGCGGCCATCGACCACCAATTTGGCTCCGGCCTCAGCCCCAGCCGCAATATACCCTTCGATTTTGGCTTTGTGCACAGCAGTTACCACCGGCCCCATTTCGGCATCCGGCTCCATGCCGTTTTTCACCACCAGTGCGCGTACTCGTGGCTCTAACGCGGCCACCAGCTTGTCACCCATATCGCCCACTGCCACCGCTACCGAAATCGCCATGCAGCGTTCCCCGGCGGAACCATAGGCTGAACCGATCAGGGCATCGACCGCCTGTTCCAGATCCGCATCCGGCATCACCACCAAATGGTTCTTCGCACCGCCCAACGCCTGCACCCGCTTGCCACGCCGGGTGCCTTCACTATAAATGTATTCGGCAATCGGGGTCGAGCCAACAAACGATACCGCCTTGATATCTGGATGCTGCAAAATCGCATCGACTGCCACCTTGTCGCCCTGCACCACATTGAACACGCCATCGGGCAAACCGGCTTGCTTGAGTAAATCGGCAATCAACAGTGAAGAGGTCGGATCCCGTTCCGATGGTTTCAAAATAAAGGTGTTACCAGCCGCAATTGCCAACGGGGCCATCCACATCGGCACCATGAACGGGAAGTTGAACGGGGTAATACCAGCGGTCACACCCAGTGGCTGGCGCAGGTTCCAGTTATCGATGCCACCGCCAATATTGTCAGTAAACTGGCTTTTCAACAATTGCGGCATACAGCAGGCAAATTCGACAATTTCCAGCCCGCGCGTCACTTCGCCCTTGGCATCGGAAAAAATCTTGCCGTGCTCGCGGGTAATGGCTGCGGCCAGCTCATCCATGTTCTTTTCAATCAATTCCTTGAACTTGAACATCACCCGTGCCCGCTTCAATGGTGCGGTTTCGGCCCAGGCCGGAAACGCCGCCTGCGCTGCTGCCACCGCCAGATTCAATTCTTCTGCCGTTGCCAAACAGACCTTGGCACTAACTTCGCCGGTGGCCGGATTGTATACATCTTGCATCCGGCTGCCGTTTGCAGCCACGGTTTGACCATTGATATGGTGGCCAATGCTGGGAATAGTCAAATTAGTCATAAAAAAGTCCTTTGCAGCAACAAATTAGGGAAATCGGGCGGGCAGATCGGTTGACTTGTCAAACAGCAAGCGCACACCGCGACAGGCAATTTGCCATTATAAACCCGGATTGACAGCCTACGGCAGGCCAGAGCTGTGGATAAGCATTTGGCTATCCACAGGATAAGTTGTGCAATGCGGCAAAGTTTTCCCCAGCACGATATTTGTCCAGAATCGATCCCAACCAAAAACAGCGCTTATACGGCCTTTGTGCAAGCCGCAACTGCTTGATTTAATACGGTTTTTTAGCGTTTTCCACAGAAATTGGCAAAGCTTATTATTAGCTTTAAATAGATTACTTATCTATAAAGTAAAGCAATAAGCCAAGGCAGAAGGTCCGAACCCGGCCAGCGCTGCGCGCTTGCTGGCCAACTGGCTGACCTGCTCGCTTGTGTTGGTTTGCCTTGGTTTGTATTTTTTTGGTTAGGCCTGGACTGGTTCAAACGGCTCCGTCTTGTTCAAAAACTTGCTGAAAAGCATGTTGTTGTTCGCTAGGATGGTCTACGCTTGTGGATAAGGCTTGGGATAGTGTCACGCAAAAATGGGCACAACTGAATAACAATCCACAGGGCCATTTTTTACTCACGATTGATCCTCATCGGATACAGTGCTTGTACGCCGCCTTATTGTTCGCTCAAGTGCTTGTTTTTTATAGGAAAAGAACAGTTTTCCACAGAACACGCCAAGCTTACTATTATTATCAGGTGTATTTATTATCTTTTGAAGTAAACCAAAAGCACAAACATGAAGAACGGGGGTAAGTACTGAAAGCGGCTAGTTCTGGATCAAGCATAGCTTGGTAGAGTGAAATATTTCCTGTAGAGCAACCGAATTTGATCAAGGGATATCGTAGAATTTTGTACTTGCCGTCAATCACGGTCAGAGCACCTGATCGATTCATCGGTATCGATCGTTATCCATCAGCATTAATCGTCATTTATCTTGAGCACAATGATAAAACTAGCCAATATTCGCAAGACCTACCGCCGTGGTGGCGATGTGATCCATGCTTTGGATGGAATTGACCTGCAAATTCAGGCAGGCGAGTTTGTCGCCATCATGGGGCCATCCGGTTCGGGCAAATCGACGTTGCTCAATGTATTGGGTGCGCTGGATCGGCCTGAATCGGGCAGCTATCACCTGGGGGAGGATGATATCGGGGCGATGGATGATGATGCCGCTTCGGATGTGCGCAACCGGCGCATAGGATTTGTATTCCAGTCATTCCACTTGTTGCCCCGGCTCACGGTGTTGGACAATGTGTTGTTGCCACAGCGCTATGCACTGGTACCGGATCCGAGCGCAGCCGGGCGGGCGCGTGGCTTACTGGAGCGAATCGGGCTGGGGCAGCGTATGCATCACTTGCCGGGTGAACTTTCCGGCGGGCAATTACAACGGGCCGCGATTGCACGCTCGCTGTTAAATCAACCAGCTTTGCTGTTGGCCGATGAACCAACCGGCAATCTTGATTCCAAAAGTGCAGCCGATGTGTTGACTTTGTTGACCGAATTAAATGTAGCGGGCCAAACCCTGGTGTTGGTCACGCATGATCCGGCAGTGGCGGCGCGCGCCGGGCGCACGATTACCCTGCGCGATGGCAAAATTGATGTGCAGCCGAATCGGGGGCAGGTATGAAGCGGCAGGCGTGGTGGCTGAGAAATACACTGAATGATGCGAATAAACCAAATCAGCCGCTGCAAAGTATCGAGCAGATAGGGCAGAGGGGGCGGATGGTGAGCATAATGCGGCAACCGGGCCAAGCTAAGCGTGGTTTGGTGCTGGCGACGCTGCTGGGCGCGCTGTGGTTGGCTTTGGCCGCGCAGTCGTCCAAGCCACTGACCGCACCGATACCGGTGGCCAACGCCGCCCAAACAAGCCAGCCAAGTCAAGCCAGGCCGCGCCTGATCTTGATCAGTGGCACGCTCGAAGCCATCGATTCTCAACCGGTGTTGGTGCCAGCATCGAATTTTTCACCGGTTAATTTGCGTAATTTCGTGGCCGAAGGCGAATGGGTCAAGACCGGTGACCTGATATTGCGGGTCGATGCCCGTAGTTCGAGCGATTTGAGCCAGTTAGAGGTGGAAATGGCGCAAATTCGGGAAAAGAGTTTGCGTGAAGCGGCTGATTTGGATGTGAAAGCGCTGGAAGTCGAACGGCAACTGGTGCAGGCGCGGGCAGAATTGGGCAAGGCCCGGCTTGATGCGGCCCTGCCCAAAGGGCAAATTAGCTCGCTCGATTATGATCGCTATCAGGGACAACTGGCCCATGCGGTACATGATCTGGAAGTCAAGCAAAAAGCGTTTGATACGGCCAAAGACAATGGCCAGCGGCGCCGGGCCGATGGTGAGCTGGAATTTAAAAAGGCGCAAATCAATTATGCATTCGTCAAAACCGGTATGAATTTGGCTGAAGTGCGCGCCAAGCAAGATGGCTATGTGGTGCATGAATACGGTGGCCGACGTGGCGAACGCTACGATGAAGGCGGACTGGCACAGCCCGGGGTCAAGGTAGCGCAAGTGATGGGCAATGGGCCATTGAAAGTGGTGGCGTATGCATTGGAAGCGGATCGGATCGGACTGCGTGAAGGGCAAAGCGTGCAATTGTTGTTTGATGCCTTGCCCGGCAAGCGCTTGAGCGGCAGCATCAAAAGCATTGCCAACGCACCGGAAGAGCGGCAACAATGGGGCAGTGGCCGCTATTTTCGGATTGAAGCCGATTTGCCGACCCGCCATGGCTTGCCGCTGGTACATGGCATGAGTGTCTTGCTCGATGCCTCAGTCGCGTCTGGCGCGCCTTCAGGGCCTGTAGCTGGCGCGCCTGCGGCAGCGGCTCAGCCAGCACTCCAGACAGCGGAGCAGCCATTGGCGGGGCAAAAGCAGGCCGTGAATCAAACTGTAAAGCAGGCGGTAACGCTGGAAGGTGAAATTATGTCGCACCAAACGGTGGCGATTTCACCGCCCGGCATACCGGATGTCTGGCAATACAATCTGGTGATGCTGGCGCCGGAGGGGAATAACCTCAAGACTGGGCAAACCATTGCCCGGTTTGAGGTAAAAGAAGTCACGAACCGGCTTGATACCCATCGCAGCAATCAAAAGGAAAAACAGCGGGCGCTGGAAAAACTGTTGCTCGATCAGGCAGAAGCGGCGCGGGTGGCGGATTTGGCACTGGCGGAAGCGAACAGTAATTTGGAAAAAGCCCTGCGCAAGGCCGATGTGCCGGTAGCTGCGGTGGCGCGGGTGGATTATGCGAAGCGGATCATTGAGCGGGATCTGGCCGAACAATTGGTGAAATTATCTGAACGGCAACGTGAGGCACAGGCCCGTTCGCGCAAGGCTGAACTTAATGGTTTGCGTTCTGAAATTGCCCAATTGCAAAATCAAATTGACAGTTTAAATCAGGGCTTGGCCGGGCTGGAAGTTAAGGCGGTGCGCGATGGTGTGGTATTGCACCGCACTGGGTTTAATGGCGATAAATTGGCAGTTGGCAGCCAGGTATGGCGTGGCCTGTCGGTTGCTACGCTGGCTGACCCGGATCGGCTATTTGTACTGGCCAGACTGCCGGAAGCACAGTCAAATGCGGCATTTGTCGGCCAGCGGGCCAAGGTTAGTCTGTCCGGTGGCAATCAGGAATTACTGGCCACGGTCAAACAACTGGGCCGCGTGTATCACGGCAAATCATCGAATCAGGCCAATGTGGTGCGTGATTTGACGCTGGAACTCGATGGTGCGCCGAAGGGCCTGCGTCCCGGCGCGGCGGTACAGGTGAAATTATTGTCATCTGCAAACAAGGAGTGATGATGAATGCTGGTATGACGAAATCGGCCATGGTAGCGCGGTCTGTGCCCACTGCTGTGCTCACTTTTGTACGTATTTCGGTGCGCAGTTTCGTGTTCCCTGCGCTGCTCGGTTGTTTTCTCCTTGGCTGTGGCACCGGTGGCAGTGATACCGCACTGCCGGTCGAGCGCATCAACGCACGGCCATGGCAAGAAAATCTGGAACTCGATGGCGTGATCAAAGCCGCAGCCAGCACCAGCTTGGCGGTGCCGGGTGGCAATTGGGAAGGCCGAACCCTGATCGAGATGGTAGCCGAAGGCAGCGCCGTGAAAAAAGGCCAGGTAGTGGCGCGCTTTGATGCCCAGCAGGCGCGGGTTGAATTGTCACAAGCGGAAACCGAATTATTGCGCAAGCTGATCAGCGAACAAAGGCTGGTGGCCGATGCTGCGGTCAATCTGGCCGAACTGCAATCAGACCGGGCCAAGGTTGGTGCCGATTTACAATTATCGCAACAGTATGCCCAACTCGATTTATCGGTTTTTGAGCGCAATAAAATCCTCGATACGCTGGTTGATATCGGGTACTTACAACACAAAAGCCAGTATCTGGGCTGGAAAACCGGACATTTGACCGCCCGCAGCGGGGCAGCCCAGGCTTTACTGCAATCGCAAAAAGAAACCGTGCAATTAAGCGCCAAACAAAAGCGCAGTAGTTTGGCCGGGCTGGAACTGGTGGCACCGCATGACGGGGTATTTTTGTTAAAACGCAGTTGGGATGGCAGTGTGCCAACTATCGGTTCCACCCGCTGGGCCGGGCAGGAATTTGCCACTTTGCCCGATGTTAACCAGTTGATCGCCAGTTTTTCGGTGGCAGAAGGGGTAGCGTTTGGCCTGAAACCCGGCCTTGCGATACAGGCCCGGTTACAGGGCAGTGGTGCGGTATTAAACCTGACAGTGGCCAAGGTTGGCAAGAGCAGTAGCACCCGTTCCCGCGAATCACCGGTCAAATACAGTGATTTTGAAGCGGCCATCACCCCGGCCGATGCGGTACGGCTAGGCTTGCGGCCCGGTCAGGGCATTAGCGGCAAGGTGCAATTGGTGAATCAGCCAACCAGCCTGACAGTGCCGAATCTGGCCCTGATTCAAGAAGGCAAGCAGTTTTTTGTGTTGCTGGAGCAGGGCAAAAACGTGCAGCGGCAAGCGGTTGAACTTGGTTTGCGCGGCCCGGTGCGCAGTGAAATCAAATCCGGTTTGGTGGCAGGCAATGTGATTCGGCTGGTGCCGGAAACCAAAGAGGCTACTGATCCGGCCAAAGACAGTGTGAAACAGGGCAAATCATGAATCGAACCTTGATTTTGGAAGCATTGACCGAATTGCGGCGGCGTAAGCTGCGTACCGGTTTGACCTTGCTTGGCATGGTATTTGGGGTGGCAGCAATTGTTGCCATGCTGGCGGTGGGCGAGGGCAGCCGCCGCGAAGCATTGCGGCTGGTGGCTGAACTCGGGTTGAATAATATTTTGCTGGAGAGTAAAAACATCACGCCGGACAAATTAAAGGAAATTCGTAGCCGCTCGCTTGGCCTGTCCGCTGCGGATGCCGAGGCCGCGCTGCTGGTGGTGCCCGGTGCCCGTTCGGTGGCGTTGCGCAAGGAAATCAAGGTTGATCAATTGATCCACAACGATCAGGTACACAGTGCCCAGGTGTTTGCCATTTCTGCCGCTTATGCCGAGCATGGCGCATTGCAAATGGCGCACGGACGCTGGTTTGATGAAGCAGATAACACCCATTTGGCACC
>JACCDS011720060.1_pt1 | contig 32489 bp, 21 predicted proteins | sample 7446441 | NCBI WGS metagenome assembly JACCDS01 (sample SAMN15323445, study PRJNA562643) | freshwater metagenome | isolation source: river surface water | place: USA:Blue River Watershed | collected 2017-08-17
AGGGAGTCGGCGGGCGCAGACCCGGCCAGCGCCGGCCCAAGAATCAGGCAAACCAAGAAGGATAGGGTTTTCATCGAAAAAAATGTCGGGCGGTGACGCCGGCGCCCGTGCGATCGGCGAGGCGATCGCGCACGCGCTGCTCGGCGATGCGGCCCCGGGTGCCGTCGATTCCCCTCGCCTCGCCGACGTGGCCCGCGCGGCGGCCCGGAAACACAGCTACGTCGCCGAACTGGTCCGGCCCAAGAACGGCGCGCTCTACTACGGCATCCGCAAGCGCCCCGAGGAGAATGCGGCCGAGCTGCCGCGCTACCACCAACTCATCGCGCAGGCCGAGGCCATCGTGCACGACCTCGCCGCCCATCCGGCAAAGCGCTTCGCCGACTACCCGACGCCCTCGCTCCCGCCCTTGCCGGAAGGCAAGACCACCGCCTACCGCTTTCCCGGCGGCACGGTGCGCACGCCCGCCGAGCTGCAGCAGGAACTGGTCGTGGCCGACGGTTACGCCGTCAACCTCTTCGCCTCCGAGGAACAATTCCCCGAATTGCGCAATCCGGTGCAATTGAGTTTCGACGCCCGGGGCCGGCTCTGGGTCGTCACGATGCCGTCGTTTCCCCACACGATTCCCGGCGAACAACCGAGCGACAAGATTCTCATCCTCGAGGATACCGATCGCGACGGCACCGCCGACCGGGCCACGGTCTTCGCCGACGGCTTCGATGCGCTCGACGGCGTCGCGTTCCATGAACGCGGCGTGATCGTCTCCGCGCAACCCCGCCTGCTCGTGCTGAACGACACGGACGGCGACGGCCGGGCCGATACCCGCAGCGAACTCCTGCGCGGCGTCGACGTGACCGACTCGCACCACGGCGGCATGGTGGCGAGCGATCCGATCGGTCACCTGCTCTTCGCCGACGGAGTGTTCCATCGGTCGCAGTTCGAGACGCCCTTCGGGGTCGTCCGCGGTCTCGACGCCTCCACCTACCGACTCGATCCGGCCACCGGGCGCATCGGCACCGAGTGGCAGACCGCCACGCCCAATCCGTGGAAAGTTTCGTTCGATCGCTATGGCAGCGCTTTCCAGCGCTACGGCGGCGGCCATGTCCTCGACAGCGTGCCGCTGACCTGGACGCCGCTCGGAGTGTATCACCCCTACGCGCACGCCAGTGTGCTGAACTATGCGAAAGGCTCGGCGCTCAGCGTGATCTCGAGTCCGAACTTCCCCGCTTCCTTCCAGCAAGGGGTGGCCACCGCCGCTTTGCTGGGCAGCTACGCCGTCTCGCTTTCCGCGGTGACCGCCGACGGCGGCCCGGTCGTGGCGGCGGATCGTCTCGATGTGCTGTCCTCGAAGAACAGCACCTTTCGTCCCGTCGACGTGGAGTTCGGCTTCGACGGCGCGCTCTACGTTTCCGATTTCTCCAGTTTGATCATCGGCCACGCGCAACACGCGATGCGCGATCCCCAGTGGAACCACACCCGGGGCCGCATCTGGCGCGTCGTCCACACCGGGAAGCCCGTCGTGAAGGAATGGCCGAAGATCGAAGGCGCCGCCCCGGCTGCGTTGCTCGACTTGCTCGCGCACCCGCAGGACATCGTGCGCCACCATGCACGCATTCAGCTGCGAAAACTCGGTGCCGCCGTCGTGCCGGCCCTCGATTCGTGGGTTGCCGCCCGGCCCCGGGCCCAACCCGACTTCGATCAGGCGCAGCTTGAAGCCTCCTGGATTCTCCTCGCCGTCGGCCAAACCCGACCGGCTTGGATTTCACAACTGGCCCGCTCGACCGATCCCCGGATGCGGTCGGCCGCCGCGCAACTGGTGCGCCTTGCCGTCGAACTCTTGCCGGACGCCGTCGAACGCCTCGCGCAGGCCGCCGCCGATCCGCACCCCCGCGTGCGCATGGCGGCGATCAATGCGGTCGCCCACCTGCGTGCGACGCGGCCGGAATTCGGCGCCCTTGTCGCGCATCTCCATCCGACGGAGCCCGCGGTGCAGCAAATGCTCACGGACCTGAAGGCGGGCTTGCAGCCGCGCAAAGGCCGCTCGGTGCCGGTCCTGGAGATCGCACCGGAAACGCGGATCCAGCGCTGGCTGCCCATCGGCGCACCGACCCCCGATGGACCGACGCCCATGGTGAAAAATGGCTCGAAGCAAAAGACCAAGGCGCCGGCCCTGATGCGCGGCACCTACCGGACCTTTGTCGACGCAAGCGCGCCGCAAACCGCCGTGCTCAGCGTCAAACACGGGTTTCTCGATATCTCCGCCAACGGCGTCCAACTCGCTTCCGCCGACAGCACCTACAGCACCGAGCAACAGGTCGCCTTCGACCTGCGGCCGGGCCTGAACGCCATCGAGATCACCTACCGCCGGCTGCGCAACGCCCCGCCGCCGGTGTTTCTCTACGACGCCTTGGGCCAACCGCTCGCGGCGGCGCGCTTGGCCGACGACGACGCGGCGCTCGCGACCATGGCCGCGGCCTGGGAACGTATCCACGCCGCCGATGCGGGCGCGTTGCGCGTCCAGGCGGTGCCGAACCAAATGCAATTCGCCCCGCGGGAACTCCGCGTCAAAGCCGGCCAAGCCGTCCGCCTGGTTTTCGAGAATCCCGACTCGATGCCGCACAACCTCGTGCTCGTCGCTCCCGATGCCGGCGAGGAAATCGGACTCTTGGCGGATCGGATGGCGAGCGATCCCGGGAGTATGGCGAAACACTACGTCCCGGCCTCGCCCAAGGTCCTGCAGGCCACGCCGCTCGTGAATCCGAACGGCCGCGCCGAATTGGTGTTCACGGCGCCGACTGCCCCCGGCCGCTATCCGTATCTCTGCACGTTTCCCGGCCACTGGCGGATCATGCACGGTATGCTCGTGGTCGAATAGACCGCCATCGGTCCGCGCTTCACCGCCGGCGAGGCCCTTGCCTGCTTGCGAGCGCAGCTTCTTGGGGTCGAGCCGCGGCACGGACGCCCGCGGCGCCGGCCCCCGCCGCAGGATCAAGCCTCAGGTCCCGGCTTCGTAGACCGTCGCGAGCTCCAGCATCAGGCGCTCGAGTTCCTTGAAGTAGGCGGCCTCGGGGACCTTGGCCTTCGATTCGCGCAACTCCGAAATCTTCTGCTCCAGCTGGTCGCGGCGGGCGCGGGCTTCGACCGTCAGCGCCTGCTCCATCGGGCTGCGCACGAGGTGGAATTGGTGCGCGCGCAAGCCGTCGAGGGCGGCGCCGTCGCGGGCGCGCTTGGTCGCGCGGGTGCCGCGGAACCAATCCGCCGGCGTGCCGAGGCCGTCGCCATTGTCGTCGAGCAAAGCGTGCTCGGTCGCGAGGCGGCCTTCGGTTTTGTAGAATTCGGCCGTGCGGTGCGACGCGCTGAGAAACGATTCGAGCAGCGAAATCTGGCCGTCCTTGTCGAGGTCGGTCTGCGGATCGCCGACCGCGGCCGCGAGGAATTTGCCGAAACGGGCGTAGTTGTGCTGGTGACCGCTGCGGGTCGCCGTGACGATCACGCGCCGGGGCGCGGCCAGTTTCGCGAGAAACGGCGCGCTCGACGAGGCCGTGTCGATGATCGCGAGCGGCCGCGCGAAGGGCTTGAGCCAGGCCGCCAGATCCGTCGCGGACAAATCGGGCCCGCGCAGATTCAGTTTCGCCTCCTTGCCGTCGAAGGTGCCGTGGCCGACGAGCACGATCCACAGTTCCGCGGCGCCGTCCTTGGTTTCCGCTTCGAGGGCGAGTTTCACGCGGTCGCGGTCCGTGCCCGCGGCCGGTGCCGCGGCGTCGGCCGTCTCGCCGCCGAGGACGATGTGCCGCGCCTTCGCCTGCAAGCTGACCGCGGTCCAAGCTTCGATCTGCGCTTTGAAATCGGGGACGAATTCCGCCTCGCCCGGCGCGCCGGCGATGACGAGCACGGTGGCCTGTTGGGCGGCCAGCGGTCCGACGGCAAGGGCGGCCGCAGCCAGCAGGCCGCGCCAGATTCCCGAACTGCGATTCCCGATTTTCATGGCAGGCCTTTCCAACGGCGCAGGCCCCACTCCGCCAACAGGCAGAGCAGCGCGAAGCCGAACATCAGCGGCGAATGCCACGCGGGGTACGACCACGTTTCCATCACGGGGGCCCGCAGCTGCGGCAGGCGTTTCACGAACGCCGCCAGCTCGGACGCCGCGACCACTTCGCCGCCCGTCCGGCGCGCGAGCTCCTCGAGCAACGCGACATTCGGGGCGGACGAACGGAATTCCTCGGCGGCAAGATCGGTGCTCCAACCCGTTTCACCACGGCCGAGCTCGGCGCCGGCGGAATTCTTCACCGTGGCGATCACTTTGTAGCCGCCGGTCTGCCGCGGCACGTAGCTCGCGGTGTAGAGTCCCGGTTCGGACAGAGCGGGCTCGGCTTCGAGTTTCAAGGGCGCACCCGCGGCTCCGGCCGTGCCGGCGAAGACCACCGGCTCCACCGCGATCGTGACGGCGGCATCGTCGACCGGCTGGAATTTCTCGTCGCGCACACGCACCTGCAACTGCATCGCCCCGGCGGCATCGGCCGCCACCGGTTCGGCGGTGACCTGCACGCGGGCGGGCACGTCGGCGATCAGCCAGCGCACCATCTGCCGCCACGCGCGCGCCAAGTCGGCTTGGGCGGAGGCGTCTTTCATGCCCCAGCGCCACATGTCGCCGACCATCAGGGCGGCGGTGCGGCCGCGGCCGAAACGCTGCACGGCCAAGGCGGGCAACTCGGCGCCTTTGTCGTCGCGCACGGTGGCGATCACACTGGCGCCGGGCTTGAGGGCGCGGACGCGGTTGAAGACTTCGAACTTCGGCATCGCCTCGAGGCGCGCGCGTTCGTCGGACTCGTTGTCGCGGAGCCGGGCCCAGGCCTGGAGCCAACCCTCGCGGGCCAATTGGAAATGCACGGGGCCCGGCGCCTCGTAGGAGCCGTCGTCCTTGTCGAGGTACACCGGGAGCATGTCGCCCACGGGCGTGCGCACGTATTTGCCTTCCTGAAAGCTCTCCATGCCGCCGAGCATCAGCACGCCGCCGCCGCGCTCGGAGACGAATTTCTGCAGGAGCAAGGCCTGGTCGGGGGCGAAAAACTCGGCTTCCACGTCGTCGAGAATCACGGCGTGGTAACCGTAGAGTTCCTCGGCCGTGCGCGGAAAACCGGCGCGCAGTTCGTTTTCGTCGCGGGTGTTGAGCCGCACGAGCACGGGCTGGTCGTAACGTTGGACCTCCTCGGGCGCCTGGTTGCCGAAACCGCGGAAGAGCGGATTGCTCGTCTCGCCGGCGCGGCCGCGGAAATCGAACTTGGGTTCGCGTTTCGCGACGCGGATGAGCGCCACGAGCTGGACCTGTTCGTCGGTCTGGATCGCGCGGTTGAGAAACTTGAATTCCCAATTCGGCCGGCCGGAAACGTAGAGCACGCGGAACGGGCCCTGGCCGCGGTCGACGACGATGACGCGTTGGTTGTTCGCCAACGTGGCTTCTTCGGCCATGGGCGGCTGGGCCGCGCCGGCCGCCGGGGGAGTCGCCGCGGGCGCTGTAACCGGCGTATCCCCGGCCGCGACGCTGACTTGATAAAACGAGATGCCCGGGGTCTCCGGCTTGATCTGATACCGAAACGCCAAGGTCTCGCCGTCGCCACGGCCGTCCTGCGTCTGTTCCTGCACGACCTTGCCGGTGCGATCGAGCAGGCGGGCCACGACGGGGCGGTTGCGGAAACCGGCCGCGCCGACCTCGGCCTGCACGGTGACGGGGGCGTCCTCGAACGAAGTTTGGTTCACCGCAACCTGCTGCACGGCGATGTCCTTCACGGGATCGCGGTTGCCGATCACGACCGGATAAATCGGCGGGAGGCCCTTGAGGTCGGGCAACACGCCGCCGGGCAGATCGGTGGCATTGCCGTCGGAGAGCAGCAGCAAACCGGCGAGCGGCCGGCCGCGGAAACGTTCGCCCACGGTCCGGAGCGCGGAGCCGAGCGCGGTGGCGCGGCCTTCGAAATTCAATTCGCTGAAATCCTTGGTCGCCTGGAGCCGCACATCGAAGAGGTAGCGGCGCACGTCGAAGGTCTCGGCAAGCACGCCTTGCCACGGCGAGGCGTCGGCATCGACGAGCGTGCGCAGGAAATCGCCGCGCGTGCGGGTCTGGCCGGCGTCGCGCAGCTGCAGGCCCTGGCTGTTGTCGGCCAAGATCGCGAACTGGTTGGCGCCCGGGCGCGCGCGCTGGCCGAGCCAGAGCGGCTCCAGCAGGCAGAGGGCGAGCGCGGCGATGGCGAGGGCCTTGAGCCCGAGGCAGGTCCAGCGCCAACGCGGGTCGTGGCCGGCGGAGGAGCGGTAGCTCCAGACGAGCACGAGCGCGGCGACGGCGGAAAAGCCGAGCGCCGGCCAAAGCCAATTCCAACCGGAGAAAGTCAGGGAAGCGTTCATGCCGGCGAGCGCCGCCCGGGGCGTAACAGAAGTGTGGAGACGAAGAACATCAGCGCGGGGCGGGCGTGTCCTTGCCGAGTTCCTCGTAGTAGCGCCGCACGGAATCGGCGAAACGGTTGGGCACCGGGTCGCGGTCGATCGGGGCGAGCGAATCCTTGGAATCGCGGCGGGCGAGCTCCTCGGCGACGCGGCTGCGCACCTCGACGAGGGGCTTGAGCACCTGGAGATTCACGACGGCCCAGTCGGGCTTCTTTTGGTCGCGGACATCGCGGCGCAACTGGCGGGCGCGTTCGCGCGCGACGGCGACTTCGTTGCGCAATTGCGGATCCTCGATGAGGTCCTCGACGTCGCGGAGGCGTTCGTTCCAGCGGGCGAAGTCCTCGCCGGTGAGTACGAGGCCGTTGCGGACGCGGTCCCAACCGCCGCCGCCCACGCCGCCGGCCTGACCTTCGGGCCGGAGCAAATTGTCGAGCTCGAGCGGACCGCGGCCATCGCCGTTGGCGTTACGCTCGCCGGGTCCGCCGCGACCGTCCGCGAGCGAGGCGCGACCGCCGCGCTGGCCGCGACCGGGAGTCTGGCCGGGCTGCTGCCCGCCTTGGCCGCCCTGCCCCATTTGACCGCCTTGGCCTCCCTGCCCCGGCTGTTCGCCGGGCTGTTGGCCTTGACCCTGACCTTGGCCTTCACCTTGCCCTTGGCCTTGGCCGGGTTGCTCGCCCGGAGTCTGGCCTTGGCCCGGCTGTTGTCCGGGTTGCTCGCCGGGTTCGCCGGTTTGTCCGGGTTCGCGTCCGCCGGGTTGGCCGCGGCGGTTGGCGTCGCGGGCATCGGCGGTCCGACGTTGGCGGTCGGCGCGTTGGCCGGGAGTTTGTCCGGGTTGATTTTCCTGCGCCTCGCCGGCGCCTTGGCCTTCGGCCCCGGGCTGGCCCGCGCCGGGCTCATTGCCGCCCGGTTCACCCGGCTCGCGGCCAGCTTGGGCCTGGCGGGAATCGGCGGCGCCACGGCGACCGTTTTGGCCCGGCTGACCGGCTTGTCCGGGTTGGCCATTGGGATCGGCCGCGGGGTCGCCGCCGGCCTGGGCAATTTCGCGCTGGAGTTGGTCGGTGAGCGCGTCGAGTTCGGCGCGGGCGAGCTTGAGCTGTTCGGCATCGTCGCCGAGCACGCTGTCGGCGGCGCGTTCCACGCCGCGGCGCAATTCGTCGATGCCGTTGCGGGCATTTTGGCCGGCTTGGCGCGCCTGCGGGAGCAATCCTTCCTTCAACATCTCGCCCGTCAGATCCAGGGCCTTGCCGCCGCCTTCGCGTTCGGCGGTTTTCTCGAGGCGGTCGTCGAGGCTGCGCGTCATGAGACCGCGGTTCACGAGGTCCTGGCGCGTCTGTTTGACGGCACTGGCGTCGTCCTGCGTGGCCTTGCGGATGGAGTCGTAGAGTTGGCGCGAGAGCAGCGGCTCGGAATTTTCGGCCTGCTCGGAGACCTGCGTCGCGCGGTCGACGACGCGGTTCATGCGTTCCTTCTGCTCGGTGAGTTTGTCGAGGAGCTCTTTGCGTTCGCCGGATTCGCCCAAGGTGCGGCGTGGCTGGTTGGCGGCGTTGGCGAGCTGGTCGATCTTCCGGCTCACCTCTTCCTGCTGGCGGGCGATGTCGCGGGCCTCGCTGCGCATCTCGCGGAGATCCTCGGCGAACTGGCTCGAATTCTCCTTCCGCAAATTGTCCCGCAGTTCCTGCAATTGCCGCTGCGCGCGCGTACCGGAGGCGAGCGCCTGCGCCACGGAACCGTCGGCGGCGGCCTGGGCTGCCTGCTGCACGGCGTCGCGGGTCTGCTCGAGTTGCTGCCGTTCCTCGGCCATGCGCGATTGGTTTTCCGGACGGTCCATGCGCTGCCGGACTTCGTCGACGTCGGCCAACATCTGCTGCTGTTCCTCCTGGAGGCGCTTGAGGCGGCGTTTGATTTCCTCGCGCTCCTGCTCGGTCTTCGACTCTTGGAGCGAGGTCTGCAATTCCTTCATGCGCTCGTTGAGGTCCTGCTGGCGGCGGGCGAGTTCCTGCAGGCGGTTGGTGACGGCGAGTTGTTCGCGGCGTTCCTGGTTCTGGGGCGCCTTGGCTTGGCGCTGGGTCTCGTAGCGGTTTTCCGATTGCTGGAGATCGAGCTGGTCGATCTGGCGCTGGTTGCCCTGCTGGCCGCCGCCTCCGCCGCCCTTGCGTTGGCCGCGCGTGATGGCGGTTTCGCGGGCATTGAGTTTGAGCAAGGCCTGGTACGCGGCCTGTTCGGCGGGCAACGCCTGCGCGAGCGGCGCGGGATCCGAGTCCGCGGATTTAAGGTGCGCGAGCGCCTTTTCCATTTCGTTGATCGCGCTGCGCCACATCGCCTGCTCGCGCGGGGAACGCGCTTCCTCGGCGGCCTCGTTGGCCTGCGCCAGGGCCTGGGCCTGCGAGCCGGAAACGACCTGGACGTCGTCCGCATACTTCGGCGTCTTGCCGTCGCGCTGCAGTTTCCAGGTGGCGGAAATAATCTGCTTCTGGAGTTCGGTCAGCCGGCGCGTCTGCTGGCCGCCGCCCTGCTGCTGGCCCTGCTCTTCGCCGCTTTCCATGTTCTGGCTCTCGCGGAAAATTTCGTCGAAGGGCCGGACTTCCGCGAAGTACATGTCGCCGTTGGTGCGGCGGACTTTGCCGTCGGGCCCGATGTCCTCGGCCCAGGCGTACCAGGAAACGAGATCGTCGGCCTTGGTGCCGAGGTCCTCGAGTCCGAGCAAATGGGCGAAGCTGCGTTTTTCCTTGGCGGCCACGCTGCGGCCGAGCTCGAGGGACTTCGTTTCGCCGCCGGAAATCGAATACGCCAGGCCGTAGGTCGGGACCCCGAAGTCGTCCCACACGGTGCCGTCGAAGGCGACTTCCTCGAGGGGCGAAGGCCGCACGTCGCCGCGCGGCGAGATCAGCCGGATCTCGGGGCGGCGGTTCGGCTGCACGTCGATGACGAAGGGCGTCGGCGCTTTGTTGGCGCGGCCCTCGGCGTCGACCAATTGCAAATCGTAGGTCGCGGTCTTGGCCGGACTGAAGGCAGCGAGCGAGGCGACGGCTTCGCCGGGTTTCACCGCGAGCGGGATCTCGGTCTTTTCGGAATTGCGCGCGACCAATTTCGCGGACTTCACGGGCTTGTTCAGCTGGAGGGCGAAATCGAGTTTCGTGCCTTCGACGGCACTGACGCGCCGCGTGTCCTCGATGCGCTTGGGCGGCAGTTGCGTGTAATCCGGAAACACCAAGGTGACGTCGGAGCGCACCAGTTTCGGATGTTCGTAAACGGCGACCTTGAACTCCTTGGTCCGTTCGCCGCGGTACTCGAGGTGGTAGACGAAATCGCGCGCGACCTCGGATATACTGCCGCCGAACACGGGATCGGCGAGGCTCTTCACGAGCGGCTGCGCGCGCGGGGCGGCGCCGTTTTCGCGGATGACGAGATTGACGTTGGCGGGCAGCGCGCCGCCGAAGCGGGCGAGGATGACGAGGCTGTCGCCCTTTTCCACGGACGTGTCGCCGGGCGTGACGGCGACGCCGTCTTTGCCGACCCAAGCCGGCGCTTCGCCGTGGATGGTGGCGACCTTCAGGTGGGAAAGCGCATAGACGAAGAGACCGAGGGCGAACACCTGGATTGCCGCGCCCACCGCAAAACGGAACGACGGCACGACTCGCCGCCAATCCTGCTGTTGGCTGCGGGCGGTCGCTTCCTGGATCAGGCGATATTGGAGATAGCCGGGTTCGGCCTTCGGGTCGGCTTGCTGCTGGACGGCGGTGAGCAGCACGCCGTTGAGCTCGGGAAACTGTTTCTCGATCTTCTGCGCGACCCAGCGCGGGTCGGGTTGGCGGGTGAAATGCCGCAGGACCAAGACCGCGGCGGCGCCGCCGGCGAGGGCGACCAAGGTCGGCAAAGCCAAGGTCCAGTTCGCGCCGAGGGCGCGTTGCAGATAGATGATGCCGACCGTGAGGAGGGCGGCGACGGCCCAGCAGGCCGAGAGTTTGCGGCCGAGCGCGATCCAATGGAAACGGCGCGCCACGCGCTGGAGCCGCCGTTTCAGGAAATCATCATTCATGTGGGGACCTCTTCCGTTTTGACACCCGTGCGGCGCGCCGTCCAACCGGCGAGCGCCGACTCCAGAACCAAGATCGCAAGCGTCGCGGCGACAAACCAGCGCCACAGTTTCTGCCGATTTTCCGCTTCGCCGGCCTGGAGCAGCGCCTTGTCGGCCGGGGTCGTCGCCGCCGGCGCCGACGTCTGGCGCGTGACCGGCACGCCGAGCAATTCGAGTTCGTCGGGACCGAGGGGCGCGGTGCGGCTTTCGTTGGCGTCGAGATTGACCGCGTAGCGTTGCCCGGCCGCGCCGGTTTCCGTTCGCGCCGCAAAGACGCCGGGCATCGGCGCCGCGAAGGCCGGGCCGCCCGCCGTCACCGGCGCGATTTTCCCATCCGGCAAGGTGAAGCCGGACGCCGGCGCCGGACCGGCGGGCAACGCGATCGCCTCGCCGACGGACAATTGCGTGGCGACGGCCACGACGCTGCCGCTGGCGTCGAGCCAGGACCAAACGAGCGGGACGAACTTCGAGGACACCGCGAGTTGCGAATCCTCCGGTTGCCAGCCGGCCGCGAGCACGAAGACGCGGCCCTTGCCGACGGGCACCTCGACCAGCGCGGGATCGCCGCGGTCGAAACGCGCGAGCACCTTGGCGCCGGGCCAAGCGGCGGCATCGAACTTCCGGTAACGCCAGAAATGGATCTTGGTGAAATCGCTGAAACGCGGATCGGCGAACGGCGCGAAAATCGGATGCTGGAAATCGATTTCCGCCAGCATCGCGTAGTTGGCCGGACGGACTTCCTCAGCCGCGATGGATTCCCGACCAAGCAAGGTCGCCAACGCCGGCGCGATCGTCGCGGCCCGCGGCACGACCACGACGGTGTTGCCGGCTTCGGCATGGGCGCGCAAGGCGGCCGCGGTGGCGGCGGGCACGACTTCCGTCAGAAACACGAGGCGCGCCGCCGCGAGGTCGGCGGGATTGAGCGGCGCGGCCGGCGCGCTCGCGACGGTGCGGACGGCGACGCGCGGGGTTTCCGCAAAGGCCCGGCGCAGGAAGAAGAGCGGTTGCTTCGGATCCTCGGCGACATCGGAGCCAAGCCAGAGCACGACGGGCTTTTGCTGCTCGGGCGGGATGACGTAGGCGGTGTTGTCGAAGGCTTCGTCGTCGCCGGTGAGCGAGATTTGCTCGAGGCCGGAAACGCCCTTCGGCACCGGCACGGAGAAGACGCGGTTCTGGCCGGGCGGCACGTAGGCATCGAGGGCGGCGCCGATCCACTCCGGCGCGGCGGCGGGGGCGCCGGCGGCGGCGGGGCGCGTCCAGCCGAGTTTGAATTGTTCGCGTTTCGAGTCGGCGGCGTTGGCGACGCGGACGCGGACCGGGGCGTCGAGGGCGCGGACGCTGTCGCTGTTGTCCGCGACCAGGCTGACGCCGGCGTTGGTCGGATTCGCCGCCTTCGCAGCTTCGAGCTGCAGTTCGATACCCTTCGGCCACTCGTAGGCCTGGAGCCCGTCGAGCCGGCTGCCGGCCTGCAGATCGCTGACGAGCACGACTTGGCGGAGGCCGGAGGCGGCCTTGCCGTCGCTTTCGGCGAGGGCTTCGGCGGCGGTGATGAGGGCGTTGCCCAAGTGGGTGCCGTTCCAGCCGGGGGCGATGCCGGCGACACGGCCAAGGGCGGTGGGCACGCGATCGCCGGGCGCGGCGCGATTCCAATCCTCGAACGGCAGCAACGGCGACGCCGTGCGGTCAAACGTGTAGATCGCGACCTGGTCCGCGGGGCCGGAGCGCCGCAGCACGGTCTCGACGCGCTCGCGGGCCGCGGCCCAGACGCCGTCGCGGCGCATGCTCGCGCTCGTATCGAGCAGAATCACGACGCGCTTGGGATCGGCGGCCGTCGGATCTTCGAGCGGGGTCTGGCGGAAGAACGGGCGGGAAAACGCGAGGGCCAGCAACGCGAGGGCGGCGCAGCGCAGCAGCAGGAGCAGCAGATGTTCGAAGCGGTGGCGTTTCGAGATGCGCGGCGGGCTCGGCTGCAAAAACATCAGCGAGCTGAAGAGCTGGCGGTCGCGCGTCACGCGGCGGACCAAGTGATAGATCACCGGTCCCGCGATCGCGAGGGCGCCGATGAGGAAGAGCGGGGTCAGGAAACTCATGCGCCGCCTCCTGCGCCGGTGGAGCCGCGGGCGCGCCGCACCTGCCGGCCGCGGCGCATGCGTTGCTGCAGCAGATCGAAGAGCGAAAGTTCGAGCGGCCGGTCCGTGGTCACGCGCTGGTAGTCGATGCCGAGCTTGCGGCAGACGAGCTGGAGCGCCTCGGAGTGGGCGCCGAAACGGTTCACGTAATCGGCCCGCGCGACGGCGGGATCGATGTAGAGCGTGCGGTTGGATTCGACGTCCTCGAGCAGTGCCGGAGCCTTGAGGCCGAGGTCGAGTTCCGCGGGATCGAGCACCTGGAAAATCGTCACTTCGTGGCCGCCGGCGGTGAGCGCGACGAGGTTGCGTTCCAATTTGTCCAGCGGGGCGAGGAAATCGGAAATCAACACCACCATGCCGCGTTTCCGGATCAGCGAAGTGATGCGCTCGATCGGCGTGACGACATCGGTGGCGGTGCCACCGGCAGGTTTCTCCAACGCGAGCATGATCTGGCGCAGATGGCCGGCGCGGCCGCGAGCGGGCAGGAATTCGCGGACGCGTTCGTCGAAGGTCAGGAGGCCGACGGCGTCGCCTTGAAGGTGCAGGAAGTACGCGAGCGTGGCAGCAAGGGTCGCGGCGTAGGCGGCTTTGGTGAAACCGCGGGTGCCGAAGTTCATCGACTTGCTGAGGTCGGAGAGCAGGTAACAGCGGAGATTCGTTTCGTCCTCGTACTTCTTGATGAAGTAGCGGTCGCTGCGCGCATAGACGCGCCAGTCGAGGTAACGCGGATCGTCGCCGGGCGTGTACTGGCGGTACTCGGTGAACTCGACGGAGAAGCCGTGGTACGGGCTGCGGTGCATGCCGCTCCAGAAACCTTCGACGACAGCCCGCGCCCGCAGTTCGAGACTGCGGACGGTCATCAGCGCCTGCGGATCGATGAGATTCGCGGCGGAGAGGGCGGGAGCGGCGGGCATGGCGGGGAGCAGGCGGGAATTCAGCGGCGCCGCGAAGGCGCCGCCGGAGCGGACAATTCGGAACGGCGCGGCGGGCTCACGCGCCCGCCTTCACGGGCAGGCGGATGGCGGCGAGGAGGCGTTTCACGACATCGTCGACGCGGATGCCTTCGGCCTCGGCGCGGTAGTTGAGCAGAATGCGGTGCCGCAGGACCGGCACGGCGAGGGCCTGGAGATCCTCGACCGTGACGTGGGCGCGGCCGGCGAGGAGCGCGCGGGCCTTGGCCCCGAGCACGAGGAATTGCGCGGCGCGGGTGCCGGCGCCCCAGCTGACCCACTCGTTGACGAAATCGGGGGCGGCGGGTTGGCGCGGGCGGGACGCGGACGCGAGTTGCACGGCGTAGCGGACCATTTCCTCGGCGATGGGAACCTTGCGGACGAGGTCGTGGAACTTGAGCACATCCTCGCCGGAGAACAGCGGCTGGATCGGCGCGGGGCGACCGGCCGTGGTCTGCGTGACGACCTTCACTTCGTCGGCTTCCGGCAGGTAGTCCATGACGACGTTGAACATGAAGCGATCGAGTTGGGCTTCGGGCAACGGATACGTGCCTTCCATTTCGATCGGATTCTGCGTCGCGAGCACGAAGAACGGTTCTTCGAGCGGATGCCGCACGCCCGAGGCGGTGACCTGGTGTTCCTGCATCGCTTCGAGCAAGGCGGCCTGCGTCTTCGGCGGCGGGCGGTTGATTTCGTCGGCGAGCAGCATGTTGGCGAAGACCGGGCCGCGGACGAAGGCGAGTTTGCGGCCGCCGTCGCCGGTGTCCTGCAGGATCTCGGTGCCGGTGATGTCGGCGGGCATCAGGTCGGGCGTGAACTGGATGCGCTGGAACTTGAGGTGGAAGATCTGGGCGATGGATTTGACGAGCAGCGTTTTCGCCAGACCGGGCGCGCCGGTGATGAGGCAGTGGCCGCCGGCCATCAGGGCGATCATGATCTGCTCGATGACCTCGTGCTGGCCGATGATGACCTTGGACAATTCGGCATCGATCTTCGCGCGGCCGGCGAGCAGGCGCTCGGCCGTTTCCCGTTCCGCTTCGAATTGGCTGAGCGGCGGAACCGGCGCGGGGGCGGAAGAATCGAGGACAGGGGGAGTCGGAGTACTCATTAAAGAAAGGGAGCCGGGGCGGCTCAGTGGGTCATCAGGTAGAACATCAGGTTGACGCCGATCGGGTAGGAAACGCGTTCGGAAAAGACGGAAAAGTATTCGGCGTTTTCGCCTTCGCGCTCCCAGCCGTCGCTGATGTCGGTGTTGTGAAACGCGATCGCCAGCATGCGGCCTTTGTCGTCGTACAAGGCGCGGACGGACATCTTGTCGGAATCGGGACCGCGGTCGATCTGCAGCGGCGAGCCCGGATCCTCGGGGTTGTGGGAGCGGTTCCAGAATTGCATCGTCGGAACCTGGAGACGCTGCATCGGGCCCTGAAGTTGGAAGACGCAGTTGAAAATCGGGTGATCCATCCCGAGCTCGACCCATTCGCGGCCGGGCAGCACCCGCTTCATCTGGGCGGCGAAACCTTCCCACTCGATTGAATTCCAGAAATCGATCACCGCGAGCACGCCGCCGGCGAGCAGGTATTTGCGCAGGCCTTCGACCTCCGCGTTGTTCAAAATCATGTACCCGGGGTGCTCCATGAAGAGGAACGGGTAGTTGTGCAGGTCCGGGTTCGTGAGCTTGAGCACGCGGCCGTCGGGATCGACCCGCGTCGAGGTCATCTGCTGCAGCCGGTACGACAAATTGAGATCGGCATCCGGAAAATCGACCCACCAGCCGATGCGGCGGCCGCGGTGGAAACGGGGCGACGGCGACGTCGTCGGCCCGGCCTTGAAGATCGCCCGCGCGAACGTGAACACGTCTTTTTCGAAGCCGCGCGGGTTGGTCCACTCCGGCGTGCCGGTGCTGTGCGAGGCGACCTCGCGCGCGGTCTTGACCTGGTCCTCGTCGATGATGCCGGAGCCTTCGGTGCGCACGAGCGATCCGCCGAGGTCGTTCTCGTTGCCCATGCGTTCGAACGGGCTCTGCGGGGGGCGCGGGGGGGCGCTGGCGGACTGGGCCGCGGCCGACGCGGCGGCGAGCACCAAGCCGGCACCGGCGACGAGCCGCCCGAGACCGGAAAAAATCCGGCCGGACAGGAAGCGGAATTCGAAGCGCGCCACGGTCATCGCGTCAGTGGGTCATCACGTAGAAGATGATATTGATGCCGAGGGGATACGCGATCTTCTCGGAGAAATTGGCGAAGTAGTAGGCGCTCTCCCCTTCCCGCTCCCAGCCGTCGCCGTTGTCGGTGTTGTGGGTCGCGAGCACAAGCAGGCGGCCTTTGTCGTCGAAGAGCGCCCGATGGTGGACGGTGCGCGAATCGCCGTCGTGATTTTCCCAGGTGATGCCGGTGTATTCGCTTTCCGCGCCGGTGCGGATGTTGGGCACCTGGCCCTTGGCCTTGATCGAGAACACGCAGCTGTAGAGCGGATGGTCGAGCGGCAGTTCGACGAAACGGTACTCGGGAAACACGCGCTGGAATTCCCGCTCCACCGTTTCCCAGGCCGCTTCGCCCCAGAAATCGTCGAGCATGAGAAAACCGCCGTTGAGCAGATATTTCCGCAGGGCCGGGACTTCGAGATCGCTGAGCAGCATCGCGCCCGGCTCGGCCATGTAGGTCCAGGGAAACTCGTGCAGGTCGGGATCGAGAATGTTCACGATGCGCCCGTCGGGATCGACCTTGATGGAGGTCATCTGCTGCAGCCGGTACGAAAGATTCAGATCGCTGTCCGGCAAATCCGTGTCCCAGCCGCCGCGCCCGCGCCGACCGTAACCGCGCGCGCTGGTGTAACGGATCCGCGTGAAGGTGAACGCCTCCTTTTCGAAGCCGACGGGATTGTTCCAGAGCGGCGTGCCGGTGCTGCCGGTCGGGATCTCGCGGGCGGTCTTCACGTCGTCGAAGCGCCGGCCCCAGCCTTGGTAACCGCCGAAACCGAATTGCCGCTGCGCCAACACGAAGCCGGCCCCGAGCAAAAAGAGTCCGACGATGGGCCAGGCGCGCTTCATTCCGTTTTCTTGGCCGGAGCGGCTTCGACGGCGGGGCGATTCAATTCCAGCAACAATTGCAGCGCCTCGCGGTACCGGGGCGTTTCCTCGAGCGCGAGCAACAGCTGGCGCCGCGCCTCCGGTACTTCGCCGCGGCGGTGCAACAGGCGCGCCAATTGATAATGCGCATCCGCGCGCTCCGGCACATCGAGCTGGATCAGCGTTCGCAGGGCCACGACCGCGGTCGAGACGTCGTCCTTGGCCGTGCTGGCCTGCGCGAGAAAGCGGTACGGCACCGGCACGAGCGGATTCACCGCGAGGTAGCGCTCGGCGTTGAGCACGACGGCGGCCCAGTCTTTTTCCGCGGTGCCGATTTCCATCAGGCGCAGGTAGGCCTCGGTCGCTTCGTCATCGACCTCGGCCCAGCGCCGCAGCGCGGAGGCTTCCGCCGCACTCTCGCCGAGCGCGCGGTGCGCGGAAACCAAGGAACGGTACGCGCTGTCGCCGCCCTTCTGCCCGGGATAAAGTTCCACCAGCCGCAGCAGCGGCACCTTGGCTTCGGCCCATTTCTGGTCCTGCATCGCCCGCTGCGCGCGCAGGCGCAGCACGTGGTAATTGTCGGGATGCTTGCGCTCCCACGCCGCCAGTTCCAAGGCCCCGGCCGGCAGCAGCAATTCGGGATCCGGCTTTTCCCAATCCATGCCTTTGGCGAAATTCTCCGCCTGCTCCTTGGCGTAGCGGGCGAACTTTTCCTCGAGCTCGGCCAACGGCGCCACATGTTTCTCCAGCGCCGCGTTGATCTCCGTGCCTTCGCGCAGTTCGCGCAGCACCGCGCGGATCTTGTCGAGGCCGTGGTTCGCCACGATGTACTCCACGACGAGGGAAGATTGGAGATAGGCGAATTGCAGGTGACGGGGCGACTTCGGCGTCAGGAACGCCGCGCTCATTTTGCCGACGGGCACGAGGTCCTCGCCGAGCAGCATTTCCCGGTATTGCGCGTCGATGCGCATGCCCCAGGACGGATTCGCCTGCCGCTCTTCGTAAACCGAGATGCCTTCGCTCAGCCAGCGCGGCATCTTGTTCTTCGTCATCTGCAGGGTCACGACGTGGCAGAACTCGTGCCACAGCACCGATTCCCAATTGGTCGCGGAGCTGCTGGTTGCCGGGCTGTTGGCCGTCACGACGCGGCCGAAGCACACGCCCAGAAAACCCGAGACATCCGGCAGGCCGAAGGTGCGCACCGCGAAATCCCGCTGGTCCGCGAAGATCTCCACCGTCGTCGGCTTCGCGAGTTCGACGCCGTACTTCGGCACCAGCGTGTCCTTGGCTTTGCGCAGCAGCGCCAGCACGCGGGGCCCGTAAACCGCAACTTCCGGCGCCGCCATGCGGATCACGAAATCGTCGTTCTGCAACGCCGCGTACTTCGCCATCGTGTCGCGCAGGGTCACGAGGTTGAAGGCTTCGACGTCGTATTCGTCGCGCTCGTGCACGCTCTGCGCCAGGGCCCAGCCTTCGAGATCCTCGCCCAGCCGCAGCAGATCGCTCGCGAGCCGGCCCGCCGCGGGAATGAAATTGGGATCGAGCGCGATCGCCCGCCGCTGCGCCGCGGCGCCTTCGGCAAACCGGTACTTCGCGGACAGCTTCTTGCCGATGAGGTAATCGACTTTGGGATTGCCGGACCAAACGCCGAGGGCGCGGTCGCGGGCGAACTTTTCCCCCACCGGATCGTTCTTCAGGTGCGCGATGACGGAACGGTAGGCCCAGGCCTCGGGGTGCACGGGATTGATCGCGATGATCTCGTCGAGCGTCTTCGTCGCCTCGTCGAAGGCTTCGCCGTCGATCTGGTGATCGACGAATTGCAACAGCGTCGGCACGTGCCGCGGATTCTGTTTCCGCGCCGCCGCCAACGACGCCATCGCCACGCTGCGGTCGCCTTCCGCGTAGGCCAAGGCACGGCCGCTGAGCAAATCGGGATCGTCGGGCAATACCTTCAGCCCTTCCTCGTACGCCTTCGCGGCCAAGGCGAAATCGTGTTTCTCCAACGCCAATTCCCCGCGCGCCAGGTAAACGTCGCGCAATTTCGGGTCGGCCTTCTGCGCGATCGCGAAAACCCGGTCGAGCACGTCTTTCGGGTCCGCCCCGATGATCAGCGCGGTTCGCCCGTAGACGACGAGGTCGCCGGGATTCCGGTAAAGCCATTGCGCGTTTTCAAAGGCGCGCCGGATCTCCGTGATGCGCTCGGCGGCCTCCTCGGGCCGGCCGTTCGCCAACGCCACCTCGCGCGCCAGCCACTTCAACCGCAGACTCCGCGCATCGCGGCCCAGCGCCTCGGCCACCACGCGGTCCGCCTCGCCGTTGCGGCCGACCGCCAGCAGCGCGCGCGCGCCCAGCATCGACCACTCGGTGTTGGCCTGGCCTTCGCGCAATTCCGCCGCGGCCTGCCGCGCGACCGTCTCGTAATTGCCGGCGAGCAAATCCTTCAGGCCGCCCGCCGCATCCGCCGCCGCCAAACGGGAAAACAGCACTGCGCCGCCCAGGGCCAGCGCGCAGGAAACTCGTCGCCACCGGCCGCCGGGCCGGACCGACGGAACCTGCGGCGGGAGAGCTTTCCAGAATCCGGTCATGCGGGCGGGCGGAAGCAAAAGTGGGTGGGCGAGGCGGGAAAACAGGCGCAACGTCCGGTAAGACGCTCCGCCCGCGAAAGAGTGATGCGGGCTCCGCATGTTTTCTCAAGCCCCGGAACGGAGTTTCGGCGGGAAATTGCGCGCCGCGCGCGCCGACCGCGATCGGATCAGGAACCGGGCCGGCTCGCCGCCGCCGACGACGACGCGCCCGCGGTCCGCCGCCGCGACGCCAACAGCCCGTGTTTCGGCGCCCAGATCAGCGCGGCCAGAAACACCGCCGCCTGCAGCAGCACGATGCACGCGCCCGTCGAGGCGTTGAGGAAAAAGCTCACGTACACGCCGCCGAGGCTTGAGCCGACGGCACTCGCCACCGCGATCGCCAGCATCGTATTGAACCGGTCCGTCAGCAGGTACCCGATGCACCCCGGCGTCACCAGCATCGCGATCACGAGAATGATGCCGACCGCCTTCAGCGAAACGACGATCGTCACCGCCAGCAGCGCGAGCAGCAGGTAATACAGCAGCCCGTTTTTCAAACCGACGGTCCGCGCATGCGTCGGATCGAAACAGAACAGCAGCAGGTCGCGCCGCAACGCGAGCACCACGGCCAGCACCGCCCCGGCCACGATCACCGTGGTCCGCAAATCGCCCGGCTCGAGGCCGAGGATGTTGCCGAAAAGGATGTGATCGAGGTGCAGGTCGCTCTTCACCTTCGTGAACAGCACCAGGCCGAAGGCAAACAGGCCCGTGAACACCACGCCCATCACCGTATCTTCCTTCACGCGGCTGTTCGCCTTGATGAAACCGGTGAGGATCGCGCAGAGCAGCCCCGACGCAAACGCCCCCAGCGCCAGCGGCACGCCGATCGCGTACGCGATCACGATGCCGGGCAGCACCGCGTGCGAGATCGCGTCGCCCATCAGCGACCAACCCTTCAGCACGAGGTAGCACGACAGCACGGCGCACACCGCGCCCACCGCCGCGCCGACGATCATCGCGTCGGTCATGAACGGAAACTGGAACGGTTCGAGCAGCCGGTTCATGCCGTGGCCATGCTTTCCGCGGCCGCCTGCCGCCGCCGCGCCCGCGCCGCCAACATCCCGTGCTTCCGGCCGAAGACCAGCGCGAGCACGAAGAGCGCGCTCTGCAGCGTCACGATGCAGCCGCCCGTCGAACCGTCGAAATAGTAGCTCGCGTACGCGCCGACCGCCGACGTCGTCACGCCCATCGCCACCGCCAGCCCGATCATCCGGCCGAAACGGTCCGTCAACAGGTACGCCGTCGCCCCCGGCGTCACGAGCATCGCCACGACGAGACAGGCCCCGACGGTTTGCAGGGCCGCCACCGCCGTCGCGGACAGCAGCGTGAGCAACGTGTAGTGCAGCACCACCGGATTCAGGCCGAGTGCGCGCGCCTGGTTCGGATCGAAGCAGAAGAGCAGGAAGTCGCGCCACTTCAGCCCGAGGATAAGCAAAGTGACGCCCGCGATGACGAGCACCTGCACGACATCGGGATTGGAGATGCCGAGGATGTTGCCGAACACGATCGACCGCAGGTCCACCTGGCTCGGATAAAGCGAAATCAGCAGCAGCCCGGCGGCGAAAAACGCGGTGAACACGACGCCGATCACCGCATCCTCGCGCAGGCGCGTCTTGTTTTTCACGAAACCCATGCCCACGGCCGCGAGCAACCCCGTGAAAAACGCGCCCGCCGCAAACGGCCACCCCGCATAGTACGCCACCGCCACGCCCGGCACCACGGCATGGGAAAGCGCATCGCCCATCAGCGACCAGCCTTTCAGCGTGATGAAACAGGAAAGGAAGGCGCACACGCCGCCGATCACGGCGCTCACAAAGATCGCCTTCTGCATGTATTCGTACTGCAGCGGCACCAGCAGGAACTCGCCCATCAGACGTCGCCCTCCCCTTCCGCGCGCTTCTTCACGACGTCCTCGCGGCCCGCGCGCTCGCGGTATTCCACGTGGCCGCCCTTGCCGAAGACCAACGGCCGCTCGTCGTCCGTCAGCAGCGTCACCGCGCGGCCGTCGTGGCTCTGCACCGTCGATTCGTCGAAACGGAAATGCCGCAGCACGCCGCCGAAGGCGCGGAGCAGATTCGCTTCCGTGAACACCTCGGCCGTCGGCCCGCAGGCGAGCACGGTGCGGTTGATCAGCACGACCTGGTCGCAGAATTCCGGCACGGAGCCGAGATTGTGCGTCGAGACCAGCATGATGTGGCCCTCGGCGCGCAGTTCCCGGAGCAGCGCGATGATCGCGAGCTCCGTGTTCACATCGACGCCGGTGAAGGGCTCGTCGAGCAAGATGACGCGGGCGCGTTGCGCGAGGGCGCGCGCCAGGAAGACGCGTTTCCTTTGCCCGCCGGAAAGTTCGCCGATCTGGCGTTCGCGGAATTCCAGCATGCCGACCCGCGTCAGGCTTTCCTCCGCGATCCGACGGTCTTCGGCCCGTGGAATCCGCAGAAATCCCATGTGCCCGTACCGGCCCATCAGCACGACGTCCCACACGCTGACGGGGAACGACCAATCCACCTCCTCGGCCTGCGGCACGTAGGCGACAAGGTTGCGCTTCAGCGCCTGCGCCACCGGCAGACCCGCGATCCGGACCTGGCCGGCCGCCGGCACGACGATGCCCATGATCGCCTTGAACAACGTCGACTTGCCGCTGCCGTTCACGCCCACCAACGCGCAGATCGTCCCGCCCCGCAGCGCGAAGGAGGCGTCGCGCAGGGCCAGGTGGCCGTTGGCGTAGGTGACGGTCACGCCGGTGACGTCGATACCCAACGGAAGATCGGTCGCGGTCATGAAGTGAGTATGTGCACGGATCGGGCCAGCGCCACCGCGATCCCGGTCACGGGGCCCGGAATCCCGCGACGATGGTCTTCGCGTTGTACTCCATCAGCCGTAGGTACGTCGGGGCCGGGCCGTCGGGCGCGGTGAGCGAATCGACATAGAGCACGCCGCCGTAGCGGGCGCCGGTCTCGCGGCCGACCTGGCGGATCGGTTTGTCGCTCACCGTGCTTTCGCTGAACACGACCGGGATGCGGTGGCGGCGGACGCCGTCGATCACCTTCTGCACCTGCTGCGGCGTGCCCTGCTGGTCGGCGTTCACGGCCCAGAGAAACAATTCCTGCAGGCCGAAGCTCTGCGCAAGGTACGGAAAGGCACCCTCGCTGGTGACGAGCCAGCGTTGGTTCGCCGGCAACCGCGCGAGCTCGGCCCGCACCGTCTCCTCGAGCGCCGCGAACTTCGCCGCGTAGGCCCGGGCGTTGGCGTCGTACACCGCCGCGTTGGCCGGATCGATCCGGCCGAGAGCCTTGCGGATATTCTCGACGTAGATGACGGCGTTGCCCGGCGACATCCACGCATGCGGATTGGGCCGGCCGGAATACGGTCCCTCGGCGATGCCGATCGGGGCGATGCCCTCGGTCAGGACGGCGCTCGGGACGTTGCGGAGGTTGCCGAAAAAGCGCTCGAACCAGCGCTCGAGGTTGAGGCCGTTCCACAGCACGAGGTCGGCGCGCTGCGCCTTGACGATGTCCTGGGGCGTCGGCTCGTAGCCGTGGATCTCGGCGCCGGGCTTGGTGATCGACTCGACGATGGCGGCGTCGCCGGCGACGTTCTGCGCCATGTCCTGGATGATCGTGAACGTGGTCACGATCCGCTTCTTCGCCGGCGCGGCGCCGGCCGGCAGCACCGCCGCCAGCAGCAACCCGCCGGCGAGCGCGCCCCGGCGGAAAATGGAAAATCCGGAAATCGCGTTCATGCGGGCCAGCCTCCGCGGCTATTTTGATTAGTCAAAATAAATCATTTGGTTGCCATGGCTTCAACGTACGCTACGGCTCAAATCGTGGCCACCAGCACCGTCGAAAACTACCTGAAGCACCTCCTGCTCCTGGCGGAGGACGGCGAGGCGCTGGTACCCATGGGCGCGCTCGCCGCCGCCCTCGAGGTCGTGCCCGGCACGGCCACCACGATGGTCAAGGCCCTCGCCGACAGCGGCTTCGTGCAGCATCGACCGCGCCTCGGGGTGCGCCTCACGCCGGAGGGCCGCCGGGTCGCGCTCAACGTCCTCCGCAAACACCGCCTCGTGGAGACGTTTCTCGTCCACGTCCTGAAAATGGACTGGGCCAAGGTCCACGACGAGGCCGAGCAATTGGAGCACGCGATTTCCGACGAAGTGCTTGACCGTCTCGACGCTCTCCTCGGCCATCCGCAGACCGACCCGCACGGCGACCCGATCCCGAGCCGCCAGGGCAAACTGCATTCGCAGGTCTACGCCACCCTCGCCACCTGTGCGCTCGACCGGTCGGTGCGCATCGTGCGGATCACGGACCAGTCGGCGGAGTTTCTCCAGTTTGCCGAACAGCACGGGCTCCAGCCCGGCACGGCCGTGCGGGTCGCGGACCGCAATTTGCCCGCCGGCCTCCTCGCGCTGCAGAAATCCGGCAAGGCCCCGGCCGTCTCCCTCAGCCTCGTCGCCGCCGGCAAGATTCTCGTCGAGCCGGCCCGCTGAAGCGGCGCCGCGCTTCAATACAACAGGGCCCCCGCCAGGCCGCCGCCGATGACGGTCAGCGGAATCACGGCGCGCCCGGACGCACGCCACAGCACGAGCGCGGCAGCCGCGGCGAGGCCGACCGCTTTCGGTTCCGTCAGAGCCACCCAAGCCAATTCCGCGGCCGTGATCGCGATGACGCCGACGACGCCGGCGGTCACGCCGTCGAGGAACGGCCGCAGCCGCCCGTGGGCGAGCGCCGCCTCGATCCGCCGATAGAAGAGCAAAGAAAACGCAAAGGCCGGCAGAAAAACCCCGGCCGTGATCGCCAGCGCGCCCGCCCAGCCGCCCGCGAGGTAGCCGACGAACGTGGCGAAGATGATCAGCGGCGCCGGCAACACTCCGGCGATCGCCACGCCGTCGAGAAACTGCGCCCGCCGCAGCCAGCCGCCCCGGTCGACCGCGTCCTCCTGCAAAAACGGGATCGCCGTGTACGCGCCGCCGAACGTCAGGCAACCCGTGCGCAAACCCGCCGCAAACGCCGCCGCCGGCGTCGCCGCCGTGCCCGCCGCCGCGCCGCCGGCTCCGGCAAAGCGGACCTCGCGCTCCGGCCACCAAGGCCGGCCTTCCCGGAGCACCGGCGAAACAAAAATCGCGGCGGCCACCGCGCCCGCACCGAGCAGCGCCCCGGCGAATCGGCGGCGTTCTCCCCACGCCACCCAGGCGGCGCCCGCCAGCGGCAGGCTGAGCCAGAACGGTACCTGCAATACCTGCAGCCCCGCCACCGCGAGGGCCACGGTGCCGAGCCTCGGATCGGCAAGGCTGTGCCGCCCCAACCGCCACGCGGCGCGCGCCACGAGCGCCACGACTACGGGCTGCAGGCCGAGAAACACCGCCAGCGCCCCGGCCGCCCGGAGGTCCGTGCGCGCATACCACCACGCCGCGGCCAGCATCAGCCCGAAACCGGGCAACATGAAACCCAGGCCCGCCAGCACCCCGCCCCACCGGCCCCGCGCGACCATCCCGAGATGCACGCACATCTCGTGCGCCTCGGGTCCGGGCAGCGCCTGGTAGATTCCGAGCAGCCGCCGGAAATGCTCCGGGGTGACCCAGCGTTCCCGTTCCACCAATTCCTGCCGGACCATGTCCAGTTGCGCCACCGGCCCGCCCCAGGCGAGACAGCCGAAACGCAGAAAACGGAGAAACAACCGCCCCGGCGAATCCCGGACCGCCGGCATCGGGTCGGCCGCCGGATCCGATGGCGCGGAATTCATGGCCGCGGGGCGGGCCTCACCATTCCCAATTCACCCGGAAGGTGTGGGTCCACGCCGACGCCTGGTCGCCCAGCCCGCGGTCCAGCTGGTAGTCGAACCAGAGGTGTTCAAAAAGGTGATACGTCACGCCCGCCCCGATCGAACCCGCCGCGTCGGAGAAACCCGAAGAAGGCAAGGTTACCCCCGATTCCGCATAAACCCCGATCCGCTTCGTCAACGGCCGGCTCACGTAGGCGCTGAGCGTCCAGGCCGCGTCGTAGCCGCCGTTCGGGTCGCGCGTGTGGTCCGACTGGAACATCGCGCCCAAAATCGCCCCGCCACCCAGATCGAATTCCGCCGGGACAATGAAGCCCCAGCCTTTTTGGGACTCGGCGATCCCGCCTGTCCGGCTCGGAATCCGCACGTAGGGGATGACGGCCCACGCAATGCCGCGGCGTTCGTCTTTCCAGAAAGTCCACTTTACTCGGAACAACAGGTCCCCGAGCCCGGAGTCCCGGTCGCTCAAACCGCGAAACTCCACCTTCTGCCGCACAAACAGGTCGATGCCAGCCTGCAGGTCGACGGTGTCGGTCAGCCCGGTCGAGACGATCGTCGAGGCCACCGCCGTGGCCGAATACGTGTTGCCGGCCGCATCGGCGCGATCGAGCGAGACGCGGATGCCGTCCATCTCGAAACGGATTCGGCCGGGCGCGATCGTGTGGGGCGACTCCGTCACCTGAGCCAGACCCGCCGACAGCGGGAGCAAAAACAGCAGGCAGGATGGGAGGAGACGGGCCGGGTTGCGGGCGAAACGGGGCATCGGCGAAGTGAAGCCGGAGCCGGCTTTGCGATGCGAGGAAAAATCGGGCGGCCGGGGCCGCGGCGCGGTTTCCCCCTTGCCGGCGCTTCGCCGGCCCCCGCAGACTCGCCGCCGATGTCGCAGTCGCTCGCGCGCTCCGTATTTGTCTTCACCGCGATTTTCTTCGCGGCCTTCTTCATCTGGCCGGTCCTGCAGATCCTGAAGGGCGGCTTCATCGACGCCGACGGCCGCCTCACCTTCGCCTACCTCGGCGCCCTGCTGGCCGACCCGACCTACCTCGGCGGCCTGCGCAATTCCTTTTTGCTGGCGTGCGCCACGACGACACTGGCCGCCCTGATCGCCCTGCCGCTCGCGGTGGTCAGCGACCGCTACGTTTTCCCGGCCAAGGGGCTGCTCGGCTCGCTCGTCCTGATTCCGATGATTCTGCCGCCGTTTGTCGGTGCCATCGGCATCAAGCAGATCTTCGGGCAATACGGCGCCTTCAACGCGTTGCTGCACCACGTCGGGCTTCTCGCCCCCGGCGCAACAATCGACTGGTTCGCCGCCAACCAATTCTGGGGCGTCGCGATCGTCCAGGCGCTCTCGCTCTACCCGATCATCTATCTCAACGCCGTCGCCGCCCTCGCCAACATCGATCCCGCGATGGAAGAGGCCGCGCAGAACCTCGGCTGCACCGGCCTCCGCCGTTTCGTCAAAATCACGCTGCCGCTGATCCGCCCGGGCCTGTTCGCCGGCGGCACTATCGTGTTCATCTGGTCCTTCACCGAGCTGGGCACGCCGCTCGTGTTCGACTTCGACCGCGTCACCAGCGTGCAGATTTACTACGGCCTGAAGGATATCGGCGCGAACCCCTTCCCCTTCGCCCTCGTCGCGGTGATGCTCTTCTGCTCCGTCACGCTCTACGCCGCAAGCAAGCTGCTCTTCGGGCGATCCAGCCATGCGATGATGGCCAAGGCCACGAGTTCCGGCGGCCCCCGCGCGCTCAGCCTCGGCCGCGGCCTCGCCTGCACGCTGTTTTTCGGCGGTGTCACTTTCGTCGCGGTGCTGCCGCATATGGGCGTGATTCTCGTCGCCTTCTCCAACGACTGGTACGGCACCGTCGTCCCGCAGAGTTACACTCTGGACAATTTCAGCCTGGCCCTCGGCCACGACCTCACCGTGCCGGCGATCGCCAACAGCCTCCGCTTCGCCGCCATCTCGACGGTCGTCGACCTCGTCCTCGGCGTCGCGATCGCCTACGTCGTCGTCCGCAGCAAGGTGCCCGGCCGCCACATTCTGGATTTCCTCGCCATGCTGCCCCTCGCGGTGCCCGGGCTCGTGCTGGCTTTCGGATACCTCGCGATGGCGCAGGACGGAAAGTTCTTCTCCTTCCTGAATCCGACCCGCGACCCGACGATTTTGCTCATCATCGCCTACTCCGTCCGCCGCCTTCCCTATGTCGTGCGGGCCGCCGCCGCCGGCTTCCAGCAGACCAGCGAGACGCTCGAGGAAGCCGCCCAGAATCTCGGCTGCCCGCCGCTCAAGGCCGTGATCAAGATCACGCTGCCGCTCATCATGGCCAACTTGATCGCCGGCGGCCTGCTCGCCTTCGCCTTCGCGATGCTCGAGGTCAGCGATTCGCTCATCCTCGCGCAAAAGCAGGCGTTCTACCCGATCACCAAGGCGATCATGGAACTCTTCCAGCTGCTCGGCGACGGCAAGTTCATCGCCAGCGCCCTCGGCGTCTGGGCGATGGCGTTTCTCGGCGTCACGATCGTCGGCCTCAGTCTCCTGCTCGGGAAAAAACTCGGCGCCATCTTCCGCGTCTGAGCCGCCGCCATGCTGCCGCTGCTGGCCGTTTCGCTGCTCTGGGCGTTTTCATTCGGGCTGACGAAGGGCAAACTCGCGGGGCTCGACAGCGCCTTCGTCTCCGCCGCCCGCCTCGGGCTGGCGCTGCTCGTGTTCCTGCCGTTCTTCCGCTGGCGGGGACTCGACGCCCGCCTCGCCGCCGCACTGGCCGGGATCGGTGCTGTGCAATTCGGCCTCATGTACCTCGCGCTGAACGCGAGCTACCGCTACCTGCAGGCCCACGAGGTCGTGTTGTTCACGCTGACCACGCCGATTATGGTCGTGCTCTTCGCCGACGCCCTCGACCGCACCTGTCGTTGGCGCGCGCTCGGCGCCGCCGCCCTCGCCGTCGCCGGCACCGCCCTTGTCGCCGTCAAGTCCGCCTCGATCGGTTCGACCTTCGCGGGCATCGCCCTCTTGCAGGGATCCAACGCCGCATTTGCGGCCGGCCAGGTCGCCTACCAACGGCTGCGCCGGCGGTATCCGGATCTCGGTGACGCCCGTATCTTCGCCCTGCCGTATGCCGGCGCCTTCGCCGTCGCCGTCGCGGCCTGGCTGCCGGGTTCCGGCGGCCGCCTCCCGGTGCTGTCCGGCCCGCAGCTCGCCACCCTCGCCTATCTCGGCGTGCTCGCCTCGGGCGTCGGCTTCTTTCTCTGGAACTACGGGGCGGCCCGGGTCGGCAGCGGCACGCTCGCGGTCATGAACAACGCCAAGGTCCCGCTCGGCGTCGCCTGCTCGCTGCTGTTTTTCGGGGAAAGCGCCCCGTGGCCGCCCCTGCTCGGCAGTCTCGCCCTGCTCGGCCTCGCGGTCTGGCTGGCGCAGGCTCGCCCGCCGTCCCCACCGGCCGGGCGTCCCGCGCCGCTCAGCCGAACCCATGCAGTTGAGTGAGCTTGGTTGAGAGTTGAGAGCCGAACCGTTCGGTTTCGCACGTACGGTGCGGCGACTGCGTTCTCCGGGTTCGATCTCTCAACCCTCAACTCTCAACTGCATGAGCTCACCCCTTCGTCCTGAAGGTCCGGCGATGGCCCGTCGAGGGCACCGCGACGGTGTAGGATTTGCCGTCGGCCGCGACTGTCAGGTGCACCGGATGCGCCGGGCATTTCGCGGCGTCGGGGCCGGTGAGATTGTCGTGGTTCGCGATGTGCTCGCGGGGCGCATTCGTCTCCGCGGGCACGTTGTAACTTTGGTGGACCTGGTAAAGCGCCTGCACGTTGCGCGCCCCGCGGATCGCGGCAAACGCCCCGGGCTGGCCGCCCTTTTTCGGGCCGTTGTTCATCACCACCACCGTCGGATCCAGGGCGCGGACCAGCAGGGGGTGGTTGCTGACCTCGAGGCCGTGGTGGTTGGTCTGATACACGTCGACCGCACCCGCGAGGTTGTGCGGCGAGACGAGTTTCTCCTCCACGTTCCAGGTCAGGTCGCCGCCGGCGAAAAAGCGGAAGCCGCCGAACTCGAGCACGAAGACGGCGCTGTTGGCGTTGTCGCTCCGGTCCGGGGCCTTGGCCGGCGCCTCGGGCAACGCCGCCACCGGAGCCGCGCGCATCGCGTCCGTCGGCGGCACGAATTTCTGGTCGGCCGCGAGACAGCGCAGCACCGGCGGCGGCGTCCCGGCCGGCCCGGCCCGCAGCGGCAGGACTAGGCCCGGCACGATCGGCACGCGGCGGACGGCCAGGTCGCGGTACGGTTTGATCTGCACCGGAAAGGTCGACTGCGCCCGGCCGTCCGGATCCCCCGCCGGCAGGGCGCGCTCGTAGATCGTACCGAACGGCAGCTGCGCCGCGACCTCGGCCGCGCCGCCGAAATGGTCGGTGTGCCAATGCGTGACGATCACATGGTCGATCCGCGCCAGGCCCGCGGCTTGCGCCGCCGCGACGATCCGGGCCGGATCCCGCCCGCCGGGATTGCCGGTGTCGATCAGCACGGACTCGCCCGCCGGCGTCACGATGAGCGTCGAACCGCCGCCTTCGGAATCGATCCAGACGATCCGCAAGGTACCGGCCTCGCCGGCCGCCCGGGCGGGGCCCAATATCGCGAAAAGGAAAAGCAGCGGCAGGACGAGGAACCGGGGTAGTTTCATGGGTGGGGAAAGTTGTTCCGGCGGAAATCCCTCGCCCCCGGCCCCGGCCCGCCGGCGCCTGCGTCGGAAAACGCGCGGCGCGGATTCGGCATCAGGACTTGGCGTAGAAGGCGTTGATCTTGTCCGCCACGTCGCGAAAGCCGATGTCCTCGCTGTAGATCGCCTTGAATTCCTCGATCGCCAGGTCGGCCTTGCCCATCAGTTCGTAGCAGGCGCCGAGTTCGTAGATGACGTCCTTCTTGGCGTCGTCCATGTTCGTCAATTCGTTCTTCGCGGTGGTCAGCTGCGCGACCGCCAGATCGTAGAGGCGCTTGGTCTTGAAGCAGCGGCCGAGGCCGACGAGCGAAGCCACGCGGACCTGCGGGCCCTTCTGCGCCTGCTGAAACTGCGCGATCGCCGCATCCGTCTGGCCCGTCTCGAGCAGGAGCGAGCCGAGGGCGAAGCGGGCGGCGTGGTCGTTGGGGTAGCGCTCCACGTAGCGCTTCGATTCCGTGAGTTTGAATTCCGCCAGCGCCTGTTTGGCCGCCGCGAGTTTGGCCTGCGCCGCGGCATCGCCCGGCGCGGCGGCGACGGCCGCCTCGGCGTCCTTCACCTTTTGGTCGACGATCGCCGTGGCCAATTCGGATTCCTGTTTTTCCAACGCCGCATCGGATTTGCCGACCGGCTGTTCCCGGGCCTTGCGCACCCATTCGAGCGACTGCTCGAGATTGCCGAGTTGGCGATAGGCCTGCGCGACGCTGCGGTAGTGGTTGAGATTGTTCGGCTCCTTGGCGACGCGGCCCAGCGCCTCGTCGAGCAAGCGTTGCGTCATGGTATCGCCGGCCACGACCTTGCCGGCCTGCTCGAGCGAAACCGCCTGCGCCTCGTCGCGCAGCTTGTCGCGGTAGGACGACTGCTGGTCCCAATTGTGTTTCGTCACCGTCTGGGCGACCGAAGCCTTGCGCATCAGCGCCTGCGCGTCCGCATCCGTCGGCTTTTGCCGGAGAATCTCGTCGGCGATTTTGAGCGCGTCGGTGGCCTTGCCGGCCGTGAGCAACGCTTCGCCCAAGGCGAGCAGGTTGTTGCGGTTCTCGGGTTCCAGTTCGCGCACCGCGTCGAGGGCAAACGCCACCGTTTCCGGCAAACCGAGTCCGCCCGCGGCCTCGGCCAACAGCTTCAGCGCCGCGACATTCGTCGGATCTTTGCCCAGCAGCATTTCGGCCGTCTCCAGCTGCTTGGCCGGCTCCTTCTTGCCGCCGCCGAAAAGAAACGGCGCGGCGGAAAGCCCGCTGATCGTCTTGCCGAAGAAGCCGCTGTTCTTGCCGCGGTGCTGGCGCAGTTGCGCGACCCGCTGGAGTTTGCGCACCGGCAGGCAACCCGGTGTCAGCTTCAGCACCTGGGCCGTGACCTCGAGCACGTAGTCGAGATTGCCGCGGTCGAGCGCGATGCGCGCATTCTCGACCAGCTTCTGATGTCGGGGATCCAGCGAGGCAACGGGGACTTCGGGCATACGCGGAGCGCAGCGAAGTCCCCCGGCCGGACGCGGTCAACGTCAGACTCGGCGCGCGCCGCCGCGTCGGCTTAAACCACGTCGAGATCCGCGCGCACCGCCGCGGCCAACCGCGCCAGCCCGGCGTCGACGACCGTCTCGGCCGGCCCTTCGATCAGCAGCCGGAGTTTCGCTTCGGTCCCGGAATAGCGCACGAGCACGCGGCCCGCCGCGCCGAGTTCGGCTTCGAGCGCGGCAATGACGCCGGGCAATGTGGGCAATTCGGCCAGCGGCCGCTTTTCCCTTACCTTCAAGGCCGAGGTCCGCTGCGGAAAACGCCGCAGGCAACGCCGCAACTCCGACAGCGGCCGGCCGGTTTCCAGCATCACGCCGACCACGCGCAGGGCCGCGATCAGACCGTCGCCCGTCGGCGAAACATCCGAACAAATAATGTGCCCCGAGGATTCGCCGCCCAAGGTCGCACCCTCTGCGACCATGCGCTCCATCACGTAGCGGTCGCCGATGTCCGTCCGGACCACGCGGCCGCCGGCCGCCGCGACCGCCGCGTCGACCCCGAGGTTGCTCTGCTTCGTCGTGACCAACACTCCGCCGGTCAGCGTCCCGCGGGCGAGCGCATGCGTCGCGAGAATCGTCATCAGTTCGTCGCCGTCGAGCACGACACCCGTTTCGTCGCACAGCACGCAGCGGTCGCCGTCGCCGTCGTGCGCCACGCCGAGACGAGCCCCCGCGGCGCGCACCCGCGCCGCCAGCGCCTCCGGGTGTTCGCTGCCAACGCCGTCGTTGATGTTTTGGCCGTCGGGCCGGTCGCCGATCGCTGCCACCGTCGCACCGAGCCGGCGAAAAACCTCCGGGCTCGTGCCGGCGGTGGCGCCGTTCGCGGTATCCAGGACCAGCGCCCAACCCGCGAGCGGAGCTCCCGGCAGCAGCGCGAGCGCCGCCGCGATGTACTCGTCGCGTGCGCCGGCCCGCACGGACGGCGCCGCCCCGCCGGTGGCCGCCGCCGCCGGCAGCAGCGCCTCGATCGCGGCTTCCTCCGCATCGGTGAGCTTCATTCCCGCCGGCCCGAAAAACTTGATGCCGTTGTCCGCGGCCGGGTTGTGCGAGGCTGTGATCACGACGCCCAAATCCGCCTGCGTCCGGCGCACCGCCCTCGCTACCGCCGGCGTCGGCACGACCCCGAGCGACACGGGCTCCGCGCCGGCGGCCCGCAGGCCGCGCGCGACCGCGGCTTCGAGCGCCTCGCCCGAAGCCCGCGTGTCGCGGCCGATCAGCACCGTGCCG
>JACCDS012182375.1_pt1 | contig 32476 bp, 28 predicted proteins | sample 7446441 | NCBI WGS metagenome assembly JACCDS01 (sample SAMN15323445, study PRJNA562643) | freshwater metagenome | isolation source: river surface water | place: USA:Blue River Watershed | collected 2017-08-17
AATTATATCGTGGGCAATATTTTCGGGCTTTAGACTTAAGTGATACACACTTCCGTCAGGGTTTAATATCAATTCTGATGATGCAATCATTTTGTTTTATGTGTAAAATTTAAATTCGTAAATCGAATATCGTACTTCGTATATCGAATTTATCCGCCTACGCGTTTGGTTTTAAACCCTTTATCTTGAAGCATTTTCATGATACGATCGCGATAATCACCTTGAATGATAATCTCTCCATCTTTAAATGTTCCACCCACTGCAAGTTTGCTTTTAATTTCTTTGGCTAAAACTTTGAAATCCTCGTCAGCACCTTCGTAACCGGCAATGATAGTAGTAGGTTTTCCTTTGCGCTTTTCAAATTTACAAATCATAGGCTCCACTTGAACGTATAATTCATGCTCATTTTCAGCAACCGCTTCAGGTTCATTTGAAATTTGGTGGTCAGGAAAAAGGTTTTTTAATTGATCTTGTAAGTCCATTGGTAAAATAATTTCTAAGTCACAGATTTAAAAATTTCTTCAATCTGTGTCATAAAATGAGCATTAACTTTATTTCTTTATTAACCCTAATTCAACTAAACGTTCATTTAAGTATTCGCCAGCAGTAATGTCGTCAAACTGTTTAGGATGTGTCGCATCAATACATTGTTCCAGGCAATTCAGTGGCATGTCACTTACAGGATGCATGAAAAACGGAATCGAATAACGAGACGTTCCCCATAATTCTCTAGGAGGATTGACCACTTGATGGATAGTAGATTTTAACTTATTATTCGTGTGTCTTGACAACATATCACCCACATTAATCATCAATTCGTCAGGTTGTGCCATGGCATCAATCCAATCTCCGTTATGATTTTGAACTTGCAAGCCTTTACCTTGAGCTCCCATTAATAAAGTAATCAAATTAATATCGCCATGAGCTGCGGCTCTAACCGCACCATCTTTAGGTTCATCCGTAATAGGAGGGTAGTGGATTGGTCGTAAAATACTATTACCATCTTTGATAAAATTATCGAAATAGAATTCATCTAAACCGATATGTAAAGCTAATGCTCTTAAAACATAAATACCTGTTTTTTCAAGCATTTGGTAGGCTTCTTTTCCGGTCGAATTGAAATTAGCTAACTCATTTACGGTAACGTTTTTAGGATATTCGCTAGCGTATTTGGAATCATCACTTACGTATTGTCCAAAATGCCAAAACTCTTTTAAATCTCCAGCGGAGCGTCCTTTGGCATGTTCTTTTCCAAAAGAAACATAGCCTCTTTGACCACCAATACCTGGGATTTCATACTTTGATTTGGTTTCTAGTGGTAACGAAAAGAAATTTCGTACTTCACTGTATAGATTTTCAACCAATTGATCATTTAAAAAATGACCTTTTAATGCTACGAAGCCAATATCTTCGTAGGCTCTTCCGATTTCATTTACAAATTTTTGTTTACGTGCCGGGTCATCCGACAGGAAATCACGCAAGTCAACACTAGGAATGTTTTGCATATTGTATGTATTTAATATCTAAAAAGCGTAAACGCCTCTCACAAATGTAAGTAATATTTTTAATTAAGGGAAATGTAGTTTTATCGATTGCTTAATTGGGCTTTTTCACGAATGATATCGCCAATTTTTCGATTTTCAATTTTGCTTTCTAACCACGAAATAATATCAAGGTATAAGAAAGCGCGTTTTTCGTAGGTGTTTTTTTCTAATTCAACGAAGCGTTCTTTCATCTTGATAAATTCTTTTTTGATGTCTCCAGGATAAATCGTATTTAAGTTTTTTAAGAAGCGAATAATTTCTTTTTGAACTTCATGTAAGTCATTCATTTTCAATAGAAATTTATAGGTACTCTTCAATTGATTCTCTAAGTAATAATCGTTACCTAATTCATAGTGTAGAATCAAATACAATAGTCTTGCAAAACACATTAAATCTTCGCGCATCGTAAGATTTTTATTGTTGATGATTTTTTCTAAATATAAAAGAGATTCATTGTATTTTTCGTTTCCAAAATAAATACAAGCGATTTTATAATAAAACAACATTTCGTGGTGTTCATCTAAATGCTCGCTATGAATATTCATTTTATACAAAACCTCAGGAATTAAATATTCACTTTCAGCAAAACTACCTTCTAGAATGTGATAATTTAATTTATTGTTATACAAATACAGAAATGACAAAGACGCAATATTATCGTTTACCGGAAATTTAGGGTCGTTAATGGTTTCTTCTAGTTGAACTAAGTATTTCTTGAAATTAGTTTTGTATTTCAACATGAATAAAGATTCCAATAAATAATGGTTTCCTTTTAGGAAAAATACGGGATTCAAATAAATCATATTGGGATTGTCATAGAAAAGAGTCACCCATTTATTGGCAAATTTATAGCAAGATAAAAAGTCTTGAACTAAGAAACTTCGCCAAAGATTAGCGTTGAAATACCAGTATTTCTCTCGGAATCCGAATTTATCCTCGTCAAATTTAGCAATGTGCTTGTTGAAATAATCGTCAATTTGATGGTATTCTTCATCACTTTTTACATAGCCTGTTTTCAGCATGATGCCGTACAATTGAAGCGATAAATTTGACAATTTACTTGAAATAGTATTGCGGTAATTCAATTCTTTAGCTTGAACGGCTAATTCATCTGCACGACCTTGAATACTTCGGGTAATGTATTGCGACTCGATAAGTTTCTCGAATTCTACAATTTCATACGCCATGTGTTTTTCATCGTTTTCTAAGGCTTGTTGTTTGGTTTTGTCTAAGATTTTCAAACTCTGTTTGTACAAACCTTTGTTGTATAAAATAGTAGCAAAATCAATCTGTTCTCGCAATTGGTAGCGAATATTCTGACTTGGAATATTCAGCCTGATACTCACTAAAATTTGTTTGTACAAATAGGATTTTAAATTCGATAATTGTACTTTTTTGATACTACCACTTTTCAAAATAAGCTTCTCATCATACACCTCGGACTTGTCCAAAATATTGAACAATTCGATGAATTTTGTATTCGAACTAGTCTCTAATCGGCTAGCAAAAATCTTGAATTGGCGTTTCTCAGATTTTGAAAGCGATTTAATTAATACAAATAAGAAATCTTTTTGATGGTTAGCCATTGTAAAATATAAAGATTTAAAATATTGAATGTCAGTTGCTTATATAGTAATTATTGGCTTTATAAGCAGTATATTTTAGTAAAATGATTTTTGTAATAAACTATTAAAATCTAATTTTGTTTCAAGATGTGAAATTACATTAAATAAACGAAAATGAATAAAGATAAAGTTCAAATTTTTGATACCACTTTAAGAGACGGCGAACAGGTCCCTGGATGCAAGTTAGATACTGCACAAAAGCTTATAATTGCCAGTCGATTAGACGAAATGGGTGTTGATATTATCGAAGCGGGATTTCCCGTCTCAAGCCCTGGAGATTTTTTATCTGTTTCAGAAATCAGTAAGATTGTAAAAAATGCTACTGTTTGTGGTTTGACCAGAGCGGTAAAAAATGATATAGACGTGGCGGCTCAAGCACTTCAATATGCTAAAAAACCTCGTATTCATACTGGAATTGGAACTTCTGAATCGCACATTGTTCACAAATTAAACACTACAAAAGAAGATATTATTGCTAGAGCCAAAGCTGCTGTAGCACATGCTAAATCGTATGTGGAAGATGTAGAGTTTTATGCAGAAGATGCTGGTAGAACCGATAACGCTTTTTTAGCACAAGTTTGCGAAGAAGTAATAAAATCAGGGGCAACTGTACTTAATATTCCAGATACTACAGGGTATTGCTTACCTGATGAGTATGGAGCCAAAATAAAATACCTTAAGGAAAACGTAAAAGGAATTGAAAATGTGACTATTTCTTGTCACTGTCATAATGACTTAGGGATGGCAACTGCTAATTCTATCGCAGGAGCTATTAATGGAGCGCGTCAAATTGAGTGTACTATTAATGGTATTGGCGAAAGAGCTGGAAATACAGCTTTAGAAGAAGTAGTAATGGTGTTCAAACAACATCCTTATTTGAATTTATATACTGATGTAAATTCAAAACAGTTGAATGAAATGAGCCGATTGGTTTCAGATAGTATGGGAATGATGGTGCAACCTAACAAAGCTATTGTTGGTGCCAATGCTTTTGCTCACAGTTCTGGAATTCACCAAGACGGTGTGATCAAAAACAGAGCGACATACGAAATTATTGATCCTTTGGATGTAGGTGTTAATGAATCGTCAATTATTCTTACTGCAAGAAGTGGTAGAGCTGCTTTGGCTTACCGAGCTAAAAAAGTAGGCTATGAGTTGACTAAAGTACAATTGGATATCGTTTATGTCGAATTCTTGAAATTTGCCGATATTAAGAAAGAAGTGATGGACGAGGATATTCATCAAATCGTTGAAGCAAGTAAATGTTTACAAGCTTAATACATAAATAGTAAAAAAATGAATTTAAAAATAGCAGTACTTTCAGGAGATGGAATAGGTCCAGAGGTAACTTTGCAAGCTAAAAAAGCGTTGCATGCTATTGGCGTGGTGTACAATCACGAGTTTGTTTTTGAAGATGCGTACATTGGCGCCATTGCTATTGAAAAAACAGGAAAACCACTTCCGGAACAAACATTGAATTTGTGTAGAAATACTGATTCTATTTTGTTTGGTGCTATTGGAGATCCAAAATATGATAATGATCCCGCAGCTAAGGTACGTCCAGAACAAGGCTTACTTAAATTGCGTAAAGAATTAGGTTTGTTTGCTAATATCAGACCAATCAAAGCCTATCCAAAATTAATGAATTCCTCTCCTATAAAAAAAGAGGTACTTCAGGGTACTGATTTTGTAGTGTATAGAGAGTTGAATGGTGGAATGTATTTTGGCGAAAAAACCACCAATGAAGAAGGTACCTATGCTTCTGATTTGTGCGAATACAACGAAGAAGAAATTGAAAAAATTTCACATTTAGCTTTCAAAGCGGCTCAGTCTAGACGCAAGAAAGTGACTTTGGTAGATAAAGCTAATGTATTAGAGATCTCTCGATTATGGCGTAAAGTGGTTACTAAAATTGCTGCGGCATATCCAGACGTTACTTTAGATTGTATGTATGTGGATAATGCTTCAATGCAAATTATTGTCAATCCAAGACAATTCGATGTTGTATTAACCGATAATTTGTTTGGTGATATTTTATCCGATGAAGCCAGTGTAATTTCAGGATCTATCGGACTAATGTCTTCCGCTTCTTTGGGAGAAAAGCATTCTTTATTTGAACCAATACACGGTTGCTATACCGAAGCTAAAGGAAAAAATATAGCGAATCCAATCGCCTCAATTCTTTCTGTGGCTTTGTTATTAGAGCATTTTGGTTTAGAAACCGAATCGAAAAAAGTAATCGCTGCGGTAGAAAAAGCAATTGTAAGTAATGTCGTCACCGTGGATTTGAAAGTAGATTCTCAGTTTGGAACTAATGAAGTAGGGGATTTTGTATCCAACTACATTCTAAATGAAGGGGATTTGTATTTCAAAAAAGATTTTGTTCAATTAGGTCAATCAACAATAGTATAATTAGAAATTAAAATTTAGGTTGTTATTTAAAACACCTCAAAAAAATAAGAAACAATACAATGGAATTAAATAAATACAGTAAGATAATCACTCAAGACGAAACACAACCTGCTTCTCAAGCGATGTTGTACGGAATTGGATTAACTGAAGAAGATCTTAAAAAAGCGCAAGTAGGAATTGTGAGTATGGGGTATGATGGAAATACTTGCAACATGCACTTGAACGATTTAGCAAAAGAAATTAAAAATGGAGTTTGGGATGCTGATTTAGTAGGATTGATTTTTAATACTATTGGAGTAAGTGATGGGATTTCGAATGGAAATGATGGAATGCGTTTTTCATTAGTATCTAGAGATATTATTGCTGATTCGATTGAAGCTGTTATGGGAGCGCAATGGTACGATGCTATGATTGCTGTTCCAGGTTGTGATAAAAATATGCCAGGTTCTTTAATGGCTATGGGTAGAGTAAATCGTCCGTCAATTATGGTATATGGTGGATCTATTCATCCAGGGAAATGGAAAGGGGAGTCGTTAAATATTGTTTCAGCTTTTGAAGCTTTAGGAAAAAAATTCAACAACACAATTACACCTGAAGATTTTAAAGGAGTAATTCAAAATGCTTGTCCAGGGGCTGGTGCTTGTGGCGGAATGTACACAGCTAATACCATGTCTTCAGCAATTGAGGCTTTAGGAATGAGTTTGCCATACAGTTCGTCAAATCCAGCATTAAGTCCGGAAAAGAAACAAGAATGTGTTGATGCGGGTAAAGCCATTAAAATTCTATTAGAAAAAGACATTAAGCCAAGAGACATCATGACCCGTAAAGCATTTGAAAATGCGATTACTATGGTGGCAGTTTTGGGAGGTTCTACCAATGCAGTGATGCACTTAATTGCAATTGCCCATTCGGTTGGTATCGAAATTACCTTAAAAGATTTCCAAGATATCAGTGATAAAACACCTTTATTGGCAGATTTAAAACCAAGTGGAAAATACTTGATGGAAGACTTACACGATGTAGGTGGTGTTCCAGCAGTAATGAAATATTTGTTAAAAGAAGGATTCTTACACGGAGATTGTTTGACTGTAACAGGAAAAACATTAGCTGAAAATTTAGCTTCTGTTCCTGATTTGAACGATGGTCAAGAAGTGGTTTATGAAATTCAAAAAGCCTTGAAACCAACAGGGAATATCCAAATTCTTTACGGAAACATTGCAACTGAAGGTTGTGTGGCTAAAATTAGTGGTAAAGAAGGAGAATTCTTTGAAGGTACAGCTATTGTTTATGAAAATGAACACGACGTAATCAAAGGAGTAAGAGGAGGAGAAGTGAAGCCTGGAAATGTGGTAATCATTCGTTATTGTGGTCCAAAAGGAGGTCCTGGTATGCCAGAAATGTTGAAACCAACATCGGCTATAATGGGAGCTGGTTTAGGAAGTACAGTAGCATTAATTACTGACGGACGTTTTTCTGGAGGTTCTCACGGTTTTGTGGTAGGACACGTTACTCCTGAAGCGTATGAAGGTGGAGCTATTGCTTTAATTCAAAATGGAGATGTGATTACAATTGATGCAGTTAAAAATACCATTGATTTGAAAATTTCTGACGAAGAATTGGCTAAAAGAAGAGCTAATTGGGTCCAACCACCATTAAAAGTAACACAAGGAGTATTATTAAAATACGCAAGAGCAGTTTCAAGTGCCTCAACAGGTTGCGTAACTGATAAATAAGAATTGTCCTGAGCTATTTAACTAATCAAATAGAGTAAAAAAAATGAGAATATCAGGTGCAGAAGCCGTTATTAGATGCTTATTAGAAGAAGGAGTAAACTTGGTTTATGGTTATCCAGGTGGAGCCATTATGCCAGTTTACGACGAATTATATAAATTTAGAGAAGAATTACACCATGTTTTAGTTCGTCACGAGCAAGGGGCAACTCATGCTGCTCAAGGATTTGCCAGAGCTACTGGAAAAGTAGGGGTAGCCATTGCAACTTCAGGCCCAGGAGCAACTAACTTAGTGACTGGAATTGCTGATGCACAAATTGATTCTACACCTTTAGTATGTATTACAGGGCAAGTAGGAAAACATTTGTTGGGTTCGGATGCGTTTCAAGAAACGGATATTATCAGTATTTCTACTCCTGTAACCAAATGGAACTACCAAATTACAGAAGCAAGTGAAATTCCAGAAATTATTGCCAAGGCATTTTATATTGCAAAATCAGGTCGTCCAGGTCCTGTATTGATTGATATTACGAAAAATGCACAATTTGACGAATTGGATTTTAGTTATAAAAAGTGTACTAGTATTAGAAGTTATGTTCCTAAACCTACCTTAAAACTAGATCAAGTTAAAGCCGCTGCAGATATCATTAATAGTGCGAAAAAACCAATGATTGTTTTTGGTCAAGGAATTATTCTTGGGGAAGCAGAAGCTGAATTAAAAGCTTTCGTAGAAAAAACAGGAATTCCTGCAGCTTGGACCGTATTGGGACTTTCAGCATTGCCAACAGATCATCCATTAAATGTAGGTATGGTTGGGATGCACGGAAATTATGGACCAAATGTTTTAACCAATGAATGTGATGTATTGATTGCATTAGGAATGCGTTTTGATGATCGTGTTACAGGTAATTTGGAAACCTATGCCAAGCAAGCCAAAGTAATTCACTTTGAAATTGATCCTGCCGAAGTCGATAAAAATGTAAAAACAGAAGTTGCTGTTTTAGGAGATGTAAAAGAAGCTTTAGCAGCAATTCTACCTCTTGTGGAAACTAAGATACACGAATCTTGGCATAACGAATTCAAAGAAAAATATAAAGTTGAATTAGAAGCGGTTATTGACGATGAATTGAAACCAAAGAAAGAAGGAATTTCTATGGGAGAAACTATCGAAATGATTAACAAACACTCGAATGGGGATGCGATAATGGTTTCGGATGTGGGACAACATCAAATGTTTACTTGCCGTTATTCAAAATTCAATTCGACTAAAAGTAATATTACTTCTGGCGGATTAGGGACAATGGGATTTGCTTTACCAGCAGCCATTGGAGCTAAAATGGGACGACCAGATCGTGAGGTAGTCGCTATTATTGGTGATGGTGGTTTCCAAATGACCATTCAGGAATTAGGAACAATTTTTCAAACTCAAGTTCCAGTTAAAATTGTAGTACTGAATAACGAATTCTTAGGAATGGTGCGCCAATGGCAACAACTGTTTTTTGACAAACGTTATGCTTCTACAGAAATGATCAATCCGAACTTTATTGCTATTGCCGAAGGGTATTACATTAAAGCGAAGAAAGTAACCAAACGAGAAGATTTAGATGCAGCAGTTGCCGAAATGATGGCTTCAAAAGAATCCTATTTCTTAGAAGTTTTGGTAGAAAAAGAGAACAACGTATTTCCAATGATTCCAACAGGAGCTTCGGTTTCTGATATCCGATTAAGTTAATAATATGGAAAATAAAACATTCACCATTTCTGTATATTCAGAAAACAATGTGGGCTTGCTAAATAGAATATCAGTGATATTCTTGAAACGTCATATCAATATTTTAAGTTTAAATGTATCTGAATCTGAAATCGAAAATGTATCTCGATTTGTGATTGTAGTAGATACAACTGAAAAATGGGTTAAAAATATTGTAGGTCAAATTGAAAAACAAATTGAGGTAATCAAGGCGTTCTATCATATTGATGAAGAAACCATTTTCTTGGAAAGTGCCATTTTCAAAATCAATTCAAGTTTGTTATTTGACGAAAGACAAATTCAAAACATTATCAAAGAGAGTCATTCTGAAATTGTAACAGTTTCAAGAGACTTTTTTGTAATATCAAAATCAGGACGCCGCTCTGAAATTGATGAATTACATGCAAAATTAAAACCTTTCGGAATCATGCAATTTGTGCGTTCAGGAAGAATTTCGGTTTCCAAAGAAAAAATGGAAATCACCAGTTTATTAGAGGAATTAAAATCATAAATTAAATAGTAAAAAATGGCAAATTATTTCAATTCATTACCACTAAGATTACAATTAGAACAATTAGGAGTTTGTGAATTCATGGATCAATCAGAATTCGCAGAAGGTATTCAAGCCTTAGCTGGTAAAAAAGTAGTAATCGTAGGATGCGGTGCTCAAGGTTTGAACCAAGGTTTAAACATGAGAGATTCTGGTTTAGATATTTCTTACGCTTTACGTGCTGAAGCTATCGCAGAAAAAAGAGCTTCTTTCAAAAATGCTTCTGATAATGGTTTCAAAGTGGGAACGTATGAGGAATTAATTCCAACAGCTGACTTGGTATGTAATCTTACACCAGATAAACAACATACTGCTGTTGTAAACGCAATCATGCCTTTGATGAAAAAAGGATCAACTTTGGCGTATTCTCACGGTTTTAATATTGTTGAGGAAGGAATGCAAATTCGTAAAGACTTAACAGTTATTATGTGTGCTCCAAAATGCCCAGGTTCTGAAGTACGTGAAGAGTACAAAAGAGGATTTGGTGTACCAACCTTAATTGCAGTTCACCCAGAAAATGATCCAAATGGAGTAGGTTTGGCTCAAGCCAAAGCATACGCAGTAGCAACAGGTGGTCATAGAGCAGGAGTTCTACGTTCTTCTTTCGTAGCGGAAGTAAAATCAGATTTAATGGGAGAACAAACTATTCTTTGCGGTTTGTTGCAAACAGGTTCTATCTTGTGTTTTGACAAAATGGTTGCAGAAGGTGTTGATGCTGGATATGCTTCTAAATTAATCCAATACGGTTGGGAAACAATTACCGAAGGGTTAAAACATGGTGGTATTACAAACATGATGGATCGTTTGTCAAACCCAGCTAAAATCGCTGCGTTTAATGTTGCTGAAGAATTGAAAGACATTATGCGTCCGTTGTTCCAAAAACACATGGACGATATTATCTCAGGGCATTTCTCTAAAACGATGATGGAAGACTGGGCTAATGATGATAAAAATTTATTAGCATGGAGAGCTGCAACAGGAGAAACTAATTTTGAAAAAACACCCGCAGGTGATTTTGAAATTTCTGAGCAAGAATATTATGATAATGGAGTATTGATGGTAGCTATGGTTAAAGCTGGAGTAGAATTAGCGTTTGAAGCTATGACTGATTCAGGAATTATTGAAGAATCAGCTTACTACGAATCTTTACACGAAACACCACTTATTGCTAATACTATTGCAAGAAAAAAATTATTCGAAATGAACCGAGTAATTTCAGATACAGCTGAGTACGGATGTTATTTGTTTGACCATGCTTGTAAGCCATTAATTGCTGAGTATGTTAAAAATGCACCATCTAATTTAGTTGGTCGTCCATTTAACAACGGAAATAACGGTGTCGATAATAAAGAATTAATCGAAGTGAATAGCATCATTCGTAACCACCCTGTTGAAGAAGTAGGTGCTTGGTTGAGAGAGTCAATGACTGCAATGAAAAAAATCGTTTAGTCATACTAGTAAAGGAATTACAACACAACTTGTAAAACTGTTATTTAAATTATATCATATAAATCCCAAATTTTGAATTAGTTAGCAATTTTGGCTAATGGATATAATTAATTACAGATTATTTTCACTTCACTTTCGTTGAAAGTGGAGTGATGTAATTCCTAACATAAAAGAAGCAATTAATTGTTGTTGAATTTTGTTCGTAAAAAGCGAGATAGTTTTACTGTCTCGCTTTTTTAGTTTTAATAAAAATGACAAAACATACAAAAATCAATCATATTGTTAAATAAATTTGATTTTTTTTCATTTTGTTAAAATATTTATGCCAATTTATAAATTAAAATATTTTAACAATAACGATAGATTTAATACTTTTATAAAAAATAAATGAATCATGAGTTATTATAAAATCGATAATTTCGAACAATATTTCAAACATTATAACAAATCCATCCGTGAACCTAGAAAATTTTGGGGTAAAATAGCCGAAGAAAATTTCACCTGGTACCAGCAATGGGATAAAGTTGTTGATTTTGATATGGCTGAAGCTGACATTAAATGGTTTACAGAAGCTAAGGTCAATATTGTAAAAAATTGTATCGATAGACACCTTGCTAAACGAGGCGATAAAACGGCTATTATTTTTGAACCGAACGATCCTTCAGAAGCAGCACAACATATTACCTATAATGACTTGTATGAGAGAGTAGGTAAAATGGCCAATGTTTTAAGAGAACAGGGAATTAAAAAAGGAGATCGAGTTTGTATTTATTTACCAATGATTCCTGAACTAGCAGTTTCTGTATTGGCTTGTGCCAGAATAGGAGCCATTCACTCGGTTGTTTTTGCAGGGTTCTCAGCTTCGGCAGTTGCTTCAAGAATTATTGATTCTGAATGTAAAATGGTCATTACTTCTGATGGCGGTTATCGTGGCAATAAAACGATAGATTTAAAAGGCATTATCGATGAAGCTTTGGTAAATTGTCCTTCTGTAACTTCAGTTTTAGTAACCAAGAGAACCAATACCAACGTCAATATGAAAGAAGGACGTGACCAATGGTTACAACCACTTTTGGATGAAGCTTTGACGAATAATGTTGCTGAGATAATGGATGCTGAAGATCCTTTGTTTATTCTATATACTTCAGGTTCTACAGGGAAACCAAAAGGAATGGTACATACTACAGCAGGTTACATGGTGTATACGGCGTACACTTTTAAAAATGTGTTTCATTATGAAGATAATGATATTTTCTGGTGTACAGCTGATATTGGATGGATTACAGGTCACTCGTACATTCTTTACGGACCTTTATTAAATGGAGCGACTACTGTAATTTTTGAAGGAGTTCCTTCGTATCCTGATTTTAGTCGTTTTTGGGAAGTGATTGAAAAACATAAAGTAACTCAGTTTTATACGGCTCCAACAGCTATTCGTGCTTTGGCAAAAGAAAGTTTGGAGTACGTTCAAAAATTTCCTTTTAAATCATTAAAAGTAATTGGATCGGTAGGAGAGCCAATCAATGAAGAAGCTTGGCACTGGTACAATGACCATGTAGGAGGAAAAAGATGTCCAGTTGTAGATACTTGGTGGCAAACCGAAACTGGAGGAATTATGATTTCGCCTTTAGCCTTTGTAACTCCAACAAAACCAACTTACGCAACACTTCCATTGCCAGGAATTCAACCCGTTTTAATGGATGATAAGCGTAATGAAATAGAAGGTAATCAAGTAGTGGGTAGTTTATGTATTAAATTTCCTTGGCCAGGAATTGCAAGAACCATTTGGGGGGATCACCAGCGTTATAAAGATACTTATTTCAGTGCTTTCCCAGGAAAATATTTTACAGGAGATGGCGCTTTGCGTGATGAAGTAGGCTATTACCGAATTACTGGTCGTGTCGATGATGTGGTGATTGTTTCTGGACATAATTTAGGAACTGCACCAATTGAAGATGCTATTAACGAACATCCAGCAGTGGCTGAATCAGCTATTGTAGGTTTCCCACATGATATCAAAGGAAATGCTTTATATGGTTATGTAATTCTAAAAGAAACAGGGGAGTACCGAGATAGAGACAACTTAAGCAAAGAAATTAACCAACATATTTCAGACCACATTGGGCCTATTGCTAAATTGGACAAAATCCAATTTGTATCTGGTTTGCCAAAAACACGCTCTGGAAAAATTATGCGTAGAATCTTGCGTAAAATTGCAGAAGGGGATTTCTCAAATTTTGGAGATACCACTACATTATTAAATCCGGAAGTAATTGAAGAAATTAAAGAAGGTAAATTATAAAATAATTACACTAAATATAAAGGGCGTTATTAGTAATAACACCCTTTTTTATTTCAGTCCTAATCTTGATTTCAATTTCAAGAATAGTAATCCCATTTTATAAGCTTCTTCTGAAGCTGAATTTCTATCGCTTATGGGAACTTTATATAGCGTACACAATTCGTCTAAAGTAAATTGTTTGTCATTAATATCGTGTAATCTACGATGCATAATTTCTAGATCTAGCGGTTCGTTTTTTAATCGACCACAATTCATTTTTTCTAAAGCAGTATTAATGATTTCGACATCTATATCAGTTCGATATCCAACTAATGTCGCACTCCCAATATAACGAAGAAAAGCTTCCATCGCTTCAGGTTCCCCCAGTTTTTTTAATTTACTTTCTACTATAAATTCATTTGAAAGTCCATTGTCATGCAAGTATTTGTACTGTAATAAAGTAACTTCGAAGTTATCACCAATATAAATATTGTCATTTACTACTGCAAAACATCCAAAAGAGAGTATCACATCTTTATCGGGATCTAATCCTGTTTTTTCAGTTGAAAGAACTACGTAACGATTGGATTTTATTTCGAATTTAGAAAGGTATTCTTTCCAAAATTCAGGGTGTTCTTTTGTTATATTTTTCAGCCAGTCTAACATAATTATGAAAATTGGGTGAGTTGAAATTTGTCTTTGATTAATTCTTCCAATTCTTTCATTGGTGCCAGCGCATTTTTCAATCGCTCTTTGTCCATTTTATTCAACTCGCTTAAATTGATATATTGGCCAGAATCTTCATTTTTTAATCCTTCAATCGTTCTGAATTTAGACAAGGTTAAAAAGGCTTCGGCGCAATTAATATAAATTTCAGCATTTCTAGGGTCAGCAATAGCTAATTGTTTGAAACGAGAATAGGTGTTGTTAACTCCTTTGATAGAATAGCTTAAGGCAAAAAGACGCGCACTATCAATCAACGGCATTAAGGCACGTGTTTTAATATCAAATTTATCTTTATTAGGACCTTCTTCTTCCAGATTAAATTTTTTGAAAAAGCTTAGAGGTGCATTATTTCGTAAGGCATCATTTCCTAAGAAATCAAAGAATAAAGTATTGTTTTTAGCATTCTTATAAATAACATTTTCAATAGCTTCTTCAATTTTAGCTTCCCCAAAAGCCATTTCGTAATCAAAGAAAATACTACTTAAATCATTACTATTTTTACCTGGAGTATTCATCCAACTATTGTATTGATTAGTCCAGTCGCTCAATGACTTACACCAAAGCGTATTACTACCCATGTGACCGTTTGGACATAATGAATAACCAATTTTTTCAAGATTAGTAGTTGATCGTTTGGCTAATTTTAAGAAATAATCTTTAACCTCTCTATATTTATCAGGAACTACATCTTCAAAAACTAAAATACTATCCTGATCGGTTAATAATAACTGTTCTTTTCTTCCTTGGCTACCAATGCATAACCATGCAAAACGAGCAGGAGGGGAGCCTAAATCCAAAATAGCTAATTCAACGGAACGCTTAATCAAAGCTAAGTTAATCTCGCTTGCAATAGTGTAAATATGAAATAGAGGAATGTTTTTATGGATTGAATTTTGAATAATATCGGTTAATCGATCTCGCATTTGCTTTAAATCTTCAGCAGACTGGGTACGTTTAATTTGCTTAATTAAAACGCCTGGATTATTGGCTTGAGAAACGATTAAGTCATGTTCAGAAATAATTCCTTTCACTTCTGATTGATTTGTCCCGTCAGTAGTGGCAATTAAATGAGTTACATTATTTTTTAGCATCACTAATTGGGCTTCAGCCAAAGAAATATTTTCTACTACAGTTACCACTGGACTTGACATAATTTTGTCAATAGTAGCAGTAATAGGAAAACGACCTGTCGCAATTTTTGTACTCATATCGGTATGAGTTGCAATACCGATTGGGAGTTTATTGTTATTACAAATTATGATACTATTGGACAGGTTTTCAGCCATCATTTTAGCTACTTCTAGAACAACATTATCGGTGGTAGTTGTTAGCGGAAGTCTATTGTACGTTAAAGACTGAAAATACTGCATGTCAGAGGATTGTTGGTCGGAATAAACCACGTTGTCTGAAAGCAATTTCCCTCTGATATTCTTGTCGTTCGGGTTATTTGTGTTGGTAGCAAAACTTTCTAACAAGAAATCCAAAACATTAGGATTGTTAGCCACAAATGGTCTAAAAGTAGCAATTGGAATAGCATATACAATACTTTCTTCACGTGCTTTTGCCGTCATCATATAATTGTTTTTGGCAAAAAACGGGCGTAAACCAAAAATATCACCTTCATGACATTTATTTAATAAAGTTTCTTCAGCATCTGCTATAACGGATAAGTGAATTACTCCAGAAGCGACTACGTAAAAACAATCGTGTAATTTATCATCGATTTGGAACAAGGTTTTATATTTTTCCAAATTCACCACGCGAATATTAGTAGCAATTTCTGATAATTCTTCAAAGGTTAAATTATCAAATGGTGGAAATTTTTTTAAAAAGTCTGCAATATGTTCTGCAACAGTATTCATAATCGGTGAGGAATAATTTTTACAAAGGCTAATTTAAGAATTTATACTGTGCTAGCAATAATAGAAGTAGAATACTATTAACTATTTTTAATTGCTTATTGTTGATATATAGGGGTTATTGAAATATTCTATTTTACATAATATAAATTATAGTTCAATTATACTAAATTAAAATCGCCCAATAATAAGTCATTTAATACCAAAAAATTATCTTTTTTGTTTTTTAATTGGTTGTTCTATGGTTGCATTCACTTGTTGTAAATGATTGGCCAACAATTTTTCAATTAATTCATCTTTAGTCAAATGATGGAAAATAGTTTTGACTTTAATTTTTAATTCAGAATCTAAATCGTGATTAGGTTTTGTCTTGAATATTTTTTTTGCCCACAATAAAGTATTGTTTTCTTCAATGCTGGCAACGGTTGGTTTTTTATACTCAAAAAATTGAATTCCCAATTCTCTCTCAAAATCAGCAATTTCGGCAACTTCTTCAGCCTGTAAAACTGTTAACGAAAGCCCTTTAGCTCCAGCTCTTGCAGTTCTACCGCTTCGATGTACATAGGCTTCGTAAACATCTGGTAAATGGTAATTAACTACAAAAGACACATCGGCTACATCAATTCCTCTTGCAGCTAAATCGGTTGCAATCAAGATATTAATATGTCCTTCACGAAATTGCCCCATGATTCTATCTCGGATACCTTGTGATAAACTTCCGTGTATAGCACCAGAAGAAAATTTATTTATCGCTAAATTTTTAGCTAATTTATTTACTGCTGCTTTGGTTTTGCAAAAAATAATACCTCTTTCGTTTTCTCTAGAATTTAAAAAATGCATTAAAACATCTAATTTTTCTATAGGATCTACGACAATAAATTGATGATCAATCCCTTGATTACCAATAGTTTCCATACTAGCACTAATTTCAACTACATTTTTAGATAAGTAGTTCTGAATGAGTTGTTTGATAGTGCCAGGTAAAGTTGCTGAAAATAAAAAAGTACGATGATTTTTTGGCAATTCAGCAACAATTTCATCTAAGCTTTCTTTTAAAATACTCACCATTTCGTCTGCTTCATCGAGCACTAAAAAAGCGGTTTCTTTTAAATTGATTGCTTTTCGTTGAATTAAATCGATTAACCTTCCTGGAGTGGCTACTACTATATGAGTGGGCTCTTTAAGTCGTTCTATTTGTGGTTTTATTGGAATTCCACCACAAGTTGCGGCAATTGATATTCCGTCTAAATATTTTGAGAATTGTTCTAAATTAGTATGGATTTGGTGTCCTAATTCACGTGTTGGAACCAAAATAACAGCTTGTATCGCAGGTTTTTCAACTTGAATTAATTGCAAAAGTGGTAATCCAAAAGCCGCTGTTTTTCCAGTTCCTGTCTTGGCTAATCCTACTACATCGGTAGTATTGGATAGTAATTGCGGAATTGCTTTTTGCTGAATTTCTGTCGGTTCAACAATTTTCAATTCAGTTAATGCTTGTACTAATGGATTTGAAATTCCTAATTCAGAAAATTGTTTTGACATGGTTTCAGTTTTTGTAAAGGATTAAATATCGTAATTTAATCGGCTTCGTTCATTATTTTTTCGCGGTACTTCTTCCCTATCAATACCGTTAATTTCATCTTATAGTCTTCTACTAACCATTCGCGGTAGTTTTTACTGCATTGGCTCAAGCATTTTGAAAAACGTTTTACCCTACATTCAATATCTTCTTCTAGTTCTCGGGCAAGTGTTTTAGCTCCTTGTAAATCTTCGGTATTATCTACACACATGGCGGCGTGTTGTTCTAATGATTTTTCTAACACGACTTTAGATCGTAAATTTTGACGAATGACTAATTTGTGTTCTTCATCAACATCAAAGGTAACGACTTTAGTTTTACTAAATTTGGCACGCAATTCGGGTGGCATTTCATATTTGAAATACATTTCAATTTCGGCATCATCACGCAGGTTCTCTAAATAATATTCGGGTGATTTGAAAATATGTTGCCAATTTACAGGATCACTCCAAAGTCCGAATCGTGCTGCATTATTTCCTAAATCAATTACTGTAAACTCGTCTTTATTATCTAATTTTCGAGAACCACGACCAATCATTTGAAAATAAAGTGTCAAAGATTTTGTAGCTCTATTAAGAATGATGGTTTCAACTGTTGGTTCATCAAATCCAGTGGTCAAAATCCCAACAGAAGTTAATATAGCATTGGGTGTGTGTTTGAACCAATGTAAAATATCTTTTCGTTCTTCAGTACTGCTTGTATTGTCGAGATGTCTTACATCGTACCCAGCTTCTCTAAAAGTTTCGTACACATATAGAGACGTATTGATTCCGTTGTTAAAAATTAACGTTTTTTTGCCCAATGATTTTTCGGTATAGGCATGCAATAATTTTTCTTGCATTGCCATATTCGTATATAAATCATCCGATGATTTTACCGTATAATCTCCGTTGATACCTACTTTTAAAGAGGTTAACCCCACATCGTAACTATAGGTTATGGCTTTTGCCAAGAAACCTTTGTTGATTAAGGATTGAATAGTATCTCCAACAATTAATTCATTATAGTTTTGATGCATTGGTAATTTAATATTAGAACTCAAAGGAGTTGCTGTAACTCCTAAAATGAATGCTTTTTTGAAAGAACTCAATAGCTTTCTAAAAGAATTGTAGTGTGCCTCGTCAATGATAACTAATCCAATGTTATCCAGATGTAGCTTTTCATCATTGATACGATTTTTAAGTGTTTCGACCATAGCCACAAAACAGGAATAGTCATTTTGATCTGGAAGCTCTTTTACATTACTATTGATGATTTTGTTTTTAACGCCAAAACCTTTTAACATTTTAGAAGTTTGCTTACACAATTCGATTCGATGTGTTAACACCACTACTTTTTTGTCGTGCTTTTTGATGTAACGACGAACAATCTCTGAAAATATCACAGTTTTCCCCCCACCAGTAGGTAATTGGTATAATAAATGGTGTTGTGGAGAGGCGTTATCAATGCGCTCAAAAATGGCATCTATATCACCTTTTTGGTAATCATAGAGTTCTTTTCTGTCTTCAAATTCTGTTTCTAAAGTGTTTTGAGGCATTGCTGTTTTTGGATTTTTGCAAAAGTACAGCTAAAAAACAGTTATTCGGTTATTTTTAATTTAAAAAAATCCCCTTCATTAAAAAATAAGTTTTTTAAAATTCTAAACGAGAAATAATTCGTTCAAAATCGTATTCATTAATCCATTTTTGATTCAATGTTTCTTGATGAATAGCACTAATTCTGGCTTTAAATTCACCATAAATACCATTAGAAATTATAAAATCTGTAGCTTGTTCAAAGGAATTGAACATACTCTTATAGAATAATTCTTGTTTAATAGGATTTTCAGATGAGTAGGTTTGTGCAATTTCAATATTATAAAGCATTACATCAGCAATAATAAAAGGATCAACACCTAATACTATAAAATGTTTAATGAATTTTTGTGCTACTGAACGTCGTAATTTTGGTTTACTGCGTCGGCTTAATTTCTTTATTGGAAAATATTCGTTAGAAATTTTGAGTTTGCATTCTTGTAATAGTAATTCTTCCTTAGGATTAAAAACAAAATTGTAAAATACTTTTACCGGACTAAATTTTTCATACAACTCAATAATTTGTTCTTCCAATTGTTCTTTACTTAATTCGGAAAGATATTTTTTTAGATCGCGTTTACTCATAATCTCGGCTTTAATGATGCAAAGGTAAATTACTTTAGGAATTCATGCGATTAAAATCAATGTTATTACTAATTTTGAGCAATAAAATCTACAAAATAGACCTATGTTGAAATTTTTTAAAGTGGTTGCTTTATTAGAGGGTACTTCCCTCCTACTATTATTGTTATTTGCAATGCCAATGAAATACATCTTTCAGATACCTATATTTGTTCAAATGATAGGAATGGCTCATGGGGTACTTTTTATAGCGTATATAATCATGGCTGTTATGCTAAAAATAGAATGCAATTGGACTTTTAAAAAGTTTGGCATTATCAGCGTCGCTTCAGTAGTACCTTTTGGGACTTTTTATGTAGACAAAAAATATTTAAACTAAACATGACAAGAGAATCATTCATAAAAGAATTTCGCGGACTAACTTTAGGTGAAATCAGTAGTCAATCTTCTGATGAGGAAGTATTCCAGAATAGCACTTTACGTCCCGTTTTAAAACTTCAAAATGATTTGATTATTGCTGTTTTTCAATCGTACCTAAATCAAAATAAGATTCCTTTTAATGATTTTTCATTAGATAAGAAAATGAAAACAATTGAGGTCGCTATTTTGAAAGACATTTCGTTTCAAAACATGCTTAAAGGGATAGTTGTAGGGCTATTTACCGTAAACGAATTTTCTTTATATTCAAACAATACTTCAGGTTTTAACAAAAGAATCCGCTCCATGCTCATTGAAAGATTACAGAGCCAATTGCAATTAATTTAAGAGTATAAATCTACTTTTTATTTAGATTAAAATTATTTATTTAATTAAATATCAATGACTTAAATAATTAAATAATCTACTTTTTTTTAAGCGACACTCTTTTTAACATATAAAGAACTTACTTTTACAATCAGGAAGCGAAATCGTTTTCTGATGATTTAATTTTATTTTTTTGCAATTTTAAATTTTGAGTTATATAATCTTTAACGACTTATTACGTCATTTTAACGCATTGAAAATGAATTTAAGATTTAATAGTAATTAAAATGTAAGTTTTAAATTACAAATTAGCATTAAAAACTGAATTAATTTTATTTTTTTTACAGATATAAAATCAGATAAACTTAAAAATTGTATCGTAAAATCATAAAATTTGATTTTATTCGACATAATTTAATTAGAATGTCTTAAATAATTGAAAAAAATTGAATTCTATCAATAAATTAACATTAAAAAAGCGAATCTGTTTTTTTATTTATTATTATTGTAAGTAACTAACTAAGAATACTCTATTAACAAACTAAATAACACATAAAAACAAACCAAATGGAAAGAAGGGAAGCACTAAAAAGAGTTGCCTATTTAATGGGAGGAGCCATTTCAGCAACTACAATGGGCGTTTTATTTGAAAGTTTTACAGTTTTAGATAAATCTAAAATGGTTAACTTTTCAGTGTCAGACGAAGCAATTCTAGCTGAATTTGCTGAAATTATTATTCCAACAACGGCAGCTTGTCCAGGAGCTAAAGCGGCTGGATTAGGCACTTTTATTCCGAAAATGATTAGAGACTGTTATCCGGCTAATTTACAAGAGTTATTTGCTTCGGGATTAAAAGCTATGGATGAAAAATGTATCAAAACTTTTGGAAAAAACTTTGTAGCGCTTTCAGATGCGGAACGTTTGCAAGTTGTTACTGAATTAAGAGAGGATGCAAAAGCAAACCACAAACAACCTTCATTCTTTACAATTGCCAGAGATTTAACAATACTAGGATATTATTCTTCTGAAATTGGATGTACACAAGCCCGTGAATATTTATTAATTCCAGGACGATATGACGGAAGCGCACCTTTAGAGCCAGGTCAAAAAGCGTGGGCTACTTCATAATAATTTTAACTTTCGAAATTAGTTTAAACTCAAAAAAATACACATCGTGAATATAAACACCAATTTAAAAGAACAAAATACTTATGACGCAATCGTTATAGGTTCAGGAATAAGTGGCGGTTGGGCTGCAAAAGAATTGACTGAAAAAGGGTTACGCGTTTTAATGTTAGAACGTGGAATGAATATTGAGCATGTTAAAGATTACGAATCTGCTATGAAAAGCCCTTGGGAATTTGAACATGCAGGAAAAATGACTCAAGAGCAAAAAAGAACGCATCCAGTTCAAATTAGAGATTATCCGTATCAAGAAGCAAATGAGAAATGGTGGGTAAATGATTTAGAATGTCCTTATACTGAAGAAAAACGTTTTGACTGGTATAGAGGTTTTCACGTGGGTGGAAAATCATTAATGTGGGGACGTCAAAGTTACCGTTTTAGTGATGTCAATTTTGAAGACAATAAGAAAGATGGTCATGGGAATGACTGGCCTATTCGTTATAAAGATTTAGCACCTTGGTATGATTATGCCGAAAAATTTGCTGGAATCAGTGGACAAAATGAAGGTTGGCCTATGTTACCTGATGGTCACTTTCTTCCGCCAATGGATTTGAACTGTGTTGAAAAATCAGTAAAAGAAAGAATCGAAAAACATTATAACAGAGAAAGAATCTTAACTATCGGTCGTACAGCCAACTTAACGGTACCTCATAATGGACGTGGTAATTGTCAATACCGAAATTTGTGTAGTCGTGGTTGTCCATTTGGAGCTTATTTCAGCACACAATCAGCTACTTTACCTGCTGCTATGGCAACTAAAAGATTAACTGTAAGACCCTACTCTATTGTAAATCATATTATTTATGATAAAAACACAAAGAAAGCAAAAGGAGTTATGGTAATTGATGCAGAAACAAATGAAACCATGGAGTTTTATGCTAAAATTGTTTTTGTAAATGGTTCTACTCTTGGATCTACTTTCATTTTATTAAACTCTACTTCTGAAGCACATCCTAATGGTTTAGGTAATGGAAGTGGTCAATTAGGTCACAACTTGATGGATCACCATTTCCGTTGTGGTGCTGAAGGAACTGCAGAAGGATTTGAAGACAAATACACTTATGGACGTCGTGCCAACGGAATTTATGTACCACGTTACCAAAATTATGGTAATGACAAACGTGATTATTTAAGAGGATTTGGTTACCAAGGTGGTGCAAGTCGTGGCAATTGGCAAGCAGATGTTGCTGAATTGGCTTTTGGAACTGATTTCAAAAATAATATGTCTAAACCTGCGGATCATTGGAAAATGGGTCTTGGAGGATTTGGAGAAATGTTACCTTATTATGAAAATAAAGTAACTATTGATCACACTAAAAAAGACAAATGGGGTCAGCCAGTGCTTAAAATTGATTGTGAATACAAAGAGAATGAGGCAAAAATGCGTGAGGATATGATGAATGATGCTGCTGAAATGTTAGAAGCAGCTGGAATGAAAAATATTCAAACCTATGACAATGATTGTTATCCTGGTATGGCAATCCACGAAATGGGTACCGCTCGCATGGGTAACGACCCTAAAGATTCTGTATTAAACAAATGGAATCAAATGCATGAAGTAAGTAATGTGTTTGTTACTGATGGATCTTGTATGCCTTCTATTGCATGCCAAAACCCATCGTTAACTTTTATGGCGTTAACTGCTCGTGCAGCCGATTATGCAGTAAAAGAATTAAAGAAAAAAAATATCTAGGTTACTACTATTATTATGACAAGAAAATTAAGAATGGGAATGGTCGGTGGTGGCCAAGACGCTTTCATCGGGGCAATTCATCGTTTAGCAGCCAATATGGATGGCTTAATTGAATTAAGTTGTGGCGCTTTGAGTATCAATCCTGAAGTGGCTAAAGCTTCTGGAAAAGCGTTATTTCTTCCAGAGTCAAGAACCTACTTGACTTATGAAGAGATGATCAAAGCGGAAGCAGCTTTACCTGCAGATGAAAGAATTGATTTTGTTACTATCGTAACACCCAACTTTGCTCACTTTGCACCTGCTATGATGGCATTAGATCATGGTTTTAACGTAGTAATTGAAAAGCCAATTACGTTTTCTTTAGACGAAGCCAAACAATTGGAACAGAAATTAAAAGAAACGGAATTAACACTTTGTTTGACTCACACCTACTCTGGTTATCCAATGGTAAAACAAGCTAAAGCCATGGTTCGTGAAGGGAAATTAGGTAAAATCCGTAAAGTTTGGGTTGAATATCCTCAAGGATGGTTAAGTAAATTATCTGAGAGAGAAGGAAATGCTCAAGCAGCTTGGAGAACTGACCCTAAAAAATCAGGGAAAAGTTCAGTAATGGGAGATATTGGAACTCATGCAGCTCATTTAGCTGAATATATTACAGGTTCAAAAATTACAGAAATTTGCGCTGAACTAAATACTTTGGTAGAAGGACGCGTAATGGATGATGATGGAGCTGTAATGTTAAAGTTCGACAATGGAGCTAAAGGTGTTTTGATGGCTTCTCAAGTAGCGGCTGGTGAAGAAAATGCAGTTAAAATTAGAGTCTATGGTGAAAAAGGGGGCATAGAATGGTTGCAACACGAACCAAATTCATTAATAGTGAAATGGTTAGAAGAGCCGATGCAAATTTTAAGAGCGGGTTCTAATTATGCTCATTTATCTTCATTTGCAAGACACAATTGTAGAACTCCTGGTGGACATCCAGAAGGTTATTTAGAAGCTTTTGCTAACATTTACAGAAACTTTGCTTTGACTTTAGGATGCAAAATAGATGGTACACAACCTACTCCAGAAATGTTAGACTTCCCTTCTGTTGAAGATGGTTTAAGAGGAATGGCATTTATTGATAATGTGGTAGCATCAGCACAGTCTGATAAAAAATGGACTCCTAACGTTTTATAATTATGACAACAATACAAGGACCAGCGGTCTTTTTAGCTCAATTTATTGGAGATGAAGCACCGTTTAATTCGTTAGATGGAATTTGTCAATGGGCAGCTGATTTAGGTTTTAAAGGGATTCAGATGCCAACATTGGATGCTCGCTTTATTGATTTACAAAAAGCAGCAGAAAGTAAAACCTATGCAGAGGAATTGACCGGAAAAGTAGCTTCTTATGGATTACAAATTTCAGAATTATCGACTCACTTACAAGGACAACTAGTAGCGGTTCATCCTGCTTATGATGATTTTTTTGATGGCTTTGCCCCTGCTGCATTGCGAGGTAATCCTAAAGCTAGACAGGAATGGGCAGTACAACAAATGAAATATGCCGCTAAAGCATCTCAAAATTTGGGATTAAACGCCCATGCCACTTTTAGTGGATCGTTACTTTGGCAATACTTCCACCCTTGGCCACAAAGACCACCGGGGTTAATTGAAGAAGGATTTGCTGAATTAGCTAAACGTTGGTTACCCATTTTAAATGAATTTGATCAAAATGGTGTGGATGTTTGTTATGAAATTCACCCAGGAGAAGATTTATTCGATGGAGAAACCTACGAAATGTTTTTGAAAGCAGTGAATAATCATTCGAGAGCTTGTCTATTATACGATCCGTCACATTTTGTATTACAACAATTGGATTACATTCAATATATTGACTTTTACCACGAACGTATTAAAGCATTTCATGTTAAGGATGCCGAATTTAATGCTACTGGAAAACAAGGAACTTTTGGCGGATACCAAAGTTGGGCTAATCGCGCAGGACGTTATCGTTCTCCCGGAGACGGACAAATTGATTTCAAAACTATTTTCAGCAAATTAGCACAATACGATTACAAAGGTTGGGCAGTTATGGAATGGGAATGTTGCATTAAAAATCAAGAAGACGGTGCTCGTGAAGGTGCTGAATTTATCAAAAAACATATTATTAAAGTGACTGATAAGGCTTTTGATGATTTTGCAGCGGTAGAGACCAATACCCAATTGAATAGAAAAAATTTAGGATTATAATAAAAAACTCAAACTATTAAAATGAAACGTACTTTTTTACTTTTTGGCTTAGCCATGTTGACATTAACTTCTTTTTCAAGAATTGATTCTGACAAAAAATATATTAAAAAAACTACTATCGAAGTTCAATCTAATGATGGTGAAAAATTGATTGCTAAATCAGATTGTGTTGGCTGTCATAAATTGGATAAAAAATTAATTGGCCCAGCCTATTTAGATATTGCAAAAAAATATCCAAATACAGATAAAAATATCAATTCGTTAGCGGATAAAGTAATTAAAGGAGGTTCAGGTGTTTGGGGAACAATGCCTATGTCTGCTCACTCTTCATTGAAAAAAGAAGATGCAAAATCAATGGTAAAATATATTTTATCATTAAAAAAATAACTCTTAGTTTTTAACCGTATTCACTAACTTTAATTCACATAGTATGAAAAAAGAAGAAGAAAATAAACCAGCCAATAATCGCCGTGATTTTATAAAAACGAGTGCAATGGCAGCAGCTGCATTCATGATTGTTCCTCGTCACGTTTTGGGAAGAGGTTTTGTTGCTCCAAGTGATCGTTTACTAATTGCAAGTATTGGTGTTGGTGGTAAAGGACAATCGGATGTTGCTATGTTTGATAAAAGCGGAAAAGCGAATATTGCGTATTTGTGTGATGTAGATACTCGTAGAGCTGCTAATAGTGTTAATGCGTTTCCAAAAGCTAAATTTTATAAAGATTGGCGAGAAATGTTAGACAAAGAACATAAAAACTTCGATGCTGTTTCTGTTTCTACTCCTGATCATACTCATGCTATTGCAGCTTTGGCAGCAATGCAACTAGGAAAACACGTTTATGTGCAAAAACCAATGGCACATGATATTTATGAAGCTAGAGTTTTAACACAAGCTGCTAAAAAATACAAAGTAGTTACCCAAATGGGGAATCAAGGTGCATCTAATGATGGAACTCGAATTCTTAAAGAATGGTATGATGCTGATTTAATTGGAGATGTTCATACTATTTATGCATGGACTGATCGTCCAGTTTGGCCACAAGGAATTCCTTGGTCAACTGCAAAACCTGAAGTGCCAAAAGAACTGGATTGGGATTTATGGTTAGGAACGGCTCCTTATAAAAACTATGTTGACAAATTAGTTCCATTCAATTGGAGAGGTTGGTGGGATTATGGTACAGGTGCATTAGGAGATATGGGTTGTCACTTATTAGAAACTCCTTTTAGCGTTTTGAAATTGAAATATGCTAAAGATGTACAATGTAGCGTAGGTTCTGTTTATGTTGACGAATTTAAACGTGGCTATTTCCCAGAAAGCTGTCCTCCTTCAAGTCACGTAACTTTAACTTTCCCTAAAACAGAAAAAACATTAGGAGATGTTACTGTTCATTGGATGGACGGTGGAATTCAGCCAGAAAGACCAGCTGAATTAGGTGCTAATGAAATTTTTGGGGATGGTGGAAACGGAACATTATTCGTTGGAACCAAAGGAAAAATGATGTGTGATACTTATGGATTAAACCCTAGATTATTGCCATTAAGCAAAAATGAAAATTTACAAGTAGCTAAAAAATATGCTCGTGTTGAAGGTGGTGCTGATGGTCACTACAAACAATGGGTGGAAGCAGCTATAGCAGGTTACGGTAAAAAAGAAGTAAGTTCTGGTTTTGAAATCGCAGGTCCTTTAACAGAAGCGTTATTAATGGCTAATTTAGCAATCAGAGGTTATGATGTTGTTCGTGACGAATTAGGTGAAGATGTGTACCCAGGTCGTTCAGCTAAGTTGTTATGGGATAATGATAATATGAGAATTACTAATTTTGATGAAGTAAATCAATTCGTAAAACGTAATTACCGTGAAGGTTGGAAAAATTTAACTTTATAAAAACAATTTAAAATGATTAAGAATATTTTTAAAATAGCACTATTTACTATTTTGATACAAACTACAAACGCTCAAACAGCATTGCCTAAAGGATTTGTTTCTTTATTTGATGGTCAAACGACTTCAGGTTGGCATACTTACGGAAAAAAAACAGCTACTTCTGCATGGAAAGTTGAAGATGGGGTCTTACATTTTGACCCAGCTGCTGCTAAAAACGGTCAAGGAGGAGATTTAGTTACCGATAAAGAATATACTAATTTCCATTTAAAATTAGAATGGAAAGTAGCTCCTAATTCGAACAGTGGGATTATCTTCTTTGTTAACGAAGACTTAGCTAAATTCAAAAACACTTACGAAACAGGTTTAGAAATGCAAGTTCTAGATAACGATGGACATCCTGACGGAAAAATTGAAAAACACAGAGCAGGTGATTTATACGATTTAATTAAAAGTACTACAGAGCCTGTTAAACCTGTTGGCGAATGGAATTCTGTTGATATTGTTTGTAAATTCGGAAAATTACAAATGTTGCTAAACGGAGTTAAAGTCGTAGAAACCATGCTTTGGGACGATAACTTTAAAGCTTTAGTAGCGAAAAGTAAATTTGCTACTTGGCCAGGATTTGCAGCTTTTCAAACAGGAAAAATTGCGTTACAAGATCACGGTGAAAATGTATGGTATAGAAACGTAATGATCAAAGAATGGAATTCATTACAACCTACAACAGGGTGTAAATAATTAATCAAAATTAACTAACCAAACCAAAAAATAAATTTATGAATACAACCAATAGAATCAAATTATCAACTATGATGTTCCTGGAATTTTTTATCTGGGGTGCATGGTTTGTAACTTTAGGGACATTTTTAGACAGCAACTTGAGCGCATCAGGTGTTGAAAAAGGAGCGATTTTTTCAACTCAATCTTGGGGAGCTATTATTGCGCCTTTCATCATTGGATTAATTGCAGACCGTTATTTTAATGCGGAAAGAATTTTAGGAATTTTACACTTAGTTGGTGCGTTTTTGATGTATCAAATGTACCAATCAAATGAGGTAGGTTCGTTTTATATCTATGTGTTAAGCTATATGGTTTTGTATATGCCTACTTTAGCTTTGGTAAATTCAGTAGCCTTTAACCAAATGAAAGATCCTGAAAAAGAATTCGCAAACATCCGTGTTTGGGGAACTGTTGGATGGATTATTGCTGGATTAGCGATTAGTTTTGTTTTCCATTGGGATACAACTGAAAATATAGCTCAAGGAATGTTGAAAAATACGTTCTTATTAGCTGGAATTGCAGCTTTAGTTTTAGGATTATTGAGCTTTACATTACCTGCTACTCCACCTAAGGTTTCAGATGAGAAAATTAAAATTGGAGATATCATTGGTTTAGATGCTTTAAAATTATTGAAAGATAAAAACTTTGCCGTTTTCTTCATCTCCTCAATTTTAATATGTATTCCATTGGCTTTTTATTACCAAAATGCACATTCATTTTTAACTGAAGCTGGAATTGAAAATCCAACAGGTAAAATGGCAATCGGTCAAATATCAGAAGCTTTATTCTTATTATTAATTCCTGTTTTCTTTACTCGTTTCGGATTTAAGAAAACGATTTTAGTTGGAATGTTAGCTTGGGCTATTCGTTATGCATTATTTGCTTATGGTAATGGTACTGATTTAAGTTTTATGCTAATTATTGGAATTGCTTTACACGGTATTTGTTATGATTTCTTCTTTGTTTCTGGACAAATTTATACCAATTCAAAAGCAGGTGAGAAATACAAAAGTGCTGCTCAAGGTTTAATTACTTTAGCTACTTATGGAGTAGGAATGCTAATTGGTTTTGCTGTAGCAGGATGGATTACTGATAATTATAAAACGGCAACTGGAACAATCAACTGGGAAATGGTATGGATCATTCCTGCAGGAATTGCTTTAGCTGTTTTTGTTTTATTTGCATTGACATTTAATGATAAAAGTAAAACAGAAGTTTCACACTAATTATAAATGAAAACCAACTTCAATAGACGTTCTGCTATCAAAGGAATACTTGCCAGTACTGCTGCGCTAAGTATTCCTTTAGAATTATCTGCTTTTGGTTTGCCAAAAGAAAAAACTACTACTATTCCTATGTTGAAAGGTAATATCAACCATTCTGTTTCACGCTGGTGTTTTAATTCGTTGGATTTAGAAACCCTTTGTATTGAAGCTAAAAAAATGGGAATCACAGGAATTGATTTGGTAGGTCCAGAAGCTTGGCCAACATTAAAAAAATACAATCTAATTTCAACCATGTGCAATGGCGCTGAGTTGAATTTAGTGGATGGTTTTAATGATATTCAATTCCATGAAAAATTAATTCAACGCTATACCGAAATGATTCCTCGTGTAGCCGAAGCAGGTTATAAAAACTTAATTTGTTTCAGTGGGAATCGCCGAGGAAAAACAGATGAAGAAGGTTGGAATAATTGTATTATTGGATTACAAAAACTAATTCCATTGGCTGAAAAGCATAATGTTACTTTGGTGATGGAATTATTGAATAGTAAAATAGATCATAAAGATTACCAGTGCAATAAAACGTCTTGGGGTGTTGAATTGGTAAAACGTATAAATTCAGATCATTTCAAATTACTCTACGATATCTATCACATGCAAATTGATGAAGGCGATGTAATTCGAACTATCAACGACAATATTCAATACATCGCTCATTTTCATACGGCTGGAGTTCCTGGTCGTCATGAAATTGACGATAAACAAGAATTAAATTACCCAGCTATAATGCGTGCCATAGCAGCCAAAGGCTTCAAAGGTTTTGTAGGTCAAGAATTTGTACCTAAATACACCGATAAATTAGCTTCATTACAACAAGCTATCACAATTTGCGACATATAACTAACTAAAAATAAAACCCATGAACAAAAGAAGAGAATTTTTAATCAATAGTGGTTTAGTATTGGGGACTTTAGCCATTACTCCTTCCCTAGCCTTCACAACTAAAAAGAGACCTATTGGAATCCAATTATGGACAATGCGTGAGACTTTGCCTAAAGATGTAAAAGGTGTTTTGGCACAAATCGCCAAAGCGGGATTTACCGAAGTGGAAACATTTGGTTTTTCTCCAAAAGACAATACTTTCTTTGGGACTTCATTAAACGACTTTAAAGCTATTTTAAATGCTAATGGGTTAAAAGCCACTAGTAACCATTTTGATTTTAACAACTATATCAAAACTGGAGATTTAAGTGATTTGAACGCCTATATCAATGCCGCCAAAGTTTTAGGAAGCGAATATGTTACTATTCCATGGATTTTACCAGAATTAAGAGGTACATCAGCTGAAGATTATAAAAAATTAGCAGCAGGAATTAATAAAGTAGCGCAACAATGCCATGCTGCTGGATTAAAATTAGCGTATCATAATCACGATTTTGAATTCACTAAATTTGGAGATACTAACGGATATGAAATTTTGTTGAACGAAACAGATCCTAAACTAGTAGATTTTGAATTAGACTTGTATTGGGCTGTACGTGCGGGTCATAATCCATTGGATTTATTCAAACAACATCCAGGACGTTTCACTATGTGGCATGTAAAAGACATGGACAAAGCCAATAAAGAATTGAATGCCGAAATTGGTAAAGGAGCTATTGACTTCAAGGCTATTTTTGCACAAGCTAAATTGTCAGGAATGAAACGTTTCTTTTTAGAGCATGAAACGAATTATACTCCAAATCCATTAGAATCTATTAAAACAAGTTTTGATTATATTTCTAAAAATCTAATCTAGTTTTTATAATAGTAAAAAAAGGGTATTTAATTGTTTTGCAATTAAATACCCTTTTTTATTTAAAGTAAATTTACCACTTTTCTAATCCCAAAAGCTTTTTACCTAAATCGCTTAATTCAGCTGTTTTGTGTTTGGTGATTTCCCATTTTCTCGGATCGCCTGGAAAAGCATATCCTTCTGGTGCAATTCGGTTTTTCCACGAATTGATTCGCCACGCTTTTAACTCTTCATTATCTTCTTCTGCAGGCATCATCGAAATGTATTGGGCAACACGAACTTTATCTTGAGTCAAATTTGGTCGAATTCCGTGTGGCTGCGAACTATTAAAAATCATTAAATCGCCCGCTTCCATTTTAACTTTTACTAATTTATCTTCAAAACCTGTAATATCGGGTTGGAAACGATTTCTGTCTTCAGGTTGGGTTAATTTCCATGTATCATAAGTGCGAAACAACTCAGGAATACATTGAAAACCTCCCATATTTTCATCGGTTGCATCTACTAATGCTAGAACTCCTTGTACATTTTGAGGCTTTGTTTCTGGATCGTAGTCCCAATGTATAAATCCTTTGAACTCGTGATCAGGACGAACTGGAAAATTCAAATTGGCTCTATCAATAGTAACCCATAGCTTTTCTGTTCCCCAAACATCCGCAAAGGCATCATATACTTTTTGCATTTGACGGTTGTCCCATTGGTATTGGTGATTGTACAATTCTACCATTCCACTATTCGTTAGTTCTTTCATTTGCATTTCTGCTCTTGGTGGTGCATACCAAGTGGAGGGGTCGTTTGGATCTTTTTCTTCAAATTCCCAAATGAAATTAGCCAATCGTTCTGCATTCTCTTTTGGTACGGCATTTTTAATAACAATATAACCATTGGTAATCCAGAAATTCCATTGCTCTTCGGTTAATAAACGAAGTGGTTTTCCGTTAGAACGGTCATTTAATTTGTGTACACTAGATTTTGCCACTGATGGATTTCCAGGGATATCTGCGTGTGCGTTAGTCGCCATCGTTGGCGTCATTGTCGGAGTCATAGTTTGATTTTTAGTATCCATAATGTAATAGTTGGTTAATTTGATAATCCAAAATTAGTTGGAATCTAGCAGTTGAATTATCACAAAATTTACCATAATTTGTACTATATTGATATTTTATTGGAAATTAAACTATTCAATAGTACATTTATACTATAAAACCCGTTGGGTGTAATTAGTTTTTGATGATAATTTTTCGTCAGTTCGAGTGATTTTCTCCCGACGCTTCGG